>Ga0209986_10003552_pt1 | contig 13619 bp, 13 predicted proteins | sample BlataG_FD_183168 | JGI IMG/M metagenome (GOLD analysis project Ga0209986, IMG submission 183168) | Deep subsurface microbial communities from Black Sea to uncover new lineages of life (NeLLi) - Black_00105 metaG (SPAdes) (version 2) | ecosystem: Environmental > Aquatic > Marine > Oceanic >...
AAAACAAGTATTTGTTTACACTTTCTTTTGATATCTCTTTCGCATTGCTGAGAACAATTGAAAACAGAAAGATCGACACCATTGTTTACCACCTGATATGAAACCTTTTTAAAGGTGTTTTCGGAAATCATCCGGCCCGTCCATATGGAGTTAACCACCAGCTTAAGAGGAAGTTCGTAACTAAATCGTGCCATAAATTTATAAAGCCACAGCAGAAAACGAGAACCTATTTTGGTCTGGTCTAATATGAGAGGGTCATAGGAGCGGGCAAAATAGAAGAATTTGGTACCAAATAACCAGGTGAAAAAAAATGTAAACCACACAATTATTGAGAATGTAACAATTACAGCATCATATCTACCTAAACTAAGTCCAATAAGAGGATAGTTGACTAAAGCGCTTAAATAAAATGAAGAAATAGGAAAGCCTACTTCTATAATTTTGACCCCAATATGCAGAGGAGTCTTCGAAACAAGGCCCCTGGGAACAATTATCGAAACATTGTGGCCTCTTTCTGCCAGGCCGTTAGCCAGCATGATTTGCGATCTATTCCCACCTCCGGCTTTTAAGTTGGGTGAGATGAAGGCTATTTTCATTTGATATTTCTCTCTTTACAATATTGACAATTGACATGCCCAAAGCTATGGCAAGCCAAGCGTAACCAGCTAACCAGGTAGGATGGAACTGGGCAGTAACGATAATATCCACGAATACAAGTATTGCGATGTATAATATAGTTTTATGGTACTGTTTTTTCACAATTCTCAAGAGGCCGAAACAGCTTTTCAGATAGAAAAAACAGATTAGACCAAAAGCAATAAGTCCCAAAATACCTCCATCGTACAGAACGCCAAGAAAAACATTAAAAGCGCTTCCTCCCTGGCAGCTACCTCCCCCTCTTGTTTTTGGTGGTACAACTTTCCCCCATGAACCAAATCCTTGGCCCAAAAATGGATGTTCGCTAATACACTTTAGTGTTTCACTGGCAAGAGCAACCCGAATCGCATTGGAAGGTTCATCAAGCGAGAACATATTTCCCTTGTTGCGAAATTGAATAAGTTCAAATTCTTGTTCAAAATAACTTGGTACGAGACTTGCGAGAAATACAGCGATAGTCAAAATAGCAGTAACTTTGATAAAAGAACGAAGCACTCCGCCTCCAATTTTTAACACTGTTGCTGTTATAATAACAACAAGGGTAACTACATATGAGGAACGGTTCATACCCGAAACAATGACCACACCAAATACACAGAGACAAAATGCTAGCCATGCTCTCCATCTGTTGTAAGCTTTGGAAAAATACAGTGGTAAAGCAATACATAAAAGGAATGTTGTATATTGCGGGAACCAGCCTCTTTCGGCAAATAGGACGGCGGCAGCTCTAGGGGCATTTTTAATATTAAGAAATAAATCTATATTTAAAAATCGCCATGCAACATTCTGAACAGTTCCAATGAAAGCAAAAACAAGACCAATGCCGAGTAGAATTTTTAAAACTTTCTCCAGCTTCTCTCTGGTGTTAAGGGTGGTAGTTATTACCATATACATCGCAACGTTTGCGCCAAGCAGTTTTAAAAACTGCCGAAGGCTGTTTTCAATGTAAGGACTATTAAAGAGTGACAGGATGTTTGCAAATAAATAAAGGCCGAATGGTATTACCAGTACGGTACTCGCAAAGCCCTGATACTTATGACATAAGATAGCTGCTAACAATGCGCAAAATGTTATTACTGTGAAGATGTTATGCAAACGAATGGTCCAAAAGGACGACCCTACTGCGTCGCCTATTATGGGCATAATAATGGGAATTGTAAGAAAAATGAGCAGTGTTCCATTGAAAGGCCTGCGAAAAATCCAAACAAGAGTACACAAAGAAATGGTTATTACTAACGGTAATAACATATAACCACTATAGCTCAAATCTGTCATTTCACTTATGAAAGACATACCAGACGTAGGATGAAAGGTTTTGTATTATTACTTTGAATTTTTCTCTTTTAGCCGTTGCTTTGTTACCCAGATGGAAGATCTTATAAGCTCTAATAGGGGATGAAGTACGGCTATCCGCTCTTTATTCGATCGAGCAAAAATAAATGGCTTTATGAATTTCGGCCAAATACGAGCAATTTTGTAACACCAATATCCGGCAGCCCATCTGAGCTTGCTTTCATCAGAATATCTGGCCCTGATACGACAGCTTTCCTGCCATTGTGTGCTGGTTTCAAGTGATGTTTTACTTTTGGTATGAATGCGAAAATTGGCTAATACATAAGGTGTTTTTTGAATCCTGAATTTTTGCCCCATTCTGATCCAATACTCATAATCCATAGCATGTCTTAATGATGTGTCCAAAAGCCCAATTTCTTTGAGAACATAACTTCTGAAAAATACCGTTTGCTGAGGAATTGTGCTGATCCCACACCTGATAAGCGCTTTTACGTTAAACTCAGCAGGTTCCCATACGTTTATGACGTCGTCGTTTTCATTAATGATATTACAGGTACCATATATTGCATCTACTTCGGGATGTTGCCTAAAGTACAAAGCAATATTCTTCATCGCACCGGCAGCATATGTATCATCTGAATTAAGATAAGCAATAATCTCACCAGAAACTATCCTCCATCCCTTATTAATTGCATCAGCCTGTCCGTTATCCTGCTCACTTACCCAGTACGTAAGATATTTTTCGTATTTTTTTATAACTTCTATGCTTTCGTCAGTTGACCCGCCATCTATTATAATGTACTCAAGATTCGAGTAGTTCTGGTTTAAAACGGACAGAATTGTTCTTTCCAGGAACTGTCCCTGGTTATAGGAAGGAGTAACTATTGAAATCTTAGGCCACGATGGGTCTTTATAGAGAAGAATCTTCTCATCAAAAAGCCGTTTTGAGACGAATTCTTTTGTTTCCACTGAACTAAATCTTTTCATTGTTTTCCTTGACAAGTGTAGTCGAATATTGAAGGCTTAGTAGAAAACTTTACTTTGCAGCAGGTATTTACCTCAGTTTTTAAATTCCAACTTGACTGAAACCATGAATGCGAGTAGATAGTCCACTTTATATCACACTTCAAATGACTTCAAAATCGTTGAAACAAAATTATCCCACGTATATTTCTTTTCAACAGCAAGTCTCGCTTGGTCAGCGATTTGCATCAATTTGCTTTCTTCGGCAAATTGCAATTCTTTGAGCACTTTAAGACTCTTAGGGATATCATCGTGATAAACATTCTGCCTATATGAACAAGCATAATAACCTGACTGGGGTGTACAAATTACGGGAAATCCCCACGACATACTCTCTAAAATCGTAGTTGGATTAGGGTCAGCAATGCCTGTCGTTATGAAGAAGTCAAAATCTTCTGCTATACGCCGCATGAATTCAGGTGTTAACGCCCGAGGCATGGAGAGCCGTGGTATGCCGGGAATATTAGAGCCGGAACCAATCCATCCGCAACGGAAATTACCCAGACTCCGTAGCAATTCACTAAGAAATTTGGTGCCTTTCATCAGGTCGTTTCTTCCAATATAAAGATATCCTCGCTTACCTGGAGGATTGAAACGGTTCTTCACCCGCGGAAAGTATACTGTATCTATCGCCATATCCAAGCGAACCATCTTAGGTATCCAATGAGCAAAGGGACTGGATGGCCATTGGTCCCACCAATATTGCCCCATTATGGCAAACAAAATGTCAGCGTGCTCAAGTAACCTGCCGACTTCTTCTAAGTACGGCCTATTGATGTGGTTGGTCTGAATATTGACGTCACAATGCAAAGGTGAAATTAGAGCAACTACTTTCGGCCGACTACTCTGCTCAAGGGATAATTCGGTCACCCCCTTTCCCCCTGGTCGATATGGGAACGAAGGATGGCCAAGAAAAATGTCATCTGAAGAGAATCGGCACCTCACTTTCTCAGAAATATCATAGAGCAGTGTTGGCATTAGAGATGAAAGACCATGGAAAATATGTTTTGTGTTTTCAAACGGTGATTTTATAGGCCATAAACTCACATTCGGCCTGCTTCTGTCGCCAAAGGGACTGATTGGCACTCCGAATTGCTGTAGTTTTCGGCAGAATCGGTGAAGTAACTTCTCTTTGAGCTTTTGTCTGGGCACTGCGTATACAAAATGGCACTTCATTTATGCAATTCTTTCAAAAACCCGGTTATGCCCTACCCTTATCACCTCTCGGAATGATGTCCCATCAATCTCCATCGCTAACTGAGATGGACCGGAATGGCCTTTCGTAGCAAATACAGGAGGCCGGTAAATGGTCTCCAATGCTGAATCATCCAGAACAATTAACCCACCCACCTTTACGTTTTTTGAGCAATTAAGCCAATCCGCCTTTGCAATCTCATAGTCATGACTGCCGTCAATGTACATACAATCCCAAGGCCTTTCGCTTATTACATCAAGAGCAAGTTTGTCAGTTGAATATGCTTTTATTAAGCGGGGTGTTTGAAGATCGAAATGGTTAAAATTATTTATCGTGTCCTCATAGTAATCAATATCGGAAATATAGCTACTAACAGAATCACCGACACTATTAAAAGGTGAAATGCCAACTACCTCACCCTCAATATTGTCCAGTTTTTGCAAGAGAATCGCTAACGAAAGCACTTGTCCACGATAGACACCAATCTCAAGAAAGTTTCGTATCTTGTACTCTTCGAAGAGCAAAAACCACATTGTATGAAATGCTCTCTCCCCAAAAGCTCGCTGCTCTTGTTCAAAATAGTATCGGTGTTCTCTGATATTCTCCGGCAAATGCTGATGAAAATATCGATATGCCCATATATAAAAGTCTGTAGGTTTGCTTAAACTCTTTGGCCAGTTACTCACCCTTATTGGCTGAACTTTTTTCTTGGCCAGAAACATTTTGGCCGCCTTAATTAACATATTGTGAACAAAACGCTTAAGGACCAACAATGGCTTGATTATCGGATTTTGCTTAATCTTATTAAGATTCACTCAATTGTCCTATGTCCTGTTGGGCAACAGCTTATTTCTGAGTTTTCTGAACAAAACCAAAAATAGACTAAACAGTCTTTTAAAAACGAAAAACGATATCTTTTTAGACTCGTATTCCTCCAATTCACTCTTAGCTTTATTGTATTCAGATAATGCTTCTGAATCGCTACTGTTGGATTCAACGACCAGCATGATTTGTTCTTCTTTAGGCTCTTCGGCGTTTAAATCATTTATAAAATCCTTATATTTTTCATATATATAACGCCTGTTTCTTTTCATTATAAGACTCATTTGGGGGTCTCGATTTTTTCTCATCCCGCCCCAATTTATTCCTGAATAAAATTTTAAACTAAAGACGACATTAGTACAACCAGCCTTTAGACATCTTAGTGAGTAATCGTGATTGTCATAAGTATATGGGGCCAATTCCTCCTCCATAACACCCACTTCGCGAACAACCCGGCTTGATATACATTCGGGGCTTCTAACAACAACCATTCTTTTTGTTAATCTGCCAGGCAATAATGGTTCTTTGTCACTTACACCATGTCCAAAACACGACTCAGTTAAATCCGTTTCAACTATTGTTTTGTTAATTTTGTCTATTATAAGATTGATTCCGTGTCGAAAAGAAAGCATGCCGATTTTGTGATTCATGTACTCGTAGATTCTTTCGATTTTTGACTGAATGGCAAAGTCCGCCAGGATAACATCGTCTTGTATAATAATATTATATCCGTCACATTCTTGGTCAGCTGCACGCAAACCCGCATTAATCGATAAGATTTCATGTACATCCGGCATATAGACCTTTTTTATGGGAATACTGTCATAATAATTTGCTATTTTATCGATGATTTCTTCCGTTTGGTCGGTACATCCATCTAAAACCGGATACACATAACTGTTATCGCGGCAACAAAGCAATACGGACATTAACACCTTTTCAATTAAGTCCTCTTTGTTATGTATGGTAATTATATAGTTAAATATCGACCCTTTTTCCAAGGCAACGTCTCCTCTGTCAATATTTACTCAAACAACTGGATATCACCTCAATATCCATGTCCGTTAGTTCCGGGTAATTACCACAATAAAAACCACAGTTATGCACATAATCTGCATTGGGGCAGCTATGGGGTTTTTTCACGTATTTACGATAGAATGGTTGCTTCTGCATATTGCCGGCAATCATGGGGCGAATCTCAACCCCTGCTCCGGAAAACTGTGCCAGATATTTATCTCGAAGCTCAGGAGTTTTACAAAGTATTGGAAATGCGAAGCTTGAGAGCAGTGAAATATGGGAGCGATCAAGGACTATCAAATCAGGATTTGTCTTCACGACCGATTCGAGTTTGATATAGTTATTTTGGCGTGACGCAATATTATCCTTTAAGTAAGGCAATTGGTTCCGGCCAAGAAATCCTGTTATCTCGGTTGGCCTGAAATTAAATCCAAGGTCATAAAAAGCATATTTGGCGTCAAATTCAGAATGGATGTTAAATTTCTTACGCCACTTTTGCTGTTGAACCGCATTCAAATTTCGATCCCACCCGTTAGCTCTTACAATTTTCAGCATTTCTGCCATTTCTTTATTATTGGTGCATACCATTCCTCCCTCAATGGTAGACATATGATGTGCAATAAAAAACGAGAAGCTCGACATCTCGCTAAAACATCCCGTTCTTCCTGTGGGTAGTTCAGTGCCCAACGCTTCGCAATTATCTTCAATTAGAATAATGTTTTCTTTTTTACAAATTCTCTTGATAACATCAAGGTCCCCAGCAAAGCCTAATGCGTTGGTGATAAAAAATGCCTGAATTTTTACATCCTGCAACCGTTTTTTAAGGCAATGTGACATAACATTAAGGGTTGTTTTCTCACAATCTATAGGAACAGGCTTTAGGCCAAGCTGTACAATAGGCATTACGTTAGTAGACCAGGTTAATGATGAAAAACCAACTGCATCCCCTTGCTTGAGTTTTCCAATATTTTTTAATGCCTGAAAAACAGCGAGATTTGCGCTACTGCCGCTATTAAAGAGGATCGCTTCTTTGGTCCCCTGAAACGCCGCGAATTCTTCCTCAAAACGGGTACACTGTACACTCATGCTTAACCGCGTGGCCTGTTGTATAAATCCTGCCAATTTTGCTTTGGTATCAGTCTCATTGATGAAAGTGCTTTTCATTAGTGGAATCATAATTTAGGCTCCGCTATTCCTTTAAGTTTTCTGTATTCCTTAATTGTTCTTTCAATGCCCTCTTCTAAGTCGATCTTTGGCATAAAACCCAGATCTTTCATTCGAGAAACGTCCATACATTTACGAAGCATCCCATCGGACTTGGATGTGTCCCAAACAAGTTTTCCCTGAAAATGTGTTTTTCGAGCTATTAACGTGGTTAAATCTTTGATACTGATGTCTTTTCCCCAGCCTATGTTAATAAATTTATCCCCAGTGTAATGTTCCATTACAAAAAGAATTGCCTCGGCAGCATCATCAACATGCATGAACTCCCGTTTTGCAATACCTGTGCCCCAAATAATAACATTTTTCTCACTATTATCCACAGCATCGACGAATTTTCTCACTAATGAAGAAAGCACGTGTGATTGCAAGGGATCGAAGCTGTCATTTGTGCCGTATAAATTACACGGCATTACGCTAATTCCTGGAAATTTATACTGTTTGCGATAAAATTCGACAATCTTTAGGCCCACAACTTTTGCAAGGGCATAGCCTTCATTCGTAGGTTCCAGAGCTCCGGTGAGCAGATACTCTTCTTTCATGGGCTGTGTACATCGGGTTGGATAGACACAAGAGCTGCCCAAAAAGCAAAACTTTTTCACTCCTTGTAAATAGCATTGATGAATAACATTATTTTGTATGGCAAGGTTATCATACAAAAACTCCGCAGGATAATCGATATTAGCCTGAATGCCGCCAACACGGGCAGCAGCAAGGATTACAATATCCGGCTTTTCCGTTTTAACGAAATCTTCGACAGCTAATGAATTTCTGAGATCAAGCTCGGTTTTGCTCCGTAATATAAGATTTTCAAAGTTGTGTTTCTTAAGGAATCTAACAAGAGCCGATCCCACCATGCCATTGTGACCTGCAACATAGATTTTATCACTTTGGTTCACTTAACTTTTTTCCTAAGATATATGGTTATCCGTTCAGATTGCTCACTTTGAGAAAGCCAGCAGATATCGAGCTTTTTGAATGATGTATATCGATGAGGTTAGAAAAATGATGATCAGACACAATCCCAAGCTGTACACTGAAACGTGCTCGGTTAGAACATAGTAGGCAGTTACCAATACAAAATTACCACCAGCACCAATAATACCAGCTATTACAAAGTAACGAACTTTACCAAATCCCATTATGGTATAATGGGCAGGAACAGCAACCAGACTTAGAAATGTAGCAACCAGCATGAGACGAAACGCATTAGGGATAGATTCCAAAAAGTTATTTCTTAGCCATAACTTCAATAAAGGTTCCGCCACAAGTATTAACATACCATACATAGGGAGCGCCAAATAGCCTATCATTTTCATACACTTCACGTTCACACTCTTGACTCGTTCCCTGGCATAAGCTGTGCCCTCTCCATACAACCGGCTTATTTCCGGCATTATCGCTCGGATCGCCGATTCGAATAAAGAACGAAACATAGTAGCCCCACGAAACGCCAACTCATAAACCGGGATAGTTTCAACACCGGCATAACGAGATAACATAAGTTTGTTAAACGGGCCAACCAACATACCAAGAACGGAACTTCCGAATACACCACCTCCGAATTGAAATAATTTTCGAAATCGCTGATTGTCCCAATTACTCACCCGCAGAAAACGAACACGAACTATTCGGTAAATAAAGATGAGAGTGACTATATGAATCAGAAAATACGAAGCTACATTGCCAATGAGCAGGCTCTCGATACCTCGACCACTATTAAGCAGCATTGTTGCCACAAGTAGAATTACTACTCGACTACTGGCTTGAATGTAATTTGTCAAATCCATCCGGCCTAAACCGGCGAGAGTAGCATTCAGCGCTCTGGTTACGAATGCATACGTACACAATAACCCGATATATGGTAGCAGTCCAGAGGCGATGGTTGCGTTTTCGCTGCTGAGCTTAAAGGCATGGATGATTTGTGTTTTGAAGCAAAGTATAACAACCAGTCCAATTGTACCACTTACTATTAAAGCCGCAATTGCCATCGCAACATAGCTCTGAATACCGCGCATGTTGTTGCGGCCATACTCCTCGGCGACAAGTTTCGTTACCGCAGGCTCAATGCCAAGATTGCCTCCCATTTGGAGAAAAGATAGAACCACCGCCAAGACAAGCCAAACACCATACTTTTCATACCCAAGAAAGTGCAGATACACAGGGTAAGCGATGGCAAGGACGACAACGTTAACCACTGTTGCCACAACGCCGGAAAACATGTTGATGCGGAGCTGGCTGGAAAACAATTTTCTAATCATAGAATTCCGGTTATTCGGAGTTTGGTCAGTGTAAACGAACACCGAAGGCGCAGAGACATATCAGGAAGTACAAAGCGCGAAGGATAGAGAGCAATAACAAAACACCGATTGCGCAGAACGTATTTTCTGCGCCCCGGTGTTCATAACCTTACAGCACGACCATTGCTGTATTGGATGCTTCACCGTCACCGGCTTTATTTATGGCGATGATGCGGTATTCCAGTTCCTTGCCGCGGGGCTGCTCGACCAGGGTTGCTTCAGTAATAACCGCGGTAGCAGCATCTTCCCAGGGTCCTTCAGGACGCTCACGCCTCATTACTTTGTAAGCTGCCGGTGCGCCGCCGTCGATAGGCGCTTTCCAGTCCAAAAACACCCAGCCCTCACCCTGCTTCGGGGCTTCTAAAAGCCGTGCCTGACCTGGAGGGGCTAATGGTGTTGCGGCCTTTCTGCCGGCCCAGCCGATAAGTTTCAGTTTATCATCATCGAAATCGACGGTGTTCTCAGCGTAACGGATATCGCTTTTCATTGCGTCCGCCAAATCCTCCAGTGCCTCATCCTTAGCGGTTGTGGCCTCTTCAGCCGCCGCCTGGGCTGCGATAGCGGCGTTTCTGGCGGTGGTATAAGCGTTGATCAGCGCTGTTAATTCCGCCGGCGCTACCGGTGGCGATGGATAGACGTTAGGTACGCCCTCGGCACCCGTAAGGCCGCTTACCATTGCCTGGGCTAATGTTACGATCTCTGCTTCTGTTCTTGGGAATCTTGCCATTTTATAATTCCTTTCAATTAAAAAGTGTTATTCATATCTGCAACCGCGAATGCACGCGAATGCACGCGAATAATATTATTTTGTATTGGCATACCTTTTCCATTCCATTTTTGGGTGGCCGAAGTTTATTATTAATCCAAGAGGAAGTTCAGTCGCTTTAAGGTAATTGAGCAATTGCGCTTCTTCTATTGCAGTGATGCTTTTAATCGCCTTTATTTCAACGATAATTTTGTCGTAACATATAAAATCGGCAATATACTCCCTTTTTAGCATTCTGTTTTTATATGAAATATTGATTCTTTTTTGCGGTTCAAAAGGCACATTGCAATCGGCAAATTCCATTTCCAGCGCTTCCTGATAAACTGCTTCCAGAAAGCCGCAGCCAAGCTCCCTGGAAACATTCATTGCCGCGCCAATAATGTGATACACCTCATCTTTATATATCAATTCGCGTTTATTAACATCCATTAGCGGTTCTCTCTTTAACCGCGAATACACGCGAAGGTACGCTAATAATTATTTCTATTTTTGTTAATTGGCGTTTATTAGCGTCCATTAGCGGTTCTCTCTTTAACCGCGAATACACGCGAAGGTACGATAACAATTATTTCTATTTTTATTAATTGGCGTTTATTAGCGTTCATTAGCGGTTCTCTCTTTAACCGCGAATACACGCGAAGGTACGCTAATAATTATTTCTATTTTTACCAATTCGCGTTTATTAGCGTTCATTAGCGGTTCTCTCCTATTCTTTTTTAACCGCGAATACACGCGAAGGTACGCTAATAATTATTTTTATTGTTAATTCGCGTTTATTAGCGTCCATTAGCGGTTCCTGCCATCTACAACGCCTCAATGTAAGCTTACAACACCACGATGTAAACTTACAATGCCACGATGCAAGCTTCCAACACCTCAATGTAACGCTACAATGGCTCGATGTAAGCTTACAACGTCCCGGCGTAAGGCTACAATACCTTATGGTAAGCATGTAATAGAATGATGTAAACTTACAACCCTACGATGCAGGCTTATAATACCACGATGTAAATTTACAACCCTACGATGCAGGCTTATAATACCACGATGTAAATTTACAACCCTACGATGCAGGCTTATAATACCACGATGTAAATTTACAATACTACAATGTGACGTAACTATGCCATGATAGTACAGTGCAAGACTATTTCATTTTGTTGGAGGCCTTCTCAAAGTCATCGAAAATAATTTTGCTATTCATAAATAAGCTCCGCTGTTTTCATTACCTCTTTTCTAAACGATGGGCTTACACGGTTTAGATCAACTAACTCTATAGAGTAGAGAGTTTCAATACTCTCAAGCAAATCTTCAATGCTGTAAAATGTTTTCAAAGGGATTGGGCATTTCCCATAAACACCAACATCAAAATCCGAACGGCTTTCAGCCGTCCCCGCAGCCCTCGAGCCGAAAAGAAAAACCTTATACCCCTTCAGTCCGAAACCCGCTTTACGAAGCTGTTCTTTAATCAGTTGCTTTACAACTTCTTCTCTGGATGTCATTATTACTCAAACCACAGATTACGCGGATGTTAGTTCATAGTGGAATAATCAATAACCAATTATCACTCTATATCAGACTCCGTCCCCGTCGGTTGCGCTGCAACGCTGCCGCAAAGACAAGCCAATGGGTACCTGAAACCCCACGCTTTTACTTTTTTCTTATGCGCTTTTACTATTTATAACCCTTTGGCTGGGGGATGCATTTACTTTGGCAAAGTACTCGCGTGCAAATGCCGCAAACACAGCAAGAAACAAAGCTGCTATTCCGGAAAGCATAACCATTTGTCTTCTTCTTGGTTTACACTTTACTTCAGGTACAACTGCCTTGTCGAGAATCTGGATTGTGGGCATGCTCTTGACTTCCTCGATCCTGGCAAGCTCATATTCAATCGTAAGCGTTTGGTACAAAGTGTCAAGAACCTTAGCTCTCCTAGTCGGAATATTGGGAATGTTGCTAAACTCCTTGTCAATTTCTGTCAATCGATTCTCAATAAATATCCTCTTGTTGGTCGCCTGTCCCGATGACAGCCGTTTATTTTGCCTGTCCAGCTCTTCGGCATAAGCATTCGCCATAGCCGCTGCCCTGTTAGGGTCTTTGTCTTCAACCATTATTTTAACAATACCTTCGCCGGAAACTTTAATGACAGTGTTATTTCTTAGTTTTCTCCTGACGTTCGATTTGTATTTCTTCTCTTCATAGGCTTTCATTAAATCGAACCTGTCAATGATAACATCAACGACAACTCGACTCTCAAGAATGTCGGCGTACATATTGGCAACGCTCGTAACGCCAATAGCTTTACTGAGTATAGAGTTTCTCCCCGCTCCTAATGTCCCTGCTAATCCCGCCTCTTTTTGTATAATGTCCATTGGCGGTACGATTGAAGCGGTAGCTGAATAGATTTTTGGCATTAACAAACTGATAATCGCCGTCGTTACCACCGCAAATATGCAAATGCACAGTATCATTATGCGATATTTGAAAATTACACGCAGGTAATCGATAAGGTTTATTTCATCCTCATCAAGCTCTTCCCGGGCCGTTGGTTCTTTTTGAGATTCTTTTGCCCCGTTCCCCATAATGTATTATCCTCATACGCCGCTAACGTTCAGTTTCTTGTTTTTTTAGAAGTTTTTATAAAATAATCTTTATAACATGTGTAATAATAACAACTTATATCCTGCCATTTGTTTTTCGCCGTAGTCCGCACAAGCCGCTCTTTATTTTTTGGTTGCGGCCAAAAAGACCGCGATGGGAGACTCTGCCTTACAAAGCAAGCACCACCCCGGCAGCAATCGCTGTCTGGAACAGGATTTGCGCTATGTCCTTGGTAGTCCTAATCCATTCAAGCCTGTCCAGTTTCCTCGGCACCAAGACCGTGTCACCGGGGCCAAGCTCTATACTCATAAAATTGCCAAAAAACCAGTGTTTATTTTCTGGATCCCAGGTAACCTTCCTGAGTTTTTTCTGAGACATACTGGCAACGGAGCCATCTGCTCGGATAACGCTCAAGTTCTTCCTGTCTGCTTCGACCGTCGGCCCACCAACCATGCTGAGGTAATAGCCCACCGTTTTGCTTTCTCGATGGAGCAATGCCGTTGGATTATATACCTCCCCGATAACGTTAACAAAGCCCGGCTTCTCCGGAATGACCAGCACATCATTTGGTTCAATTTCAAAATCGTATTCGGAGCCTCTAAATTCATCGAGCCGGCTCAGTCGTATTACAACTCTGCCTTCTATTTCTTCTATTTTAGCGGCCCTAAGCTTAGCCAGAAGCTCCTTTTGGGCTGCGACTAACCGTTCTTCCGTCCCGGCTTCT
>Ga0209986_10003555_pt1 | contig 13610 bp, 16 predicted proteins | sample BlataG_FD_183168 | JGI IMG/M metagenome (GOLD analysis project Ga0209986, IMG submission 183168) | Deep subsurface microbial communities from Black Sea to uncover new lineages of life (NeLLi) - Black_00105 metaG (SPAdes) (version 2) | ecosystem: Environmental > Aquatic > Marine > Oceanic >...
CACTCCTTCGTCCTGGTCGAGCCATCTTCGAGATTGCTGTCTAGTGACCATCTTTGACTCAAGCCATCCTTTCCATATTAACTTTTGCAGGATTCGTCGCGCGCGGTAAAGCTGAGATGTTGCTCTTTACAGAACTCTTGAAACTGATTCCAAATAACTGGGTAAGTCGTCCGAACTTTGAACCAACTACCACCTTAACCCCATATAGCTAGTAGAAAAGCCAGAGGCCGCTTGCCTCCTTTCATCCTCATCATATCACAGTCTCATTACCACTGCGAAGTCAGTTATTCAATGATTCGGAAAGCTACGGAATGCCGCCATAACATACACTATTATTCCTGATATCCACCTCATCGTCCTCTCCTTTCTCTACTCCACTGGCACTAGGCAAATGATTATTAAAAAAGGTGTCTGACCACTAATACTGCCGCTATCAAAAGTATAACAAACGCAATTACGCCTGGCACCCAGTTTTTCAAGACTATTCCTACAACGAATAATCCTATGCCCACCCCGATAAACCCTACAACAAACCACTTCCCCTTCGTCATGAAATTTCCTACTTTATTCTACCCCGATAGCAATGCTCGTCAGTCCCGTTGTTCCAGATAAGAACGTGGCGTAACCGCCATCAGAAGCCCTAAAATCAAAAATAAACCTCATTTTCGCTAAAGTTAATGTCCATTTCATCCCTACCCCTACCTCTGCGCAATTTATTTGCCCATCTTTGAACTTCTCACCGGAATCTTATCTGCCATCGTCATAATAGTAGTTTTTGTTGTTTCAAACAGTATAAAAGCCTCGTCTACATTAAGCACGACTTCTGGATGCATAATCAGGTTTCTATCTTGGTCTTTGACTTGTTGCAATAGAGCTAACACCTTTTTGATATGATTCACTGTCTCTTCATCAATGTTAGCTTGTCGGTTCGTCAATTTATAGAGATAAGCAATATAAGCCCCCCAATTTTCTAGCTTATCATTCTTTTTTGGATTACCTACAGCAAGGTAGTATTCATGCAGTACGCCTTCCGTTGCTCGGAGCATATGAAAACCACAAGCTGTTGGGATGTCAAAGGCCAAGCATTTGCCAGCTTCTTGAATTTCCCGTACGATAGCTGGGCTAAATCTATCAAGAATCGAAGCGGGAAAGACTTTATCAGCGTGTTCAATCAAATCGGAAGTTGAGTAAATACCTTTCTTAGACGCAGAATACGCTGATGATGTCACCAACTCCTCGGAAAGAACGGTTTCAAATGTTTTGGCCTTATCAATAATTAGCCGGAATTTCGCATCAGTTGACGAATCAGGCTTGTCCATATCTTCTGGCTTTACTTTTCGCAACCATTTTAACGCCTCCTCCGTAGCATTGATAAACGCTGTCGCACTAGTACGACAGACACTCAACCCTCCACTCCACGCCAATAATCCATTGACGCTATCGCGTACTGGCAAGGCAGCGAGCGAAATGTCAATCTGCCTTTGAGTCCCAACTTTCATTTTCACTAACGGATTAAGTTGCGTTCCTAGCTGATAGAAGAATGGCAAATTTATCTTGTCCATATCCTCAACTCTTCAATATCCATTATATCATACGCGAAGTTAATTCCAAATTATATTTCAACTTCACAGCCTCATCTTAATTATACCTAATGAGGGTAGCTTCACTATATTCAGCCACCCGAATAAACTCATTATCTTGACTAACACTCACTCGTCAAGGGACTAGTTCCTGCAGACTCACTTCGTTCGCCCTTGACTTCGTTGCGCTCTCCTCTCAGATTCAATCTCCTTTCAACTAATAAATAAATCATAATAAACCTTCCATTTTCATCAGCTCGGGCAGAATAATCTCATCACGCACTCTCTTAGACATACGTGCCAGCTTTACCAATACACCCGGGTACTTCTGGTCAGGATAAACGCCATAATTACGTCTAAACCACTGTGACCAGGATACCCAGCCTGGAAACACCCAACCGGCACTCATAATATACTTACGCACATGGTACGACTGCATATGAAGATACTTGCCAATGTATCTAGCAGCTCCAGCAACATCGTCAACTTCAGCTAAGCTCGACATCTTCCAAACCTCCTGCTTGACTTTCTCCCAAGCATTCCTTTAAAATCCATCCGTTAATTTGCCAACTAAACATGTACATCACGTTCTAAAGTAGAAACTTATATTTTGTTGACTCTTTACCCATATTGACTTAAAATATAGTTTCGGGCATACTGCCCACATAGCTCAGTTGGTAGAGCACGTTCTTGGTAAGAACGGGGTCACCAGTTCGAATCTGGTTGTGGGCTTTGAAATAAAAGGAGGTTAAAAATGGCTAAGAAAGTTTATGAGCGTGTTAAGCAACATCTCAATGTGGGCACTATAGGACATGTTGACCATGGGAAAACCACACTGACTGCAGCCATGACCCAGGTGTTATCCAAAGCAGGCTTTACACAATTCCGCCCCTTTGATTCCATAGATAATGCTCCTGAAGAAAAAGCTCGTGGGCTAACCATTGCCATTTCCCATATTGAGTATGAGACTGAGAAGCGTCATTATTGCCACGTTGACTGTCCCGGGCATGCTGACTATATCAAGAACATGATAACTGGAGCTGCTCAGATGGATGGAGCGATTTTGGTGGTCGCTGCCGATGACGGTCCTATGCCGCAAACTAGGGAACACATCCTTCTAGCCCGGCAGGTGGAAGTTCCCCGCATATTGGTGGCTCTCAATAAGGTAGACCTGGTAGATGACCCAGAGTTGTTAGACCTGGTGGAGATGGAGGTTAGAGACTTACTGAAAAAATACAACTTCCCTGGAGATGAAATTCCCGTTGTGCGAGTAAGTGCTCTTAAGTCTCTGGAATGTGGCTGTGGAAAAAGAGAGTGCCAATGGTGTGGACCAATATGGAAGTTGGTGGATAGTATAGATAGTTATATTCCGCTACCACAGAGAGAAAGGGACAAACCCTTCTTGATGCCGATAGAAGATGTATTCAGTATCAAAGGACGAGGGACTGTGCCTACAGGCCGAGTAGAACGCGGGGTGATCAAAGCCGGTAATGAAATAGAGATAGTAGGATTAAGAGAGACGAAGAAAACCGTAGCGATTAGCTTAGAGATGTTCCATAAGACCATGAGTGAGGCAGAGCCCGGCGATGCTGTTGGAGTGCTATTGCGAGGCGTAGAACGAGATGAAATAGAACGGGGTCAGGTTCTGGCAGCGCCAGGCACGGTCAAGCCTCATACCGAAGCTGAGGTTGAAGTATATATTTTGAAAAAGGAGGAAGGCGGCAGGCACACACCTTTCTTCAATGGGTATAAGCCCCAGTTTTTTATCAGAACTCTGGACGTTACAGGCGAAATAAGTCTTCCTGAGGGTGTGGAGATGGCTATGCCCGGTGACAGCCTGGCGCACATGAAGATTAAGACCATTTACCCTGTGGCTATGGAGCAAGGATTACGCTTTGCTATCAGGGAAGGTGGCAAGACAGTCGGGGCTGGCGTGATTAGCAAGGTTATTGCATAAATATCGACTCCTGCGCATTGTGTAAACTTTTGAATAAACGTGGCTAAGAAAAAGGGTGATTCACGCGTAATTATCCAGCTAGCTTGCAATCAATGCTCGCGGAGAACATATACTACGACGAAGAACAAGAAAAATGATTCGCAACGGCTGGAGCTGAATAAGTATTGCCCCTATTGTCGTGGCTATACTATTCATAAAGAAACAAAGTAACTCATGACAGCTCGTTCTAAGAAAGAGAGTACCAAGTCCGCTCCAGCTAGAAAATCGAGGTTCAGTTTCTTTGCTGAGGTGGTAGCTGAACTGCGAAAAGCACACTGGCCAACAAGGCAGGAAGCTTTGAGGTTAAGTATTTTAGTGCTCAGTGTGTGTATTGCTGTCGGAGCTATTTTGGGTGCTTTAGACTGGGCTTTTGCAAGACTATTCTTGCTTCTAGGTGGTTAGTATCAATGATTGATGGGGAATGGTACTTATTATATGTCTCTTCGGGTCACGAGGAGCAGGCCAGGAGGAATTTAGAGCAGCGTATCAAGTATATGGATGTAGGTGACAAGATATTTGATGTGGTGATACCCACAACTCAAGAGATTGAAATCAAAGCTGGAAAGCGGCATACGATGACAAAGAAAGCTTTCCCGGGTTATATCATGGTAAATATGGAACTAGACGAGCATAGCTGGGATATAGTACGCAACACCCCGGGGGTCGCTGGCTTTGTGAGTGCTGGTACCAAACCTGTTCCTTTACCTAAACAAGAAGCGGATGCCATCCTGCAACGTATGGAGGAAGCTCCTACCGAAGTCAAAATGACTTTTAAGGAAAGAGATAGTGTACGTGTAACGAATGGGCCGTTTATTGATTTCATTGGCAAAGTGGAGCAGGTTAATCTGAATAAAGGTAAGGCAATAGTTTTACTATCGCTCTTCGGGCGGGAAACACCCGTGGAACTGGACCTCCTGGGGATAGAGAAGATATGACGTGTCCTGAATAGAAACCCAGAACGCAATGAAAGAGAGAATCAGTAATGGCGAAGAAGGTTAAAGCAATCATTAAGTTGCAGATATCTGCAGGTAAAGCCACTCCAGCACCACCTGTGGGGCCTGCTTTAGGGCAGCATGGTATTAATATCATGGCTTTTTGTAAGGAATATAATGAACGGACTGCTTCTCAAGATGGTTTCATCATTCCTGCTGAGATAACTGTATATGAGGATCGTTCCTTTAACTTTGTGACTAAGATGCCACCTGTTTCTGATCTATTACGGCGTGCTTTGAAAGTGGAAAAGGGCAGCGGTAATCCCGGGAGTGAGAAAATAGGAAAGATAAGCAAAGATGCAGTCTATGAGATCGCACGGAATAAAATGAAAGACCTCAATACGACTGATATTGATAAGGCAGCAAGCATTGTTGCCGGCACGGCTCGGAGCATGGGAGTTGAGGTAGAACAAATTTAAGTTCTTAAAAGTTCATAGAATTTTGAGGGTATAAGTAAGTGGAAAAACATGGTAAGAAATACCAGGAAACTAGTAAACTTATAGATAAGTCCAAAGCCTATTCGCCTGAAGAAGCAATCGAGTTGGCTAAGAAGACTTCCTACGCCAAATTTGATGAGACCGTTGAGCTCCATTTGAGGATGGGAGTCAATCCCCGCAGCGCTGACCAACAAGTGCGTGGTGTAATTCTATTGCCTAACGGACTGGGTAAGAAGACACGGGTGCTCGTCTTTACCCAAGGTGAGGGTGTAAAGTTGGCGGAGGAAGCAGGTGCTGACTATGCTGGAGCAGACGAACTTATTAAACAAATTGAAGGCGGCTGGCTTGAGTTTGATGTATCTGTTGCTACCCCGGATATGATGCCTAAAGTAGCCAAGCTTGGTCGTATTTTAGGGCGGCGAGGTTTGATGCCCAATCCCAAGTCTGGCACCGTGGTACAGCCTCAGGATCTAGCGCGAGTTGTGAAAGAAGCTCGTAAAGGTAGAACTGAGTTTCGTTTGGATAGGACAGCTATTATCCATTTGCCCATTGGCAAAATCAGTTTTGATAAGGACAAGCTCTTGGAGAACCTGGCAGCAGCGGTCGAAGCTATTGTTAGAGCGAAGCCCAGTGGGTCTAAAGGGCAATATATTAAAAGCGTGTCTCTATCTACCGCCATGGGGCCAGGATTCAAACTGGATATTTCATCTGTACTTGCTGTGTCAAGTCTCTTAAGCCGGTAACCTGACCGCAGGCTATCAAATCTTATAAGACCCTGTATTCAAGAAAGTTGCTATTTCCATGCCTGCACTTCCGGGGATTAGCACAGGAGACATTCATATAAACTTGAGACACGAAAGACAATAAACAAATAAACAATGGAAACTCTAATAATCTATATCTCTGTACATCATGGCAACACTGAAAAGATTGCTAAGGTAATGGCAAATACTCTTGATGCCACCTTGTTAGAGGTGAAGCAAGCGGATGCCAGTATGCTTGAGCAATATGATTTAATCGGTTTTGGCTCAGGGATTTATTTTGGCAAACATCATGAAAGTCTTTTAGATTTTGTCGATAAGCTGCCCGTGCTCAGAAACAAGAAGGCGTTCGTTTTTTCCACAAGCGGACTAGGGAAAATATGGTTTATCCATAATTTCGACAAACCACTGAGAGAAAAATTGCAGCGGAAAGGGTTCGATATTATCGGCGAATTCTCCTGCAGGGGACTTGATACATACAGGGCAACTAAGCTCGTTGGTGGAATAAACAAGGGCAGGCCCAATGCCGAAGACTTAAGACAAGCAGAAGATTTCGCCAGGGGCCTCAAAAATTCTGGGGCATCATACCTTTAGACATTGTTGTCCAATTAACGGCTCACCAGCAGTTTCCCCAATTCTTCAGCTTCCCGCATCAACGCTTCATTATTTGCAATCTCACCGGCCTTCATCGCACTGCCGTACACCATACCAACGATCTTTGATCTTGTGTAACGGTAAGCATCTTGAAATGTTCGCAACGCATTCACACACCCGGATTTGACCGGATCAACATCTCCGTAACTCATTGCAATGGCGATCCGTTTGCCCGCAAAAGGATTCTTTGTATAAGCAGGGAGTGCGTAACAGCGATCCATAAATATCTTTGTCTGAGCGGACATTGTAAACCAATAAACCGGGCTGGCAATGACCCAGGCATCTGCCTTTATTAACTTCGGGTATATTTCTTGCATCTCATCTTTGATTGCACATCCTTTGCTATCATGCTTTTGGCAAGTGTCACAACCCCGGCAGGGACTGATTTTCAGGTCTTGAAGAAACAAAGTTTCCACTTCTGCGCCAGCGGATTTTGCCCCTCGCGAAATCCGGGCTGCCAAAGTGGAACTATTTCCTTTTTTCCTCGGACTACCTAGAATGACCAGTACTTGCTTAGTCTTTGCTTTGTTTTCCAACGTCCTTGCCTCCTAAGCGATATTCAGGAACTATTCCCGGCTCCTGATGGTGATTTCCGTTCCTGTGGCTACCTTTTTAAATATCGTGGCGTCGCCCATGACTTTGCCGAACACAATAACCGGGCTCGCCGGGCGAATTTCATCTCTCTGGCTTACAGGAGTGGGACCGAAGAAGATACAAAACGCATTGCCATCAGGCCAGTAACCTAAATCTCCTATGCTTACCACTTCTTGTCCAGCCTCTAGCCTGAGGCCAAGGGGAATCGAGAAATATATTTCGTCTCCCCAGAGGTTGACGCGGCCATTAACAGGCAAGGCTTCCCAGATTGCCTGAGCCGTCCTGGTATTATTTAGCTCAGCCGTTGCTTCAATCGCTCCTGCTGTTATCCGAATTTTGTTTCCCATGTTGACTATTCCTTGACACGCTCATGGCTGAGCCTGCAATAGATTGTATCAGCCGGAAAAATGAACTAACAAGCTCAGTCTATCTTTTTGAACATCTTGCCCTTGGTTCCACACACGGGACAGCTATCAGGTGGTTCTTTTTCCGCGGTATAGCCGCAGACGGGACACACATAATAGGCAGAGGTCTCTTTGGTAGCACCCAGATTATCAAGGAGCTTCTGATAAAGCTGTGCATGAATCCTTTCTACCTCATTGGCATAATAAAATGACCGTTCTGCTTCTTTATTCTCTTCAGCTTTGGCAGCCTCCAGCATCTTAGGATACATGTCCTTGAATTCATGGGTCTCACCTGCTATAGCTTCCAGCAGGTTCTCTTTGGTACTCTTGATTCCCTTGAGCGCTCTAAGATGATTGTGGGCGTGAATAGTCTCAGCTTCAGCAGCGGCTCTAAATAGCTTTGCTACCTGCGGATAGCTATCCTTGTCAGCGGCAGAGGCGAAGGCAAGATATTTGCGATTTGCCTGTGATTCTCCGGCAAAGGCGTCTCTTAAGTTTTCTTCCGTCTTTGACATCGCTTTTTCCCTCCTCTCTATGCTCAGCTTGTTCGAGTGAATAAGTGTATTATACTATCAGTAAGTGTCAGCTGCCAGTTTTCAGCCGGAATAGCCCAAGGTAATAAGGTCACTTGTTTGAGGATAGTGATATATCCGCTGGGTTGTGTGTTACCCTTGTGCTTTCTATCAAGAGTGAGGTACCATTCTACTTGAGTACTTTATTTGCCATACTTAAATATGAACTTCAAGTCAATCTCTGGCAAGGGGGTGAAAATGAAAGTAGCTAAAGTGGGCGAAATGAAGGACCTGGACAGGCGTGCTACGGAAGAATTTGGCATCTCGGAAGGCCTTTTGATGGAGAACGCCGGCCAGGCAGTATACTTCGTCATGTTGCAGGAACTTGGCATAAAGAACAACAAATTTGTAGTCTTTTGTGGCGGTGGTAACAATGGTGGGGATGGGCTGGTTGTTGCCAGGAAGATTCACTCCAATGGTGGGGAAGTAAAAGTCTTTCTTTTGGACGATGAAGCCAAATTTAAAGGGGCAGCAAAAAAGAACTTTGAAATAGTATCCAGAATGCCCATAGAGATGTTCAGGGTTAGCTCAATTGACTCCATAATACCTGAGCTCCTTGATTGTGATGCCATTGTGGATGCCATATTTGGTACAGGTCTTGTCCGAAACGTCAGCGGGATATACAAAGATGTGATTCAACTGATAAACGAGAGCCAAAGTACAGTATTTAGCGTGGATATTCCTTCAGGCATAAATGGCGATACCGGGGAGGTGATGGGTGTGGCAGTAGAGGCAGGTTATACCGTAACATTTGGGCTTCCCAAGGTTGGGACTATGCTTTATCCCGGGTATGAGCACTGCGGAAAGTTGTATGTCTCGCATATATCTTTCCCACCTGCCCTCTATAATTCCCACGCCATAAAGGTGGCAATCAATAATCCCGTGGAGTTTCCCGAAAGAGCCAAAGATACCCATAAGGGCAGCTATGGAAAGGCTCTCTTTGTTGCCGGCTCTTCAAGCTATCTCGGTGCGCCATATTTCTCCGCCCTCTCTTTCCTCAAAGCAGGAGGCGGGCTTTCCTACCTGGCAACACCCAAATCCATCTCACCATTCCTGGCAAGCAAGGGAAGCGAGGTTGTTTTTGTTCCTCAAAAAGAAACACCTTCGGGAAGCATAGCACTGGAAAACAAGGATGAGCTTTTAGAATTTTCCAAAACGGTGGATATGGTGATCCTGGGTCCCGGTCTTTCTTTAGCCAGGGAGACACAGGAGCTGGTGCGGAAGCTAGCCCCCAAAATCGACAAGCCTCTGCTTATAGATGGCGATGGAATTACTGCCATTGCTGGAGACTTAGGAAAAATAAAAAAGAGGGAAGCACCAACGATACTTACGCCTCATCTGGGCGAGATGTCCCGAATTACCAAAATGGAGATAAGCGAGATAAATAAAAATAAAATAGATGTTTTGCAGCGCATGGCAAGGGAACTCAATGCCATAATTATCTTAAAAGGAGCCCATTCCCTCGTAGGCTATCCCGATGGGACTGTTTTCATCAACGTAAGCGGCAACTCCGGCATGGCCACGGCTGGGAGCGGGGATGTCCTGACGGGAACTATTGCCGCAATGTATGGTCTGGGATTAGCCCTTGAGGATGCGGTAAGGATGGGTGTGTTTATCCATGGATTTTCCGGCGATGTCGCCGCCGTCGATGAAGGTGAAGACGGGATAACGGCGCAGGACATACTGGACTACCTCCCCGAAACGATAAAGCTTTACAGAGATAACTTTGCTGAAATTTCGGAAAATCTTTATGAAAGCGTCTTTGAGGTATGAGAGATATCGTGGCCTTAGCGTGCACTATAGGGTAACAGGAAAGTTTTCTAAAATTCCCCCTCTTAAGATTAAAAGAGGGAAGGGGAGTTATGAAGCAGAGAGGTATGACATAAAGACAGCTTGATGTTTTGCTGCCTAAGTAGAAGAAAGATAGAAAAATGAAAGCGATGGTGCTTGAGAAAATCTCTTCGGTCGAAGAAAAACCTCTGAAGCTGGTGGAACTGCCCCAACCTGTTCCCGGGCGTGGTCAAATTCAGGTCAAGGTTTCTGCCTGTGGAGTCTGTCACACTGAGCTTGATGAAATTGAAGGCCGGGCTTCTCCCTCCATATTTCCCATGATTTTGGGTCATGAAATTGTTGGCAGGGTGGAAAGCTTGGGGCCGGCGGCAAGCAAATTCAAAAAAGGCGATAGAGTGGGAATTGCCTGGATTAATTGGGCTTGTGGTAAATGTTCATTTTGTCTTAAAGGCGAGGAAAACCTCTGTGACAAGGCAAAATGGACAGGGAAGGATGCCCATGGAGGCTATGTCCAATATACCGTAGTATCAGAAGACTTTGCCTATCCCATTCCCGAAAGGTTTACCGATGTGAAGGCTGCTCCGCTTTTATGTGCCGGGGTGATTGGCTACCGCGCCTTAAGACTCTCAGGGATGGAAGATGGCAGAGTGCTTGGACTTTATGGCTTTGGAGCCTCCGCCCATATTGTCATCCAGATTGCCAAGTATAAATATCCCAATGGCAAGGTTTTCGTCTTTACTCGACCCAATCAAAAAGAGCACCAGGATTTAGCCAGGAAATTGGGAGCGGACTGGATTGGAGCCACGGGCGATACTCCCCCGGAAAAGCTCAACTGCGCCATCGACTTTACTCCTGTGGGAGAGCCGGTGCGTGAAGCTCTGAGGAATTTGCAAAAGGGGGGAAGGGTAGTCATAAATGCCATTCGCAAGGCAACGCCTATTCCAGAATTAGACTACACCGAGCATCTCTGGTATGAGAAGGAAGTGAAAAGTGTGGCTAACGTGACCAGAAGGGATGCTCAAGAATTTCTTCCCTTGGCTGCCGAAATTCCCATTGTCCCGGAAACCCAGGAATTTAAATTGGAAGAGGCCAACGAAGCCTTAATTCTGCTCAAGGAAGGGAAAATGCGTGGGGCAGGAGTTTTGAAAATAACCGAATGACAAGAGGCAAAGGCCTCGCAGTGACAAGAAAGGAGAGCTCAGGATGATACGAGATTTAATACTAAAGAACAGAAGCTATCGGCGGTTTTATCAAGAAGTTGACATAAAACTTGAAACTTTGAGAGAACTTGTTGACCTTGCCCGACACTCGGCATCGGCAATGAATGCCCAACCGCTTAAATACATTCTTTCTTGCGAGCGTGAGAAGAATTCGCTGATATTCCGACATCTGACCTTTGGCGCGTATCTCACGGGCTGGCCTGGTCCTTCCGAAGGGGAAAGGCCATCGGCATACATTATTATTCTGGCGGACACAGAGACAAGTCGGTTTGTTGACTACGACGCCGGGATAGCTGCCCAGACTATCATGCTGGGGGCGACTGAGAAGGGGTTGGGTGGCTGTATCATCGCTAATATACAAAAGGAAGGACTGCGTAAAGATTTAGAGGTACCACCACGATATGAGATACTACTTGTCCTGGCTCTGGGCAAACCTAAAGAAAAGGTAGTGATAGAAACGGTTGGACCCAGCGGAGATACCAAGTACTGGCGTGACAGCAAGGGTGTTCATCATGTGCCGAAGCGCCCTCTGGATGATATAATCATCAGCTATATAAAGGCTGAAAGAGAATCAAGAGCATTATGCCACGCTATTTTATTTGGACCATCGGCTGCCAGATGAATAAGGCAGAATCCCAGCAAATAGCTGGCTACCTAAATTCTGCTGGCTATCAGGCAGCGACTTCTTTTTCTAGCGCCGATTTAGTGGTTCTCAATACATGCGTGGTAAGACAAAGCGCTGAGAATAAGGTTTTAGGCACCCTGGGTTTATTGAAAGGCCTGAAAAATAAACATCCCAATCTCCAGATACTTGTTACCGGATGTTTGGTCGATTCCGACACCCAAGAGTTGAAGAGACAATTTCCTCACGTTGACTTACTATTTAAGCCTAGTGATTACCCTGAGCTAATTGACTGGGAGCAGAAGCAAGGCATACCTATTGACCAGAGATTGCTTCGCTATCCTCGCAATGACGCTGGGATAGCTCCCTCGCCATGCGCTTTTATCCCCATCATCCAGGGCTGTGATAATTTTTGCTCATATTGCATTGTCCCCTACAGGAGGGGAAGGGAGGTGAGTCGCCCTCTGGGGGAAATAGTCTGTGAAGTGGAGGAGCTAGTAAGGCGAGGCATAAAAGAGGTAACATTGCTGGGGCAGAATGTTGATTCTTACGGACATGATTTGCCCGGGCATCCCGACCTTGCTGATTTGCTGAACGGATTAAGCAGCATAGATGACCTTGTCAGGATTCGCTTTCTGACAAATCATCCCAAGGATATAAGCCTGAAGCTCATTGAGGCTGTAGCTTCTCTAAACAAAGTTTGTGAGCATCTGGAGCTGCCTGTTCAAGCTGGTAATGATGATATACTTAGGGCTATGAGGCGAGGGTATACCGTGGAACGATATAGAGAACTTGTTCACACCATTCGCTGCAAGATCCCTCAAATATCTCTGAGCACAGATATAATCGTTGGCTTTCCTGGAGAAACAGAGGGGCAATTTGAGCACAGCCTATCTCTGGTCAAGGAGATGAAGTTTGATGTTATTCATGTGGCAGCTTATTCTCCTCGCCCTGGCACCATTGCCTGGCGGGAATGTCAAGACAACATTCCTTCGGAGGTGAAGAAAGAAAGGCTCCATAAGATTGAAGAGCTTCAAGCGGCTATAGCTAGCGAGATTAACTCGCAACTTCAGGGCAGGGAAGTGGAGGTGCTGGTAGAAGGCAGGAAGGGAGGGAAATGGTTTGGGCGCACCCGGAGTAATAAACTGGTATTCTTTGAAGATGCCGGTGGCTGGCTGGGTCAATTAGCGAGAGTGCAGATTGGGAAAACAAGTCCCTGGTCGCTGGGAGGCGAAGTTAAAAAATAATTAATTAAAGGAGGTTACATGGAAGGTCTAGGAACATGGGGAATGGTTATCTTTTTGGTAGCAATTTTTGCCGTTATGTATTTCTTGATGATCAGACCGAGGCAGAAGCAGCAAAAACAACACGAGGAAATGGAGAAGGAACTGAGAGCGGGAGACAGGGTAATTATAGCTGGCGGGATTTATGGGCAAATTGAAAGTCTTGGTGAGGATACTGTAATTCTGAAGATAGAGTCAGGAGCAACAATGAAGGTTGCTAGAAACAGTATACTTGGCAAACAAGAGGTTGAGGAAAGTGGTGGTGGGGGAGTATTCTGACATCAGGAACTTAAGGCATCTGGTGGTCACCGTGAGACAAGTGGGGAACGTGATATGTTTTTGAAGCCTGTTCAGTCTTTGTGAGACTCTGCACTTGTGTTTCCCTCTTGACGAAAAAGAAGGATAGTAGCCAAAGAGGAAAGCTCTTATTGGCAAAATATTTGAGGTTGAGAAGGCCAATCCCTGGGCGCTCCAGGAAATTGTTGTAAATAAAGGGGAAATAGCTAAATATTTATCCAGTATGTCTGAGGATTTTTCTCTAGGTCGCCTTTTTTCTCCCAGCAGTGTTGCTATCGTGGGGGCTTCTTTAAACCCTTTTTCCGGGGGATACCAATTCACGCGTTTTCTTATAGACCATGGCTTCCAGGGCAAACTTTATCTGGTGAACCCAAAATTAACTGAGGTTCTTGGGCTTAAAGTCTATC
>Ga0209986_10003556_pt1 | contig 13609 bp, 16 predicted proteins | sample BlataG_FD_183168 | JGI IMG/M metagenome (GOLD analysis project Ga0209986, IMG submission 183168) | Deep subsurface microbial communities from Black Sea to uncover new lineages of life (NeLLi) - Black_00105 metaG (SPAdes) (version 2) | ecosystem: Environmental > Aquatic > Marine > Oceanic >...
TTATCGTCGAGACCGATATAATTTAGGTCATGTTTACTGGCTTCTACTTCTCTTGGATCTTCTTGTGACTCGTCTTTCAATGTGAATAGATCCTTCTGGCGGAAGGCGGCGTTGTCGTCAAACCCAAGTTTGGCATCAGCAGCAACCAACATGCCATCAGCAGTCTCTGCCAGTGGATTAATTTCCACCATTGTACAGTCTTTTTCACAGAATAGCTTGTATAACGCCTTTAATTGCGTTCCTGCTGCTTTTTTATCTCCTTTAACAGCCAATCCATCTACCAACTTGGCTGCTTGAGCATCAGTCATACCCTTGCTAATGTCAATAGGCAATTTGATGATCTTGTCGGGATGTTTCTCTGCGAGATCCTCAATAGAAGTACCTCCTTCTGAGCAAGCAATAGCCATGGGTCCAGCTGACTTTCTATCTAATAGCAGTGCGAAGTACATTTCACGGGTGAATTTCATTTTATGAGCTACAAGAAGAGTGTTGACTGGCTTGCCCTTGAGGCCAGTCTGTTTGGTGACGAGAGTGCCTCCAAGCATCTTCTGAGCTAAAGCAGGAGCTTCAGCTGCCTTGCAGATGTGAACACCTCCCTGAAGGCCGTTGGTGAATTTGCCGAGGCCACGACCACCTGCAAGGATTTGAGACTTGATGACGACCTGGTTTTCGTCGTCGGCCATTTTTTTGACGGCGGCGTCGAGCTCGTTGATTGAGGTGATGGCGATGCCGGGAGGGACGTTGACGCCATATTTGCTCATGAGTTGTGCACCCTGTAGATATGATGAGGTAGAGATGGGGTTGGCTTGGCTTGTTGATCAGAAACTGTAGGAAATTTACGTTTCTCTCAACTTGATCGAGCAGTGATTAGGGCATAAAAACCAAACCCAAACCTCTATACGCTCTATGACTCACCTGGTACTCATGAACATTGAAAAACCTCTGCTGTTGCAACTGATTAGCACGCAATAGCTCAGCTCCTTGCTTGAGGGCATTTCTTCGCAACATTTTTATATGTGTAAAATCAACCCAATAATGTTGGTATGATGAAGAGTAGAAGATATTTCAAGGCAATGGAGCCTAATGGACGCTCAGATGGGGATCTTATAATCCTCCTCCCAGAGGCCGCTCCACTCCCAGCTCGACGTCCTGAGAGTGAGGGAGACCAAAAGAAAACATATTCCCCTAGGCTGTGCGCCATTTCAAAGTATAACATCTAATAAAATTGATAATATGGCACGTACCAAACCGATTTCAAAGCCATTATGTTCCACTAACTCAATACTATTGCGACTTATGACTTTACAATCACTGTAAAAGAGGAACTTACTAAGTATGCCTCTAATGTATTATATTATTACCACCACCACAAATCCATCCACTCCACACCCTTCTCCATCCCCCCCCCCACACACACACACAAACAAACACACACACACTCTGTCTCTCCCCCTATCTTCCTACATCTTCTCTAACTGCACAATATTCTCAGCCAGAGGTTTCTTCTTGTATCCAGTCAATCTCTCCAACACCTCTTTACCATCCTTGAAGAATCTAAAATGAGGCAACCCCTTCACTCCAAGATCACTGGCCATAGCTTCCAGCGCATCAGCAGTAGTATCAAAAGACACCACCTTGACACCAGGGTGGTCTGCTGCCAGCTGATTGACGTGAGGAGCTATTTGTCTACACTTGCCACACCATGGAGCCCAATACTTCACTGCAACTTTACCACTATCGCTACCATTCACCAAGGTGTCGTATTCCTTCTTACTCTTCACCACCACTAGATTCTTCTCATCAGCATCGTGACCATTTTCATCATCACCGCCATATCCAGCACCTTCCCCAATGCTCTCGAAATAGTCAAGCGATTTCTCAGGATCAGCAATCATGCTCTTATCGCCAGGTTTCCACCCAGCAGGACACACCTCTCCATGTTCAGCCACATACTGAACAGCTTGCAACACTCTCTTAGCTTCATCAACATTCCTGCCAATTGGGAAATTGTTCATCGTCACATGCTCCACCACGCCTTCTGGGGTGATGATGAACAGGCCTCTCAGGGCGATACCAGCACTTGCTTTTAGAGTACCATATCTAGCTGCTATCTCCTTGGTAACATCAGCCATGATGGGGATTTGCATGTATCCCAGCCCCCCCTTCCTCCTGGGGGTCTTAATCCAAGCCAAGTGGGATTCGGGGGTGTCGGTGGAGGCAGCGATGAGCTGGCAATTGAGTTGTTTGAATTCCTCCGCGCGGTCGGAGAATTGGATGATCTCAGTAGGGCAGACGAATGTGAAGTCTTTGGGATACCAGAAGAGAATGACATATTGGCCTTTGTAGTCTGAGAGGGAGATGTCTTTGATTTCTCCGTCGATGACAGCTGTCATTTAGGAGGAGAGGGGAGGGGAGAAGGGGAAGAAGTTTGTGAGAGATAGAGAGGGAGGGAGGGAAACATGGGCCTTTGTTTCTATTCTCATTCTTCTGGTATCATATTATACTTACCTGGAGCAGTGAATTGTGGTGCAGGTTCGCCAATTTCTACTTCTGGGTCTGGATAGAGGACAGAGGCAGAGTACTCCCAAGCAGGGGAGTCGGTGTCTGAAGAGGAGGAAAATGAGGAGAATTGTGTAGGAGGAACGAGATTGGAGATGCTATGGGAGGGTGTAAACCTAGCTTGATTGTATACTCCTAGTTTGCTGGAGACCGTCCCTAGACTACGAGAAGTCTGAAATTCGGTGGATTTCATCAATCTGCAGAAGAAGGAAAGTGATCTTTTACGCAGCATGGTATATATCTGAGTTAGAAAGCTATTTAGATCAGGCTTCTTGAGTGCATTAAACGTCCAAGTAATGGATTAGAGGGATTGAATTGGGGATTTATATGTATCATTGGACCAGCTCCTTTTCACCGCCATTGCCCTGCAGGACTTCCCTCACTCTTCTGAGCTCCTCTTCTAGGTTGGACATCCGGTGAAAAAGGGGCGGCAGAAAATATCCACTTCAATTCGTTCATACGGACATACTGATAGACTGCAGTGACATGAATCCATGACATCGAGCATATTTTCTTCAATAAAAGGGCATGTTGCCAAGTTTGAAAAGTCTGCTAATTTTCCCTTGCCAGCAAAACTCCTGCTTCTTAGCTGGTTATTTCTTTCATCAATCCTCTATATTACCTCCAACACCACGTCACTTCAAAGAAGAGAGCTTGCCGAGCTCTTTATCACAACTCAGCAACAGCAGCCATCTCTCTCATCATCTCCCCTTGACTCACCTTGTGCCTGCGACCTATCATCTACACACCAACCAGTCTGTGGACAATATCTCATTTCTTCAGCCAACAAATCAGACTTTGTTTGCTCCATTGCCAACCCAAAATCATGCATCTCCTCAACTTCTTCATCATCTCCTTCCATTAAATTAACCACCATTCCTGATGGTAATACCTACAAAAACTGCACCCCCAAGGATTTCCCCACCGTCGCCACTCTCCTCTCTCAAATTGATCAAGCTCGCACATTTACATCCCTCCTTCAACTGGCTAATTATACATCCATTGATGTAGAGAAGATTACTCTGTTCATTCCAACTAATGAAGCATTGACTTCCATTTATGCTGCTGCTATTGCTAATAATAATAACAATAATAATAATAATAATAATAATAACAATGATGATACAGGAGGAGGAGACACAACAACAACAGCAGCAACAAAATTATTTTTAACAAAAGAGCAACTACAGTTCATCATCAAAGCTCACATCATTCTCATTCCACTAACACAAGTCGAGCTTGTCCCTCTTACCCTCCTCACTACTGCTACTGGCAGTGCTATTAATATCAATGCTACCAGAGAAACTGGCCAGGTGTACTTGGGTCAGCGGAATGCTATTAATGGTACTACTAATGGTACTGATACAGCTACTACTTCTAACGGAGGAAGCGCATTGACAGCTGGAGCTAAGATTACGATAGGAGACTTGCTAGCTCAAGATGGAGTTGTTCATATCATTGATTCTCCATTGGTTACCTTGGAAAGTTTGAAATTGCTAGTCCCTTCTGATGAAGACGACAATAGTACTACTACCGTTAGTGATGATAATGATGATGATGTTGATGACGATGATGTGTTAGAGGAATCAACAATGGCATTAATGATGGCCCCAGTGACTGAAAGCCTGGAGCTTCCTCTTCCAGTAAGTGTTGTCAGAGACATTGCTCCTGGGCTTATTGTAGGTCAACCTTATGATGATGATAGTAGTGGAGGTGGTGGTGGTAGTGATAATGGTGGATTGCTTGGTGGAGGAGGCGGTGGTGATAGCGATGAGGAGTCGTTATATGGGGGAAGCAATATCAGAGTCAGTGTGACGACTGATCCGGGGACAGGTCCTCGCACGCTAGTACCTCCTTCAATAAAGAACGAAGATAAATATGTTGGAGAGGGAGAGTGGATGGTGTTGGCGCCAGAAATGGAGGAGGAGGAGGACAAAGAGGAGCTGCCGCCATTACTACCGCAGATGCTGCCTGAATTGCTTGGGGCGAGGCGGTGATGATAGTCCAGAGAGGTGGAAGTAGTGGCAGAGATGGTATTTGTTTATTGGTATGATATAGTGTAAGGCGTGTGATGGAATGGAATTATACGATAAATGTATCTTACATGCAAGGGGTTGTAAAAAGTGGGAGTATGGAGGGAGGTCGAGAGAGAGAGGAGTTGATTTTTTGACAGGTGAAGACAGCTGAGTCGGAAAAATGGGGAAAGAAGGAGCAGCAGGAATGCTCTCGTATATATAAGATATATAGATAGATGGATATAGTATGCATGTAGGATTGTGATTGCCTTGTACCGAATTGGATTACGAATGTGTTACAATTTTTGTGTAATTCAGCAAATCAATTACTCTCTCTGTGTCTTTAACTCTCTCTCTCTCTCTCTCTCTCTCTCTCTCTCTCTCTCTCTCTCTCTCTCTCTCTCTCTCTCTCTCTCTCTCTCATTCTCTCTCACACACATCTTCTCAGGCACGCTGAGAATCATTCTGAATCATCATTCCCAAAATAGAACTATTGTTTATATACACTGGAGTGCCATCAGCAGACCTAAACACAGTTCTCATTGGCTCAATTCTGATAACCTCCCCTTCAATCACCAACCCACCACCACCTCCCATCAACTTGACCTTATCCCCCGCAATGAATGGCCTGCTGGTATACAGAGACACAGCAGCACCAACATTGGTGAGTAGGTTTTGAGAAGCGATACCTACGATGACAGAAGAGGCACCCAGTGAGGCGAGAAGGGGCTGGATGTTGATGCCATACGCAGACAAAATTGCCATACCAGCTACACCAAAGATAAGGTAACTGAGAGCTGTTGAAAGGGGTTTAATCAAGCGGCCAAGGCCTTCCTTGGATCCTGGATGCTGAATAATGCGGTCTACAATGCGATCTTTGAGACGCTTGGCAAACCAAGCTGCAAACAAGATGGCAGCAGCTTCCTGAGAGTCCTGGAGGATTTGTGTGACGTGTTCCAGGCCCTTGAGAATGACATCGCCCTTATTGAAGAAGACCTGGTTAAAATCAGCCTTGGCTTTGGTGGCCCAGACTTGAGCCAAAGCTCCTGCCATTTTACTGGCGGAAAGGAGGAAGAAAAAGGGGAGGATGACGGTAGAGGGGCGGCTGAGAGAGCACGTGACGTCTGCGATGATGCTTTCCCTGCTGCCAAATTTATCTTCTGCGAGCTTTAGGATGGCAGTGGCAACGAGGACTGACACTGCTATGATGGCTACACGCTTGATGGAGAAGAAGACTGCTTCAGGGAGAGTATCCATGGCGAGGAGCTTGTCAACCATGGGGACGCCAGTGGGTTCAAAGACGACCTTGGGAGCAGCGGCGGCGGCGGCGGTGGTGACAATTGTGGTGGTAGTGCTCCTACGGCTACGAGATGTAAATTGGAGCTTGGATGGAACATTAATACCCTTGTGGATGGTATGAAAGGCTGAGAGCCCTAGGGTGGCGCGGGTTTTGACAAGAAGAGACATGAGATTCGATGATGACGGATTAATGAAGCTGGTTTACTAAAATAGGAGACGATTGACTGGTATATCAGTGATATGATGCCCAAATGATTAATTCCGTTAATTTTAAAGAGTGAAGCGCGTAATTTGTTTTGGGTTGAGGTGGGTCCCCCTGCTTATTTGCTCCCGTACTGATTTCCAGAGAAACGAGAGCGTGTGCTTTGAGCGCATGCTCAAAAACTTCTATACCTCCTCCATCATCCATCTACTTCTTACTCTTTACTTTTCCTCTTTTTTCTCTTCTTCCTATCCCCTCTAATACCACCACCACCACCCTCATCACCCAATGCTTCTTTCTTCTTCCTTCTTCTCTTAGATTGCTTCTCCTCTTCCTCTTCCTCCTCTTCTCCATCAACGGCATCGTCATCACCTTCTACCTCCTCTCCTCCTCCTATTCCAAAGCATGTCCTCTGTGCATCTGACTTACGTGATACTGTTAGTTTCTTAACTATAGGAATAGGTCCGTTACCACCACCACCACTACCAGGTGCTACAGCAAACAATCTAGCAGAGGGGAGATCCTGGTCAGATGATAATTGATAAGGTACACCATCTATAAGACAACTAGCCTGGATTGAATCTATATTGCTATTGCTAGTAGTTGCAAGATTAGTATTGTTGGGGTTAAGTTTCCAGGTGACTTGGCGTCCGATTTCAAAATCTAAAGGGACTTGGAAAAGCCAGAGTTGCTTGGCGGTGTTTTTGTTCTTAGTATCCCCGGCGGCGCTGATAGTGGATGGAATGGTGGAAGGGTCTAAAGGGACGTATGATTCGTCTAGTAATCTGTGGATTGATAAATGGTGGGGGAGAGGAGATGGTAAGACGTTGCAGTTGTTGAAGAAGTTGCATCCCATGGGATACAAAATGGGTGTTAAATCAGGGACTAGAAATGAGGTGTGCCTGGTTCTTACCTATCTGATGTAACCGTCTCCGTCATTTCGATATTTTTTATATTAATTGCAATGCATGCACCCTCCTATGACACCTGCTAATTCTTGTTCTTGCCATTCCTCCCGTCGTTCGTCAAGCACAAAGCAATGATGAAGTTCCATGCTGTCCTCCATTGCAGCTTCCAATGCAAATTTGCCTTAATTTTATTGTACTGCGTGGTATTTGCCAAGTTAATGTATGACATACCAATCATCAATATTACAAAGAAAACAGGCTGTCAAATGTAAGCTCTCTTGCTCTCTCCAACAATTTCTCTCCTCGAGTTGGAGCAGCGATGGTCAATATGTGGCTATGAATTTGAAACTTTCACGCACGATTCCCTTTACATAATAAATGTAAATTGAATGCATTCTAGGAATTGATTTGATTTAAATTGCACCAGCAATGAAGGTGAATAATATCACCAGTAGGGCTGTGAAGAATGACACCAATGTGTGGTATTTTGCCTATGGAAGTAATATGAACCGATCTGTCTTTGAGGAAAGACGCAAGATCAAACCAATCGAGTCATCACCGGCCATTCTCTCTAATTATTCACTCGCCTGGGAAATTCCAGGCCTCCCATGGCAGGAACCTGCCTTTGCCTCTGTCCAACCAGTGTGCTCGCCATCAGTCGACCAACAACCACCACTTACTGACACCAACCAATTCTGTGATCATGTTCATGGTGTAGCTCACCTAATAACCAAGGATCAATGGCAAAGAGTCCTGGAAACAGAAGGTGGAGCAGAACACAACGAAGAAGATACTCTCAACAACCAACAACAACAACAACAACAACAACAACAACAAGAAGATAAATCAACAGGGTATGCAGTCGCTACAGTCCATCTCCACCTTTATGACGGAAGACAGCTCACCACTGCTAAAACTCTCGTAGCCAAAGCCAAAACAGCAGCCCTATTCAAAGGTAAAGCAGCTCTTCCTTCTCAACGCTATCTCAAACTTCTACAAGAAGGTGCCAAACAGCATGGTCTGTCACAGGAATATGTCGACTTTTTACACAGTCTGGAACCGTATTCTTCTAGTGGCTGGAGGAGGAAAATTGGTGGTATTATATCTGCAGCAGTGGTGTTTAGTTTGTTGGTACCAGTGTTGGTGCCGTTGAGGGTGTGGAGACAAGTAAGGGGGGCAATAGGGAATATGAGTATTAGAAGGAGGGGAGATGGAGATGGCAGTGGTAATGTACCTGCTCAGACAGTGGGAATGGTGACGAATCCGTTCACCAGATGGTGGTTTCAAACTGTGTTTGCTCTAGCTTGGAAAGTTCACGATGTACTGAGTCCAGTCTTGACATGTGGGTGTACTAATAATTATAATGTGTAAGAAAAAATTCGAATATAACAATAGTATAACAAAGAAAGAAGCAGAGCTGGAGGACAAGAAATGGCATATCAATGGCTGGAAGGCCAGCTAATAATAGCTGGAGGATGAAATTCTGGATAGTAAGGGTGGGAAGATATTCTTCACATATGCAGCTATGAGTCTTGTACCCATAAATTATTACCTTGATGTGCTTCTAAGACGGGGTCAGGGGTCATTGTCCTTGGCCTGGAGCAGGGAGCCGGTGTTCTTGAGCATTTTCTTCTTCTAGGGATGTCTGGTGCACTTTTGAGCTCAAGACACACTCTGGGGAGAAAGTCGGTGCCAGACTTGAGTGTGAGAAGTTATGATTTAAGTTCCCTCATATGACGATGCAAACGAGACATTGTAAACATTTTATACCAGAAAATGATGAGACGTTGATTGTAAGGCTTGTAAAGCTCGTCACCTCTACATTTGTCATATAATCCGATGAGTTTTTCGAATACAGTCAAGCTCACAGACTTGAACGATTTCATAGCACCTTCCCAAGCATGTGTAGTATCTCTCGAAGGCAAACCACTTCCGATCGAGGCACCACAGGTACATTGATCACTTCCATTATTATTCATTCCTCCCCGCTCCTCTCTCACACACACACACACACACACACCTCACTTCTCCCTCATTTCCAGGTGGGCACTGTTAACCTCCAACCGCGACGCAGCACCTTTGCTCAAGCAGCTCCACTGCCACCATCCTCATCCTCTTCCAATCCACAAGATACTCCAATCAAAGTTTCCCTTCACGACTGTTTAGCATGCTCCGGCTGCGTCACCACCGCCGAGGTGATCTTGTTGGAAAGCCAGAGCGTTGACGAGCTGCTTTCTCGGCTCGCATCTGCCAAACAATATCAACTAGATAATAATAGTAGCGGTAATGATGCAATGCATCCATATGCTTCTCTAACACAAACAACAACAACAGTAGTAGTAGTAGTAGTAGTAGTATCACTATCACCTCAGTCAATGGCCTCGCTAGCAATGCTCCATGGCCTCTCACCTCCAGACTGTGCCAGACGACTGGCCACTGTATTCAAGCAACTAGGAGCAGTAGCAGTATTTGACACTGCTTGGAGTAGAGATGTATCTTTAGTAGAAACAGCAGCTGAGTTTATACATAGATATAAACAAAATAATACTCCTACAACTACTACTAGTACCACCATTACTAGAGCATCATCATCGTCATTATTACCAATGTTGGCATCTGCCTGTCCAGGGTGGGTGTGTTATGCTGAAAAGACACATGGTACTGTATTGCCTTATATATCATCAACAAAGAGTCCCCAAGCAGTTATGGGTACCGTAGTCAAACAAATATGGGCAGCAAAGCATGGTGTAGCTCCATCTTCTATATACCATGTTGCAGTGATGCCTTGTTATGATAAGAAGCTGGAAGCTGCTAGAGATGATTTGACTACTACTACTACTAGTAATAGTAATGATACTAGAATTGGTGGTGGTGTTACTATAACAAATGAAAAAGATAATAATAGAGTTGCAGAGACGGATTGTGTGTTGGCAACATCAGAACTACAAACGTTATTAGAAAAAATAGGTATTACTGATCTCAAGGCAATACAACCCACCACTACATTAGATGCCCCATGCACTAATGATATGTATAGTAATGGTGACAGTAGTGATAGTACTATTAATAATAATAATAATCAGCCAATGTATGGGGTAAGGGGAGGATCAGGCGGATATTTAGAATACATTTATAAAAGAGCAGCCAGAGAGCTGTTTGGAATAGAAATAGGAACAGGGCCCCTTGCTATGACTAGAGGAAGGAATGCTGATTTCAAAGAAATAATACTGGATATTGACAGTGGTAGTAGTGGTAATAGTAAAAATGGAGGTGGGGGGGGGAAGAAGAAGGTGTTGCATTTTGCAGCAGCGTATGGTTTTAGGAATATTCAGGGCCTAGTGAGGAAGATTAAAACAGGAAAGTGTCCATATGACTATGTAGAGGTGATGGCATGTCCCTCTGGGTGCCTTAATGGAGGTGGTCAGATAAAACCTGAGGATATTGTACGTATGATGAATACCGATGATGATGATGGTGACGGTGATGGTGATAATAATAGTGGTGGTAATCACAGATATAAGAATGCTCAAGAGGTGTTGGATGTGCTGGATGAATTGTATCATGCAGAAGGGAATACGTTGGTACTGAGAGATCCAGAGGATAATCCTGGAGTGAGGGGGTTGTATGAAGAGATGGGAATACAAGAGGTTGGGGGGGAGGGGAGCAGGAAGGTGTTTCATACTGAGTACCATGAGAGGTCTCAGTCGTTGGCTTCGGCGGTGAAAGACTGGTGAGAAGAATGGTGTGTCTGTAAAATAATCAATATCGTGGTTTGATGGAAATGGATAGGTGTGATATATAGATATACGGTAGAGAAAACGGGAGTTGGGAAAGAATTATGAAGGGATTTGGACTTAAACATTCACCCAAGGCTATTAAACAGCCACCGTTGCGATTGCAGGTCATCGCATCAGCATCAAACAACAAGGTATCATGGAGACTGTTTGACGTCTCTGTTCCAGTCTCTATCGACCCAGGAAAAGATGATTACCGATCCTCCATAGCTCTCGCCGACTCTGTCGCCAAGGCACTCCGCCTCTCTTCCTCCATCAAGCTCAACCCAGATGACCTCACAATCATCCGCAAATCATTTGATGCCAGGAAATACAAATCAACACGCTCACCAACAGCTATATCTGACAAGAAGTGGAATTATGTCGTTGAAATTGGAGAAGAAGCTCTCATCAAGGCAGCTGGGCCCCGTTCAGTCAAGCATTTCAAACCACAACCTGGAAAACTAGAGAAAATAAAGATAATAGATAATAATAATAATGATAATTATGATGGTAATAAACCCACTAGCACCGGTACAACTAGTAGCAGCAGCAGCAGCAGTAGTAGTAAAACCGATATTAACAATGAGCAACTGCCAATAGTAATAGTAGGAGCAGGCCCAGCAGGGCTCTTTGCAGCCCTCGAACTCGCCGAAGCCGGCATCACCAACATCCTCCTCTTGGAACGCGGCCAACCAGTGGACATCCGAGGCCGCGACATCGGCGCTCTCTTTGTCAGAAGACAGCTCAACTCAGAGAGCAACTTGTGTTACGGGGAAGGAGGGGCTGGTACATGGAGCGATGGGAAACTGACAACTAGAATAGGAAGAAACAGCGACCCAGTGAGGAGGGTACTGTCTACATTGTATGAGCTAGGAGCTCCAGAAGGTGTACTGTTTAGTGGAAAGCCTCATTTAGGCACAGACAGATTGGTAAGGATATTGAAAGGGTTTAGAGAGAGGTTGGGGGAGCTGGGAGTGAAGATGATGTTTGACACCAAGATTACTGATCTAATGGTTAGTGCTGATAATTATAGTAATAGGATAAAAGGGGTGGTACTGTCTGATGGGTCAGTAGTAAGAGCAAGGAAGGTGATCATGGCAGTAGGTCACAGTGCTAGAGATGTCTACGTCATGCTCTATAAACACGGCGTTCAACTCACTCCCAAGCCCTTTTCTGTTGGATTCAGAATAGAGCACCCTCAGTCTTTTATAGATTCAGTACAGTATGGGGAGGAGGATGCTGGGATGGTTATGAGAGGGAAGGGGGTTATACCAGTGGCTGATTATAGATTGGCTGCCGAGATTAAAACTGATACTTGGGGAGGGGGAGAGGAAGATTATGAGGGAGGTGGAGGAGGTAGAGAGGAAGGCAATATATTTACTACGAATGCTTCTAAGAGAGGTGTGTATAGTTTCTGTATGTGTCCTGGTGGCCAAATAGTTCCGACATCTACCTCTCCTGATCTTCTATGCATCAATGGTATGAGTTTCAGTAAGAGAGATGGAAAGTGGGCCAATTCTGCCCTTGTGGTTACAGTAGGTCCAGAAGACTTCTATTGTGGTGATGATGGGGAACAAGGGGAGAGTGTGAAGAGGATCTTGAAAGATATGGGTATGATGATGGGAGATGATGACGAAGATTCACCCCTGACAGGTGTGGCTTATCAAATGCATATTGAGAAGATGGCAGCACAAATGGGAGGTGGCGGTGGTGATTTTGTAGCTCCAGCTCAACGTGTTTGTGACTACCTTGAAGATAGAATGCTGCCCTCCTCATCTTCTTCTTCTCTGCCTCCGTCATCGTATCGTCTAGGAACTAAATCCGCCCCTCTCCACCAACTCTACGCTCCTCCACTAACTGCTGCATTCAAACAAGCTCTGTTGATGTTTGATAAAAAGATGAAAGGGTTTGCCACAGGTCCTCATGGGCTGCTCCTGGCAGCAGAGACCAGGACATCGTCACCAGTGAGGGTGGAGAGAGGGGAGGATAGTATGGAGAGTTTGAGTATGAGGGGGCTGTTTCCTTGTGGAGAGGGGGCTGGGTATGCTGGGGGGATTGTGAGTGCTGCTGTGGATGGGTTGAAAGTGGCGAGGGCTATTGCAAGAGAGGAGCTTGATATTGATATTGATGATGATGGTGGTGGTAGTGGTGATGATGGAAAGAGGAGGAGGAGGAAGATGGCTGTGCCATTTGGATATTGAAGAAAGATGGATGAGTTGCTCCCTCCGTTTGTGAGTAGGTGGCTGAGGCAGCCGGGGAACAACCCAACGATAAAAACGTTTTGGAGGCATAATAAAGGCATTGCATCTGAAGTAGCCTATATCGTAAGCAAGCAACGTATAATGTTACTGTACGGCTGTTGTGCCTTGATGCACTTTAAACCCTTGCCCTTTCTTCCTGCTGGCTGACTGGAGAGAGGCCGTAAGTCAAATCAACCCCAGTAAGGACTGGCCTTGTTTACAAAACACTGTATATACGCTCCAACAACCCTTTCAGATAACTAGGCTTAGGTTAAGAGGTCTTTGTTGCAACTCCCTGCACTGTCAGGTGTTGCTTATAGAGCGCTGCAAGTAGACTATAGAGGACATGGAGTAGATTGAGAATGCAGGGATACAATTTCATTGAACAACTTCAACTCTATGTAAACTGCCATGGAATATTAAATGTTGGTGTAAGGTATCGTAAGTTGACACCTGAGAGTGCATATTTGAGATAAGTTTAATTGTAATTGCTCCAAATAAAGGAAAGGGGCAAAAGTTATAAGAAGTGGATGGGCAATAGAAATCGAAGTTAGATTTCACTCTTTTTTTTTTCGAGGGGGGGGGTCATCGATTTTGTTTCCGCATCTCG
>Ga0209986_10003557_pt1 | contig 13608 bp, 9 predicted proteins | sample BlataG_FD_183168 | JGI IMG/M metagenome (GOLD analysis project Ga0209986, IMG submission 183168) | Deep subsurface microbial communities from Black Sea to uncover new lineages of life (NeLLi) - Black_00105 metaG (SPAdes) (version 2) | ecosystem: Environmental > Aquatic > Marine > Oceanic >...
AGCAAGATCACCAGCTCCTATCAAAATGGAGACCTCCCGCCCGCTGTAGCCCAGCTTCCGGCGGGGCAGCCTTCCCACTTTGCGTGCGGCTTCTTCTATTGTAACCGCGCTGTCTGTCAACTGCTTGCCAGTCAGTCTCCCTGTCAGCCCGGCGACAACCGTAGCTGATGACATTTTAAGGAATTCACGTCTTTTTATTAAGCGTTTATCGCTCATAACTTATATCCCTTCCAATCTTGGTTTTTGAACAACCTTATAAGCTTTCCATATGTCATGAATTTCTCCCTCAGATGACATGCGGAAAGCTTTACTTTGGTTCCTCGACTAATTTACACAGCAAATATCTTTCTGTCAAGGAATTGGACTCGTTCAGTACATTGGTGACACATTGCTTCCTTATTTTTTAGCTGCTATTATTAATAATAATCATCTAGAGCGAGATAATCAAAGCTATTGTGAGATCTATTTTCCAGTCATTCTTGGGGGTCTTCTTGGGGGTCAGGTCTTGCTTTTTGCCTCTTTTCTTGGGGTCACTAGCAAAAAACAAGACCTGACCCCAATTAGGCGCTGATTTTTTCTAATAATCGCGAGTTCTTCATTGACAGGGTATGTTTCTTCTATCTATTATTATCTACAGAGCAGGTCAGAAGGTGGAAATTGAATAAAAATGAGCCGAACTCAATACAGTCCCAAAAACCAATTTCCTATGTTTCTAGTATCTATCTTTTCCATGCTTGCAACCCCTCGGACTTCTTTGTGTTAGCTTGCTCAATATACCTGGTAAAATACATTCTCCTTTTCCAAGAATTTCCAAAACCTTTTTTAGTTCATTATTTCGGCCCATGCCTATATTATAATGTATTAGTACATTATTTTGACTAAAAACTTATTTTTTCCTTTATTTTTATGATACTTTTTCAGAGAACTCTTTAAAAAAAATGCTAGTAAAAAAATATTTCTTCTTTCAAGTAATTTTTATGTTGAATCTATTTTTAGCTTAGTCATAATATAATATATAGTAGTAATATTTTGATCTTGTTTAATATGCATTTCAAAAAAGCACTAGAAAAATTCCTCAATCTTCCTCTAAGAGCCAAATTTATCCTTTCTTTTCTTGTGGTCATTAGTCTCGGAGGTATAGTATCGCTCATTTTTGGAACAAGGCTCGAACACAAAACTATTTTTTCTCTAGCACAGGCCAAAGTCAAACATGATTTAGCCTCAGCCTGGATGGTTTATCATGAAAAGCTTAATGATGTAAGAGACATCGTCAGATTAAATTCTACCCACGAATCAATACAAAAGGCCATAAAACACAACGAAAAAGAGATTCTCAAAAAATATCTTGGTCGTGTCACGAAAGAATTTAATTTAGATATGTTAACCTTGACCGATACTCAGGGGAAGGTGATTCTAAGAACCACACAACCTGAAATAATGGGAGATGATCAATTAAACGACCCCTTAGTCATACGAGCTCTAAAAGGAGAAACAGTAGCAGCTACTCAAATCATCCCACGAGAAGAATTGTTAAAAGAAGGAAAAGACCTTGTTGCACGCGCTTATTTAAAACTCATCCCTACCCCCAAGGCAGCTCCCCGAACTGAAGATTATGAAGAAAACGGAATGATGCTTAAAGCTGCATCCCCCCTTATTGATGAAGAAGGGACTATACTCGGAGTATTGTACGGAGGAGTACTTCTTAATCAAAACTATGAAATTGTGGACAGGGTTAAAGAGATTGTATACAAAGGAGAAAAATACAAAGGGATAGAAACAGGCACAGCAACTATTTTCCAACACGATTTAAGAATCTCTACCAATGTCAAAAAAGCTAATGGAGAAAGAGCCATTGGTACCCGTGTCTCAAAAGAGGTTAATCAGACGGTATTAAAAGAAGGAAAACCGTGGATTCACCGAGCATTCGTGGTTAATGACTGGTATATTGCTGCTTATGAACCCATAAAAAATATTGATGGGAGAATCATCGGCATCCTTTATGTGGGGATGCTGGAAAAGCCATATATTGATTTAAGAAACAATGTCATGATCAAATTCACAGGGATGGCCATTCTCTGCGTTGTTTTCCTTCTCACGATCCTTTTCTTTATCACCTCAACAATCATTCATCCTATTCAGGGTGTAGTGTTTGCCACAAATAAAATAGCCCAAGGAGATTTGGACCATAAGGTTGAAATAAATTTTCGGGATGAAATAGGCCAGTTAGCTCAATCTTTTAATCAAATGACCGAGAACTTGAAAAAGGCCAATGAAAAGCTTATCAAATGGGGTAAAACTCTGGAAAAGAGAGTGGAAGAAAGAACAAAAGAACTTCGTGAAATGCAGGATTATTTGATCCAATCAGAAAAATTGGCTTCTCTGGGTAAAATGTCTGCTGGCGTGGCTCATGAAATCAACAATCCTCTAACTTCTATTTTGATCAACACCCATCTTATGCTAGAGAAATTAGAAAAAAACCATGCTTTTCACGAGTACCTCAGTTTAATCGCAGATGAAACAACAAGGTGCACAAATATTGTCAAAGGATTGCTTGAATTCTCCCGCCAGAGCCCTCCACAGAAAGCTTATGCAGATATTAACGAAATTATTAACCGCACGCTCCAACTCCTCGAAAACCAAACTTCTTTTCAAAACATAAGCATAACAAAAAAGCTAAATCAGAACTTGCCTCAAATTAGGGTTGATAAAGATAAAGTCGAGCAGGTTTTCTGGAACCTCATGATCAACGCATCAGAAGCAATGCCCGGTGGCGGCACTTTGAATATAAGCAGCCAATTTTCGACGGACAAAAAATACATTGAAATAGAGTTCATCGATACTGGAAAAGGCATCCCTAACGTAAATATAAATAAATTGTTTGACCCATTTTTCACCACGAAAAGCAGCGGCACCGGCCTTGGTCTGGCTGTAACCTACGGAATCATTGAACAGCATCAGGGAAAGATTGAAGTAAAGAGCGAGCTGGGTCAGGGATCTGTATTCACCATCAGCTTACCCGTTGCAGGCTAAACCTATAATCAAAAAAAGGAGGCATAAATGTCGGAAAAAAATAAGAGAAAAATATTAGTCGTCGATGACGAAATAACAGTCTGCAAGAGTATCTCTAAGGCAATTGTAACTGAAGAATATCAAGTCGATACCGCTTTGAGTGGGGAGCAAGCTCTAAAAAAAGATTTGGAAGAATGCTACGATTTGGTTATTACTGATTTAATGATGCCCGGAATTAGCGGGTTGGACCTTTTAAAATCATTAAAAGAGAAAAGGCCTGAAGTCATTGTTATCATGATTACAGGCTACCCTGCCATAAAAACAGCCGTTCAATCGATTAAAATCGGTGCTTTCGATTACATCCCAAAGCCTTTTACTCCTGCGGAATTAAGAAGTTTGGTTTCTCGGTCTTTTAAAAAAATAGAAAGCGAGGAAAAAGCCAAAAAAGAGCCACCTCCGCCCAAGATGCCCTCCGGTCTTTATTACATAATTGGTCATACTTGGCTCCGAAAAGAAGGAAATGGCCTTGTTACTGTAGGTGTCGTCGCAGACTTTTTTAAACCAGTAGGAATTATTACTCACCTCGAGCTTCCTCATGAGAATGACAATGTCAAGCAGGGGGAAGAATGCGCCAAAATCACTGACGCTGAAAAATACAGTCACCGCATATGGTCACCAGCCACTGGGAGAGTCCTCGAGCTCAATGAAAGGTTAAAAGAGGACTTTTCTCTATTAAGAAGGTACCCCTATAGCGATGGATGGCTTTTCAGAATAGAACCAACCAATCTCCAAGAAGATCTGCAAAGTCTTATTGTTTCAAAATAGAATCTTTTTATTTTTGCATCGATGAAAAAGCAGCTACTTAAACGCCCATCCCTGCAAAATCTCATCCAGGCTGGAAGAGTCATTATTAGTGAATTTGATCCGAAAAAATTCACCTATCTCAATTTAAAAGGGGAATGGGAAGAAAATCCTGAAACTCTAATCGATCGAATTTCAAACGAATTGCTCTATCAAACGTGGAGGATGGGAGAGGAGAAACAGTCCTTATTTATCCCGAACATTTTCTCTCTTTTTGCAAGCGACAGAGCTTGGCTCATTACTAAAAAAATAAAATTGGCACGTTTGGAAAAACATAAAATCCGCCCTGAAAGTCTAAAAGAAGATGAAATCGATGGAGAGATAATTCAATCCTATTCTTCGGGAGACCGATCAGAAAAAGTTTATCCTTTTTTAATCATTCTTGAAGTATTAGCGTGGATACTCCATTATGAATCTATTCGCCTAAACGCTGAATCTTTTTTTCATGACTGGGATACAGCGGCAAAAGTCCAGAAACAAGAATCCATAAAAGAACTCCGGACCCTGAATCATTTTTTAAACTGTCTTTCAAATGCAAAAGAAAATGAAGGATTTATTTCCGATATTTTAGATGAATTAAACAAGCGATTTCCTGAAATTATCGAGCCCATTCCCAAGATGATTTCTGAAGAAGAAAGATTGATGAAAACTCTGAATCAGCTTCTCGAGAAAGCAGAAGATCCAAAACGAAGTGAAGAAATTTTCTCTTTAATCATTGAAAAAATCCAGCCGCCGATGGGAATTGCTACTCTCGCCTCTCCGGCTCTCTTGCGTCCTTGCCTTTCTCTGTTGATGGATGAGAAGATAGACATTTCAAGCGGCATCCAGTATAACGCCTCAGTCATCCTCAGTATTCTCCAGGATTCCCGATCCACTGAGACATTATTAAAAGCCATGAGTCTTTTCCCTTCGTACTACTCAAAAATAAGAGAAAATTTGATTTACACTCTTGGGAATTTGAAAGAAAAAAAGGCGGTCAAGGCCATTGCCCAAGTCTTGGAAGAACATGATGAGATTGAGCCCTCTCAAGGCCATCGAGAAGGAAAAATTCATCACATACTAAAGCAAAAGGAAGAAGCTTTCTGGGCGCTAGGAAAAGTTGGCTTAGAATCGATCCAGCACCTTTCCTCTTTGGTAAAATATGAAGAATATCCTTCGGCAAAATTAAAAACATATTTAGCGTGGACATTGGGAGAAATCGGAAAAGCCCAGAAAGAAAAATTCGGGGGGGTAAGTGCCGATATCGCCATCACTCTATTAAAATTATTAAAAACCAAGAACAAGCAAATCTTTGAAGAAACTGTGAGTGCCTTAAGAAAAATTGATATGCCTGAATTCACTCATTCCCTCTATCTTTATAACATCGGAGCAGTGAGCATCCTAGGGCTCAAGCCTGCCCAGAAAGGGTTGTACGAACTCTCGGAAACACTGCATTACTTAATAAACTTAAAAAAGAGAGCCATTATAGCTGTCAACGGAGATTCGGGTACAGGGAAGACATATTTCTGCGAATCGATTATTAATGGATTTGCTGATTTAAAACCGGACGAAATACTCTATTTGATGCGTGATCGAAAAAAAGATCACAAAATATTTAACCGAATTCTGGGATTAAAATGGTTAAAAAAATATATTGAGCCGGTCTACTATCAAGATTATCCTCTATCTGAGGAGGAGGATGATCCTGACGAGTTTTTCAGACAATTCCTAGAGAAAAATTCAAATAAAAAATTGATCATTTTAGATGGCTGCCGCGACCAACACTATTTTCAGAGAGTCATTGATTTATTCTATTTCAAGGGAGAATTAGATGTTGAGGTAAATTTTAGGGCGACTTTATCCACAAAGAGATTGAACTTAGAAGAAAGAGAAATTGCCCTTGAAAGCGTTGAAACTCATCTATCTTTTGTAGAGGAACCATCTCTCGAAGACACACATTTCTATCAAGAAGGAATTGTTTTATTGTACGACCTCGACAATTCCATTTCTTCTCGTCTGAACAGCCAGGAAACACAAGAATTATTTGAAAAGAAAAAAATAGATTCCTGGGGGGATCTGATAAGGATCGGGGATTTCAACCAAGAGTCAAAACCCTTAAAGATTGAGCCTGAAACACTGTCTCTCAGGCAGGAAAATTTCTCTTTAAGAAGTGAAGATTGGCCAAAATCAAGCGCCAAACCCTTCTCTCCTGAAGAAAGAAAATTCAGAGCAAAGTTGAATGAAAACCTCGCCGAGCAACCAAATCTTCTTCAAACCATAGAAATGGACGACTTAAAAGCAAAACAAATCAGATTTTATGCTCAGGACCAGCTTGCAGGCATAGGGGAGGAGGGAAGTGTTTTTGTTCTCACATTTCTTGATAACCGAATATTCTACACTTTTGTGGAAAGAAACACAGACATAACATTACTGGGTCGAGATATTTTCTTGATAAATCATAAGGGAGAGTTAACGAATGTTTCCTTTGAAAGGAATGAAATCGTTAAGATTGGAAAGACCAATTCGCCAGCTCTGGCAATCACTTCTTTTCCAAGAGACAGGATTATTACCGGACACAAAGATGGGTCGATCAGAATCTGGGATTTCCTGAATAAAAATATCTTTACCTTGGAAGGCCACCACCAGCCGGTTTTATCCTTAGCCGTGGATTATTTTGGCCGGATATACTCAGGTAGTTTGGATAAAACTCTTAGACACTGGGATATGGATAAAGGGTTGGTGAATATTGTTGAAAATCTCGAGGGGAAGCCTCATCACATTAAGTTGTATCCTCAGGGAAAAATTCTAGCCATCATAGAGGGGGATTATTACGCTGACCACATAAAGAAAGATTTAAAGAGTAAAATAAGTATTATCAATTTTAAAGACGGAATCTCCCATGTGATTCCATCCCCTTTCAAGAAAACAATCTCCGGCGTTAATGTCTATTTTGATGGAAGAATCATCGTCGGTCTCTCAGCCTCGAAAAGAAAGAGCAAACAAGGAAATGGAAACTTAGCCATAATCATCCCGGGAAAAGATTACTGGGAATACAAAATCTTAGACGGACACACCATGGAAACAAAAGATTGTCTGGCAACAGGGCCGAGGATAATGACTTGCGATATGGAAGCCCCGGACCAGCATATAATCCGTTTTTGGGGAACTGAATTTTATGTCAGAAGAGAGTTAAGCAAACTCTCTCTACAACCTTCGTGAAAAACAATCCAAAAAAGACCTTTTTTCTCCTATCGAGTTCCTATAAAAATTAGGCTAAAAAATAGATAACTAATTTTATTTGTTTCAATGTGCACAGCAAAGTGAGGCCCACAAGCAAAGAGGAAGCCGAGAAAGTGGGAAAATACATGATCCGGCCCATACTATCCCTCAACCGGCTCTCCGTCGATGAGACAGAAGATGAGATTTGCTACCGGTCTGGGAAGAACATACACAAAGAGGAGCGGATGGATTATCTGGAATTTATTGCCAGAGTGACCTCGCACATTCCCGATAAAGGACAGGTCATGGTCCGCTATTACGGTTTATGCAAAGCTTTGCATAAACCATATTATGCTGAGTTTAATGAAATGTAATTGATTGAAAATCAGGGAATTACAGTAATAACTCAGCATAATTTTGAACTCAGCATAATACGGCCTCTACTACAACGCCCCCAGAGGCAAGATGCGCAAGGCAAGGGTCTCGCCGTCCGGTCCTCTGATCATACAGGATGAACAGTATGTCCCCTCTAGAGGTTGGGCTGAGATGATAAAGAAAGTTTATGTATCTACCTTATTCCGGCATTTACACTGATTTTTTCTAATAATCGCGAATTTTTCGTTGACAGGGAATGTTTCTTCTATCTACTATTATATACAGAGCAGATCAACTTCTTTTTTTACGGAATATTGACCAGAAAATCGGAGGAAGAGTGAATATGACCCGCACTGGAGGGATAAAATTGCTTTTTATGGGATGCATGATTCTTCTCTTGCAGAAAACAACATTACCGCAAACGTTCGAATTCAAGGGCCTTGTTTCCGGATGGACAACCGCCAATGCTGACAGCATCACCGAACCACAGCTTGGCCTGCGTTACATTCCCGAATTTTCAATCGAAAAATCCCTTTCACAAAACTATTCCCTTTACTTTGACCTTTCCTTGAATTCCTACGGAACGGCTCATGTACATTCCCTGGATGAGGTCCAAACGGATGGAGATATTAAGCTTTACAGGATGTGGGGCCGATTTTCATCCTCCCAATTCGAGGCCAGGCTAGGGCTTCAGAAGATAAATTTCGGTTCAGCAACCCTGTTGAGGCCTTTGATGTGGTTTGACCGCATCGATCCCCGTGATCCCCTGCAGCTTACAGACGGTGTTTATGGACTTCTCTTGAGATACTATTTTCTCGACAATACGAACATCTGGGTATGGGGGCTTTATGGTAATGATGAGCTCAAAGGATGGGAATTTTTCCCTTCCAAATCTAAATCCGCAGAATTCGGTGGACGCATCCAGCTTCCGCTTGGAAACGGTGAGTGGGCTATTACCTACCACCACCGGAATATCGATCCAAACCAAGGCCCATTTGCCCTTTTTACTCCTGTCGAACCCTCTATTCCGGAAAATCGATTTGCCCTTGATGGCAAATGGGATCTTGGAGTCGGCTTCTGGTTTGAGGGCACCTTGACGCACCAAAGCAGCGAACTCCTTCCATTCAACTGGCAAAGAGCATTCAATATCGGTCTCGACTATACCGTTGGTCTTGGAAACGGCCTGAATGTTATTGGCGAGTTTTTTTCTTTCACCAGCAGCACAAAAGCATTTGGATCAGGGGAAGGCATCACATTTTCAGCCCTATCACTGGGTTATCCCCTGAATCTTCTGGATAATCTGAGTTGTATATTTTATTATGATTGGGATAATAGAGATCTTTACAGCTATCTCAACTGGCGCCGAACTTATGACAGATGGACAATCAACATTATCGGTTTCTGGAATCCTGAGCAATTCCAGATTTATCAAAACCTGCCGGAGAATAATCTTTATGCAGGCAAGGGATTTCAAGTCATGATTATCTTTAACTATTGAGAATATTTTATTTGAAGAAAGAGTATTTTATATATAAGAAAGTGAGGTCACAATGGACAATTCTTATTTAATCAGAACAAAAGATCTTGTTAAAACCTATCCGGTGGGTCACACAACACTTTTCGCCCTCAATCGAGTGAACCTCGATTTTAAGCCGGGAGAGTTTGCCGGCCTTGTAGGCCCGAGCGGTTCGGGGAAAACAACATTTCTCAACATCGTAGGCTCACTGGACTCACCTTCTGAAGGAAGCGTTGTGGTTATGGGTAAAAAAATTGAAGACCTATCTCATAAACAGGCCGCATGGCTGCGCAGCAAAAACATCGGATTTATCTTTCAAACGTTCAACCTGCTTCCTGTCTATACTGTTTATGAAAACGTCGAGTTTCCTTTACTTCTCCTTAATCTGTCTCCGAAAGAACGCAAAGAAAAGGTCATAAAAGCTCTGGAGTGGGTCAAACTGGCGGACAGAGCCAAATCCAAACCCGCCCAGTTATCCGGAGGAGAAGGCCAGAGGGTGGCCGTGGCCCGGGCTATTGTCAAGGAGCCATCCATCATCCTTGCCGATGAGCCCACAGCCAACCTGGATGCGGAGAACTCATTCAACATTCTGGATACGATGGAAGAGCTGAACCACGAATTGAACACGACTTTTATTTTCGCCACCCATGACGAAAAGGTCATCAAATACCTGCGGCGGAAGATCACTCTGGTTGACGGGAAAGTGACCAAGGATGAGGTTTATGAGCAGAAAAACAGCAAAGGAGATAACTGATGATTATCCCAAAATTGGCACTGCGGAATTTGCTGGGAGCGGGACTCAGGACCTGGTTGAATGTGGTGGTGCTGTCCCTTTCTTTCGTGCTCATTATCTGGCTTCAGGGCTTATATAAAGGAATGGGCGATCAAATCAAAGAAGCCGAAATCGATGTTGAATACGGGGGAGGCCAGTACTGGCATGAAAGTTATGATCCCTATGATCCTCTCACACTGGAGGATGCCCATGGAGCCGTTCCCGATCCCATACAGAATAAAATCGACAAGGGTAAAGCCACACCTGTGCTCATAGCTCAAGCGACAATTTATCCTGAAGGCCGTCTCCAGCCTATTCTCCTTAAAGGGATCGATCCTGCACAGACAGTGGTTAATTTCCCCTCACAATTTCTGGTCCAGGAAAATGGCGAAATTCCTGCTCTGATTGGAACCCGGATGGCAAAAAGCACGGGATTAAAAATTGGGGATATGATTATCGTGCGCTGGCGGGATGCGAAGGGGACCTTTGATGCCAGGGACATCTACATCGCGCAGGTCATGAAAACCATTGTCCCTGCGGTCGATCAGGGTCAGATCTGGATCCCTCTTGAGACAATGAGAGAATTGATGGGAATGCAAAACGAGGCGAGTCTTGTGGTTATGGCCAAGGATATCGAAGAATTGCCTGTTGTCTCAGGATGGAATTTTAAATCATTAGAATTCCTACTTGCAGACGTTGAGTACCTGATTAAGACAAAAACAACCGGTGGTTCGATCATGTACATGTTCTTGCTCTTGCTCGCCATGCTGGCCATATTCAACACACAGGTTCTATCCATTTTCCGTCGCAAAAAAGAAATGGGCACCCTGATGGCCATGGGCTTTACCAGGGGCAAAATCATTCAGCTGTTCACCCTGGAAGGAGCGTTCCATTCCGTTTTGGCGGGAATCATTGCCGCTATTTATGGGATTCCGTTTCTGGTCTGGTTTGCTAAGAAAGGCTGGGCCATGCCAGAGGGTTACGACGACTTCGGTATTGCGCTGGGAGAAAAGCTTTTCCCCATTTACACTGCAGGTTTGGTGTTTGGAACCGTGATGCTGATCCTGACTGTCACCACAATCGTCAGTTTCCTGCCCACGCGTAAAATCGCTAAACTTAAACCTACCGATGCGTTGAGAGGAAGACTGTCATGATCAAATTCATATTCAAAGGAATAATCCGCGACCGGTCCCGCTTTTTATTTCCTGTTTTAACCATAACCTTCGGAGTGGCACTTTCAGTCCTGGGCTACTGCTATTTTAGCGGAGTTATGACCAGCTGGATCCAGACCAGTGCTAAATTTGAATCCGGGCATTTAAAGATCATGTCCCGGGCTTATGCTGAAAACGCCGACCAGGTGCCCAATGATCTGGCATTCATCGGCGTCAAAAATCTTACTGCAAATCTAAAGAAGGATTTCCCCGGACTCATTTTCGTCAACAGGATCCGGTTTGGAGGGCTTTTTGATGTCCCCGATGAAAACGGAGAGACAAAGGCTCAAGGCCCTGTGATGGGACTTGCCGTAGACCTTCTTTCCGAAGAGAGTCCGGAGAGGGAAATGTTAAATCTTGAAAACGCGGTAGTACGAGGGCGTCTGCCTGAAAAACATGGAGAAATGCTGATAAGCGATGAATTCGCCCGCCGCTTGAATGTTCAACAGGGACAGACCGCAACTCTCATCGCATCGACGATGTATGGAAATATGGCGACTGCAAACTTCACGGTCGTCGGAACTCTTCACTTCGGTATTGCAGCCATGGACCGCGGGACCATAGTGGCAGACATAGCCGATATCCAATCGGCTCTGGATATGGAAGATGCTGCAGGTGAGATCCTGGTTTTCTTCAATGACTATGTCTACCGGGAAGAAGAGGCCGAAATCATTGCCGAAACATTTAATGCAAAATATTCCGATGAAAACGATGAGTTTTCACCAGTGATGAATTCTTTCAGCAGCCAGGGAGGAATGGCAGACACCATGGGCATGGTGGAAAGCATGATGGGTGTAATGATTTTCTCTTTTATCGCCGTGATGTCTATTGTTCTGTGGAACGCTGGATTGGTGGGCAGCCTCAGACGCTATGGAGAGATCGGTGTACGTCTGGCTATGGGAGAAAGCAAGGGACATCTTTACCGGTCAATGATCACAGAATCCTTGATGATCGGGGCTATCGGTTCAATCATTGGGACTGCCTTAGGCCTGGCATTCTCCTATTATCTTCAGGTCAAAGGAATAAATATTGGAAGCATGATGCAAAATGCCTCCATGATGATGAATGACGTTATAAGGGCAAAAGTCACCCCCTTCAGTTTTGTGATCGGGTTTATCCCCGGCCTTATTGCCACATTTCTCGGGACATCCATCTCCGGCATTGGCATTTATAAACGACAGACATCCCAATTGATTAAGGAGTTGGAAGTATGAAAAGAATCATATGCTATATAAGTTTTATTTGCCTGTTGACAGCTGCTGCCACGGCTCAAGAACCACCATCTGGAGAAGACATCCTTAAACGGGTGGATGAAAATATTGGGTCGGATAATAAAATTTCCATCGCAGAAATGGTCATTCACGGACGCCGGGGAAGCCGGACGGTCAAGTCAAAATCATGGCTTCGAGGACAGGACAAGTCTTTCACCGAATACCTTGCCCCAGCCCGCGAAAAAGGAACCAAGATGCTTAAACTCGGCGATCAGTTGTGGATATACTTGCCCTCGACGGATCGAACTATAAAAATCTCAGGACACATGATGCGACAGTCTGTTATGGGATCGGATCTTTCCTACGAAGATATGATGGAAGATCAGGATTTGCAAAAGATTTATGACGCTCAAGTTGTTGCCGAAGAGGTAATCCTTGAACGCCTCTGCTGGGTACTAGAGCTGACTTCCAAGGGAGGCGATATTGCCTATCATTCAAGGAAAATCTGGGTGGATAAGGAAAGATTCGTTTCTCTAAGGGAGGATCGCTTTGCCAGGAGCGGGAAACTTCTCAAGACCTTTGAAGTGAAGGAGATCAACCGGATCCAAAACCGTTGGATTCCTACCCGCATGGTCTTCAAGGATGTACTTAAAAGTGGGAAGGGCACGGAGTTTATCCTCGAATCCATCGAGTTTAACGCCGACATCCCGGAGCATGTTTTTACTAAAGCATCGCTGCGGAAATAGAACTTATTTTTTGACAATTGACCTTGTCTCTTAGGGTATGATATGTTCATTTGTGGATGTAAAAAAGTGGAAATTCGACAAACCTATTGGGAATTTGTGGTAATCAGCAAAAGGAAATTCCTATCATTAAGATTTAGGAGGCATAGGAGTTATTGTGTAACAGGAGTTTGAAACCATGAAAAATAAATTAAAACCTTTCATCCGGGTGTACTGCCCTGAACTTCAGGAAATGATAATTCCTGGAGAATGGACAGCATGTCCTTTTTTTGAAGGAAAGAAGCTGGAAATCAATAATGAGGAAGACGCCTTGAAACAGATTTTCCGCTGTCATGTCAAGTGTGGCTGCAAGATTGAGTATCGATTCTATGATGGGAATAATCTTGTATCAAAAGTGGAAGATTCCATCGAAGATCAAGATAGCCTGCGGCGGATTCTAAAGCTTGTCATGAAGAAGTCAGACAAGCAGGCAGTAAGGAAGGCTAAGAAGGTACTTCTTGTTGATGATGATACGGATTTCCTGGAGATGCACACCGCCGTTCTGGAAAACAGAGGCTATGAAGTCATCACGGCGCAAAGTTCGAAAGAGTGTATGGAAAAACTCGAGGATGTTCGCCCTGACATCGTTGTTCTGGATATCATGATGGAGCAGTTCGATTCTGGTTTTAAGGTGAGTGAGAAGATAAAAAAGAAATACAAAGATATACCTGTG
>Ga0209986_10003562_pt1 | contig 13592 bp, 12 predicted proteins | sample BlataG_FD_183168 | JGI IMG/M metagenome (GOLD analysis project Ga0209986, IMG submission 183168) | Deep subsurface microbial communities from Black Sea to uncover new lineages of life (NeLLi) - Black_00105 metaG (SPAdes) (version 2) | ecosystem: Environmental > Aquatic > Marine > Oceanic >...
TTTTTTTTTTTTTTTTTTTTTTTTTTTTCTTCCGCCTTTCCTACTATCTAAAGGACATAATTTTTCGCACCATTCATCAGTTATGGTAACATTCGCCTGAATAGTAGTTAAACACGATTCATAAAATTGGAGAAGAGATTCTAATTTATCACTATCAGTTTTATCATGACTATATGTAATAACAGGTTCAGGAATATCAATCTTTAATTTTCTTTTATCTGTTAATTCAATATTTTCAGTTTCATTACGAATGTCACATTTATTATTGATACATTCGAGTCCATCTTTACACTGAATAGTATCTTTGCATTCATTTCCTATTCCTAGTTTTGTAGGTCCAGAGGCTGGGGGTAATGCTTCAAGTGATATTGATGATGGTGTTTCAAGTGTTGCTGCTCCTGGTGATGGTGGTGGTGGTGGTGGTGGTGATTCTTCAGTTGTTGGTGGTGATGATGATAGTACCAAGGCTGTTGATTTTGATTCTAGTTGTGGTGGTGGTGGTGCTGATTCTTCAATTGTTGGTGGTGATGATGGTAGTACCAAGGCTGTTGATTTTAATGCTGGTGGTGATGGTGATCCTGTTGGAGGTGTTGGTGGTGATTCTTCAGTTGGTGGTGGTGGTGATCCAGATGTTTCTCTAGGTGATGAGAGATCCGTTGAATTATGCGATGATTCAGATGATTCTTCCTTATCTCTACATTTATTGTATATATCATTTGCCTGATAAAATGGATCCAAGCATTCTTTTTTTAATAAATCTTCTTTTTTTTTTTCTTTTTGGTCGGGCTCTAATTTTCCTTCTTTAATAAGTTGTTGTATTTTAGTATTAATTTTATTTTTACATTTATCAGGATGATATTTTGATGAAGCTATATAATATACTTTTTTAAAATCACGACATTCATCATCATTGGGTGCTGATGAATGTTGTTCTGGAACTGGTACCAATGCTGTAGATTGTAGTTCTGGTGGTGGTGGTGGTGGTGGTGATGGTGGTGGTGGTGGTGGTGGTGATGGTAGTACCAAGGCTGTTGATGTTGGTTCTGATGGTGGTTGTGGTGGTGGTGGTGATGATGGTAGTACCAAGGCTGTTGATGTAGGTTCTGGTGGTGGTGGTGGTGATCCTGTTGGAGGTGGTGGTGATGATGGTGGTGGTGGTTGTAAGCTAGTTGGTGGTGGTGGTGGTGATGGTACACTAGTTGGTGATGGTGGTGGTGATGGTGCTTCAAATGCTGATGCTGCTGGTTGTGGTGGTGGTGGTGATGTTGATTTTAATTGTTGTAAATTAGGGATTTGGGCTTTATATAAGTCATAGATCTCTAGTGCTTTCTTAGGAAGTTCATTTAAATTAATATCTAATCCTTTTATTTGTTCATCTATTTTTTTTTTTTTTAAGTGGGTATTACCTTGTTTAACGTTTAACATATCATTATTAGCTAATTTTAAAAGAGAATTAATGTTTGAAATAGTATTAATGTTTGAAATAGTATTAATATGACCTAATAAAGAATTTAATTTTATATTAATATCATTTTTAATATGAATAGGAGTTTTTTTTAATGGTTCTTCAAATAAAAAATTATATAATTTTTCATAATCAATATTAGGTTTTCCATCTTGTTGAAATCTAATTTGTGAGTTAATGAAGGTTCTAAATTTTGGTTCAAGAATATATAGTATTTGAATTATTTTTTCTTTTTGTTTTTCATTTAGAGATTCAGATTTGGCAGAATCAGTTGAAGCTGCACCTGCTTTTTTTTTATATTTTTTCTTTTTTTTTGTTTTTTTGTTTAAATTTTTAGATAATATAATATTTTTTTTAATTTTTTGAATTGATTTTTTTTTATGAATCATAAATAATATAAATTCTAAGAAGAAATTTATTTCATTGTTTGATACTAATAATTAAATAAAAACCACCATTTATTTTTGTTTTGTTCTTTTTTTATTTCTTCCTTCAATAATTTATTTTGAAGCAAAAGTTTTTCTATTTTTTCAGATAAATTAACCTTGTCACAAATATTTTTTTGAATACATTCCTTATATGCATTTAAATCATTATTAATAATTTCTTCTTTTTTATCATTAATTTTTTTGATTTCTGCAATTTCGATTTGTTTTTGTATTTCTATTTTTCTGATTTGTTCATTTTTTTCTATAATTACATTTTCTGAATTGATATTTTTTTCGATTAACAATCTATTTTGATTCACTAAAATTTCATTATGTAAATCTTTATGAAGACTAGAATGAGATAATATAGATGTTTTATCTTCATTTTCATTATGATTATTATCTGATTGAATAATTTCATTTAGACTATGGATATTTTCAGATAAACTAATTTTTTCCATAATTTTTTTTATTATTTCATCTTTTTTTCTAAGAGCATCTTGAAATTGTTGTTTTTGATCATCTATCTGTGTTTTTAATTTTTTATTTTTATTTTTAAGATTCATTTGGCATTTAAGATAATTTTTTATCATTCGTTGAATCATTAAAGTAGAATTAATCATTTTAATAAAATTTTTTGTATGAATGGATTTTCTCCAATTTTTTTGGATGCAAATAATTGATTTTAATTTTTTGGATTTAATAAATTTTCTAAAATAAAATTGTATTTTTAGAATAATTGTTTTTTTAGAATAATACGATTTTTTAAAAGGATACATTCTAAATATGCTTTGAATTATAATTGAATTTTTTTGTTTTAATAATTGATGTTTTAATTTTTTAGCTAAAATTATTTTATTAAATCCTTGCAAAATAATAATTTTGCTTACAATATTTTTAAAGTTACGTTTTTGATGATAGCATCTATAAAATTTCTGAATAATAATAACATTAGTTTCAATATGTTTTTTCTTCAAATCTTCTAAAATTTCGAATGATTTATTTTTTAAAAATATTTTTGTGTTTCCTATTTGAAAAGAGTCTTCGTTCACGTGATCTAAAATTATTAAAATTGATTTGCCCAAAATTTTATATTTTTCTTTAAAATCTTGTTTAAAAAAACGAATTGGGTAGCCAGCACGTGCTACTTTAATTGCCTCTAAAACACCACTATATTTTAATTGATTCAAAATACGTATTCTATTAAAGTTATTGGGGAGGTTATTATCGTTTGGTTTTAAACATCTAATATAGTTAGTATTTGTTTTATTAATAAAAGTAAGTAGATCTTTTAACTGATTTTTGAATTTACTTGAAACACTGTTTATTTTAATTCTTGAAATGTTTTTATTTGTATTTTTGTAATAATTACAATGAGTATATGGAATAGTTTCTAAAAATTCAACAATTTCATTACTAATTTGATCCATATTTTTTTCACAAAATTTTTCGGTTGAATAGGCAATATTACCTGCATAGTGATTAACTATAAAAAATTTATCTGAATTTATTTTTGGTGATTTAAAATGAGGATGATTTTTAAATTTATCTTTTAATTTATTTGTAAAATTAATATCATTGGTTTTTGGTAACATACATTCTTCATCAAGAAGACTTAAAATACCATTTTTTGATTCAATGAGAGATAAACATAATTGATTATCTGGAAATTCAATATGTTTCCAATTAATATTTTCTTTAATATATTCTTTTTGTTCTAATTTAAATATATATTGATTAAATTGTTGTTGTAAACTTTCATTAGTATAATTAATACAAAGTTGCTCAAAATTATTCTTAATGAATGATTCAAAACCAAAGATATCTAGTATACCAATAAATTTAAAACTTTGTGTATTTAATTGTTCGTTTATTTTTCCTACAATCCAAGTAAATAAATTTTTGTAAAGAAGCATAGCTAAAGAGTCTCTTGCGAATATTTTTTCGTCTGATTTGAGTTCTATTTTATATTTTTCTTGGTTTACATTTAGATGTTTAAAATGAAGGAGATTTTTCAATTTATTTTCATCACAATTTAATAATGTTGTTACATTGGAAATATATAATTCATCTAAATGATCAAAATTAATATTACCTATATTTAGAATTGCTGAAATAATTTTGAATATTATTTGTTTATCATTATCATTAAAATTCATAGAATCCATAGACTTTAGAGTATGATTGAATTCATCAATGTCATTAATAGTATTCTGATTATCAGATTTTAGATAGTGAAAATTTTCATTATTTAAAAATAATGATTTTTTTTCAATATCATTTAGACCTTTTAATAATTGATAAAAGATATGAAAATTTCTTTCGTTATTATTTTGATTAATTAATCTAATTTTTTCTAAAAGATATGTATCGATTTGTGCTCCAATTAATTTATAATTATCATTAAATTGAAGCTTAATGAATTTACCAAATCTACTAGAATTATCATTACGAATTGTTTTTGCATTTCCAAAAGCTTCAAGTAGAGGATTAGAATCAATGACTTTTTGTTTAATAGAGTCACCACATTTGGAAAGTTTTGTTAAATATTCCATGATAATTTTGGTGGATTGTGTTTTGCCTGCACCACTTTCACCACTAATTAGGATTGATTGATCTTTATGATTATTTATAAGATGATTATAAGATTTATTAGCAATTTGATATACATGAGGTGGATTTGTGGTGGAATCTGTAATATATTTATATGAAATTTCGTTCGAATATATTGATAATTTTTTAAAAGGATTGACAGCAATTAATATGTTTCCTGTATAGGTATATATATTATTTAGATTATATCGTTTATTAATAGCATTTAGTATAGATGGTTCATTTAAATGAGGAATATTTATGAGATTATCTCTATTATCAATATTATCATCATTTCTAATCATAACTTCTTTAATCTGAATAGGATCTAATTGATTATCAATATTTACGTAATAGAAGTCATTATCTTTATTTTTTAATATTGCTGGGATCCAATCTTCATCGTGAAATATCCATAAATTTTTATCCATTAAATATAATTATATAAAATAATTTATTTTTTGGATTAAAATTTTAGTGAGGATAGAAATTAAAATTATTGTTTTTGATTAAAATTAATTTAAATCTTAATTCGCTAATGCGAATCCTATTTGTTGGTTCCCATAATCAAAAATAGTATAAAATTTTCTCATAAATGGGTCACCTAATATCCATAAAGGACCATTCGGAGGAGGAATATCAATTCCCATAAATGCTAAAATACATTGTCCTTGGTTTTCAATAATATAATCTTTTTTGGATAATGTATAGTTTCTATTATTAATAATGAAACTTATATCATGTGAATTTTTTTTGCAATCAATCATATATTGTCCGGTAATCAATCTTTTTGCCTCAAGAATATTTGCAATCTTCTCCACATCATTAGAAGGTCCAGCAATTAATGATGTTCCACTATCAATGATTGCCTTTTGTATATTTGAGTAATTATTTTGATTGATAAAAATAGAATCTAGATCAATTTGCCAATAAGTTAATTCTGTAAGTGGAACATAGCTAATATTACCATAATATAGGTCTTGATTAATTCCACCTATTAATAATTCTCCAGGTTGATTGTCTCCTAAATAAAAAGAAAATATAGATTGGTCAAGTAAATGGGTTTGAAAAATTGCCGTAATAGGAGAAATTCCACCACCTGAAACTATTTTATCCCATGCCATACCTAGGATACCATCAAATTTTCCTAGACTATAAGCAAATCCTAATCCTTTAGTGTTATCAACTTCAGCGAAAGTATATTGTGGTATTTTAATTTTTTCAAGATATATATCATCTTTAGAAAATACTCCAGAAACAGGTCCAGATCCATATTCAACTCTAAATATTGTTCCATTTTTGAAATAACTATTTGATTTATCATGATTATAGATATGTTTGTGTGAAAAAAAATTGGGTTTTTTATTAGGTATCCAAAGATTACTGCTTCCAGTATCGTAAATAACATTAAATAATTGTGGAGGATTTCCTATTTTAATTTCCCCATAATATTGAGCATTATGATAATCTTTGATAATTATACTTTCACTATCCCAAACACATGTTGATGTATACTTTGTTGATGAAAAATTAGGAATATAATTTTGATTTTTCATTAATGGAATCGTATAAATTTTTGAATTTGTTAGTAGTGCGAAACTTATACTTAAAATAAATCTAAATATTAAATTCATTATATTTGAATTTAACAATCTTATTTTTAAGTATTTTTTAATTAATTATTGTTGTTTATTTCTGATACGGCTTTCCGCCGCAGTGTTGGCACCTGTAAGTCCCATGGAGATTTTAAAGAAATCTCCGTCGATTCTCTACGCATTGGGGCATAAAGCCCCTAACGCCAACTTCGTTGGCATTATGCCTAAAGGCATTAACGAGAAGCGATGATCCAACTTTTGTTGGAACAGCGATTGAGCTTTGCTCAATCGATGACAAAAATCCCATCGAGAAGCGATGATCCAACTTTTGTTGGAACAGCGATTGAGCTTTGCTCAATCGATGACAAAAATCCCATCGAGAAGCGATGATCCAACTTTTGTTGGAACAGCGATTGAGCTTTGCTCAATCGATGACAAAAATCCCATCGAGAAGCGATGATCCAACTTTTGTTGGAACAGCGATTGAGCTTTGCTCAATCGATGACAACACATCTTTTAACTTTATTTAATTTCCAGTCGTTGAATGATGGATTAATATCTTCTTTCACATAAGTAATAATAGGTTTGTTCATAGGTAATTTCAGTAAAGGATGTGCATAAACTGGTTATTTGGAAAGTTAAGTCTTATTCTTGGAAAATTATTTTTGTACATTGAGTGCGCAGCATGGATTAATTTGTCTCTTTTGTTTAATTGAGAGAGAATATAACTAATGGCAGGAGGTCCACGTGGTCTTGGTATACCTATTATTCCTGTTTTATCAGGGGATCTGGTGGACCCGGTGGACCAGGTGGTCCTTGTTCTCCCATAGGACCTTTCACTTGACCAGGGGAGTGGTTGTGGCGAAGGTTCAATTATAGGTGGTGGTTCATTTTGAACACAAACCATTGTACAACATGAATATCCATAACAGCCAACAAGATTACCTGAACAATCAACACAATCAATTTCTATCGCCGGCACAACCACCGCCTTGTAAATATTAAAAATTTACACCATCTGCTGTATCCCCATCAGTAGCATTTGGATCAAAATATTTTTTATGAAATGATGAATTATTAGTTTTAAATCTTGGCATAATAAGAATTATAATTAATATTAAAATGAATACTATTATGAAAATATGATAATTTTTTAAATTCATATAATAATATCTAGAAAAAAAAATATAAATCAGAAAATTAGTTATAAATTATTTCTTTGTGTAAATTAAATAAAAATGTTTAAATTCAAATCCGAACGAAATATTATTATGTTTATTTTATTGTTAATTTTATTTTTAATTATAATAGGAACAGTATATATTCATTTAAAGATTGATAAAAAAAAAAGTGAAAGTTATATAGATTTTGGAAATAGAAAATGTTCTGGAATAAAAATGTATGATAGATATGGTTTATTTGGAAAAGAAAAATTAATAAAAGTAAATAAAGAAAAACGAATTAATAGAGGAAATAAAATTAAATCATTAAATATTCCAGAAAATTGTGTAGCAGAACTAACATATGATAATGATGATAAGAAAATCTTATGTAGTGGGGAATACGATTTAAATAAAAATTATGGTAATGTTAAGAAAATAGAGGCAAAAAATAGTTTAAAGTATGCGAAGAAATGTAATCCTGATTTTAATATTGCTGAAGAAGAAAATATGAATAAAATATTTTCACAATATTCAATTACAAGTAATAATAAATCATGTGAAGATTCTGGATATTTTCCAGTAATGGATGAAGCGGATTGTATGGGAGCGATTAAACATTTTAATAAGGTTTTGGGTGACAAGGGTGGGCAATATTCAAAATTGGGAGATATCATTCCAGCAGGATCAGAAAATAATACAGCTAATCCAAATACTGGAAAGAATATGGAAGGTATCCCCGAATTCACAAAAGATGATAAACCTTATTGTTCTATCATGAATTTAAACAATCAATCTGGTAAACAAAGATTTTATACAATGAATGTAGAATCTAGATATCACAATACGATAAAGAAAGATGATAAATATCAAATGATATGTAGAACTGAGCCAAAGCCATACTTAGATAATAATAAGATTTCGCCTACGACTAAGGGTTGTCCAAATTGTCCTTATGGTTGTGATAGCGATGATCCAACTAAGTGCTACAATTATCCATATGGAGATATACTTGATGAAGAAGAAACGATGAATTATCAAATGACAAAAAAATGGGATCCTAAATGTGGTGTTAATTATAAGCCAGAAGGTGCGGATGAATTAGGTGGTTCAGCATATGAAAAGGATGGTGAATTTAATGGATTAAGATATGTTGGCGAGCAAGATGTTGATTGGGCAAATAAACCAACTGCCGAACAATGCATAGAATTATGTAAAGAGGATGTAAATTGTTTAGGTTTCAATTATAATCCTTCATTCCCAAGAACAGAAGATGAATGTAAAGATACTAAAGGAAATTGGGATAGTAAGAATAAAGCATGTAAAGGTGAAAATGGTGATAAAGCGGGATGTTATTTTATATCAATGGATCAATCAGATTGTGATAAAGTTGATCCGACTTTTAATAATATGGGTGATTTGGTATATGGATATCAAGTAAGATAATAAATTATTATTATTAAGATTTTAATAAAGATTATAATATTAATCTAAAAAAATATTATTATATTTATTAATAATATACATAATAAAAAATGTTAAAAGATAAAAATGTAAAAACATTTTTTGTAATATTTGGAGTTATTTTTTTTTTATATATAGGATATTTATTATATAAAAAAAAGAAAAATGATGAGATAGAGGTTGAATTTTTTGATAATTTGAAAGATAAAATATTAGAAAAAAGAGAAAAAAAATGTCCGGGGATAAAATTATATGATGAAATGAATTTAGAGGGTAAAGAATCTATTTTGATGCCATCTGAAGGTGATATGGAAATTAATAATAATTTAAAATCAATTGATATTCCACAAACATGTGTTGCAGAATTTAAATTTTCAAATAAGAATAACGAAATTGCATGTCCTATACAAGGTAATCTACCAGAAAATTGGTATGGTGTTGATAAAATAAGAGCACGATCAATATTGGGATTTGATAAAAAATGTAATCCCGAGGAAGATATATTAAATGGTAAAGATTATGATTCTGAATTCGGTCAATATTCCATTACATTAAATAATAAATCTTGTAAAGAGTCAGGTTATTATCCTGTAATGGGAAAAGAGGATTGTGAAGGAGCAATAAAGCAGTTTAATAGAATGTTAGGTACTGAAGGAGGACAATATTCAGATGTTGGAAATAAAATACCTCCTGGTTATAATTTTAATACAAGTAATCCAAATTTGGGAAGAAATATGTATGGAGTCCCTAAACAAACGATTGGTGATTCTCCATTATGCGCAATAAAAAGTTTGGAAACTAGTTCTGGGCAGCAAAGATTTTATAAGATGAATATTGATTCTAATGAAAATACAAGAGTAAAAAAAAATAAATATCAGATGATATGTAGGACTAATCCAAAACCACCTTTTGATGACAATAAGATTTCACCGACATTAAAAGGATGTGATGAATGTCCTCAAGGTTGTGATTCAAATAACCCGAAAGCATGTTATAATTATGGTTTAGAGGAAACACTAATGGATTCTGAGGATGTTATTATTGATGATGATGATATAATCGATGATGAGCTCTATTTCAAATTCCAAGATCAACAATAAAAAAAATAAAAAAAATTTGATTTTATAGATTTCTTATATTATAAATAAGAAAATGGATAAATATGAATATAAAAAATATGTTACCAATAAAGATAATATTATGAATACATTGGATGATTATGGTGTGGCAATTATTCCAAAAATCTTAGATGATGAAATTTGCGAGGATACAATGAATAAAACATGGAATTTTTTTGAATTCATAACCAATGCATGGGAAATACCTATTAAAAAGAATGATAAAAAAACATGGCGAGGATTTTATAATTTATATCCAATGCATTCTATGTTATATCAACATTGGCATATTGGTCATAATCAATTTATATGGGATATTAGACAAAACCCAAAAATTTTGGATATTTTTAGTCAAATTTGGAAATGCGAGAATGATGAATTATTAGTATCTTTTGATACTATGAGTTTCGGTATACCACCTGAAGAAACTAATAGAGGATGGAATAGAAATAATACTTGGTATCATAGTGATCAAAGCTTTACAAGAAATGATTTGGAGTGTATACAATCATGGGTAACTCTAGAAGATGTTGATAATGGAGATGCAACATTATCATTTTTTGAGAAAAGTCATAAATATCATAAAGAATTTAAAGAATCTTTTAATATAACTGATAAAAAGGATTGGTATAAATTAAATGTTGATGAATTGCAATTTTTTAAGAACAAGAATTGCAGTGAAAAAAAAATAAAATGTCCGAAAGGATCTTTGGTATTATGGGATAGTAGAACTATACATTGTGGTACTGAACCATTTAAAGATCGTAAAATGGAAAAATTTAGAAATGTTATCTACTTATGTTACAAGCCAAGAGTATATGCTAACGAAAAACAATTAAAAAAAAAAAGAAAGGCTTTTGAAGAATTGAGAATGACAACTCATTGGCCATGTAAATCAACTTTATTTCCAAAAACACCTCGAACATATGGCAATCCAATATTTGAAATAAAAAAAATAGATCCTCCAATTTTAAATGAAATTGGTAAAAAATTAGCAGGTTTTTAATAATAAAAACATTATTTTTTTGAAGGATTATTAGCTTTAAATTTTTTCATTCCACTTGTGACATGTCCAGATGATTGTTTCATATTTTCAACCTTTTCTCTCACTATGTCTGATTTTCTTGTAGAATAATAAACATTATTTATTTTATGGTTTTGTAATATTTTTATACATCTTTTACATGGTCGGGACTCTGTTAATTTAAATGTACTGTGATCATATCTGACAACTATGATATCATAATTTGATTTTTTTTTATTTTTATTTTTGAAATTATAAGGTAAACAGCGACATACATTTTCTTCTGCATGCAACGATGTGCAGATATTACCCGGATTTCTCTTTACTGAAGGTAGTGATTGTGAAAATTTAACATTCACTAGTTTTGATCCCTTTTATCAAAAGGGCAACATGAGCTGATTTAGTGTATCTATATTTTTCAATTTCCTTAAGAAGCTTATTAGACAAATTCCCTTTACGAATATCCATTATTTAATATAATAGAAAATATTTTTAAATAAATTTGTGATGATATATATATATTTGATTTAAAGATTATATAATTAAGAATCAATTTTTTTTTTGAGAGTCTTTTTAGTTTTGAAAATGAAATTTTTTTTTTTTTTTTTTGATTTCATTTTTTTGTACATTTGAGGATAGTGAGAATGATAATTGACAGTAATTTCCTCATTTTTTTTAATTTTCTTTGTACTAATGATGTTACCATTTAAATTGAATGAATTTGGATTTTTGGAATGATTAATGAAGTACTTAGGATAAAAATAATTTAAAAGTGACGAAGGTTCATTAGGAACAAAGATCTTATCTTTTTGTTGTGGTTCATAATAATTTTTACAAAGCTCAATAATATCCGAATTAAGATTTTTTAATTCATGATGATCATAATGCTTACCTACTATTGGAGTAGAATTTGGGATAATAATTGTATTTTGGTCAATATCTTGAATTGCATGTAATCCAACCCCATGCAATTTAGATGGTTTTAATTTGAAAAGTATTTTTTTATTTAAATTTTCAAAAAGATTATTTTGATCCATTATTATAATTAGGCTTATTTTTTTTTGTGAAAATTCAAATAAATTAAATTTATTTTTTTTTTTTTATTTTAAGAGCTAAATTATATATTTTTTTTTTAAAATCATATGATATACCAGGACAATGTTCAAGTTGATACAAATGATAAAATAATCTTTTCCTTGAACTATGTTCTTTCCAATAATTGTAGTAATAATCGAATGTTTCATTATATTTACCTAAATTATCATTAACATCACTATGTAAATCAATAATGGTTTCAATCAAATTTTCATTATTTTGGAAACAAAAATCATTAAAATAATTTTTAATATTTTTAGAATAATGTTTGCGACATATTTGACATGGTATATTATATTTAGCATCATAAAAAATTTCTCTTACATTTTGTGAGTCTTTGGTATTTTCAATTTCATATAAAAAGGATACAATATGGAAAATAGACCATAAATTTCTTCCCCAATGGGTCTTAGAGCACATTAAATATCTTTTACATTTTTTTTTTTTTTTTAGAAATTAAATATTTTATAAAGAATTATAGAAATCCATAATAATTTTTTTAGTTGTTAAGAAATTCATACACGAATCTGTAATACTAATACCATATTCTAATTCTTCTTTAGATGTCAATTTTTGATTTCCTTCATTAATATTTGATTCAAGCATAACTCCTATTATTGACTTTTCATTATTTTTTATTTGATTCATTACATTATTAAAAACACTAGGTTGATTCTTATAATTTTTTTTTGAATTTCCATGTGAACAATCAACCATGATGGCTGGATTAAGTTTATTTTCTAGTAAAATATTTTTAGTTTTTTGTATATTTTCCCGGTCATAATTTGGACCATTTTCGCCCCCTCTCAAAATAATATGACAGTCATTATTACCTGTAGTTTTACAAATTGCTGATTTTCCATGATGTGTTATTCCCATAAAACAATGAGAATATCTTGCAGATTTAATTGCATCTGTGGCTATTTTAATATTTCCTGAGGTCCCATTTTTAAAACCTATAGGCATTGACAAACCAGATACCAATTGTCTATGTACTTGGCTTTCTGTAGTTCTAGCACCAATAGCACCCCATGATATTAGGTCAGAAATATATTGGGGAGTGATAGTATCCAAGATTTCATAGCCACAAGGCAAATTTATTTTATTTAAATATAATAAAAGTTCCCTTGCTAATTTTAGTCCCTTATTCACATTAAAGCTATCATTCAAGTCTGGATCATTTATTAATCCTTTCCATCCAATTGTGGTTCTTGGTTTTTCAAAATATACTCTCATAACGATTAATATTTTATCATCTATATTATTTGAAAGATCTTTTAATAATTTTCCATAACTTTTAGCTTGTTCTATATCATGTATGGAACATGGTCCAACTATCATTAATAATTTATCATTTCTTTTATATATAATATCTGAGATTTCCTTACGTTTATCAAAAATAAATTTTTGTAAGTTGGATTCCAATGGCAATTGATTGATTAATTCAATTGGCTGGATAAGATTTTCCATATATTCAATTCGTGTATTATTAATTTTATTAAAATTAATTTTTGTAGATTCAGTAATAAGACTCATTAAATTTATATAATAGGGTGATTGATATCTTTTTAAATTTTTTTTCTATAAAATATATGTTTTTATATCTATTTAATTATTTAATTAAGAAGAATAATAAAAAAAAAAAAAAAAA
>Ga0209986_10003563_pt1 | contig 13588 bp, 12 predicted proteins | sample BlataG_FD_183168 | JGI IMG/M metagenome (GOLD analysis project Ga0209986, IMG submission 183168) | Deep subsurface microbial communities from Black Sea to uncover new lineages of life (NeLLi) - Black_00105 metaG (SPAdes) (version 2) | ecosystem: Environmental > Aquatic > Marine > Oceanic >...
CCGATAGGCAAATGATCCTCCCGGATGCCAGGCTGACAATTAGTGCACAAAACAGCAACGTGTGGAATCCCCCACCGCCGCCATTTCCTCCGCTCCCCAGAGCTGAATGCATCCAGAACCTGGCGTATTTTGCCAGAAAGGCGCTAACTCAAAAACCCTCAGTCGGGTTGAGCCGTTTACTGCCGCATTTCATATCGTTGCCAGAATTTCAAAAGAAGTTGGAGCTAAATCCTCTTCAAAGAGAAATCCTCGCAATCCAACCTGATTTAATGAATCGTAATGTTTCCCCCATAATTAGCAGTCTGTGTCATTGCTTGGGGGCTGGCGGGGGATTGACCCCCTCAGGCGACGACTTTGTGACCGGTCTGCTGTTGGCATTAAATCGCTGGAAAGACGTCCTTTGGGATCGGGATGATCTTGACATGATAAATCAATCAATTGTGGAAGCTGCCTATCAGAAGACAACCACACTTAGCGCTAACTTGATCGAGCTTGCTTCTTTCGGGGAAGGAGACGAACGGATCCTGAAAGCGATTGACTGGATTATGGGCGGGAACACTGATGAGTCTTCTATCGTTGATGATCTAGTGGATTGGGGCAGCTCATCTGGTGTGGATATATTGGCAGGATTTACAGCCGCGATAACAATCACCGCCGCCTCTTGGTGAATATATCCTGAGAAACTGCCAGGATGAACACAACTCCCTTTATGACCTGCTGGTAATATGACGGCACACCCATTAAGTTCAAACCGTTGGAAAGCACTCCAATAATAAATGCACCTACGACAGTCCCGCCTATTGTGCCCACACCCCCAAACAAGCTGGTGCCTCCAATAACCGGCCCACCCTATGAATGATTGTAATTTTCCCAGCCCATGTAATTGGTAAAGGCTTCATCGAGGGCGCCTGCAACATTTCCCATCGTCATGGCAACATGATGCTCAAACCCGTTCCTACAAAGGTACGCAAGCAATTTTTGCAGATTGGGAGTGTATACCACAGCGCGGTGACCGAAGGTGTCCAGCGGATCGTTGGTGAGCTCGCCTTCGCCTGTATAAGCGCGGATGATTCCGCTGGTATCGTCAGTGCTGACGCGTGCAAAGGTCATGGGTCCAGCGGCAGCGCGCCCAGCCATGGCTCCATATGTATTTTCTTCACCGAGTGTGGTTCCCAAAATCGGCGCAGTCTTGATCTCAATATCGGGGATAAAGGACTTCGCCCAGTTACCGCAGTGGAATAAAACACAGCGGTCTGGATCATCAGCATAATTATTATTCCAATCCACCAGCGCGCCGGGGAAGTTGGACGCCAGTTGCAGGGCATACATCGAAACCACGCCAGTGATGTCCGTTTCACAGGCAGAAGGCATCAGCTGGTTGCTCATCATACTCATCAACGTACAGGCATTGATTCCGTAATTCTTCTGGATGGAAGTCCAGCATTGAAGGGCGGTTGCCTGTAAATCGTTGGCTTGCATCCAATCTGAAATGACAACGCCAAGTTTTGCCATGCGAACGATGGCAGGCGAGGGAACGGTGTCATGTTTGGCATAGGCATGAATTTCTTCCAGTTTGGCTTTCACACTTGGCGCATCATCGCTCAGGCGTGCAGAGTCGCCGAGGATTTCGGACAAGTCCACCGTCGTTACAGTGATGCCGGAGGCTTGCAAAATCTTTTCGCTGTAGCGGACGGTGTTGAACGCGCCGGGGCGTGCACCGATGGCTCCCAATCGGGCGGAACGCAATCCCTTGACCGTATGACAAACGCTTACAAACTTCCGCAAATCCTTTTTGAACGCCTCCGAAGTTGGAACGCTGGTGTGCAGACTGGTAAGGGAAAATTGATAACCATACTGGCTCAGGTTATTGCAGACCGAAACCTTGCCACAGAAGGCATCGCGGCGGCGCTCAACGTTGAAAGCCTCCAGGTTGTCGGGATAGGCTTGCACCAAAATCGGGACATTCAGCCCTGAAAGTTTGATGGTGTCCGCCACGCCCTTTTCATCGCCAAAATTGGGCAAAACGACGAGGATGCCCTCAATGCGGTCACGATTGGCTTTGAACAGGTCGGCACAGGCTTTAGCATGGGCATAGGTTTCCACCGATCCGAGTTTGGTTTCGTTCTCGCCAAGCATCACGGTCTCAATGTTCATTTCCTTGAACAGGGCAAGGATATCCTGCCGCGCCTCGCTTACGAGATGGTCGGGGAAAAAGTCTCGGTTGCCAAAAATGACTCCCAAACTTGTGTTCATGGTTTTCTCTCCTTAACTTGTTGAAGTAATCTCAATATTGCACATCTATAATTTGAATCCCCAGGCTCCAGCCACAAGGATGACATTGGCAAAGGGTGTAAATTCAGCTGTGCGGATGATGGCTTTGCTCGAACCGGTCAGTTTTTTAAATTCTAGATGCAGCAGAGTTTCAATCTGCACTTCACCAAGTAATTTCTGAATCCCGGCATAGATGTGCGGGCTTTTGGCTAAAATATCTTCTGAAACGTAGGCCCTTTCCACAAACATTTCGGTCAGCACCACTTCGAGGGTTTCCAAAAAGCCGGGTACGCCTGGTTTCAGTGCCAGGTCAATGCGTTGAGTCGTAGCAGGAATTGGAAGCCCGGCATCAGCAACGGTCAGCATGTCAGAATGTTCGAGATGGGCGATCACGGTGGATATCGGCGCATTGATGATACCAATTTTTTTCATTGCTTTTTGATCCTTTCGCGTATAAACTGCTCGACTTCATCGCGGCGGGGTAGTGATGGCTGCGCCCCGGCGCGGGTGACAGAAATAGCTGCCGCAACGCTGGCGAATTCTGCAGCGCCTGGTAAGGATTTTCCTTCACAAAGACCCACCGCCAGAGCGCCGACAAAACAATCCCCCGCGGCAGTGGTATCCACAGCCTGCACCGGGCAGGCTGAAATATTCAATTCCATTTTTCCATCAAAAAGAACTGCACCCTGACCGCCCATCGTCACTAGAAGATTCTTCGCACCAAGGGAAAGCAGTTTTTCGGCAGCGCTTCGGGCATCGGCAGCAGATTGCAGCGGCGGAAACCCCGTCATCTCGGCAATTTCATACTCGTTGGGCAACAACACATCCACGAGTTCGAGCAGGTCTTGATTCAACACTTGAGCGGGTGCTGGGTTAAGGAGGACTTTCGCCCCGCGAAGGGAGGCGGTTTTTGCGGCAGTGTAAATTGTTTCAAGTGGGGTCTCGAGCTGCATCACCAGCATATCAATTTTTCCAACGGCTTGCATGGCTTTTTCGACATCGGCAACGGTCAGTTGAAAATTGGCGCCGGAAGCCACCGCAATGCTGTTCTGCCCCTTTGCGTCCACCTGAATAAGCGCCACACCGGTTGCGGATTCAGGATGAACCAGAACATACGTGGTGTCAATCCCTTCCGCGATCAGCGTGTTCCGCACATCCTGACCAAAGGCGTCGTCACCGACACAGCCGATCATCGTAACATGCGCGCCAAGACGCGCTGCAGCAACTGCCTGGTTTGCGCCTTTTCCACCAGGGTAAGTCTTGAAAACGCCGCCCAAGAGGGTTTCACCTGATCGCGGAATTTGCGGTATCCGCACCACCAAGTCCATATTGAGACTACCAACAACGACAACGTGCATGTTTTGTCACTTTCTTGCCCAAACATCTGGAAGACGTTAATTACATAGACACCTGCCACATGGAACCAGTTTCGCAGCCAGTATCATGCCATGCAGGTGTCCCCTATGGAGGTGGCCGGACGGTTATTAAAACCGCCCGCCACCTCTCCTGTTATTACACCTTTACAGTAACAACCTCAGTTGTCAAGATGTATTACTAACTATGGACAACTGGTTTTGCCGTTGGGGGCAAACTGGGTGTACTGGCAGGCATTTTCGGGTGTGAGCAGGACCATATCGATGGACTGCTTTTCAGGCTTGCCGGTGCTGCCGGATTTTAGGAAGGCATCGGCCTGGATAGCAGCCTGGATCGCCATTTCAGCTACGGGCTGTAACGCGCCCGCGTCGATCTGGCCAGCCATGATGGAATCATTCACATCATCGGAGCCGTCAAAGCCAACCACGAAGACATCGCTCATGCCAGCAGCATCCAACGCCGCCTGGGCGCCCAGCGCCATTGTGTCATTGCCGCAGATCACGCCCTTAACATCAGGGTTGGCCTGGAGCAGGCTTTCCATCACATCGAAGGCTTCGGTCTGGCTCCAGTTAGCCGTCTGCTGACCAACCATTTCCATGCCAGACAAAGCGTCAAGCACATCATGATAACCCTGCGAGCGGACGTGGGCATTGGTGTCAGTGTCGCGTCCGGTCAATTCGATGTACGTGCCTTCTTCGCCCATCAGACGGGCAAATTCTTCGGCCAGGATGGTCGCGCCCTGGTAGTTGTTGGAGACAATCTGGGAAACTGCGACGCCTTCTGAGCTGATCTCGCGATCCACGAGGAAGGAAGGAATGCCGGCATCTTTGGCTTTTTGTACAGCCGCCACACTGGCGTCAGCTCCTGCGTTGTCAAGGATGATAGCCACGGCGCCTTTGGCAATACAGCTCTCGAACAGTTCCAGTTGCTTGTTGGCATCATCATCATGGACGAGCTTCAGAGTCTCGTAACCGAGTTCTTCTGCTTTTGCTGCTGCAATTTCCTGCATCGAGCCAAAGAATGGGTTTTCAACCCCAGGCACGATCACGCAGACCAAACCGCCTTCTTCCATAGCAGCGGGTGCTTCTTCTTCCACTGCAGCGGGCGCTTCTTCTGTTGTTGCGGCTGGCTGACAGGCGCCGAGTAACATACCCAGCACTACGAGCAGGCTTAGAAAAAATACGAACTTTCTGGTAGACATGTTCTTCTCCTTTATATAGGTGTGAGTAGAATTTTGAATGAACTGAAACTATACGTTTTTTTTTCGGGAATTTTATTTTGATAAAAACCTCCTTTGCCGAGAGCATTACCCTCAGGCATTTTCGACCACGGTTATTTTATTTCCTGCTGTTTCTGAAGCGCGATCCTTTCCTGCATTCGCGCCTGAACCTGGTCGATAATTACAGCCAATACAATGACAGCGCCTTTAATCACCTGCTGCCAAAAAGACGAGACACCCATCCTGACCAGGCCGTCTCCCAGCACGCCAATGACAAAAGCGCCAATCAACGTTCCACCAATGCTGCCGCGTCCACCGGCCAGCGAAGTACCACCCAGAACAACTGCCGCAATGGCATTTAGTTCGAAGAATATACCGGTTTGCGGATGTGCAGCAACCAATTGCGAGGCAATAATCAAACCAACCATCGCCGCACAGAATCCGCTGATGCTGTAAACAATCACCTTGGTTCGGTTGACTCGCACACCCGAAAGTTCAGCCGCGCGTTCGTTCCCACCAATCGCAAACACATGGCGTCCAAACGGCGTGCGGGTGGTCACGATGTGGGCCACAAGCGCGAAGATCACCATAATCCAGATGGAGTAGTTGACTCCCAAAAAGTTGCCCGCTCCCAGAATCTCGAATCCGGTGTTGCCATACTCGGGACGTCCGATCAGGTTGGGAAAAGTGTAGCCATTATTCAGCAAGCCAGCGATACCGCGCGCCACATAAAACATTCCCAGGGTGGCAATAAAGGGGGCGACATTAAAACGCGTGATGATATAACCAGTGAGGGAACCCACCAGGATTCCCAGCGCGAGCGCGATCAAAACAATCATCCAGGTATGGGGGTAGATGATGACGCCAAGTTGCGGCAAGTTGATGCCCTCGTTGATCAGCAGGCCCGCGACCATGGCGATCATTCCCACAACCGAACCAACCGACAGGTCAATGCCAGCGGTCAGGATGACAAAGGTCATCCCAATCGCCACGATCGCATTAATTGCCACATGCTTCGACATGATGACAATATTGCCTGTACTCAAAAACCCTGGTGACAACAACGTAAAAACGACCAAGACCAGAATGAGTGCGATAAAAGCCCTGCCGCGCAACAGGAATTGCTGTACGTCTGTTTTGGTAATGTTGCGCCTCTTTTTCATCGGCGCCGATTTCGTATTAGTTTCCTGATCCATGATGATTGCCTCTGTTTGATGGGCCGTGACCAATAGCTGAAGCCGCGACTAGTTTTTCTTCAGCAGCCTCTTGATGAGTAAATTCTCCCGTAATTTTTCCCTTCGACATGACCAGAATACGGTCGGACATTGCCAGAATTTCCTTCAATTCCGATGAGACAAAAATCACCCCGTATTTCTGCGCCGCCAGTCGATTCATGATTTCGAAAATTTCCGACTTCGCGCCAACATCGATCCCGCGCGTTGGTTCATCGAGCAGCAGGACTTTGGGATGGGTCAGCAATCCCTTTGCCACCACCACCTTTTGCTGGTTGCCCCCGCTGAGTGCAGTGATCGACTGTTGTGAATCCGCCACGCGGATGGATAAATCCTTGATCTGCAAATCAGCCGCTGATTTTTCCTGTGTGGGGGCGAGGAAGATTCCCCTGAGATATTTTTCCAGACTGGCAAGCAGCATGTTGTCCATTACCGAAAGCGTTGGCACCAGGCCATCGCGTTGGCGGTCTTCGGGAACAAGCACAAATCCGGATTGGATGCGATCCGAAATGGTTGTTGCTGTCACCGGTTTTCCATCCAGCCAGATACTCCCGGTTGCTTGTGGAAGTGCTCCCGCCAGGCAGTCCACCAGATCGGAGCGTCCGGCACCCATCAGCCCGTAAAAGCCCAGCACCTCTCCCTCACGCAGTTCGAATGAAATATGGTCAAGCCGATACCCGCCGCCAGAACGCGGCAGGGTCAGATCTTCCACCTTGAGAAGCACATCGCCTAGCTGGCGTTCCTTGTGAGTGAACAAGGCGGCTGGATCGCGTCCCACCATTTCCTCGATCATCCAGTGGACGTCCACGTTTTTGCCTTCCTCTTCGGCAACCTTGCGCCCATCCCGCAAGACGGTGATATAGTCGCCGATTTGCAGGAGTTCCTCCAGTTTGTGCGAAATGTAGATGATGGCAACCCCGCTTGATTTGAGTTCCCGAATTATACGGAACAATACTTCCACTTCGGCGGCGCTAAGCGCGGAGGTCGGCTCATCCATGATCAGGATGCGCACCTCTTGAGCCAGCACCTTGGCAATCTCCACAATCTGCTGCTCTCCAAGACGCAGATCACCTAAAAGTACATCAGGATCGATTTTCTGCTCGAGCTTGCTTACCAGTTCGCGGGCACGCTGCTTCTGGGATCTACGCGCGATTAGACCATTCCTGTGGGTCGTTTCGCGCGCAAGGAAGATGTTATCCACCACGCTCAGGTTGGCGCACAAATTCAATTCCTGATAAATGATGCCAATTCCCAAGTGGGTGGCATCGAGCGGGGAACGCGGATGGATTTCACTTCCATCGAGAAGGATTTTGCCGCTGGTGGGTTGTTCCACCCCAACCAGGATCTTCATCAATGTGGATTTGCCCGCGCCGTTTTCGCCAATCAGAGCATTGACCTTGCCTTTGCGAACGTTGAAAGAAACGTCCTCCAGCGCCACCGTCCCGGGAAAAACCTTGGTGATGTTTTCGGCGGTCAGGATTATATTTTCTGAAACTGTAGTCTCAGCATCAAGGATCGGGGTCAGATCGTGCATCGTTATTCTCCCAGTTCGATTTCAACCGGCACAATGCGAATTTCTTTCACATCGATTTGAAGCAGGTTGAACGTGCGGATGGTGAAAGCGCCCTTGAATGAAATGGTCTTGCCGACCAGGTTGTCCCTATCGATGTCGCCAAGCACAGTGGCGATAACACGTTTGTTGATTTCGGATCCCGCCTTCCCGTACTCGGTCTGTTCCTTGAAATCGCCAAATGTAATGAAACCAACCGAGTCGCGCACCGAGGTTTCATCACTGGGGATGCGGGGGCCGATATAGAGCAGCGCTTTGATGGGTCCATCATAGCCATCGAGCACCACTTCCGCCGTCCCTAGGCTGGTTTCGGCATTGACGCTTACGATCTTGCCGCTGCCTTTCACCATGTAGAGATGCGCCTCGCCGACAGTGATCAGTCCATAACGATTGGCAATGTAAATCAACCCGTCCTTGGGCGCTGTTCCGCTGGCATCTGGTTCCATTTCAGAGAAAATTTTGGAAAGTTCCACCGCCTCCTCATTGAAAGTCGGCAACAGTTTGGATTCCCATATCCCATCCACATAAACAACGGGATCAAACGCTTCGCTTTGAACTGTGTTTTCGACGTCTTCGATACTGACCACGGTAAAACCGTAGAGTCCCGCGAGAATCAGTAACAGAAGTGCTGCCACTGCAATGACGATTGAGGATTTTTTTGGTATCATAGATTTATCCTTATTTTGGTTGATACAAAACCTGCTGCACGGCAGCCTGCCAACCTGCTAACAATTCGCCGGCACGGGCAGGGCTCATAGAAGGCCTGTACTCGGTAAAAACGGATGGAAGGTTTTTCAAATCATCCAGAGATGTAAAAATTTTCAATCCAAGACATCCGTTAAAGACGGCTCCCAGTACTGAAAGTTCGGGTGTCTGGGCCGCACGCACCTTCAATTGATTCATATCAGCCACAAATTGCATTAAAAAAGCATTGCGGACAGCTCCGCCATCGGCGTGTATCGTGCCGAGTTTCACTCCGGCTTCCTCACCCATTGCCTTGAGCACATCGGTGACGATATAGCCGATAGATTCCAATGCCGCCCGAACAACATGGGCGCGGGTTGTGGAAGGTGTCATGCCTAGAATAGCGGCGCGGGCGTCAGCCCTCCAGTAGGGTGCGCTCAATCCCACAAACGCTGGAATAAAATAAACGCCGTCACTGTCGGAAACCGACTGTGCCAGCGCTTCTGTTTCAGCGGGATTGGCAATCAACTGTAACTGGTCGTGCATCCACGATATTGTTGCCCCAGTGAAGTTGATGATCCCTTCAAAGGCGTAGGTTGGCTGTCCCTGCAAAACCCAGGCGAGCGCTGTCACAGTGCCGCGTGCCGACAAACGCTTCTCATGTCCGATGTTTAGCAACACCGACGAACCCGTACCAAAGGTTACTTTTGCACCGCCTGGAGCAAAGCAACGCTGGGCAAACAATGCAGCCTGCGAATCTCCCATCACGCCGCAAATGGGGATGCGACGGTTGAGACAGCCTCCCAGGTCTGTGTCTCCATACCAGTCGGAGCTTTCACGCACATCGGGCAACTCACCAAATTCCAACCCAAATATATTGCATAATTCTTGGCTCCAACCCAGTTTTTCAATATCATAGAACAAAGTCCGGGATGCATTGGTGTGATCGGTGGCATAGACCTTGCCGCCCGTCAGGCGGTAGATGAGGTAGGTATCGATCGTGCCGAAAAAAGCGGAGCCATCTTTCAGTTTGGCGCGCAAATCGGGACGGGCATCCAGCAGCCAGCGTAACTTACTCGCTGGAAAGTAGGTATCTATTTTCAACCCGGTCAATTCATGGACGATATTCTCATTCCCCGCCGATACCAACTGCTTGCAGAAGTCGTCCCCGCGGCGGCACTGCCAGACAATGGCGTTGTACAAGGGCTGACCGGTTTCGCGGTCAAAAAGCACGAAGGTCTCGCGCTGGTTGGTGATACTGACCGCCAGCAGATTACTCCACTGATCCGTGTGGCGCTGTAATAAAGTCGAGGTAGTTATCAATGTGTTGCTGAAAATCCCCTCGGCATCATGTTCCACCCATCCGGCGCTGGGATATATTTGACCATGCGGAAGCCATTCCTGATCCAAAAGCTTTCCATCGGGGGTAAATAACATGGCTTTTGTAGAAGAAGTGCTCTGGTCGATGGCAAGAAACAAGCCGTTCGGATTCATGATACTGATTCCTTTTCCAGAAGATGCAGAGCGGTTTGCGAAAGTCCCTGTGGAGAAATGCCATAATGTCGGAATATTTCAGACTGACTGCCGGTAACAGTATGTTCGTCAGGAATACCAACGATTCGCAACGGGCGAAAGATTCCGGCTTGCATCAGGAAGGAGGCGACACGGCTGCCCAATCCGCCATTGATGCTGTGCTCTTCAACTGTGACCACTACTTTGGAATTCACTGCGGCGTGTAACACCGCCTCTTCATCGAAGGGTCGAATGCTGTGTAGACTCAAAACGCAGCACGTGATTCCCTTCTCTGCTAAAGCCTGACTGGCTAAATAAGTTGGGGCAACCGTTTCGCCAGTGGCGATAAACGCAATATCATAATGATCGCTTTGCGGTGTGAGTTGAATTGCTTTCCCGATCTCGAAACTGGTTCCGGGCGCGTGCAGATTCGGCACGGGCTTTTTGCCAAAACGGATGTAAATTGGGCGTGGATGATGGACGGCTGCCCGTATCGCCTGAACGGTTTCAAAGTTATCTGCCGGGGCGATAATATCTATATTGTTGATTGCCTGCAATACGGCAAAATCGTGCAGCGAATGATGGGTGGTTCCCAATGAACCATAACTCACGCCGGCACTGATCCCGATAACCTTTACCGGATGGTCTGAGTAGGCAACATCGTTTTTGATCTGCTCCAAGGCACGCGCCGTCAGGAAACAGGCTGGGGAGACAGCAAAAACCTTTTTTCCAGATGAAGCCAGCCCGGCGGAAACGCCAACAAGGTTTTGTTCCGCGATCCCGATTTCCACGATCTGCTCGGGAAACTTTTCCCCAAACGGAGTCAACTGTCCCGATCCACGCGAATCGCCGGTGACGACCAGGACATCGCGATCCTGCTCGGCTAGTTCCATCAAGGTTTTGGAAAAAATGTCGAGGTTGGTGTATCCAATCGGCAAATGATTTTCGCTCATAAAAATCCCTTAATATCCCAGAGCCTTTTCTGCCTCATCCAGTTCCAGCAATGCAGTGGCATATTCCGCATCAGTTGGCACATGATGATGCCACTGAACCTGGTCTTCGATGTAACTGATTCCCTTCCCCTTGACCGTGCGCGCCAGAATCAGATTTGGTTTTCCCGCTTCAAACGGCAGGTTCTCAAACACAGCGAGCAGATCGGGGATGCTGTTGCCATCTACCCTGCGGACGGCAAAGCCAAAGGCGGTAAACTTTTCCTCCAGCGGCTCCATCGCCATCACGTTTTCAGTTCTTCCGCTGATTTGCAAAGTGTTGCGGTCAATGATGGCAACCAGGTTATCCAGATGATAATGTGATGCGCTTGCGGAAGCCTCCCAATTGGAACCTTCAGTTAACTCACCATCCCCCATGATTGTAAAAATTCTGTCGTTGCGCCCATTCATCTTGGCTGCCAGCGCCATCCCCACTGCAAGAGAAAGTCCATGTCCCAGCGCGCCGGTATTTTGTTCGATGCCTGGCACGCTGCGGGTTGGGTGACCGATAAAATCTGAGCCGTATTGTTCAACCGAGTCCAGCGCTTCAAACTCGAAGAAGCCCTTGTCTGCCAGAACCGCATACAAAACCTCCACCGAGTGACCTTTGCTGTGGATATAATGGTCACGGTTGATCTCTGAGAAATTTTCGGGGCTGATGTTCATCACATGATTGTAAAGAACATTGAGGATGTCCACGCACGACAAGCTGCCACCCGTATGACCGGCTTTTGCCGTGTAAATTATCTTGAGGAGGGTTTTACGGATCAGGATGGACTTTCCTTCAAGAATCCTGATTTTTTCGCGGTCAACTGGCATGGATACGAGAGGGGATGAATTCATGAATAATTATTCCTTAGTGCAATAAAATTCATTCTGTACTATAATACCTGTCATTGATGAATATATCAAGCATAAATGAATAATTATTCAATCAAACTCATTTATTCAAGGAGAGCATTATGTCGAGAATTGACGAACTGCGATTGATTGCACGTGTGGCGCGCATGTACTATGAACAGGATATGCGTCAGTCGGAAATTGCGAAACAACTTGGCCTTTCCCAGGCAACTGTTTCCCGTTTGCTCAACCGTTCCAAAGAAGAGGGGATTATTCGAATTTCCATCAACCTTCCCAAAGGCGTCTACACCGAGTTGGAAGAAACGCTGGTCAAAAAATTTGGGCTGGGCGATGTAATTGTGGTGGACAGTTTGGATGATAATGAGAGTTTGATTCAACGTGATCTGGGCGCCGCCGCAGCCTATTATCTTGAATCAGCAATCCGCCCAAACGAAGTGATCGGGATTTCATCCTGGAGCGCCACCCTGCTGGCATTGGTGGATGCCCTTCACTCGGTACCGCGCAAGCCAGGCGTGAAAGTGGTTCAAATTCTTGGGGGAGTTGGCAATCCATCTGTCGAAGCGCACGCCACACGGCTGACTTCACGCATGGCGCAGCTTGTCAATGGGGAAGCAGTCTTCCTTCCAGTATCGGGAGTGCTTGCCAGCGAAGCCGCGCGCGATATTCTGGCGGCAGATGAAGTCGCTCAGCAGGCAATTCGATTATTTGATCATGTTACAATCGCGCTAGTTGGGGTTGGCGCCGTTGATCCTTCCCCCCTGCTGGCACAAAGCGGTAATATCTTTGTCCCCCAGGAATTGGAATTATTGCGCCACGAAAAGGCTGTAGGCGATATATTATATCGTTTTTACGATAAAAGCGGGAATCTTGTGAAAACTGGCTTGGAAAATCGCGTCATCTCGATGAGTCTGGAACAATTACGCAAAGTCAGCCGCGCTGTAGGTGTGGCTGGCGGCTCGCGGAAATACGCTGGCATTCTGGGCGCGTTACGCGGACACTGGATCAATATTCTGGTGACCGATCATTTCACTGCCAGCCGGCTGGCAACCGAGTGAGCGAAGTCTGTATTTCCTCCAAGATCACTCCAACTGTTTCTAGAAAACTGGGAGAGCCTTCTTTTAATACAAGATCAATACGCTGAGCCTCTGCTGGAAATGGTAATCCTGCATCTGAGACGACAATTGTGTCCATGTGACCCAATCCAGCTATGATGGTCGAAATGGATTGGTTTAGAATTCCAATCTTCTTCACTGTTGAACTCCTTTCGATGTTTGTTGCGACTGCCCTTCCAACATCATCTCGACATCCTGCCGCATTGGAAGAGACGGCTGTGCACCAAGTCTGGTCGTCGCCAGCGCCCCAGCCGCGTTTCCCCAACGAATCGCTTCGGTCATGGATTTCCCCTCAGCCAGTGCGACCGCGAAACCTCCAATAAAGGCATCACCAGCTGCCGTTGTATCAACAGGGTTTACTTGGAAAGCTGGGAATTTATCGCTCTTCCCTTCCTGGCTTAACAACGCACCGTTTTCACCCAACGTAAGAATTACAGTTTTGACACCACTTGTAAGCAGGCTGGAAGCAGCGACCCTAATCTCAGATTGGCTGCCAACCGGCAATCCAGTTAGCAGTGCGGTTTCTGTCTCATTCGGAATAAGGATATCCACTAAATTCAGTAATTCGGAGGTTAATTTCCTGGCTGGGGCTGGATTGAGAACAACGATGACGTTTTTCCGCTTGGCGAGCATGACCGCCTGTAGGACCGTTTTTAGAGGAATCTCCAATTGCAGCAGCAGCAGGTCAGCAGCAGATATTGCCTCTTGTGCGGCATCCACATCAAGAGAAGTGACACGCATGTTGGCGCCGGAAGCCACAACTA
>Ga0209986_10003564_pt1 | contig 13583 bp, 8 predicted proteins | sample BlataG_FD_183168 | JGI IMG/M metagenome (GOLD analysis project Ga0209986, IMG submission 183168) | Deep subsurface microbial communities from Black Sea to uncover new lineages of life (NeLLi) - Black_00105 metaG (SPAdes) (version 2) | ecosystem: Environmental > Aquatic > Marine > Oceanic >...
TGGACGGATATCTGGCATGTAGCCGCAGGCTTTAGTCACACGGTGGGGCTTGAGGAGGGTGGCACCGTAGTCGCCACGGGAAATAACGACGATGGGCAGTGCAACGTCGGCGGCTGGACCGACATAGACCTGGTCGTTGCAGGCGACTGGCACACGGTGGGGTTTAAAAACGACGGCAGCGTAGTCGCCACGGGAAAGAGTGACCAAGGGCAGTGCGACGTCCTCGGCTGGGCGGGCATCACCCAGGTCGCCGCAGGTGGGGCTCACACTGCAGGGCTTGAGAGTGGCGGCACCGTGGTCGCCACGGGAAGGAACAACGAGGGGCAGTGCAACGTCGGCGGCTGGACGGATATTGAGCTGGTCGTTGCAGGCTACGCTCACACGGTGGGGCTTAAGAACGACGACCATGTGGTCGCCACGGGAAAGAACGACGAGGGGCAGTGCAACGTAGACGGCTGGACGAACATCCAACAGGTCGCCGCAGGCCGCGCTCACACGGTAGGGCTTAGGGAGGATGGCACCGTAGTCGCCACGGGAAGGAACAACGAGGGGCAGTGCAAAGTCAGTAGCTGGACGAACATCATCCAGGTCGCCGCAGGGGGCTGGCACACGGTGGGGCTTAAGGACTGCGGCACCGTGGTCGCCACGGGAAATAACGACAATGGGCAGTGTGATGTCGGCGGCTGGATTCTGGAAACCTTGTCAGACGAGCCCCCCGGGACATATCACCTCACCATCTCCAGCGCTGCTGGCGGTTTGGTAACCGCTCCCGGCGAGGGGACTTTTGCCTATTGCGAGAGTGAGATGGTCAACCTGGTGACCGAGGCTGATGCCTGCTACGAGTTCGTCGAGTGGACCGGTGATGTGGGCACCATCGCCGATGTCTACGCCGCCTCAACCGATATCGCCATGGACGGTGACTATTTCATCACCGCTAACTTTGTACTCCTGAGCTACGACCTTACCACAGACAGCACAGCCGGCGGCTCGGTAACCACCCCAGGAGAAGGTACGTTCCCCTATGACTGTGGCACGGTGGTCGACCTGGTCGCCGAGGCTGAAGAAGGCTATCGATTTGTCAACTGGACTAGCGATATTGTCACCATTGCCGATGTCGAGGATGCCACCACCACCATCACCATGAATGATAACTACTCCGTCACCGCCAACTTTGAGCAGATAACACCTCAATTTGACCTGACCATTTCCAGCACCGCTGGAGGTACGGTAACCGCTCCCGGTGAGGGGACTTTCACATATGACCAAGGAACAGGGGTTAATCTTGTCGCCGAGGCTGAAGAAGGCTATCGATTTGTCAACTGGACTGGCGATGTGGACGCCATAGCCCATGTTGATGCTGCCTCAACCAACATTACCATGAACAGCGGCTACGCCATAACCGCCAACTTTGAGGGGAAACCATCAATCAACTGGCCGCTAATTGCCGGGATTATAGGGGCGGTGGCAGTAGTGGGACTGGTGATTTTCTTCGTGCGTAGAAGGTGAGTTGCCTTGACAAGAAGACGCTGAACTGATATCCAGGAAATTGTCAATGGTTTTTTGTGCGGCGCTGGAATTGCGGAGGGCGTCGGGGGTGCCGCCGGCTGAGCTCCAATTTTTTGCGGACTACATTTGAATTGGTTCAGGAAACTCACCTCCCGCGCGTATTATGTCGCGTCGTTGCGGGTTTGTACGCGGGGGAGTGGAAAATATCAGATTGTACGCACCTTAATTGTCAGAGCAATAGTAGGGAATTTAAAGAATAGATTTAGGAGGGTAAGTATATTGACATAAAGATATATAAACAGCATTATTATATACATTGAACAACACGGGGAGCCGTTGTTACGGCAACAATTAGGAGAATACGTGGACAATTGGTAAGATTTCTTGATAGCTTTCTATATAGATGCCAATTGCCTCGCGAATGAGCACGTAGTTTGGCCAAGCAGAACTAACCAGCAATGTGGTGGAGGTAGGCAATGAACACAATTCTAAGTCAACTAGAACTACTAGCAGGTCAGAAATCGAACCTAAAAGAAGTATTCGATGAGTATATCGACATTGATGCTTTTGAGAAGGGTACTATAGGAGTAAGCCAGATGAACGAGTTGCTTCTTACTGCGGGATTCGACCGTATCACCGAAGACTTCTTCATGTTTTTATGCGCAGAGGAACCTGCGAAATATATAGACGGAACGACAATCAAGGGTATAAAGGACCTTGAAACAAAAGTCTATAAACTACGCAAATATGGAGCACTGAAATTTGGCAACTTCAAGTTCGCATTCAAGAGATGGTCGCAAATGTCATACGAACAAATAGAAAGGGATTTGCAGGAACTGCGTCCTCCACGAGAGAACTATTTCGCAACACGTACTAAACCTTTGGAGGCACTTGAGGAGATACCACTCGACGATAGACTCTTATTGGGATACATATCAGGGGAAGTCAACAAGAAAGTGAGCAAGAGGCTTAATCACGCGAGGGAGGTAGGAAAAAGAAACCTAAGGAAATATCTCACTTTCGATCACATGGATGTATACGTGGCAACTTCAATGAGGAAGTACAGGGACACCTCTCAGTTGGTAGGTTCATTCATAAGGTATTCAGCTCTCATAGAATAAAAGAGTTGAGGATCAGGCACTTTGACCCGACTCAGGTGTATTCCCGGGATCGTTTCTGCAAGGGGCTCGTGGAGAGTCTTATGCTGAAAAGGGCGAAGTGTTGCATTTACTGTGTGCAGGAAACGGATACACTAGGCAAAGATTCTGAACTAGCAACTATGTTGGCGCAAGGAAAGCCTGTTATAGCTTGGGTTCCAGAAGTCAAGGATATAGACAGCTATGCAAGTCAGCTTATCGCTGACAGCAAAAGCGAAGACCCCAAGAATGCGCTACAAGTACTAAAGAGTTATCTTGTGGCCAGTTTCCCAGATACAATCCTAGCAAACCAAGAATTGTTGAAAAGTACATCAGAGGATATGATAGCCAAAAAGATCGCAGAATGCTCTAAGAAAAAGTTCGAAGAAAGAGCCCATCAACTATTAGAAAAGCATCCGTTAGCAATGCAAGTTGACCTTGAAACTGGGGTCGCTCACGGGGTGATAGTTGCCAGAACTGAAGAAGAGTGCGCAGACATCCTGTATAAAGTATTACAACGAGAATTAGAGTTTGAGCTTGAAGAGATGGAGTCCAGCGAACCAGAGTTCGCTTGTGGCGATTACACAAAAACTTACGTTCTCAGAGAAAAAATCACTGGCTCAGCTTACAGAGTCGTAATAGGTGACGAGCAGCTGACGAATACGTTTTGGAATTTCTATCTTAGCGGGGGATAGATTAAAGGGGAGCGTCGCCGCTCCCCTTGGCTTTGTCTTGGTGGCGGGGGTTGGATTTGAACCAACGACCTCCGGGTTATGAGCCCGACGAGCTACCACTGCTCTACCCCGCGTCGAACACCTATATTATGAGGTTTTGTACTCAGCCTGGCGTAGGTCAAGGCCTCGGCCATTAGTACGGCTTAGCTAAACGGATTACTCCGCTTACACATGCCGCCTATCAAGCAAGTAGTCTACTTGCGGCCTTACCTGGTTAACCCAGTGGGAGATCTTATCTTGGGGTGGGCTTCGCGCTTAGATGCTTTCAGCACTTATCCCAACCAGACATAGCTACCCAGCACTGCTCCTGGCGGAACAACTGGCACACCAGAGGTCTGTCCCTCCCAATCCTCTCGTACTAGGGAGAGCTCCCCTCAAATCTCCGGCGCCCACGACGGATAGAGACCAACCTGTCTTACGACGGTCTGAACCCAGCTCGCGTGCCGCTTTAATGGGCGAACAGCCCAACCCTTGGGACCTTCTTCAGCCCCAGGATGCGACGAGCCGACATCGAGGTGCCAAACCTTGCCGTCGATGTGAACTCTTGGGCAAGATAAGCCTGTTTTCCCTAGCGTAGCTTTTATCCGATAAGCTACGGCCTTTCCATACAGTACCGTAGGATCACTTTGCCCGACTTTCGTCCCTGCTCGACTTGTGTGTCTCACAGTCAAGCTCCCTTATGCCAATGCACTCTACACACGGTTGCCATTCGTGCTGAGGGAACCTTTGGACACCTCCGTTACCTTTTAGGAGGCAACCGCCCCAGTTAAACTACCCACCAGACACTGTCCCCCGATTACATCGGGGTTAGAACCAAAACCAAACAAGAGTGGTATTTCACCGGTGGCTCCACCGAAGCTGACGCCCCAGTTTCTAAGCCTCCCACCTATCCTACACATGCCTGGCCTAAGCTCAGTGCCAAGCTATAGTAAAGCTGCTAGGGTCTTTTTGTCCTGTCGCGGGTAGGGGGCATCTTCACCCCCATTGCAATTTCGCCGAGTCCCTCGTTGAGACAGCGCCCAGGTCGTTACACCATTCGTGCAGGTCGGAACTTACCCGACAAGGGATTTCGCTACCTTAGGACCGTTATAGTTACGGCCGCCGTTCACCAGGGCTTCGGTTCAAAGCTTCTCCCGACAAGTCGGGATAACCTCTCTCCTTAACCTTCTGGCACTGGGCAGGTATCAGCCTCTATATTTCAGCTTTTTCGCTTTAGCAGAGACCTGTGTTTTTGTTAAACAGTCGCCTGGGCCAATTTTGTGTCCCCCGACAAAGTCGGGGCCCCCTTCTCCCGAAGTTACGGGGTTAGATTGCCGAGTTCCTTAACGAGGGTTCTCTCGAACACCTTGGGACATTTATCCCCACCTACCAGTGGCGGTTTGCGGTACAGGCGCTTAACTTTTTAGCAACGAGGCTTTTCTTGACAGTATAGGCTCAGTTGAGTTTTATCGGGTTGCCCCTCAAATTCTCCCTCCCCTCAGCTTAATACCAGGGTGGATTTGCCTGCCCTGATGCGCCTTGAGTTGGGAACACACCATGTCCATTAGGCATGCTCAACCTACCTTGCTGTGTCCCCCCTTTGCCTTAAAACAAAAGCTAAGCGGTGTAGGAATATTAACCTACTGTCCATCGCTTACCCCATTAGGGTTCAGCTTAGGCCTGACTAACCCTACGCCGATAAACGTTGCATAGGAAACCTTAGGTTTACGGTGGGCATGATTTTCACATGCCTTTACGCTACTCATACCGACATTCTCACTTGTCATTGCTCCACCATGGCTTACACCATAGCTTCGCAGCCATGACAACGCTCCCCTACCTATCGCCTTTTCAGGCGATACCATAGCTTCGGTAGCAGACTTGAGCCCCGTTACATTATCGGTGCAGTACCACTCGACCAGTGTGCTGTTACGCACTCTTTAAAGGATGGCTGCTTCTAAGCCAACCTCCTGGCTGTTTCTGCGGCACAACTTCCTTTCCCACTTAGCCTGCGCTTAGGGACCTTAGCTGATGGTCTGGGCTGTTTCCCTCTCGACTATGGAGCTTAGCCCCCACAGTCTCACTCCCAGGATTATATCTACGGCATTCGCAGTTTGGTTGAGGTCGGCAACCTCACGGTCCCTGGCTCATCCAGAGCTCTACCTCCGTAAATTACTTCCTGAGGCTGCACGTAAATGCATTTCGGGGAGAACCAGCTATTTCCGAGTTCGATTGGCATTTCACCTGCACTACCCACAGCTCATCCTAGAGTTTTGCCTCACTCACAAGTTCGAGCCTCCACTCAATTTTACTTGAGCTTCACTCTGGCCATGGGTAGATCACCCGGTTTCGGGTCTGATCCATGCGACCTGCCCCGACAAAGTCGGAGCCTCGCCCTATTCAGACTCGCTTTCGCTGCGGCTCCGCAACTAAGTTGCTTAACCTAGCCACATAGATCAACTCGTCGGTTCATTCTTCAATAGGCACGCCATCATCCCGATAAAATCGGGACTCTGACTGCTTGTAAGCATAGGGTTTCAGATTCTATTTCACTCCCCTCCCGGGGTGCTTTTCACCTTTCCCTCACGGTACTGGTTCACTATCGGTCATCAGCAGTATTTAGCCTTGGAGGATGGTCCCCCCTGCTTCCCACAGGATTCCTCGTGTCCCGTGGTACTCAAGAACACAAGCAGAGACTTTTCCTTTTCGCCTACGGGACTATCACCTTCTACGGTCGCTCTTTCCAGAAGCATTCGACTAAGAAAAAGTTTTGTCACTCTGCGGCAGACCTTGAAATCTGCCCCTTGTGTCTTACAACACCAAAATAGCTTAGGATCCAAGTCCACTGAGCCACCTTGGTTTGGGCTCTTCCCCTTTCGTTCGCCACTACTAAGGGAATCTCGGTTGATTTCTCTTCCTCGGGTTACTAAGATGTTTCAATTCACCCAGTTCCCCCTCCGATATAATCGGAGTGCCCCGCTTTCATCGGGGCGGGTTGCCCCATTCGGGAATCCCCAGCTAAGCTAGCTAGACAGCTCACTGAGGCTTTTCGCAGTCTTGCCACGCCCTTCTTCGGCTACTGATGCCAAGGCATCCACCCTATGCCCTTTCTCCCTTGACCCACGTCAGGCAGAATACAAAACCTATTCAATTGTTAACGTGCAAAACTATTCTCCTTGAGGAGTGTGAGCATTATACAACAGGGCCTTTTTGTTGTCAAATGAACCCCAACGTCGGAGGCACTGCTTTTTGGTTAAATTTAATTTTTTCAATTCCTGAGGTCAGAATCTGTCAACATACCGAATATGTCATTGCAAGTCCCGACTTGTCCGGGCATGGCAATTCCTGAAGCTAAATTCTAAATCCTAATTTCTAAACTCTAAATAAATCCAAATATCGCAATTCAAATCTCCAAACTGTTTGGGGTATTTATATTTTGGACTTTGATATTGTTTAGGATTTCACTGGGGGGGATTGCTTCGGAGCTTCGCTCCTCGCAATGACAAAGAAGAAGAGCCTCACAATGGCAAGCTGCGCTGCTTATTCCAGGGACATGTTATCTATCAACCTCGTTTTGCCTATCCTGACGGCTAAGGAAGCCAATGCCGGGCGATCGATTGAGTTTAATTCTTCTAGTGTTTCGGCATCAGCAATGCTGGCATAGTCAATCTGGGCGAGAGGTTCTTTTTGGATAAGTGAGGCCATTTGCCGGCGAATCTTTTCAGCGTTCTTTTCCCCACCCCGCCATAGTTGCCGGGCTAAGGTGAGAGCCTTGAACAATATTGCGGCTGCCTGGCGCTCTCTGGGGCCGAGGTAAATATTGCGGCTGCTCATGGCCAGACCGTCGCTCTCCCTGACCGTAGGTACAACTACGATTTCTATCCCCATATTGAGGTCAGCCACCATTCTCTTAACGACCACAACTTGCTGAGCATCTTTCTGCCCGAAGTAAGCTCTTGACGGCTGCACAATGTTGAATAGCTTGGCTACTACGGTAGCCATGCCCCTGAAATGCCCAGGATGAGATGCTCCCTCAAGCCGTTCGGTTATCTTCCTCACATCTATCCAGCTGCTGAATTCAGGTGGATACATCTCAGCATCGGAGGGGACGAAGACGATATCCACTCCCTCTCCCCGCAACAACTCCAAATCTCGATTCAGGTCTCGGGGATAACTGGCAAAATCCTCACTCAGACCGAATTGAGCGGGGTTAACGTAAATGCTAACAATAATGGCGGAGTTTTCCATTCTGGCCCGTTTTACTAAAGCCAGATGACCTTCGTGAAGGTGGCCCATAGTGGGAACGAAACCCACTGCGCCGTTGAGCTTCTGCCTTAATGCCCTTATGTCTGGTATGGTGTTTACCGTCTCCATATTGCTAGCTTTCAGCCTTTAGCTGTTTGATGACGTCTTCATCCACGGTGTAGCTCTGTTTCGCGGTGGGGAAACTGAGAGATTTAACCTCAGATATGTAACTAGAAACAGCAGTCTTAATTTCTCCGGCCAACCTGGCATATTGCTTGGCATGCTTGGGCACGAAATCGGTATAAAGGCCCAGAATATCACTGATTACCTGGACTTGACCATCGCAGTCAGGCCCGGCACCGATGCCAATCGTGGGGATAGTCAGCCTCTCAGTAATCAGCTTGGAAAGAGGCGCCGGAGTGCATTCCAGAACGATGGCAAAGGCGCCAGCTTCCTCCAGAACACGGGCATCGTTGAGAAATTTTTTAGCTTCCTCAACTGCCTTGCCCCGGACTTTAAATCCTCCCAATTGGTGTATAGATTGTGGAGTAAGCCCAATATGCCCCATGACCGGGATACCGCAGTCAACAAGGCGTCTGATTTTCTCAGCGACGACCTCACCACCCTCCAGCTTCACCGCCTGTGCCCCCCCCTCTTGGATGAACCTTGCAGCATTGTATAAAGCATCGGAGACGGTGACATGGTAGGTCATAAACGGCATATCGCCTATTATTAATGCCTTCTTAGCTCCCCTCACTACGGCTTTGGTATGATGCATCATCTCCTCCATGGTCACCGGGATGGTTGACTCATAGCCCAACATCACCATCCCCAGGCTATCCCCAACCAATATCAAAGGCACACCAGCTTCGTCAACCATCTTGGCTGTCACATAGTCATAAGCGGTAAGCATAGGTATCTTTTCTTTTCTTTGCTTCATCTCTTTTATCTCGGTAATAGTAACTCGCATTGTCTTACCTCCGAATTTTTGTGGGGCTGTTTAATTTCGATTTCCCGTTCAAATTTGGATATTTTTTATAGGGCGACATTTTACATGCCGCCTCTTGCTAGCGGGGAATAAATCCCCGCCCTACAAGGCTCTCACTTCAGCAACGCTTTCATCTCTTCTGCTTTCCGTTCATCAATTTTGCCTTTAGCTAAAGCAATGGGAATAGTCTGAAGCCCTAGCTCCTTATAGGTGGTGAGCAAAGAGGGATTCCTGGCCTCAAGAGAGCTCAAGTGTCTCTCTATAGTGCCTGAATCCCCGCGAGCAACAGGACCGGTGAGACAGTCAGGCAAGCCGATAGTGTCAATGTTTTTTATCGTTCCTTTGAGCAAGGGCAGCAAGGCTCTGGTCGCCTCTTCGGGCGATACTCCGAAATCCAGCCATAAATCAAGAGCCAACTTAACAAGGGTCACCAGATAATTACAAGCGAAAACGGCTGCTGCGTGATACAGCACCTTATCTCCTGGCTTAAATTTCACCCAGTTGCCGTTCAGGAGAGAAGTCAACTCCTTCAGCGTTGATAATAGGGGCTCCTCGGCTTCCAGGGCGAAGGTAGAGCCAGGTAAGTTTTCTACAGCCTGGTCAACATCAGCAAAAGTCTGCAACGGGTGAAAGGAGCCAACAGCAGCCCCAAGCTTTCTTGCTGGCTCCAGAATATCCACGGAATGAGCGCCGCTGCAATGCACCACACTTTGTCCTTCGTGCCACTGAACCTCGTCACATACCTGAGTTATAACATCGTCAGGAGTGGTGATGAAGACCAGCTCAGCCGCATCTGCCAATTCCTGAGCTGTATGGCAAACCTGGCAATTGGGCACCAGCCCTACTAGTTTCTGTGCCGAGGACAAAGTTCGGCTGTATACAGCCACCACCGGGCATTTCTTTTGAGAAAGCCTTACCCCCAGGGCAGTGCCCGTCGTTCCAGCGCCAATAAAGCCGGTCTTCAACATCTGTTTAAGTCCTTAGCTGCTAGCGTATCTAAATTTCCCGGAGCGCTACACATGACCATAAATTAAAAAACCCTCTCGGCATAACCGAGAAGGTCATCATGGCACCCCTTCTTGTCCGTCTCGGTCACCGCCGATCCAAGCGGACTCTTGACTACCTGGTTCTCTGGCTCACTGCCTCAAAGGTCAATGGCTATTCTACATGATAATGAGTCCGTGTCGTTTTGTCAACACAAATCTCACTTCACTAGCGGGAAATCCACCCTCACCCCCGTATCCAGTATGGGGCAGGCTTAGTCCTCTCCCTTCGATGGAGAGGAATTTCCCTCCTGGCTGCAAAATCTAATGACCTCGGCAAAGTTGTTGATTCGCGTAAGGTTGGTGCTTTCCATAAAGCCGTCATAGGTAAGGTTGATCCAGGGTTTGCGATACAGGGCACTGAATTTCTCCGACATGGCAGCCACAATTCCACCGGGCATGCAGCCATGGGGCATTACCGATATTACACCGGCAAACTCAGGATTCTCCATCCATTCGATTGCACTACCTATGCTGAGGACTGCCTCGCTTCCGCATTTTGGGGAAAGCCACTGGCTTGTCTGGGCCAGTAACTCCTTTGTCGAGGGCTCTCTCTCATCAACCAATTCCCGGAAATGCTTGACTACCGTGTGCTCGTCATGCTCCCAGACACGCTTTATGATGTAGCTAATCACCGCCTTCAGGAATTTGCGGTCCCTGACGGCATCCTCAACGTGCCGGTAGAAGATATATTTCATCCATTCCCCTATGGAAGAAACGACGACCTCCAGCCCAGCTTTTTCGCACTCCCTGACCAGGTCCTGGTTGCTAAATCTGTTGGAGCGCAGAAAGATTTCGCCATTAATGCCCACCAGAGGCTTGCGGGGCAGTTCCGGGTCAATAAGAGACCTGAAATCAGAAGTTGCCTGGCGCAGAACATCATCGAAGCTTTCTTTCTTACGGACGCGACCGACAATTCTGCCGAGATATTCGTCAAATGATTCGTCTGCTGAGCCTGGCCGCTTTTCATAAGGGCGGGTGCGCCAGAGCAATCTCTGGAGATGGTCAATAGCCACGCAGCCCTTCCAGGCCAGGCGGGCAAAACGAGGGCTAACCTCAGTATCTCGATAAGCATTGTTAGACACAGTGGTCCGTATGGGAAGATCAATGCCCACATCCTTGAGTATCTTGATTTGTTCCAGGGCATATTTCCCAAAGCGGCAGGGGCCATATGCTCCAGCCATAACCGCCTCGACGTTTTTCACGTCAGAGCCATTTTCGTAATAGTACCTAAGAAAGTCGCCCAGGGTTACCCGATAGGGCAAACATTCCACGCCCGATGTTATCTTATCGGCATAAAGTAGATTGCGTTCATTGGGCTCAGGAAGCACAACTGCCTTAAAGCCACTGCCCTCCAGAAGCGCAGCCACAAGCTCAATGTGCGGCGCCATCCTGGGAATAATGAAGGTCTTCGTGGTATCAATGACGGGTGGAAATGCTCTCCGATAGATATCTTCTTTATGTGGGGGTTCATGCTTCCCGGCAGAACGGGCAAATCCCTCAATGGTGTCGACGAAGGCTTCGAGGCGGGTAACGATACCAGCCTCAGCGGCATGCTCGTCTATTTCCAGCTGTCCCAGAGGCTTGCCCCCCATGATGTCCTCGACAATGTGGATTATGAAGGAGTTCGGGCCACACCCAAAGTTTGACAGCCACAACCCGTAAAGCTGCGGGTCTGAGGCAGTTATAGCCGCACTGGCTATATATTTGTTCTCGTAGAACCAGTAAGGGCGGTCGGAGTAATCCTTGGCATTCACCGACTCCAGGGGCAAAAAGTCCAGCGGTATGGGCACCACTCCAAGCTGAGCGAGCTTCTCCGCTATGCCCAGATTGGCCCCGGCATCCTGCGACATATAAGACCTGGCGAAGAGGACTACGCCCAACTGATCGCTTTGGCGCAGTTGCTCCAACAGTTCTCTGCCCAGCACTGCCTGGTCAGCCTCGAATCTCAGTTGAGATTCAATACCGGCCAGGACTGCTTCCTTCCCTTCTTTCCTGCTGAACCCCATCTTCACGGCGACATCCGCAAGGTTCTTTATCACATCGTCATCGCCTCGACTGAAATCAATTATGGGTATCAACAGCCGTTCCCCAAAACCAAGTACATTGCGTATTATGAACGGAGAGGCTTGAACCAAGGGACAGGAGTATTTCTGGTTGGCATCCCCGTCTTTGCCGCCCAGGCGAATGGCGCAGGGGTAGAGGATGTAATCCGCATCCTTAAGCATTGCCGCGTGTCCATGGAGGAGCTTCATGGGAAAACAACTATCGGTGTAGCTTAACTCGATGGCCTGCTCCATGATTGCGTTGTTGGTCTGACTGGAAAGGACAACCCCGGCGTCTAGGGCATTGAGGAAACCGATGAGCAGCGGAGCATAGTCGTACACCAGAAGACCTCTGGGAATACCCACCGCGGGCCCTGTGCCGGAATCCTTCTTGTACTCCCGAAAGAGCAACTGTTCCCGCTTATCGAAGAAGGTCTCTCTCTTGGCATGGCTGGCTATGGCGTCGTACTTGTCGCACCTGCTGCCATAATAGCTGGGCTCCTCACCGGGCATCTCCATCCGGGTGATGGTGCAGTTGTTGTCGCACCCTTTGCACACGAATGTAGTAAGCTTACACTCTCTATCCACAACCTCCTGAAAGCCCTTGAACCTCGATTCCTGGCCGGACATGGACTCTTTGGCCAGGAGAGCTGCGCCTATGGCGCCGCTGACCTCCTTGTGCTCCGGCACGGTCAATTTTTTACCTTTAAGCTGCTGGTGGAAGGCGGAGACTACGGCCTTGTTGTAGAATACCGCTCCAGTGAGGATAACCTTGTCGCCCAGTTTTCTGTGCTCCACCACCTTGGAGAGATAGTTCTTGGCTATGGAGTTAGCCAGGCTGGCCGTGATTATTTCTAAAGGCACGCCTTCCTGCTGTGCCGAGGACACCGACTGACCCATAAAGGCAGCACATCTCGTTCCCAGGTCAATAGTATGGGGGGCGGCAAACGCCAGATCGGCAAACTCACCGTTGGTCACGGAAACGCCGAGCATCTCGGCCAGCTCGTCAATGAAGCTTCCCGTTCCCGCGGCACAGGCTTTGTTCATGTGATAGTCCACGACCACACCGTTTCTCTTGATGACCAGCTTGGAGTCCTGCCCGCCGATCTCGATAATGTCTGCTTCAGGGTCCATCTCGGCGGCAGCTCTGGTCTGCGCCGATATCTCGTTCTTAATCAGGTCTGCCCCGGTGAAGCCGCCCACCAGATATCTGCCTGAGCCCGTGACACCGACGCCAGCTATCTTGACCTTATCTGCGCCATCCCGAAGCAAGTTCCTGAAGACCTGCCTGACAGCCTCAACCGGTCTTCCCGCAGTCATCAGGTAATTCTTTCCCAGCAATCGTGTGCCCGATTCATCCATTATCACAGCCTTGGTGCTGGTGGAGCCAACGTCAACACCGAGGTAGCCAACACATTGTTCTTCTATCCTCTGACCATCCTTACTCCGACCAGTCGGAGCGACCAAATCCAGCCTGGGCATTTCAAAATGGCGCTGCTTGGCGTCTGCTCCTGACAGAATAACGCCCCGGGAGGTTTTTCCTATGGACAGTAATGCCGAACCCAGGGACTCCATGTGAAGGTAGTTTTCGGGAATGATTACCTCAACGGGATGCCCGTTCCGGGCAGAAATCATATCATTGAGGGATTTGGCCACGGCAGGATTGGCGGCAACGCCGCCCACAAGATAGACCGGCTCCTGGAAAGTTCCTTTCTTCAGAGAGGCGACCATCCGGGCCACGCTCTCGCAGAGTGCATAGAGCATGGCGTCCAGCGGGACTCCCTTCTGCTGGAGGTGGATGAGGTCGGTCTTGGCAAAGACGCTGCACCGGGCGGCTATTCTGGGGGGAGTGCCTTTACATTTCAGGGCCAGGCTGGCGAAGTCCTCCATGCTGATGCCAATCCTGT
>Ga0209986_10003566_pt1 | contig 13581 bp, 7 predicted proteins | sample BlataG_FD_183168 | JGI IMG/M metagenome (GOLD analysis project Ga0209986, IMG submission 183168) | Deep subsurface microbial communities from Black Sea to uncover new lineages of life (NeLLi) - Black_00105 metaG (SPAdes) (version 2) | ecosystem: Environmental > Aquatic > Marine > Oceanic >...
TGGTCAAGTCGAACGCCCCCGCAGAGAGCTGATCCATCATGAGTTACCCCCCAGGAAGCGGATTCAAGCGTTTCCACGGTCGAATCGACTGTGGGGGGTGTACTCCACCCTTTTGTCCGACTCCCCCTCCGCCAGATCCCCCTGAGAAGTGTGTAGAGTTCTGTGGGGATTCTGGTGCGGGGACGGGCAACTGCGGTCCCGGGTGGGATAAGGGGCCCGGAGAATGTCCTGTAGCCCCTCTCAACGTTGAGGTGGTGAGCCCCCTGTTCCTGGGGGCCTTGGACGTTCGATGGGACCCGCCCCATGTCATCGCCAAAAACTCCAAGTTCCAGATTGTCGGGGTGAACATTTACCGCTCCGATTCCTCGGAACGTGGACCGTATTTTCGGATCAATGAGGCTCCGGTAGGGGGGACCTTTTACCGGGATTTCACGGATAACGTCCTCATTCAGGACGAGATCGTGTCTTGGGATGAGTCCTGGTTGAACCGCGGAGACAAGGCCAACAACAAGACTTGGAGATTCCGAGTACGTCACTTCCCCATGGTCAAGCAATCTGGGCAGGCCATTGCGGCCAACTCCCCCAGTGATGTGAGGGTCTCCGTCAATGGGAGCATTGTTCCGGTCCATGAGGTTTTCGGCCCCACGGGGGAAGTGACGCTGATCAATGTCTCTCGCTATGACATCAATCGAGAGCGGATCTTGGATCCGATCCTCCCCACGGGCCCTGAGACGGAAGTCAAGATTTCGTATTACTTCAACAAGAATACGATCAAGACCAGCTTGGACAAGAAGATCTTTTACCGCGTGACTACGGTGGCTCTACATGACGGGGAGTTCCTTGAAACTCCCTTGGAGTATGCGGAGCCTCAAACCTTCCGAGCAGTTGAGCGCCTGGACTACATTTGGCGTGAGGCGATTCGCCGCAACAACTGGATCTTGGAACAGGGTGGGGAGCGGGTCAAAGTCTTCATCCGTAAAACCTCCGGCGTGCCCTGCTACTGTGGGAAAGACCCGCGTACCAGGGAATACGACCAACAGCCGGATCCCCGTTGTACCCATTGCTATGGGACAGGATTTTTCGGAGGGTACGAGGGCCCATATGACATGATCGTTGCCCCCGACGATGCGGATCGAGCCGTACGTCAAAGCCCTACTGGGCGTCATCTCGAACATCAGTACGAGGTTTGGACGGGGCCGAATCCCTTGTTGACCCAACGCGACTTCGTCGTCAAGCAGACCAACGAACGGTATTCGATCGGTCCCGTGCGTAAGCCCTCGAACCGAGGAAACATTCTCCAACAGTTTTTCCAGATCAAGTATCTGGACGAGAACGATATTCGCTATCAAGTGCCCCTCTTTGATACCGCGGCGCTATCTTGGCCTGAAACACGTTGTCGTCCCGCTCCTCTTCAAGGGGGCGCTTGGGCTACGGAAAGTCCTCCTTTGGGCCCCTACCCTGTGGGCGCGGATTACCAGCAAACCCCCATGCAGACCGAGAAAGACAACATCCCCGATTCTCGGGAGCAAAGAGGCCGTACTGCGGTTTATGAGAATTTGACCTACTGATTTTATGCCTGTGGAGGTCAAATTACGGCGCACTTCGGGGAAGACCTGGGCGAAGTTGAGGGATGAGGACCTTCTCACCAAGGACTTTCTGAAGGTGGTGGGGGAATCGCTCCTTAAAGCCGTGGTTTTCGAGGCTAGGAAGGATCTGGCGAAGCAAGGGGGGAGGCCCACTCCACCAGGGGTGCCCGAGGGGATCCCTGCTTCGGAGGACTTCTTCAAGTCATTCAGCTACCGAGTCGAGGGTCAGCGGGTCCTTTTGGTCTCCACCTGGCCTTTCATCGAGCAGATCACGGAAGGGCGCCGTGAGTACCCGATGACGTGGCTTACACAGCAGGAAGGGGTTTCCAAGGTCCCTATGAAGGGGTCTCGACCAGGGACGGTGGTCATCAAGAGCACCCCAACGTCACCTTCCAATGCTTGGATCCACCCGGGGTTCAGAAAACACAACTTCATTCGTCGGGGGTACGAGCGTGCTCGTAGAGAGATGGACAAACTTTTGGCCGACCAAGTCGGTAAGGTGTTGTCAAAGACCCCGATTCTATGATTGAGGCTTTCATTGTTTGTCGGCACAGCATCCGGCTAGCTGATCTTGACTTGGAGCTAAGGGCTGGCCAGGAGATCTGGCTATCGGACGCCATCGCTCGTAAGTCCAAGGACTTGACCCACGCCGCTAATATTGGCGCAGTGCGAGTCTATCGGAAAGAGAGAGTTCGTATGGCGAAGCCCCTTCCCCCACATGTGCGCCTTTCACGCAAAGGACGACACGACCGTCCACCGCGGCAGGCACAGGAGTATCTTTCCCCTGCTCCCGTAAGGGCACCGGAAGTACGTGCTCCGGAGAAGCCAGAGAAGCCTGAGAAGGTGATGTTGAGTCTCGATGGTGCGGAGATCGCCAATCAGATCCGTGAAGCTCTTACGGAGGGTCTCGCAAAGGCGGTTCCGGAGCTGGTACGGGCCGAGCTGTCCAAACAGGAAGCCCCCGCTCAGACCGGAGCCTCTGCTTCTGAGATTGCTGCGGCGATCTCAGAAGCGATGTCAAAGGCGCTGCCCACCATGATGCAAGGGGTGGCTAAGGGAGCGGTTTCGTCCCAGGGTCCTGGTAAGGGGCCCGAGGAGCCACTTTACATGCCTGATAACCTCGTCGACAAGACGGCGAAGGGTAATATCAAGCTCAAAACCGACTCAACCGAGTCCAATGTAAATGAAGCAACGGCGGCGCTCAAGAAGCTTCGCAAAAAGCGTACATGAGGAGAACATGGATATGACTGACACGGAGAAAGACACAAAGGAATCCAAGTCCAAGCCTGCTGGGAAGGATTCTTCCTTGGGTGTTGGATGTGATATGGGGACGATGAACATCGTCTCTGCGCGCCGTTCGAAGAACGGGGTGACCACAAATCGAATCCGCGATGCCTTCATCACGGTCCCCAAGGACAATCGAAAGATGCTTCGTCTGTCAGGTGTCAACTTTGTCGAGCGAGGGGACGAGATCGTGATTGTAGGGGATGCCGCGTACGAAATGGCCAACATGTTTGGTGCGGAGACCCGTCGACCCCTTCAGGCGGGACTCATTGCGGCAGGAGAGGTAGATGCCTTGGAAATCTTGGGCCTCCTTGTGAAGCACGTTCTTGGTGAGCCCAAGGTAAAGGATGAGGTTTGCTACTATTCTGTGCCTGCTGCTCCGGTGGACGATCCCACCCGAGATGTGATTTACCACCAGGGCATCTTGGGCAAGATCATCACCGAGTGCGGATTCAAGGCGATGCCTGCCAATGAGGCCATGGCCATCGTCTATTCCGAGTGTGCGAAGGAAAACTTTTCAGGAATCGCTTTCTCCTTTGGGAGTGGGATGACAAACATCGCATTGTCTCTCTACACCCAGGAGGGATTGAGCTTTTCGATTGCCAGGGGCGGTGACTGGTTGGACGCTGGGGCGGCTCGGAGTACGGGAAGCACACAGTCTCGGATGTGTTCGATCAAGGAGAAGGGTCTGGACTTGATGAAGCCACAGGGTCGTGACCAGGAGGCTTTGGCAGTGTACTACAAGAACCTGATCGAGTATTCTCTGGATCAGGTGGCCAATGAGTTCGATAAGGTCCGTAGCAAGTTCGATCTCCCTGGCGCGATTCCTTTGGTCGTCTCCGGAGGTACGAGCAAGGCGGGGGGGTTCCTGGAGTTCTTCCAGGAAGTGTTCGAGTCCAAGCGAAAGAGGTTCCCGATTGAGGTAAGCGAGATTCGGGCAGCCCGAGACCCCCTCAACGCGGTTGCACAGGGTCTCCTGGTTCAGGCCGTGCAAGAATACGAAGACGACGAGGACTGATCATGGCCAAGAAAAAAGGAACCATCATTAAAGTCCCCGTGTCCTCTGACACTCGAATGCGGGAACTGACTCTTACGGTGACAGTCCGGGTGGAGGAACACAACGGAGATTGCCGTGTGTGGTCGGAAGTGGGCTCCCCCGAGGATGAGTACCTTAATCTCTTTGTAAAAGGTGCCGCGTCACGGTTTGACTTTCCCTATTCGACAGTGACCGACGCTGTTGAAAATGCCATCGGGGAGTTTCTAGAAGACTCCTCTGATTATGTGTTCAACCCGGATGATTTACGGAGTGACTCCAATAAGGAGTAGTAGCTTACATATTCCTTCTATCAAGGCCCCTGTGAGAGAACCTCGCAGGGGCCTTTTCACGTGTACTACTTCATCACCGAGCAGATTCAACGTAAGTTCATCTTTGAGCTTCGTCGGTATTGGCAGTACCACCCCAAATATCCGGATATTGTAGAGCACATTCAGGGGAAGTACAGCTTCCGCGAACGCCCTCAGTACGGGATCATTCTCAAAAACGCTTCGGGTAACAACACCCAGCTTGCTTCAGACAACTTTCAGGGGCATGTCCAAAGCTATGTCCAGTTGGCGGCTTTGGAACCCGAGGCCAAGCAGCCAGGGCTTTCGATCGAGTGGGTTCGGGAGAACGCCATTGCGATCCAGAATAATGGAGGCTACTTCCCAAGCCCTCCTGGTATCTACTATATCGAGTTGTGCGATGAACACGGGAACCCCTCGGATGAGGTGTTCATGGTGGACCCGCTCCTGGATGTGGTGGACGAAACGGCGTTGTTTGTCAGTGGAGTGAGGTGGCAGCTCAACAACGACAAGTTCCTTCCTGGGACTCTGAAGTTATACCAAATGCCTGGCAACATTGAGTTGGTTGAGGGCATTAACTATGAAGCCAATCCCGAAACGGGCGAGATCGATCTATTGATCAGCATCGACCGTGACAAGGGGGAGTTCCTGTCCGCGGATTATCGATATCCGGGAGAATCGACGGGGCCGTGGAAACTGGGGGAACGTCAAGGCCGGATTGAGGCCATCCCTGGAGCGGTTTTGGCTTTTGGCCAGCGGATCACCCCTGGGGATCGACTTGCCGTGCAGGTTTTTGAGCGCCGGGAGCTGACAGCAATGGAATTCGGTGGCCGTTGGGATCTCAACTTGGACCTGGACATCATTGCTCGGTCTCCCCAGGTTCAACGTGAGATCCTGGATCAAACCGTGGTTTATCTTTGGGGTGTTGCTCGCTCTCGGCTTTCGACGGAGGGGATTGAGATGCTGAGCCTCAATCTGGGGGGTGAGACTGAGGAGATTTACGACGACAACGCAGACGATTACTTCTACAACGCGAGTTTTTCGATCTCCCTACAGACGGACTGGAGCCTCCAGGTGCCCTTGGGAGCTACAATTCGCCGTATTCTCCCAGGTGTCGAGGGGGGCCCGGATGCTCTGGCAGGGCTTACGGACGAGGAGATCGCGCAGGTGCAGACTCAGATCCAGCCGGTGGAGACTTTTGGGGTCCGCTCTCCCTTCGATCCCTTCTTTGTCGGAAAGTCTGGAAGACCGGGGGTTTTAGGCACCTTCGAGATGCTCAGATAGCGTTAGGTTTCCTATAGCCTCCCCCCATATAGACGAGGATAGAGCCATCCCTAGTTTCAAGCACAGATGCCCCGAATGCGGCCTTCGCTTTGAGAAGATTGTTTCTGCCTCCCAAGTAGATGAAACAATCCCTTGTATGCGGTGCAACGCCGAGACCATTCGCATGATTACGGCTGGAAACTTTGGCTTTTCTCACCGCCCAGACGGCCCCCGCCCCCAGAACACTGGAGTGAGCGGTATTGACCATGACGTAGATCGGATTGTGGGTCGAGATGCGGAGCTTCGTTTGCAAGAAATGCAGAAGCGTCAAGATCATAAGCGAGAGGTGATCCATCGCCACAACACAAGCGGTGATTACCTCACTCGGCTTGAGAATGGCGATTATGCTGTTATGTCCGAGCAAGAGAGAGTCGCCGCCAAAAAAGGCCGCCTTCTTAACCAAGAGGCGCTCCATCGAATTTCTGCGTATCTCCAGCGCCGCAAGGCTCAGGAATCCGCACAGACTGCCTCAGAGTAGTCGCATTCCTTCGGGACAAATTGAAACATATCTCACAACATGAAAACCTATGCGCATCGCCCTCGGGCATTTTTGGTCTGTTTCCCCTTCGGGTGGTTGATTTAGATAAATCAGATTTGACTGAATATACAAACACATGTAGCTCGCACTGCGACTGTGCAACGGAACCAGCACGCCCCTTAGACGGTTGGCGTGTTCGCAAAGAATTACGAGGCAGCCCATGACTTTCCCAGGAAATATTTATGCCCCCCCAGGTGTCTACACTCAGACGCTTTTCGATTCCCCTCTTGGTGGAGTGGTGGCGGGTGTCCGCATTCCCGTTATCGTAGGTACCGGGAATGAAATCCTCACTCAGCAGAACCTTGAAGTGATCCGAGGATCCTCTTCGCAGGTTGACCAGCAGGTCCCGCAAGAGGACGAGACGGGTCGCGCCGTTGTCAATGTTTTGGCAAGCGGTGAAGTCGTTCTTGGAGACTTCAACGGCAGCCGCCGTCGACTCCAGGTTCGTAACTTCCCCATCGTGTCGGGCAACGGATCAGGTACGGTTGCGACCGACACCAGCTCTGTCGCAGTGACCATCAACGGTCGACCGGATGTGGTCCTGAGCGTGGCCGAGGCTGCAAGTGGCATCATTGAACTCTCCACGGCCCCCCAGCTTGGAGACGACGTTCGGGTCACCTACTTCTTCAACCGTACAGATACGCGTACCCTGGATGACGTATCCGACCAAATCACTTCCTCTGCGGCCATCATCAACGGCCTCAAGGGACAGCCGGTTGGTGGATTCGTCTTTGCCCAGGAGACTCGAATCCTGTCGGTGCGGGTGGATAACGACGGTGCCCCTCCCCTGGACATCGATCTTGGTCTTGGCCCGAAGAATGCCGCCACGGTGGTGTCGCTCATCAACGGAGCGGCCTCTGGTACCACATTGGTGGCAAGCACCTACACCACGAACTTTGGAGAGACCGCGATTCGGTTGACTTCCGCCCAGGATCTTACGATCTTGAATGGCGGGGCAAACACCGTTCTCGGGTTCACCACGAATGACTCTACGAGCCGTAACCGCACGTTCTTCGTGTTCAACCGTCCGATTGTGACGGGTGACAACGGCGGCGTGACCACCACTGATCCTTCCCGGGTCGTGGTCCGGGTCGACAACGTACAGACCATTCCGACCGCAGTGGATGGCCAGACGGGTGCCGTGGTCCTGAGCTTTGCTCCGGCTTCTTCGGCAACGGTCACCATCGAATACTTCTTCAACACCTGGCAGGACACCTTCGATTACCTGGCCAACATTGGTGTTACCTCGGTTGTCTCTTGTGGGATCGTCCCCAACAACCGTGACTTCATCCAGGGAGCAGACTTCATCCTCAAGGATGACCTTATCCTTTGGGGCACCAGCTTCCTGATCAACGCCGGGGAAACCACGGATGGATCGGTCTTGTTCAACAACGTGCAGGTCAGCGGTCTCTTGGTGGACAACCGGGAGTTCCTGTCCCCGGCCACGGCTGTAACCGATACCTCGGTCAACCCTCCGGTGACCAGCACAACTCGGTTTGCTCTCCCCTTCCAGCCCACAACGGGTAACGGGCGCAACAACCCGCTGGGTCAGGATGAGTTCTCCAAGGTCAGCAACGGGCGTATCGATCTTCCGACGAACAACCCGAACTTGGTCCAGGCGTACTGGGGCTTCGGTATTCAGGATGCCATCGATCGCGGTCCCGTCGAGGTTACCGCGGTTAGCGACAACATCATCACACTCAAGAGCCCCGTTCCGGTGGGTGCCGAGGTGTTCGCTACCTTCTACTACAACACCTTGGTGGACCAGGAGTACAGCCTGACCGTAGAGACCCCTGGTCCCAGCGGCGTAGGAAGTTACTTCGTCTCCGATAGCAACCAAAACCCCATCTTGACCCCCATCTTCGGGTCCAAGGGCCCGTCCTTGACGGGGATCACGCTCAACTTCCCCAGCGGTTCGGAGCTTACTCCGGATTACGGCTTTGAGGGTGGCAGCACGGGAGCGGTCGAGGAGACCGTAACCGTTACGCTCTCGGAGCAGGATGCAACGTTGGCCAAGCTCAGCGTTGCGGGTTCCGGTCCTTACTTCTTCATCGAAGATGCTTCGGATCGTGCTCGGATCACCGTAGACAGCACCGCTCTTGTCGGCGGGTCCGCGGGTATCGATCTTTCTGCCGTCAACGGGGAGGTCGGACTTGGGTTCGCAGCTTCACTTCTGGGCGATGAGATCGAGTACAGCATCTCTTCGGGCCAGACGGCTTATGACATCCTTCAGGGGGTCAACGATGAGGTTGCCGTCACGGTTGACGGTGTGACCATTAACGTCACTGTTCCTGCGCAGAACAACGCAAATGCCGATGACTATGTCGAGGCCATCAACGCCACGGCCAAGCTCCCCGCGTTTGCTCCGGTGTACCAGACCGCAACCACCTTTTTGGCACCTACCGTGATTGCGGCGGGTGAGTATGACACCCTGGTATTCAACTACACGGGCGTGACCAGTGGTCCTACGGGCCCCGTGACGGTGACGGTCCCCGCCGGCATCTACAACAGCCCGAACTTCTTGGCGGCGGCTGTGGATTCCGCTTTCAGCACCGCGATTGCGGCCCTTCCCGCCATTTACGATGGCTTGGAAGTCGAGGTCACGGCAAATGCTCAGGGGCGCCTGGCGCTCAAGATGATTGCTGCGGATGACGACCTTGGAACCCCCGCAACGGGCACCGTACAGGCGGCTGGCGCGGTCCTCGGGGATACGGTTACCGTAGACTCGGTGACCTTGACTGGTGATCTGACTCAGGATCCCGGTGGTCTCAACTTCAACACGGGCCAAGCTCGTGCCACGGTGATCCCGAATGATGTCCTCAGCGGCGACACCTTGACCCTGGACGTTGGCGGTGGCCCTGTGGTGCTTACCGCATCGGGATCTCAGACCCCTGGTGGTCTGGATTTCGATGAGGGAGACGCGGCGACTGGTTCCATCCAGGTGGCCGGTCCTGTCCCCGGTGACCAAGTGGTCATTGGCGGCACGACTTTGACCGCAGCCGGCGCCCAAACTGGTGCCTTTGACTTCGACGAAGGCATGCGGGCATCGAACGATGTACAGCTTGTGGGTGCGCTCTACGGCGACACTTACACCGTAGATACCAGCGCTGTAGGCGGCGGACTGGTTACCCTGACGGCGGGTGCAGCTCGTACTCCGGGTGGCCTGGACTTCAACGTAGGATCCTTGGCAACTGCCAATGTGACCCTTCAGGGTGTCCGAATTGGTGACGTTCTCACCATCGCAGGTAACCCTCTTACCGCAGTGGGTAACGGTGCTATCCCTGGCGTCGATCAGTTCGACGTGGGTACGCAATCCAGCGGTTCTGTGACAGTGGTACCGAACGCGCTACCCAACACGGGCGTGCTTTACGGTGACACCATCACCATCGGTAGCGTAACTCTGACTGCGGACTCCGCGACGGTTCCTGGATCGTTGAACTTCGACATCGGTACCCAGGCAACCACGAGCCTTACCGTGGCTTCGGCGCCCGCAACGGCGACCGTCACTCTCGATGCGCTTCCCCTGGCTCCTGCGGGTGGTCCTCGTACCTCGGGTGCGGACGACTTCGACAACACCTTGGGTACCACCGCAGCGATTGCCGCGGACATCGTTAGCGCGATCAACGATCCCGCTAACAGCTTCGCAAGCCGTTTGACGGCTTCGTTGGGCCCTGGCCCCAACCAAGTCACCTTGACTTGGGTGGTTCCTGGCGTGTTCGCAAACGGCGTCGCAGCAACATCTTCGGATGCTACCATTACTTCCGCTGGTAACTTTGCCGGTGGTGCGGGTGACGAGAACCTTACGGCGATCGAGATCGAGGCTGCTGTAAACGCGGCGCTCAACGGTCTGAACAACACGGCCTCGGCTTCCTCCGCGGCTAACGTTGTGACCCTCGATGTTGTGACCCCGGGTGTGGCTGGTGACAGCACAAACCTGGTTTCCAACGACAACGCTCGTTTGACCATCGCTGCCTTCGCAGGCGGTGTTGGTGACGACAACGCGGCGGCTGCCAATGCAGAGGTCGCCATCAACGATCCGGCAAACAGCTTCGACGGTGACGTTGTGGCTTCCGTATCCGGCAACGTCGTTACCTTGGACGCCGTGATCCCTGGAGCCGTGGGCAACGCCATTGGCCTCAACGCGGGTGTGGCCGCAGGTCGCCTGATCCTCTCCAGCGCAACCCTTCTTGGGGGTGTTGGGGACGACGTTACGGCTGCTACGAGCCTTCGTGACGCGATCTTGGATCCGGCAAACGGGTTGGCACAGTACCTCCTGGCAGACAACGCCGGTGGTACTCTCGACACCGTTACGGTGACGGCCTTTACCCCGGGCGTTGTAGGAAACCTGATCACCACCGTGGACAGCACGGGTTCGGTGCGCATCATTCCTTCCTCGGGCGCCCTTCTAGGCGGCGTGGGAGATGACACCACCGTTGCAGCATCTCTTGCTGATGCGATCAACAACCCCCTCAACGGACTCGATACCCTTGTTTCCGCAGTCGCGGTTGGCGATACCGTCAACATCGAAGCAGTGGTCCCCGGTAATGCAGGGAACACGATCACCCTGAACACGAGCAACGCTCTCCGCCTTATCCGAAGTGGTGCAACGTTGACGGGTGGCGTGGGAACGAACCTGTCGGTAGCAAACAGCATCGTCGCTGCCATCAACGAGGTGGCAAACGGTCTGGCTGTGGATATCACCGCGGACAACGAAGGTGGGACGACCACAACGGTGACGATCTACGCGAACGTTCCCGGGCTCGTGGGTAACGGTTACACGATCGCATCTTCGGACCCGACTAGACTCCCGATTTCGGGTGCTACCTTTGTGGGAGGTTTGACCAACATCCAGGTTGCATCGACCATCGTGGCAGCGCTCAACGACGCGGGTAACGGTCTCAATGGTATTGTCACCGCTGACAACTCCAGCGGAACCTCCGATGTGGTAGACATCACCGCGGTTATCCCAGGCCCTCTGGGGAACACCATCGTGCTGGCCTCTAGCACCGCCGTTCGCCTGCCCGTGTCGGCAGCAACCCTCACCGGTGGTGTGGGCCTCGGAGGTGGATACCTGGAGTTCATCGATGCTCCTTCGCCCTCTCAGGACTTCGCAATCCTGGCAGGTATCTCCACCGATGAGCTTCCCAACGAGTCTCAGACCAAGATCGTCAATGGCGATATCGCTCGACGCTTCACGGTCATGGGGGCTTCGGGCCGTCTCATCTACGACCGTATCATCCTTCGAAACCGTATCGTCCCTGGGTCCTCCAGTGTCGATGGCACCTACCAGGCCGCTCAGACCAATCTGATTGTCCAGGGCAACAGTGCAGTGCGTGAGACGGGTCTTCGCCCCAACGCCGCAGGCTTGGCAGGTATCCGCGCTACCGTGGAGCCGGCAACCTTGTTCGGTAACGTCGGATTTGCAGATGGTCAGGTTCCCTCTGGAACCTTCGGGGACGAGCGAGACGGGCAGCCCCAGGTCATCTTCTTCTCCGAAGGTGGCACGCAGCCCCAAAACAACGTCTTCAAGTTCAACGTTGACGGTCGCCCGGTAACGGTTCAGTTCCGGGATGCTGCGGGCGCGACGATCCCCCTCGGTGGATCTGCGGATGTCCCGCTGGGCCCGATCACCGTGCCGAACACGGTGCTCAACCAGATCCAAGCAGCCGCGGTTGCCCAAGGTCTGCCCGGTTCGGTGGTGCGTCAAGAGGGTGCGGGCATCCGACTTCGGTCGGCATTGTCCACGTCCGACTCGGCTATTTCCATCGGCAACGGGAATGCGAATGACCGTCTCGGGTTTGGTGCCAATGCACTGGTAAGCCGTACCTCTGTACAGCCTGAGCTTGCAGCCTCCGCGCTCATGTCTCACCATGCACCGGCTCTGTCCACCATTTACTTGGACTACCAAAACCCCGTGGCTGGATACTTCGCTGCCCAGGCGCTTGCCGGAGTTCTTCGGAACGAGGTTGGGGCGGAGTTCTTGTACCTCCAGAGCCAGGCCAACAACTTTGTCGGCCTCGGACCTTCAAGCAACCTTCTGCTTGAGAACGCCCTCACGGACTCCTGGCTCCTGTCTGGCACTGGCCTGAACACGCCACCCTTCACGGGTGCCGCAGGCGAGGCAGGGATCTCCGGGTTCTTCGTCACCAGTTCCGATCCCGTCAACGGATCGGGATCGGCCAACAGCTCGGTCCTCAACAACGGAGTTGGCCAAGATGGTGTGGTGGGTCAGACCTACCGCGATACCATCACCGGCCTGACCTTTACCCTGCTTCCACGGCAGGGTGGCGGGAACTACCCCACCGGCCCAGGTGCGGAGTTCACTTTCGAGGTCCGGGATCTGGTGTTCACGAACGCCAACCTTCCGGTCAACACCATCCCCGGCCTGGAGCTTACCGTGGCAAACACCACAGGTATCGCTCAGGGGGATACCGCGGTCGTCTCAACCTTCGAACGCGGTGGCAACGAGCCGGCAGTGGGTGATTCGTACTTCATCACCTACAACTTCGCCAAGACTGAGGCTGATTTCCAGACACGGGTCTTCTCTCAGCAGCGCGTGGTGGAGCAGAACTACGGTTCTACGAGCCCAGATAACGCAGTATCGTTGGCTTCGTTCCTTACTTTCTCCAACGGAGCAATCCTGGTGGGAATCAAGCAGGTCCCGAAGCAGCCGAACAGCAACCAGGCGTCGATCCCCGACTACCTGTCGGCCTTCAACGATCTCAACGGGTTCTTGCCCGGCGGCGCAACCCTCGACACGATCACCCCGCTTCGTGGGGACTCGCTCACGTTGTTCCAGAACCTCTCGAACAACGTGGATATCCAGTCGAGCATCCGGTTCCGTCGAGAGCGGACGGCGATCATCGGTACCTCTTCAGGCACCCAGCCAAACGAGGCGGGGGATATCGCCGAGGCGCTCAAGAACTCGCGTATGCGCCTTGTCTACCCTGACATCGCGTTCTTGACCATCGAAGATGCCCTTGGCAACGATCGCCAGTTCCTGGTGGATGGAACCTTCCTGGCCTCCGCAGTCGCGGGTACCCGGGCTTCCCCCACCCGAGACGTGGCAACCCCGTGGACTCGTACTCGACTTGTCGGGTTCGATTCCCTGGCACGCCAGCTTGACGCCGTTGAGCAGAACACTGTGGCGGTGCGTGGTGTGACGGTCATCGAAGAGCGTGGGGCAACCCAGCGTATCCGTCAGGGGCTCACCACGGACAACTCGAACGTGCTCACCCGAACCCCCACCACGATTACGATCGCGGATGAGGTGCAGCGGGCCGCTCGACGGGATCTTGATCGCTTCATCGGTATCAAGTTCCTTCCTGGGGTCCTTCCCGAGATCGAAGGTCAGCTCAGCTTCACTCTGAAGCAGCTCAAGAACAGCCAGATCATCGCTGCTTACACCGGTGTGCAGGCTCGCACAACCAACGATCCTACACTGGTTGAAGTGACTGCATTCTATCAGCCGGTTTTCCCGCTCCTGTACATCGTGATTACCTTCAACCT
>Ga0209986_10003567_pt1 | contig 13581 bp, 24 predicted proteins | sample BlataG_FD_183168 | JGI IMG/M metagenome (GOLD analysis project Ga0209986, IMG submission 183168) | Deep subsurface microbial communities from Black Sea to uncover new lineages of life (NeLLi) - Black_00105 metaG (SPAdes) (version 2) | ecosystem: Environmental > Aquatic > Marine > Oceanic >...
CAGCGACCATCAACTCGCCGACAACCGGGCGGTCGAGGAATGGCTGGAGCTCCGCGGTGTGGGGGACCAGGGCGAGGTATTGGAGGAGGGGCCCCACCTTCTCGATTGCTTTCCAGATCGCCGCTTCGATGACTATGAGGCGCCCGGGCTGGATGACGACCGCGTCGGCGTAGCGCTTGTAGACCCGGAGCATCCGTAATTCTTTCTCTGTCAGCTCGACCCCCGTCCGCGGCTGTAGATCGGTCCCCAGCTTGACGTTAGTCTTCCAGACGTCGTCGGGGTAGGCCCGGGCAAGGTATTCCATAAGGAGCCGCGTCTCGCCGTACATCTGCCGTCGCCGGTGCCCCATCGTCTCCCTCCCTAAACTGCATCGGGCTTGACAGAGTATAGCACATGACGCAGCATATGTTGTGAGCCATAAGACCGCGCCTCCCGGCAGATAGCGAGTCGCTCTCGGGAGGCGCGGTTTGTATCTGCCGGGAGGGTGGCCGGCGTAAGGAGGCCGAAAGTGAGTCTGAGACTGGACCAACTGAGCCCACTGGAGCGCGACGCCGTCCTCGCCATGCGGGCCAAGCAGGGCGCCGCGCCGGCGGCCCCGCCCGGCGAGGCGCCGGCGGAGGGCGAGCGCGCGTGGGGCGAGTACCCCGCGCCCAACCCGGCGACGGTGACCCGCATCATCAACCCGACGGACTGGGTCGAGAAGCAGATCACCGGGATCCAGTCGGTCGGCGCGACTAACTACGCGGCGGGGGTCACCCGGCCCAAGCGGGACCCCATCAAGGCCGGCATCGACGCCCAGCCCGCCTATGAGGCGGCGATGCGGGACGCCAACGTCCTGCGGCGGCGGGTCACGGGCCTCCAGAAGTCCAGTATGGACGTCTGGGTGGTCCAGTGTGAGACGCTCGGCGCGCAGCGGCTCGTCGACGGCGTCGTCGGCCGCCGGGCCAAGGTGGAGCGGGCCGTCAGCGACCTTCACCGCAAGATGACAGCCCACCTCTCGCGGATCGACGCCATGCCCAACGTCACCCCGGCCGACCGCGAGCGCCGCATGGTCGAGAACCTGCGAGGCCTCCGCGGCTTTAAGGGAGCCTAGCCGTGGCCGATGACGTATGCGCCGACTGTGAGGGGCATTTCCCCTTTGGCAAGGGGCTAAAGGACGGCCGCTGTCCTAGCTGTGCCGCCATCTTCGAGGAGGCCCATGCCGAGGTCCGGAAGGCCGCCAAGCCCGAGCCCAAGTCTGGGCCCACGCCCGAGCCTGAGCCCGAGCCCGAGCCCGAGCCCGAGCCCGAGCCCGGGGCCGAGGAGCCCGAGGAGGAGTAGACAAGATGTTCTGGCAACGTGAGACACTGAGAAGCGGCGCGTCGATGGCCTTCGGCGCGACGTATGAGCTGGACCTGCCCAAGAACGGCCAGCTCGGCTCGCTCGTGCTCTATATCTCGAGCAGCGCGGTCAGCAACGCCTTGCTTATCCTCCCCAAGTGGCGCCTGATCGACTACATCTCCAAGATCGAGGTCATCGGCGACGGCTCGGAGGTGATCAAGTCTTACGATGGCGTCGAGGCCATCGGCGCCGCCTTCTATGACGACGGCAGGACGCCCCCCGGCCTGTGGCGGACCTACGCCACCACGCCCCAGCGCCAGTGGATCCCGATCCACTTCGGCCGTTTCCTCCAGGATGAGCTCTATGGCCTGGACCTCTCCCGCTTCAATCAGGTTACGCTCAAGATCACCAACGACGCCACCTCCTCCCTGTTCTCGACCGATATCAGCCTGACCGTCTTTGGTTACTTCCTCCGCGAGGGTGGCGATTTCGGAGCCGGCTACTTCCGCGAGGAGGTGTGGAAGTCCTGGCTTCCGGTGGCCGCGGCGGTCGAGTATAGCGATCTCCCCGTCGCCCTCCCGATCCGCCGCATCCTCCTGGAGGCCCGCCCGGCCCGCGATGTGGCCGACGCCAAGAACAATTCCACCATGATCGCCCTCATGTCCGATATCGACTTCACCCTCCGCACCGGCCAGGTCCGCGTCTACAAGGACAGCCTCGAGCGCCTCGGGCACCTGTCGGTCGTGGAGGGGGTCGGCGAGGTGGTGACACGGGGGTCGATTGACCGGACGACGGCCTATGGCTTCGAGTGCGGCATCGGCTATAACACCTCCAACCTGGGCGCCGGTATGCCTGACGCCTCCGGCAGCACCACGATCACCGCCAGCATGATGAAGGATATTCAGGACTCGGCGCAGGAGGTGGGCTATCGCGCCGCCACCGGCCCCCTTTCGTGGATCTGCCGCGGTAACTCGTTCTGCGACCTTACCCCCCTGTGGTTCGCCCGCAAGGCCGACCTGTCGGACCTGCTAGACCCGGCCGCCCTGGACGTCGTGAAGGTGGACATTACCTGTACGACCGGGCTCACCCTAACGGGGGACTCCCGGAACGCCCGTAACGCCATCATCCTGAGCCGGCTGGTGAGATAGGGGGCGCCGTGGGATCGCGGCACTACTTCCGGGTCCGCCGGACGCTCGTCGCCGTCGGTGGCACCTACGACGACGTCGAGTTCGGCCCCATCCTGGAGGATCGCCTCTATCACATCGCCCGCTTTGGCGTCGAGGACGAGACCACCGCCCCCTCGACCGACGTCCGCTGCTACGTCAAGGGCCACGGCTATGAGCACTGGCTGAACGAGGAGAATTCGCCGGCGGCCGGCGTCCTCTATTGGGACGTCGACGGGACCTTCCTCGTCATGGGCGAGTCGCTCGTCGCCCGCTTCACCGGCGCCGACCCCGCCGACGTCCTCGAGCTCTACGTCGAGGGCTGGTGGGAGGAGCTCGGCGGGCCGGGTAGAGGGGCGCCGGGCCGGGGCATCGCGGCGGAGGAGGAGGTCGGCGCCTAGATGCCCAAGTTCGGAGAGCTCATCGCCACCGACGTCTGGGAGGCGGCCGCCCGCACCCTGACCGACATCTCCATCGAGGAGCTATTTGACCTTCCGGAGCTAACTACAAGGTATCCCCGAACGAGCATTAACACATCTGGAACCCCTAACACTTTTGGTGCCTGGGGGCAGATTAGCGCCGACGTTGGCACGGGGAAACGGTTGCTGGGGTGCATGATTGGAATGGCCAGCGCCGTCGCCAATGTTACCGTAGAGATTGAATTTGGGGTAGGGGCCAGCGGGAGCGAGGTTGCAATTACTCGTTGCTGTCTGCCGCACTACACCAGCACATACTCTATTGCTGGCTGGTTTCCTCTCTATCGTGCTATAACGGACGGCGCTCGTTTGTCGGCAAGGGCCAAAGACACAGCGTCGGCTACCGTAGCCGTTGGTGTGGTCGTTATGGTCGACTAGGGGGCGTAATGGCTACCATCTTAAAGCTGACACCGATCGAGAGCATCAAGGCCGGCCCGAGCTCCACCGTCCTCGACGATGGCACCATCCGGGACCCGGAGCCCTACAAGGCCGTCGACGTCACCTTCGACGACGGCGTCACCGTCCAGGTCGAGCGGCCGGTCACGAGGGCCAAGCTCCAGGCCGCCTACGCCGCCGCCGCCGGCAAGCCCGGCGCCACCATCGACGAGGTCAGCGTCGGCGACGTAATCGAAGCGGCAAGCCCCGAGCCCGTCGAAGGGCCGCTCTAAGCGTGTCGAAGGATGCTCTTTGAGTACCCTCTGACCGTCCCGGCCGACACCGCCGAGGCCTCGCCCGAGCCCCTCGAGTGCCCCCTCGCCGCCGGCACCGTTACCCGCGTCGCCGTCCAGTTCCCCGCCGGCTGTGCCGGCATGGTCTGCGTCTCTATCTGGCGGAGCGATCATCAAGTCTGGCCCGTCAACCTCGACGAGGGCATCGCCGGCGATAACACCGTCGTCGAGTGGCCGGAGTCCTACGACCTCGACGACGACCCCTTCGGATTCGAGGTCCGGGGCTGGTCGCCCGATACCACCTATGACCACGTGATCACCCTCCGATTTGCCCTCCTCTCCCTCGAGGAGGCCCAGTCCGCCCGCGGCCTCACCGGGATGCTCCGCCGGCTCGCGGCCCTGCTCCTGGGGCGGGAGGGTTAGATGCCCGACCTGCCCGACTGGTATCAGGGTTTTCAGCTCGTCGGCTCCGACATCACCATCAACGTCAACATCGAGGCGTCCGACGTCACCCTCCCGATCTCTATCGACGCCGCCACGGCCACCATCGACGTCAACCTCGAGTCGCAGGACGTGAATATCGACTTCAACTTCGCGGATCAGGCCGTCGCCGTTTTCGACGCCGCCAAATGGTTTGCCCACGAGGCCGATCAGGTGTTTAACAATGGCTCCGCGACTATCACCGAGGCCTCCTGGGGCGCCGTTATCGACTATACTGTCCCTACCGGCAAGGTGTTCTATGCCGTCGGGGTGGCGAACACCGGCCCCTCCTTCGATGGCGAAATCTATAGCTGTCAGGGGTACATCACCATCGGCGGGACCACCGTCCATTATCTCGGGAACAAGGCGGGGGCCGGGCTACCGCTGGACACGCCGCTCAGGGCCACGGCCGGCCAGCACGTCATTCTGTACCTGCGGTATTGGGGCGTTTCGGCGACGGGCACGATGTACGGCTCTATCTGGGGCTACACGGAGGACGTTTAGATGCCCTTGACACCGGGACAGCGCCGCCTCTACAGTGGCGACTATAATTACTCTAATCAGGAGTGGCAGCTCGACGGCTCGGTGATCGTCACGATCTCCGGCGGCAAGTCCGGCCGCACCGACCGTATGCACATTCGGAACCTCTGGGGCGAGCACGAGGAGGTCCTCGACGAGAAACGGGTCGAGGACGGCCCGCCGCCCTGGCTCAAGGACCGCCTCGAGGAGGCGGGAAGGGGGCCCTAAATGGTCCAGCCTCGACAACCGTCCGCCGACGCGGCTATGAAACTGACGGTCCGCGTCACCCTCCGGGACATTTACTCTTGCCTCTGTCCGCCCTGTAGAGAGGAGCTGCTCCGCCTCTTCACCGGCAAGGCCGAGGGGGCGGCCCTCGGCGACGTCCTGCGTCGCCAGCTCGAGCCGCCGGCCGAGCCTCCGCCGCCGGCGCCGCCCTCTAATGAGCATAGCTGACGCCGCCGCCGCCGCCGTCCTCTACTGGTCCCGGGGCGACGCGATCACGATGGTGGCGATCGCGGGCCCGGAGTCCTCGTATCGCAACGACGCCCCGAGCTCAACCGACGTCTGGGGTATGCTCGGCGAGGATCCGGCGTGGCGCCCTTACGCCTGTCAGCAAGTCTACTCCTGGGGCCTCTGGCAGATCTTTATGCCCGTCCACCGGGCCAAGCTAGGCTCACTCACTAATTCGTCCGATCCGTGTTTCTGGGCCGCCTACCTCTGCGATCCGCTCAATAATGCCCGGGTCGCTTACTGGATCTGGACAGAGCAGGGATTCGGGGCCTGGAGCTGCTACAACGATCGGAGCTACCTCGCCTATATGGACCGGGCCGAGGCCGCCGTCGACGAGGCTCTCGGGCCCCGGCCCCCGATCGACGTCCCTCTCCCGCCGGCCGTCGCGCCTCCCTCGGCGGCCGTATACCCCCCGTTTCCGCCGGTTGCGCCCCCTCCCTCCCTCTGAGGCCGGCAAAGGTCGCCGGTGTAAGTAGGCTGCGAGTGAAAAAGATATCGAGGGCGCAGATACGAAACGCCGCCCGGGCCCGCGGGGATCTCCGCGAGCTCCTGGACAAAACGGGCGGCAACCGTTGCCGCCCGTTCGCTCCCCTCTTGACAGCCTCGGCCGCGCGTTCTACCCTGGCGGTATGACCCGCTGGGTGCCATTTCACGACCTCGTCGCGGGTGTCGCCACCCTCGGCCTTCTGGCGGGTATCCTGCTGCTCACCGCTCTCGGGCAAGCGGTCCCCGCGCAGATCTCCACCGGGTTTACTCTCGCTCTCGGCTGGACCTTTAGGGGTGGCTATCAGCTCCAGAACGAGCTCCGCCACCGGAACAGGAGCAACGATGGTAAACAGAGCACAGAGGAGGCAAGCGCCGAAACAGATCCCCGGCCTTGACCCCGAGGCCCTCGCCCAACTGGACGGGCGCTCCAAGGCCGCCCGCTTCGTCTCCCTCGCCACCATGGCCGCCGCCCGCGGCGAGTGCGAGTGCGACGCTGCTCGCCTGCTCCGCCGGGCCGTCGATATCTCCATGGGCGAGGCGCTAAAGGAGCTCGAGCCCGATGCCCCGGGTGACGATCCTCCGGCGTGAGCAGACGGTCCGCTTCCCCGGCGCCCGCCAGGCCGAGGACGTCGTCGAGGTGTCCTTTGTCTCCGACGCCTGGGGCGTCCGCTCGGTGATCCTCCCCCTCGAGTCGTACCGCCCGGCCGCCCCCGCCGAGCTGGCCGCTAACCGCCGTTATCACATGGTCCCCGTTGACAAGGCGGCCGAGGACGCCGAGAGGAAGGCGATCCAGGAGGCCCTCGAGCAGCAGGGAGCCGGGGCCCCCACTAGCTTTGACGTGCCGTGAATGATGACTCGGAGCTCGGCGCCTACCCCTTCGACGTCGACTTCCTGGAGTCCTTCCCTCTAGGCGACTTCGACCTCGCCAACGACCCCGGCTGGCCCCGCTTCTGGGAGAACATCGACGATATCATCGGGGGCGCCGGCGACCTCCTCGCCAAGATCGGCGAGTTCTTCAAGGAGCTCTGGGATACTGTCTGGACGGGCATCGGCGGCGCGGTCCGTTGGGCGTGGGAGAAGGTGTACGACAATTTCGACCACCTCCGGCGGCAGCTCTACAGCTATTTCGAGTGGGTGGGCGGCTTCGTCAATGCCGTGGCCCTCTGGACCTGGAGCTCGGCGAGCGACGCCGGCCGGGGCATCTACGGGGGCATCGCCGGAGGCCTCGGGTGGGTGGCCGGCAAGGTGGCCTGGTGGGGCGGCGCCCTCCGTGACTATGTCGAGGATTGGGCCGAGTGGAGCTGGCGCTCGGCGAGCGACGCCGGCCGGGGCATCTACGGGGGCATCGCCGGAGGCCTCGGGTGGCTCGGCGGCAAGGTGGCCTGGTGGGGCGGCGCCCTCCGTGACTATGTCGAGGATTGGGCCGAGTGGAGCTGGCGCTCGGCGAGCGACGCCGGCCGGGGCATCTACGGGGGCATTGCCGGCGGCCTCGGGTGGGTGGGCGGAAAGGTGGAATGGTGGGGCGGCGCCGTCCGTGACTGGGTTCAGGACTGGGCCGAGTGGACCTGGAGCAAGGCGAGCGACGCCGCCGGCCGCTTCACCGGCGGGCTTACTGGAGGCCTCGGGTGGGTGGTGGAAAATGTGGGCTCTGCTGCTGACGGCGTGACCGACTTCGTCGGCGACCTCCTCGGCGGCCTGGTCGACAAGCTCGAGGGCATTTTCCTGCCCATCTTCGGAGGCGTCGGCGAGCTCATCGGCGACGCGATCAAATGGCCCTTCGAGGCCGCCTTCGCCCCGTTCATTGAGACATTCGCCCACAAGCTCACCATCCCTGGAAAGATGGTCCGCGGCGAGTATGGCAGCATCCGTGAGCTCGTCGACGATATCGCCGACCCGCCCGTTATCGACAACCTCGCAAAGGCCCTCGGCTGGGGCATCGTGGGGATCGCCTCCCTCCTGTTCGCCCTCATGCCGGCCCTCCAGCCGGTCAACGCCAAGCTAATCCAGGACGCCAACGTCGATTTTCGCCCCCGGCTCCTGGGCGAGGCCGAGATCCTCGACGCCCAGCTCCGGGAGATCCCCATTAGCCACGGCTACGACGTCCACCTCCACCGCTGGGGCTACCGCGACGAGGACGTCTCCGCCCTCCGGGCCCTCCGCCAGCTTATCCCCGGATCCACCGACCTGATCCGGATGGGCGTCCGGGAGGTGTTCACCCCGGAGATCGCCGAGGAGTTCGGCCAGTTTGAGGACTTCCCCGCCCGTTTCGGCGAGGTCATGGAGCTCGTGGGCTACGGGCTCCGGCCGACCGGGGAGCTCGCCGGCGGCGGCCCCGGCGGCGGCCGCACTTGGGCCGAGGCCTACTGGGCCGCCCACTGGGATCTGCCCTCGATTACTATGGCCTTCGAGATGTACCAGCGCGAGGTCACCCTCCCCGACGGCTCGACCTTCGACGAGGCCCAGCTCATGCTGCTGCTCCGGGCCCTCGACGTCATGCCCCACTGGCGGGACCCGCTCCGGCAGATCGCCTACAACGTGATCACCCGCGTCGACATCCGCCGGCTGTACCAGGACGGCATCGTCGAAGAGGACGAAATGGAGCGGACCTATCGGCATATGGGCTACAGCCCCGAGGACGCCCGTAAGATCACCGATATGGTCAAGATCCGCTACCCCCGCGGCGGCAAAGATGAAGCCGACGATCTCCGCCAGCTCACCCTTACGAGGATTAAAGAGGCCTACGTCCGCCGCCTCATCGACCGCGACGAGGCCTTCGACAAGCTGGTCGAGCTCGACCACCCGGAGGAAGACGCCGAGCTGGTCCTCTCTATCTGGGACTTCGATCTGGAGTGGAATCCCTCCCTCCGCTTCGAGGTGCCCTTTAAGGACCTCTCCCGGTCGGTGATCGCCGACGCCTACCGCCGCGGCGTATTCGATTTCAACCGGGCGGCCGTCGAGCTCGTGGAGGGCGGCCTGACTCAGGATGACGCCGAGATCGTCCTCCAGCTCGAGGACCTTAAGCTCGAGTCGCAGCTCACCGATATGGAGATCGACCTCATTCTCCAGGACGCCCGGGCCGGGGATATTACACTGGCGGAGGCTGAAACGCGGCTGCTCGGCCTGGGCCTGGAGCCGGCGCGCGTGACGTTCCTCGTGCGGCAAGAGGAGCTCCGCCGGCTGACAAAGACGCGCACCCTTACCGTCTCTCAGATCTCCCGGGCCTTCCGGGAGAAGATCTTTACAGAGGCCGTGTTCCTCGAGAAGGTCGGGGCCCTCGGCTACACGGCCGACGACGCCGCGGTCCTGCTGGGCCTGGAGGGCCCGGTCGAGCAGGCTATCCGCCAGCTCTCCCGGAGCGAGGTCGAGCGGCTCCTGCGTCGCCAGGAGATCACCGCCGCCGACGCCCTGGCCCGGCTGACTGCGATGGGCTACCTTGCAGAGGACGCCGAGCTCGTCGTCGGCTCCGTCGAGCGCCAGCTCGAGCGGAGCCTCGTCGAGCGCCTCCTAGAGCAGGCGCTCTTGACCCGCGCGGAGGCCCTCGAGCGCCTAGTCAAGGCTGGTTTCAGCCCCACCGACGCGGAGCTCATTGTCACGAGTCGCGAGCAGAAGATGGCGGAGGCGGCCGCCGAGCCGGAGCCCGAGGAGACGCCGGCGCGCGAGCTATCGCGGACCCTTGTCGAGAAGTTCCTGCGGGAGGGGCTCCTCGACCGCGAGCAGGCCCTCGACCGATTGGTCAGAGCGGGCTTTACACCTGGGGACGCGGAGCTTATCATACTGAGTGTGGAGCGAAAGCTGGCGGCGGAGGCCCTGGAGGCGTAATGACAGCACGCAGCGAACGCCGAGCCATTGATAGGGCCGTGACGTCCTGGCGGCGGGTCGTGAGCGGCCAGCGCCAGAGCATCCGGCGGCCCCAGTTGACCCTACCGGCCGCCAAGCGCGAGGAGGCGACCCCTGGCGAAGCCACGAGGCCCCCTGAGTCAACTTAGGGCCTTTGAGCGGATGCTCGATCGCTACACCGGCCGACGTGTACTCACCGCTCCGCTCCGGCCCATTTACCGCGCCATACCGAGCCCGGTCGCCGTCGTCCTGCGGGCCCTCGCTCTGTGAGGAGGCTGCTATGACTGCCCGACGCGCCCTCTACTGGGCCCTCTGGCCCCTGGAGAAGGCCTTTGACGTCCTGGCCTGGAGCGGTCGGGCCCTGCGGGCACTCATTATCGCCTCGCACCCCGCGCTCCTGGCGACGTGGATCGTGCGGCGCGGTAAGCGCCGCGAAAGGAAGGATGAATGACCAACGAGAAGCAAGAGGAAGCCGGCCCCGTCACCGTCCAGATCGGCGTCTGCGGCTCCTGTCATGCCCTGTTCATGCTCTCCCCCACGCGGGAGACGTCCCCCTGCCACGGTGCGGATCCCCTCGCCGTCCTCGCCACCCTGGCCGTCGCCGAAAACGGCGACGTGGCTGGTATATGGGGCCAGCCGCCCCACCAGGCGGCCCTCGACATAACAGAGGAGCCGGCGCCGGCCGCGGCTCCTCTCGAGGAGCCCCCCGCCGAGGACGCCGGGGCGCTCCGATCGGAGGAGGAGATCGACAACCTCGAGGTCCTGCTCGAGGGCATCGGAGGATACCTGGCAGACGGCGGCCTCACCGACGACGACGTCGGCGGCTGGTTCGAGCGCATGGGCGCCGAGCGCGAGGCCGCCTCGACCGCCGTGGGCCGCCTCCATGCCGTGCGCGAGCTCATCCGTACCCTACGCGAGCCCGCGGAGCCCGTACCCGTCGCACCCGCACCACTCGAGGCCGAAAGTTCGCCCGAAAATACCTGACCTGCCCCCTTGACAACCGCCGCCGGCGGCGTAAGATCGTTGACGACGTGCTGACAAGGGCACTCCTGGGGCCGGGTCGGCGGCGCCCAGGACGCCCCGACCCGGTCACTGTTTTATGATCGCCGATTGAAGGCCTCGCCGGATACGGGGCTCGTCATAACAATTATAGTGTGTTGACGTAACGCCTATAATGGGACAAGTAGCATGGCGCTTCCTGCTGACGACATAAGCCCGACGTGGTTAGCCTTCGTCCGAGAGCTCGCATCGGAGCATACGTTCATTTCCCCCGGCATGATCCACCGTCGTTTCCGCATCCCCCGCGCTGCTGGCGAGTTCCTCCTGGCTCACCTCGAGTGGGAGGGCCTCGTCGGCCCGCGGCTTTCTGGGAGCAGTAGGGAGGTGCTCAAGCATGGATAACTACCGTCACGTGACCCTGACCTGGCCCTCCGGCGAGAGGATCCTAACAATCGTGGAGGACCTGGAGGTAAATCCTGAGCTCATGCGGTTGCAGATGAGATATGGGTTCAAGGTTAAGATGGGCCGCCGGCTCAGCGATGCTGAGTTGGCCCGGTATCCGCGCATCGGATTGGAGCGCGTTGTCGATGTCGTAGGACCTCCCGCGGCTCGTCCTCTCTCCCCCGAGTTCGGCCGCGGCTCAGCCGGGCCGGTGTAATGACTGAGCTCATCGACAAGGGCGTCTGGCTCGACGATATGGAGCGGGTCCTGAATGTCATCGAGCTCCTGGAGCGAGTCTATCCCTCCGACGTTTGGCAAGGGGGCATCCTCTTTCAGGACCGCGAGGTGGGCTTCCTGCTCATTATCACCCTGGACCCGGATCTCTATCCCGGAGAGTATCCGCAGTTTGAGGGACTCTTTCCGGCCCGGGACCTCCGGCCTGTCACCCTCGAGGAGGCCTGTTTCAATGGGGGCCGTTATCGGCCTTTCCTCGCCGGCGGGATCCCCGACGCCCTGCGTCACCTGAAACTGCTCCCGACTTAGGAGGCCATCATGCCCTTGGATCCCGTCATTCTCGCCATTAACAACCGCCGGCCGGTCACGCCCGAGGTCCTCTGCCGGGCAAAGGATCACCGGCTGAACCGAATCAATGAGCTCTGGGCGGAGGTCCGCGTTATCGAGCGTCTCCTGGAGGAGGTGGCTGACGTCCGCGCTGTTCTAGCTGAAAGGGACCCCCCAATTGAAGCCGCTGAACATTCTCGTCACTAACTGGCAGGCCACCGGCGGCGTTCCGTGGGTGGCGGCGATCGCCAAGACCCTCGGCGCCGCCGTCTGGATCAAGGCCTACGATGGCCCCAATTGGAAAGACCTGGGGACGCCTTTCGCCCAGATCGCCCACGAGCTCCAGGCCGCCGGCGTCGACGTCGGCGCCTGGGGCTTTCACTACGGCTATGCCGACGAGGCGAAGCTCCTCCTGGAGTGCTACACCTACCGCCACGGCCTCCAGGGCTACCAGGGCCCGCGGGCCGGCCTGCTAATCGACGCCGAGGGCCATTTTGAGCGGGAGGGCGGCGAGGGATGGGCCCACCAGCAGGTCCAGAGGATCATAAATGCCGATCTCCCGGTCCCCGTTTACTACACCTCTTTCGCCTTCCCCGAGGTCCATCCCCGCTTCCCCTACTCCGAGTTCAACCGCCTATCTGGCGGTCACGTCCCCCAAGTCTATTTCAATCACTACGGCTGGTCCGACCCGGTCGCAAGCATCCTCCAGAGCGCGGGCCAGCACCACGCCCGCAGCATCAAGCTCGCGGGCGCTATGCTCCCGGTGTACGACGCGGGCCCCGAGCAGGGCTGGCGTACCACGCGCGAGGAGCTCGAGCAGGCGCTCATGGGGCTGCGTATGTGGAACGTGGCGAGCTGCTGGACCTGGAGCTGGGAGTATCACTCCTGGGCCGATTGGGCGCTCCTCTGGCGTCACCTGGCCCTGCTCAGGAGCCTTACATAGCTATGAGTCGCCCGCAGCAAGTAAACCCGGAGGGAGGGGCCCGGGCGGTTTGGCGGGCCAAGAGGAGCGACGCAGCTCACGGAGTCACCCGGGCCCCGCTTTCACCTCCGATGTAAGGATGACGCGCCGCCGGATGGGGTAAGAGGAGGGTGAAGTTTCTGCCGGCGGCCGGCGCTGAGTCTCCTCGTAGGACCGACAGCGGGTTTCTCTAGAAGGGCCCTAGTCTCCTCCCGCACCTACGCCTCTCACGCTCGCGCCGCATGGGGCCTCGCGGAGCCCGCCTGACGTGGGTGGTGGAGGGGCAAGGCCCGAGGGGTCGCGCGCGTTGGGCAAGGCCCCCGATGGCAACGTAGTCGCAAATTTGCGCGCGCGGCGTCGCGTTTTTCGGCCCGGGAGGGGTGATCAATGGCCCTGCTAGAAGCACCGATCGAGCTGCTGGACCTGGCGGACGGCGAGAGTGTCGAGCTGTCCGTCCAGAGGATCCTCAAGGGGGAGGTCCGAATCGAGACGCGCCTCGAGCCGGAGGGTAAGGTGGTCCCGACCTGGAGGATCTGGGTGCCGGCCGCGGACAAACCGCTCGGCGCCCCCTACTACGACGTAACCTCCCGGACCCTCCAGGCCCGCCTCGAGCCGGTCCTCGAGCAGCTCGTCGCCTCCGGCCGGCGGATCAAGATCACAAAGTACGGCGTCGCCCCCACGGCCCGCCATCAAGTCGACTTCCTCTGAGCTGGCAGGCCGGCCGGGAGAGCACTAACGTTGACTGCTAACGTGCGTCACTAGCGCACGGTCGAGGAGGGATCCAGCGATGGGCCTAGACCCGCAGTTCGCCGAGAGCGTGAAGCCTCACCGCGGCTGTCCGACCGGCCGCTGGCGGGGGCGGGACGATCGCCTCGTGGGCAAGATGGTCCGGCTCTACCGGGCGGATCCGGGCTCGCTCCGATGGGTCCCTGTCGGCGTCCTCTGCCTTGACTGTGGTGCGGTCGAGATCCACCATAGGCCCCGCCCTCAGAGCCCCGAGAAGCCCCCTCCGCGGTAGCCCCCCGCCCAATCCCTCGGCCAGATCTCCCCGGCGCCCCGTCCTGGGCTGGCTGGCTTGACTGGGCTACCCTCCCGCCGCGGTCCAGGGCCCCGCCAGCCGCCCGCCGCCGCCCGCCGTTTTAACGCTTACTCTTGGGATG
>Ga0209986_10003569_pt1 | contig 13579 bp, 5 predicted proteins | sample BlataG_FD_183168 | JGI IMG/M metagenome (GOLD analysis project Ga0209986, IMG submission 183168) | Deep subsurface microbial communities from Black Sea to uncover new lineages of life (NeLLi) - Black_00105 metaG (SPAdes) (version 2) | ecosystem: Environmental > Aquatic > Marine > Oceanic >...
CATTGGCAAATGACCCCAGGTCAGTCCAGCTGCCGTTGGCGCCAGTGAGGCTCAGGTATGTGCGGTTGATTTCACTCGGTCCGTTCGGGTCGGCCGTGACGGGGTAGGAGGTAACGCTGTTGGTGAAATTTATCACCACGATAACGTCATCGCCGGCGGTCAGCGGCAGGGGCGAGCTCAATGGCACCGAATGGTAGCCAGCTTCGGTGAAGCTGTAGTCCGTCTGGCTGACCAGCAGGTTGCTCAGCGATGTCGTTCCCACGTTGAAGTCATCATAGATGTATATATCAAGGTCCGTGGTGGCATCCCACGTCCAGAACTCCACGCGGGTAGCATAGGTGTTGCTGGCCGGGGTGAAATTGCACAGTCCCCAGGCAGTAAAGTTGGCTGGTGGCCCCCATCCCCAGGCAGTGTCCCCACAATCATCGTCGTAATACATGATTCCGCCGTTGTTGTCGTAGTCCTGCCAATCGTACATAAATGAGGACCACATACCGATATTCGCTGACTTATAGGTGATGTAGAAATATCCGCCAGCACCAAAGCCAGTGCCCCAGGAGTTCTTCACAATCCAGCCGTCTCCAGGCAGGCCGGTCTGCTGGTCGGGTGGAAGAGTGTTGCTCCAGCCGACAATCAACACGGCATGGTTTGTAGAGCTATGTGGGCAAGTCCAGTTGAAGGTATAGGAGCCGTCATAGGCCATAGTGAAGCCGTAGACTGGATCCACCTCTATCGTGGTATAGACCGGTCCATAGGTCATGATGTAGTTCTTCAGCACGGTGGTATTGGGCACTACACCGCCTGAGATGATTCTCCAGTCCAGCAGCGTCTTGTTATACGGACAGCTGGAGTTGCAGCTGACATTAGTGGCCACATACGGGTCGTTTGCCTCATCGACTATACCCTTCTGGGAGAACAGGCTGGCAAGCATCCTGTAGTCCCCCCCGTTGCAGCTACCCCAGCACTGCGCAGGACACCCATAGGCATTCAGCTCGCGCCAGTTGCATTCCTTGGCATTGTTCTCGGAGTAGTCGGGACCGGGGGGAGTGGTGTTGGTGTCGATTAATACCTTCGATTCGACATTGCCAAGTGCGGCAAAAGCATAGCAGGAACCGCAACTGCCCTGATTCCACACCGGGGTGACTTTCCCTGCTGTGCGCCAATCAAATGAAACTGGCGGCTGCCCCACCGGCGACTCTCCAACCAGAGAGCCGTCAGGCATTCTCTGCCCGGTAATATGGGACAGGTCCATCGCTGGCGGTATGAACCCTGTTCCGTGCCCGTCTATCACCGGAGGTGGTTGCTGTGGCGGCGGCAGCCTTGGTGCTTCCTGTGGTACAGGTGGAGGTGGTTCCGCTGCCTGAGCCGGTAAACTATCATTGACAGGCACGCCAAGGGGCATTACCGCCATCAGGAGCACAATAATACCGATAATAAATCCCAGCTTTCTGGTAAATCCCAATTTTCTCATTCCAGCCTCCTTCAATCACCCACGGCAAATCCTGGGGGACTATATACATTATTATATTGTGTAGATTATGGGGAAGGGGCGTATTTGTCAACATCCTGTTGGGAAATCCTAAACTCTAAGCACTAAACCCTAAACAAATCCTAATATCTAAATTCAAAGCTCAATTTAGTAGCTATCAGCTATCAGCTTTCAGTCATTAGCTAACCGCTGACTGCTGATTACTGACTGCTCTTTTACATTGTTTAGTATTTCGGATTTAGTATTTAGGATTTGGTTTTTCTGAGATTGCCACGTCCGTCAGTTGACGGCCTCGCAATGACAAACCCCCCTTTGTCATTGCGAGGAGTGCCAGCGACGAAGCAATCCCAGGGGAGAAATCCTAAGCTCAAAGCTCTAAACCCTAAACAAATCCTAATATCCAAATTCAAAACCTTTATCCTGTAAAATTCCTCTCCCTCGACGGGAGAGGAATAAGGTGAGGGTGAGTCTCCCCCTCCCTCTAACTCCCTCCCGCCAGGGGAGGGAGAATTGTTAAAGAACTTTGCGTTTTGGTCATTGGGATTTTGGTCATTTGACATTGTTTAGTATTTCGGATTTAGGATTTAGAATTTGGTTTTCCTGAGATTGCCGCGCTTCGCTCGCAATGACAGAGAGGGGGCCCGTAATGAGAAGGGGCTCGTTGCCGAGCCCCTTTTGAATTGTCGTTACGAGCCCGGGCACAGAACCCCCGGGAGGGTCCCTCGCCCCTAAAGCTCCTCGCAATCACCGCATTGCCAGCGGTTAACCGACGGACAGACAATACCAACCCGCCCGCCGTCTAACCAGAAGAACCACAGCCACCATAACAGCCATTCCTTTCTTAACTTCTTAATATAGCAGCTCGGCTCCACCTGTATTCCAGTTATCGTACATCAGACCCCTGTCCATAGAAGTAAGCATGGTATCGCGGTTGAGGTCACACAAATGACCACTCTGGATTACGTTAAAGGTGTTCCAACCATTGTAAAGCAGGCCCCTGTCCATAGAAGTAACCATATCGTCTCCATTGCAATCGCCCTCACGGCTGGTGCTGGTAAAGGTAGCGTAGGTGGTAGCATTCTCGGTCACCTGTTTCCCAAGCACCATCTCACTGAGGCAGGTACAGTTCTTAGCTCCAATATCATAGGTGCCGACTCCAGCCTCAATGCTGAAATTGCCGGAGGCATCGGTGATGACATTGCCTGTAAATAGCAGACCCTTGGTACCGGGGTCGTAGAAGTTCACCTCAAGCCCACGCCCATCCATACTCCCTGCTGCGAAGAGAAAGGTCCCATTCAGGTTACCTGTTGGTCCGCTAACAGTGAAGCCACCGTCCAACTTCCCCTCCACACCACGCTTGGTTACCTTAACGTCCCTGGGACCAACGAAAGCGTCACCGGCAACGGTTATGTTCGCTATCACCTGGGTGTCGTTAATCACCGTGTAGTTAACGGTCGTTATGCCGGGGCCAAAGTCGATGGTTAACGGTTTGTAAGCCGGGTCTGTCCAGAACCATTTGCCGTTGATGGTCACTTCTGTTGTGTTTCCACGCCCCTCCTCAGTGGGGTTCACCGTGCTAACCACCGGGGTGGGGTAAAGACCCCACCGGTAATCGGGCCCCGACAGGAATAAACTTGTATCGATGTTCGTTGCCGCGATAATGTAGGCCTCCATTCCAGCGTAATAACCTTCGCCCTTGTATCCGTCTGAATACCCGAGCATCGCAGTATATGCCTGTTGGTCTACGCCGGTATCTACGTCAAATCCCACCATATCAACAAGGACTATGGTCTTGGCGATACCCCAGTGACTTGAGATGTTGCTACCGTAATTATCCTCAGTAGTCCTGGTGCCAGTGACAGCGTACACCGGGATGTCCTGGCCAGCAATGTTAACCACATCCAGCACACCGGTTCTCAGCAAGCTAATCGTCCCACCTACGCCCGAGTCTCCAGTAGTTATGCTCTGGTTTTCCTCCCTACCAGGGGCCATTTCCTCCATAACTACTCTGCGTGGTGCCTGACCAGCTGTCATCACAGGATCTTGGCTGAACTGGTTAAACATAACCTGCTGATCGGTGGTAATCAAATCGGACTCATCGTTTATTAATTGCCCTTCAAGCTCCAGATAAGACAGTGTGGTGCTAACCTTGCCCGCCAGGCCCACAGGGGTTTTCATGTAATGTCTCAAATTAAACGTGCCGGTCATTGCCCCGGTACTAACTACATATTCATAGCTCATCTCCCCAATGAGGACACGGCTAGGAGCGGTAGTTATTCCCTCCGTCCAGTTTTCCACGGTCCACACACAGCCTTCGCCTTTTACCAGGGTGCTGTTATAATCCAAATCAGCAGCACCGACGAAAGTAAGATTCCCCAGTTCGGTGCCATTCATGGTACCCCTGATATACAGAAGTCCAACGCCAGTAGGGGGATCGATAAACCAGCGTGTACTATTCTCATATTGTAGGGCAAAATCAAGCCTGTTCCACCGGAAGCCTATACTACCACTCAGGTCACCACTCGTAATCGACCCCGATGCCGTAGACATGTTGAAAAAGCGAGCAGCAGTATTATTATGAGAGATTTGATTAATGACCATCCACGGTCTGCTGAACTGGTTGATCACGGAACCATAAGTAGCGTTAGGCACCACGTTAAAAGTAATATTATCACCCTCGCTAACAGTTGCGGCGAAATTTACCGTCAGCGGGTTAGGCAGGCTATTCGCTGATGCCACAGGTGGCGCCAATGCAGGTACCGCAAGCAATGCCAGGGTCACAACGAAAACAACAGCAATAGAAAAGGTTTTACCTAAGTTGACCACAAGTCACCTCCGTATTTATTATTTTAGTACCTAAATGTCATAGTAATAGGACTTTAGTCCTGGTACCTTTGTTTATTCTACACCGCCGTGTGGGAAACATCAAGTTCACTTTAGTTACATTTAGTTACATTTAGTTACATTTTTCTCCACTTTTTCGGTTTTTTCTCGATACTTCTGACGCTCCGCGCAATGACGCCCTGCAGGGAAATCCTAAACTCTAAGCACTAAACTCTAAACAAATTCCAATATCTAAATTCAAAGCTCAATTTCGTAGCTATCAGCTTTCAGCTATCAGCCTTCATACTGACTGTTTTTTCATTTTTGCTCTGTCATTTTGCATTTTGATTTTTGAGTTTTGCTTTTCCGGGATTGCCACGCCTTCGGCTCGTAATGAGAAGGGGCTCGTTGCCGAGCCCCTTTTGAATTGTCGTTACGAGCCCGGGGCACAGAACCCCCGGGAGGGTCCCTCGCCCCTAAAGCTCCTCGTAATCACCGCATTGCCAGCGGTTAACCAACGGACGCGCAATCAATACCAACCCGTCCGCCGTCTAACCACAAGAGCCGCAGCCACCATAACGGCTATTCCTTTCTTAACTTCAATATAGCAGCTCGTCTCCACCTGTATTCCAGTTATCGTACATCAGACCCCTGTCCATAGAAGTAAGCATGCCATCGCGGTTGAGGTCACACAAATAACCACCCTGAATTATGTTAAAGGTGTTCCAACCATTGTAAAGCAGGCCCCTGTCCATAGCAGTAACCATATCGTCTTCATTGCAATCGCCCTCACGGCTGGTGCCAAAGTCAGCGTAGGTGGTGCCACCACCGGTCAGCACTATTCCGAGCACCATCTCACTCAAGGAGGTGCAGTTCTTGATTCCGATATCATAGGTGCCAGGGTCAAGACCGCTCACAGTGAACCAACCACTGCCGTTAGTGGTGGCAGTCATCGGCGACCATGCCGTCTCGTTCTGAGTTGCATTGTCGAAGAACGTTACATCGAGTCCCCGCACCCACTTAGGACCCTGGACTGCTCCTGAGAAGTTGATATGCCCCACCAGGGTAGCGTCTACAACAATCGGTGAGACGGCAACGGCGTACTCGATAATGACCTCCACCGGCCAACCTGGATTGTACCATCCCGGACCCCCGTTCTGACCTATGAAGCCGGTGATGTTTATCCCAGGGGGACCGGTTCCAACGGGATAGTTTTGCAAAGCCCAGCACCCAGGAGGGGGAGGGGGCATGTTAAGCGGGAAGATCTGAGTAACATTGTAGGTATCGTGGGAGACATACTGGGTGTCGTTATGCACACTGGCATTATGGGGATAAGCATGAGGCACCGGCACCCGTCCCGGTCCTCCTGCCCCGGCGTTATCAAAAAACGGGTCGCTGATGCCGATCTGCAAACCCGCGGAGTTCACTCCGGCGCAGGTGACATAGTGCCCGCCAATGTGCTCATAGTAGCCATCATAATTATGGTAGAAGCCGAGAAGCAGGATTACATCCTGACATCTCTCCACCTCCTCCTCAATCCAGTAGAAGTCCGGCCAGGGCTCTGTATGCTCATAGTAACTGTCATTGTAGCCGGTGGCATTGAGGTAGTCCCGTATCCCCTTTTGCATGTCCATGACGTCGGTGCCGTTATGGGGAATGCCAGTTCTCTGGCCATCGGTGTCCATATACCATGCCAGGTCGTTAACCAGCGGCTGCACGTTAGTGACGTTGTGGTCGTCCCACGGACCATAGGTTGTCACCAGACTGTAGCTATCACTGATGGCGGGTGGCGGGATACCGCCAGTCTCCTCCCTGGAATCGAACCACCACAGGGAATTAGCAACCGCCACCGGTCCGCAATACGTCCAGTTCCCCGCCGGAGTCCCAGTATCGGTCCAGTTATCCTGCTTCTGGTCGAAGTCGGGCATGCCGCTCGGGGCATAGTCAGTCCAGTTACCAGGCTTCCAGTAGAATCCCCCTTCCATGGTTATGTTCCAGTCCTCGGTTTCACCGCACGGGAACAGCCCTGTGCCGTCCCACGGGACGGTAACCGGGGTCCTGCTCAGGGTAAGTCTGAGCCATGTTGGACCGGGGGTTGCCCCCACGGTTGAGAACGGCGTGGACACAAAGGTGGCCTCGGCAGGACCAGGCAGGAATATTAGCTGATTTTGAACCACGTGCTCTCCGGCGTCAGTCCAGTCGCCATCTATATTCAGGTCAATCAGGATATTAACAATGAGGGGATCCATCGTAATGAAGTTGGTCACCTCAAACGTGACCGTTGCCGCTGGGTCATTTGTAGTTATGAAAGTGGTTACCAGGCCATCGCAGCAAGCATCATTATCAATGACCAGGGCATCAAGCTCGAAGTCCTTGCAGTCCTGCCCGTTCCAGCCCAGCCCAAGTAGTTCGGTGTCAGTAGGGCAGTGCCGCGAGCCGTCGCTGGCAAGGAGAGACGGGTATGTTGGGTCAGCAGCATCGCCGAACTCCAGCGGCTGCTCCATCAAGTTCTCGTAATAGTTGTTACCCTCATCCTCCTCGACAACATCATTGTCGTTGTCGGCTTCGACCACAATCCACACCTCGGTACCGCCCGGGCAGGAGAACGGCCCGACGGTATTTTCGTCCCACTCACCGACCAGCAGTGCCGGGCAGGGGGCAGTTGTCACCGGTACACCGTCAGCGTAAATGCACGTCGTGCTTGCACCAGCAGGTCCGTTACCACTGTTGAACACGACGTAGGTTACCCAGTACTCGCAGCCTTCAACCGTCTCATACTTCTCTACGACTTCGAGGTCAGGGAGGTCTGGAGCCGGCTCTATGAATATCTCATGGTCCTCGGTCTCACCGTACTCGAACGGCACCTGTACTATGCCGTCCCACGGAGCGCCAATCGGCACCCTGGTCAGGGTAAGTCTGAGCCATGTTGGACCAGGGGTTGCCCCCATGGTTGAGAATGGCAGGGACACAAAGGTGCCCTCGTTAACAGCAGGCAGGAATATTAGCTGATTTTGAACCACGTGCTCTGATTGAGGGCCGACAAAGTCATTCCAGTCGCCATCCCCATCCAGGTCAATCAGGATATTAACAAAGAGGTCGGAACCCATCCAGTTGGTCACCTCAAACGTGACCGTTGCCGCTGGATTACCGGCCCCTATGAAAAAGGTGTTCAATCCATCGTCGAACATATCCATATCAGGGATCAGGGCATCAGGCTCCGGGTCCTTCAAATCGCCCATACTTAAGCCCAGGCCAAGTATTTCGGTCTCAGTATACACATGCCGCGCGCCATTGTTGACAAGGAGAGACGGGTATGTTGGGTCAGGGGCATCGCCATACTCCATTGGGGGTTGAGCCTGAACCACTAAACCGTCGCTCATCGGCATCACCGCCATCAGGAGCACGATAATACCGAAAATAAATCCCGACTTTTTTATAAATTCCAGTTTTTTCATTTCAACCTCCTTAAATCATTTGTCAAATTTCGCTTTTGTAAAAATAACAGAGGTACTATACCTTCCTAATTATTAATGAAATTTCGCTTCCTTTATCATTCTATAATGTCCACCTCCTTTTCTCATCAGGGCATCCCTAAACAAGTTCAAAAATCAAACATAAAAAATCAAAATTACAATTCAAAAATCAAAAACCTTCATTCCTCATTTTTAAACTTTGGTTTGTCATTTTACACTTTGCATTTTGACTTTTGAGTTTTCGTCATTGCGAGGCATCCTGAGCGTAAGCGAAGGACCTTGCCGAAGCAACCCCCCAACCCCAACTAAAAAAGGGGGCAATCCGCTCCCTCTTCTCATCACGAGTATACCTCCTTCGGTCATTGCGAGGCACTCCTGTGCCGAAGCAATCCCCAACTTAGTAGCTATCAGCCTTCAGCCATTAGCTGACCGCTGATTGCTGACTGCTTTTTCACTTTTGCTCTGTCATTTTGCTTTTTGATTTTTAACTTTTGCTTTCTCTTGCCCTGCGCCTTCTAACCATGAAAGCCGCAGCCACGATAATAGCTATAACAATGACGATGCCAGTTATCCACCACGCACCTATACTGCTACTGCCTCCTCCAACGACCTCCACTTCAGAGCTGCCGGTCGTGTTTCCCACGAAAGGTCCTTCTTCGCCAACATAATATTCCACAAAGCCATTATTGAAGGCATAAATCCCTGTCGAGGCATCATCAGGCACAGTTACCTTATATAACCCAGTAAATGAAATATCTTTGTCAAAGCCAACATCGAGCTCACCAAACCAGCTAAGCTCCGCTTTATTGCCGGTAGCTTTAACAGCGTCGGCACTCGGAATGCACCACGCTTTATCAACGGTCACGTTCCAGCCATCAGGGCAAAGGTCGGTTAGACCGATAGCATTGAACTTATCCACGGGGGATGTGAAGGTCACGGTGACATCAAATGTCTCCCCTCTATGCACTGCGTCAGGCAGGACCCTGCCGGGATTGGCTTCCTGCGCCAGCGCTATCCCCAGAGGCACCAGGGCAATAAGCATCAATGCTAATATGGCAGTAAACAATATCGGTAATCTCATTTTCTTCCCTGGTGAGGTGCATTCGCTCATATAATCAGTAACCGATTAGTAACAGAGCATACCGCAGTCACACATGTCGATATACCCACTGCGGTCAATGTCTGCATTAACATTCCACTTCTCCTACCCAACATTCAGCTCGCTTCCTAAATTAAATATAGCAGCACGTCTCCAGCTGTATTCCAGTTATCGTACATCAGACCCCTGTCCATAGAAGTAAGCATGGTATCGCGGTTGAGGTCACACAAATGACCACTCTGGATTATATTAAAGCTGTTCCAACCATTGTAAAGCAGGCCCCTGTCCATAGAAGTAACCATATCGTCTTCATTGCAATCGCCCTCACGCATAGTGCCAAAGTCAACGTAGGTGCTACCACCAGCGATCAGCACTGTTCCGAACACCATCCCGCTCAAGCACGTGCCGTTCTTAATTCCGATATCATAGGTGCCAATTTGAACATCCGCAATGGTGAAATTGCCGTAAGCATCAGTGGTGACATTTATTGGCGACCACGTCGTCTCATTTCTAGTGCTATTATCGAAGAACCTCACCACAAGCGGAGTTTCCCAGGTAGGGTGACCTGCAGGCTCGCTCCGGCAAAAGTCCACATGCCCCAACAGAACCCCTTGGTCTGTGATATGTAAGATAACGGGAACTACCCGGGGAGAATTGTTCGCTTCGACAGAGAACAATGTATCAGTAGCGTTGATAGTTATATTAGCGTAATAATCGTCAATAGGCATACCTGATGTGTTCACCGACAGATTCACAGAAGCATGCACATTGGTGCAGTTGCCACTCGTGGGGCTTTCACTGAGCCAGTCATGACCCAGATAGTCAGCATCATCGGTTAGCGACCAGTTAAGCGGGTTAAGCGGGCAGGGAGTTGAACTCCACAACTGGAGAGTCTCGTTTGCCGGGTTTTGCCCAGGGCCAGAATAGAACGTAATGCTCGGCGTAGAGCAAATGGCTGGCGGGATAACCTGTACTTGAGAAGCTCCTCCTATCGCTTCGCTTATCTCGTCGTAGGGGGTGGTATTGGGCCAGATATAATAATACAGCACGCCGTTAAAGGTATGATTCCCAGAGGCATTACAGGGAACGTCAACCTGGTACATCATGGTAAAGTTAGTGCCATTAGCATAGGGGCCGTTTATCCACATGGCACTGGCCACATTGTTCGTAGCATCCGGTACTGCTGATGGCTGGCACCACGCTCCTTTAACGGTCACATTCCAACCGGCAGGGGCAAGGTCGTTAAGGCTGACCCCGGTGAAGTTATCTACGCCGGTGAAGGTAATGGTGACATTAAACGTCCCCCCTCGTTCCACCGTGGCAGGCAAAACCCTGACCGGATTGATTGGTTGCCCCAGGGCCATGCCCACAGGGACGAGACCAATCGCCATCGCCACCAATACCAAAAGAATAACCAGCCTCGATAATCTCATTTCCTTAATTATAACACCAACCCCCTTCCGTTTGGAAGGGGGTTGGTTGGGTTTATCACCCTTATACTCTACCTAAACTTTAAGGATGATACGGATTTTGCCAGGACATAACCGACCGTGTGGCTTTCCACACACTAAGACCAAACGAGTCGATAGCCGTGACAATCCCGTTATGGATATCGTACACAGGGGCGGGCGAGAACACATACAGGTTGACGCTCTTCATGGCATATGACATCGTACATGACTGAGGGACAAGCCCATAGTCACCTTCGAGGTCAAGGTCAGCCACGTTCATGCCGTCAACAACGTGTAATGCACTCGCTAACAGCTCTGGCGTCGACCACTCTATGTACTCAGTGTGGTTCGCATTGTGAACAGGATGACCCCCTATCTCATCGGTATCCAGAGTGTAGTAGGCGTCTTTGCTACCCTGCAGCCAGTACACTCCAGTGTTACAGCAATCTATGCTGTAATCCGGAGTACTTTCATCGTCCCCTATCGAGGAAACACCTCTCTTCAAGGTGACGGTTGTGTCGGATAGCAAGCCGGCGTTAACGTCGCGGGTCTCTCCCACCACGGAGCCGCAAACCGTTATCAACATCTGGTACTCATCCGTTACGTTCGATGTATACGGTCCGGCCTCGCCTTCGTAGTATTCGGCCCACGCCTTATCACCGTCGTCAAGCGGCCACTCGTTGATGCCTGGCTTGGCGGTTTCGGGAACAGTCACCTGATACTGGGCACTGAAGTTGGTATCCACATCGAAGCCAACATCTGGATCACCCCACCAGGTAACCTCCACCTTATTGCCCGTAGCCTTGACGTAGTCAGCAGGAACAGTGTCATTCGCAAGGCAGTTGGCTGCAACAACGGCAACCTCCCAACCATCAGGGGCAACGTCGGTGAGAGAAATGGCGTTCATCTGATTGAACGGCGCAGTGAAGTTCACGTAGACATCAAACGTGTCTCCAGGATATGTCTGGTTCAGCTCTAAAGCGTTACCAGGCAGATTTCTCATAACGTCGGTAGTGGTTGCTGGTAGAACCTGCAGACTGACGTCAACGGTCTCTTCCTGAACACTTCCGGGTGCACTGATAGTGAAGCTACCCGTGTAAGTGCCCACAACCTTCCCAAGGGTACTAGCCGTCACGAGCACATCCTCACTTTGACCTATACCAAGGCTGCCGCTCGTCTTATTCAAGCTAAGCCAGGCAGGCTGTACTACCGGACCCGGACAGGAAAGACTACCACCTAGATACGACCTGATGTCCGGCGGAGGATAATTATACGTGCCACCATCTATGGTTGCCGCAAACATCCTAATAGGAGGATACCAGTAATCACACTTGAACGCGCTGGCGGGGTTACCTAGGTCGTTGCCAATAGTGGTGTTAGACGGATCGGTCTTATTCACAAAATGGGTTATCTCGAAACAAGTACCCGGAAGTGGTGGAAGTGATCCGCCTCCCCACGCTGGGTCGATCACTGATGTGTAGTTAGTCACCATAGCATAGACGACTCTAACAGGCTCGTGAACAACCAAGGGGCCGGCCGCCGGTACTGTCAATATGACGTCAATGGTGTAGCCCCATATGTCCATCGGGACATAAGGCCAGCCACCGGCGCCATAAAAGACGTCATATGCCATCGAAGCAGTTGCTGGCATATAGACCCCAGGCATCCCCCCAGGGTCCACCTCCACGGTCAGGTTAGCGGCCTGCATCACATAATCGAGGGTATATTTGTCAAGCAGTATCGTCGCGTTGACCATGGTAGCGTTCAGCAAAGTGTAGTAAGGAGGAATGGGTGTGCTTACATTAAGCACCCGCGGAGCAGCCGGAATAAAGTTGGCAGACAGTATGTAGTTGTCAGGGTCACTGGTGTTGTCCACCACAACCATAGACACGTTATTGGTAGGTACCCCGTAGATATTAAGCCAAAGCCACGAGTCACCTGCGCACAACTCTGGTGGTGAACCTACCATCCAGTCGAGCGAGTGTCCACCAAGGTTCGATATTGTAATCGTCTCATTGCCCGTGTTATCCCCGTACCTTTCCATGAAGCTGAGCGAATCAGCGACATCGCCAAGTACCGGTGGCATCTCCTCGAAGTTGGCGGTTACACTCTTGGTCAGCGTAGTCATATTCATGGTCGTTGTATCGATGGTCACTGTAGTTGATGCTGCACCTGCATTGGCAACATCCCCAGTCCAGTTCACAAACTGCCAACCAGCCACTGGAGACGCTACCAGAGCTACCACATCAGTCCAGTCCCGGGCGGTGGTGTTGCAACTAGCCATTACCAGAAGCGTTCCGTCTGCCGTCACACTTCCCTTACCAGCCGGGTTTACACACACCTCCAGGTTGGGAGTACCTATTATGACCGTGCCGTTGACGACCTTGGTCCAATTGAGAACCGGCGTCGCACCTAACAAGATCTGGGTAGTGTGCAACATATCCTCGTCGCCAAAGTCTATGGAGGTAACTCCCTCAGCAGCCGTAGTAGCAAAGTCTACGGTGCCCAACCAGAAAGTCTGGTTAAGCTTTGGAGTGGCAGGCTTTGGACTGTAACCAACATACAATATGCCCTCGGTATTGTTATAACCCGGATTGGCCATACCATATATCCCCGGAGGAGAATAGAAGTCGGGGGCCTGGCTATTGGGCGCAGGCAAGACGGCCGGTGTAGTTATACCGGTCACACTGAGGTATGTAGGGTCATACCTTACATACGCCTCCCATCCATCCGAGTTACCGGTATCCCACTGGACGCATGTGATGTTCACCGAGAAGCTTGAACTGGGTGCCACTTTTGTCACAGCGTCATTCTGGATTTCATAGGCCCATTCATCCCCTGGGTCAGCCAAAACCGCCGCAGGTACCAGAACCAACCCTAAAATCACAGCCACACTTAGAATTAAACTAATAAACTTCTTCTTCAAAATATTTCGCCTCCTCTGTTTTCTTTGTTAATCTTGTTAATCTTGATTCCCTTTCTCTTACTCAATATTACTCACCTCCTTCTCTTAATCTTATACTTCTTTCTCTCCTACTCAATATCACCTCCCTTTTCTCAACTTCTTAATATAGCAACTCGGCTCCACCTGTATTCCAGTTATCGTACATCAGACCTCTGTCCATAGAAGTAAGCATGGTATCGCGGTTGAGGTCACACAAATGACCACTCTGGATTACGTTAAAGGTGTTCCAACCATTGTAAAGCAGGCCCCTGTCCATAGAAGTAACCATATCGTCTCCAT
>Ga0209986_10003570_pt1 | contig 13578 bp, 15 predicted proteins | sample BlataG_FD_183168 | JGI IMG/M metagenome (GOLD analysis project Ga0209986, IMG submission 183168) | Deep subsurface microbial communities from Black Sea to uncover new lineages of life (NeLLi) - Black_00105 metaG (SPAdes) (version 2) | ecosystem: Environmental > Aquatic > Marine > Oceanic >...
TGTCTGCTTTCCAATGACTTTCTTCTTTACCGTTACCATGTTTATATATTACCCGCACATATTTATAAATTTTTCTATTTTCTATAAAATGTAGAGGTAGGAATATCAAAAAGTTTTTGAAGCGAGAGTGCTATGCTACGCAAATATTAAATTCCTTTAGATGGTTTGGAAGAAAGAGGGAGGCGAAGTGTTTGGGAACGTAGCGCAACGAATAGAAGAGAATGGGTACGAGATTGTGGGTCCTTTTATGACACTGTATGCTATAACGACCGGCATACAACGTCAGAGGAGGAGCTGGTCAGTGAATGCCCGTTTCCAGTGAGGACCGAGAAATCAAAGGTTGATTCTCACATAAAGAAAATCATTGAGCAATACGTTCCGGAAAAAGGTTTGCGTAAAGAGGAGCATTCCACAGTTTATTGAGCAAGTTCTAAACATGTATCCTGTATCATGCATCATGTATCATGTATCATGCATCAGACGTCATTCCCTCGTGTTTATTTTGCGAAAACACTGATAATATCCCCTCTTGCTATTACCCCTATCAATTTACCTTCGTCATCTACCACGGGAATCATGTTAAAATCGTTCTTATGCATTATCCGAGCAGCATCGGAAATAGAGTCTTCGGGTGAAATCGTTACCGATTTCTTTGTCATTACGTCCTTTACATATCCCTCGAACAGTGTGTTAATTTCATCCGGGATTTTCTCTACCTTCTTCATGTAGCTGGATAGAGAGAACACCGGGAAAGGATTAAGTGGGTCTATATCAGGAAAGGGAACCGTTGCAGTCAATTCCATGATGTCTGCTTGACTGATTATACCGATAACCTTTCTCTGGTCATCAATCACCGGCGCCCCGCTAATTCTATTCGTTCTAAACGACTTAGCTACGTGAGGAATCTTATCGCCTGGCTTGAATGCTATAACATCTGTTTTCATCAGTTCTTTAACTTTAATTTTCGTCTGCATTGCCCTTCCCTCTCCCTTATTTTTCATACAGTGATGCGATTATGTCAGCCCTGGCAACTATTCCAACCAACTTACCAGTTTCATCCACAACGGGTAATCTATTAAATCCAGTGGAATGCATAATCTGTGCCGCATCGTCAATTAACGCATCAGGCGGTACAGTTTCGGGATTCTTTGACATTACATCCTTCACTTTCATCTTGCTCGCTTTTTCGATGTCTTGCTGTACATCGTGTAAATCCTCGCCAAATATATTCATAAGGTCATGAGCCGTAAAGATGGAAGTGTACCAGTGGAAATTCTCCAGAAGCTTCATAACATCCGCTTCACTAACCACACCAACTACTTCCTCTCGCTCATTGAGAACTGGAACCCCTGCTATTTTATTCTCTTTTAATACAGTCGCAACGTCCAGTAACGAATCGTTCTCTTTTGCCGTAATTACCTCTTTTGTCATAATCTCTTCAACTTTCTTTTTCATTTCATTCTTCTCCTCTCCTCTCCTCCCTTTATATTCTTATTTTTTCCTATTACAGCCATTACATTGCGCTTTTTATGCCAATTGCTTTTCTTATCACTTGCGCTATTGGTATCGAGCATATGATATACCAGATCAGCCAGTAAGAAAAACCGAAATGAAAAGTCGCGGAAAGTTCCTTCTCTCCAATTAAAGGAAAAATCACCACCCCACTGGAGTATACTCCCGCGTATATCAACATCCACATGAATATCGGTAGAGTAATAATCATAATATAAGCCATGGGCTTCATCTGCTGCCGGAACATCTCACCGGAAAATTGTGTTTGCTTTTTCATTACCTCCGCCCTCCTCTTTTCTATTTTCTTTATCTTATGCTTGTTGTCTTCCTTTTTCGCCTCTATTAATTCCTTCTGAAGCTCCCTTATCTGCTTTTGATACTCCTTCGACTTCGCCATTAGCTCCCAGTTCATCGTGTATTTTTGTACTACCGAAGTATAGATGCCTGTAATAACCGCCAGGATGAGGATGGTGATTAAAAAATTATCACGACCCACGAACTCAGCGAGAGGACCAAGAACGACATTTAGGGCAGTGGCCACCGGTTCTCGATACATTAACGAAAGAAGCATGACAAGAAATCCTAAACCCATACCTGCTCCTTCTATGAGCTTTTTCATCTGTTCCTTCTTTCGCTGTATTGCTCTATCTTTCTTCGCCATGTTCCTTTCCTCTTAATTATAGAAATAAATTTGTAGTGCATATATTAAAGGTTTAGTGTTTTTTCATGGATGCTCAATTATCGCATCATCTTATAATAATAAGCCTCCTCACGGCTAATTATTCTTACCTCTTTTGATTTTGATATTTGTTCGAATTCTTCATCCGGCATTCTTGAAGAAACAATCCGGGATAATTTGTCGGTCCCGCGTGATATATCTGTCTCTTCCTTTCTTCTCCAGATAATCTCGCCTGGTAGAAGATTCTCAAACGCTTTTCGCAGAATCCACTTCCCTGTTACTTTCTCTTCGCCATTTGTCTTTGTTTTACGAACCTTAAGCTCAAAAGGTATTTTTGATGCAAATTCAACAATCCTCGGGTCCAGAAAAGGCTGTTTAACATCTATCCCGAGAAGATTACCCAAAGTTTCTGATACAAGTGGTTCTTTCTCTTTAATCCTTCTGATCTTATCCTCCATCCTCTTTTCAATTTCCTTTTGCTCACGTGTGAACAGGTGGCGATAGCCGAAAAAGAGTTCATCACCGCCGTCTCCGGTCATAACAGCAGAAAAATCCAGCTCTTTTGCATATGACAGAGCAGCATACATGGCTACTCCAAATCTGATTAGCATGGGATTGTAGGTATCAAGAGCCTTTACCACCTCTGGGATTGATTTTATCGCAGCTTCAATATCAAATATCTTTACTTTGAGTTCCAGTCCAAACGTGTCAGCTACTGACGTCGAGTAACGGATATCCGTGCCATCCTCTAACGCAACTACGATAGCAGTGGGTTTTGATTTGGAGTATTCACTTGCTAAACAGGCAATTACTGAAGAGTCTAATCCGCCTGACAACAGAACTGCTTCCGCGATATTTTCCTTAACGCTGACCTTCATCAATTCTACTAATTCCTCTGCTAACGCATTCACATTCTCGCTCATTTTTTCGCCATTGGATAAGCACCTAGAATCTTCAGTATTGCTACTTTCCCTTCAACGCCTTTTAACGCTTCCTTTATCTCCTCCTCTTCTATATGCCCTTCACAATCTATATGAAACATATAATCACCCATTGCACGCTTGGATGGTCGCGACTCTATTTTCGTAAGGTTTATTTGCCGCTGCTCGAATTCGCCTAAGACATCGTATAACGCCCCAGGTCGGTCTTTCAGATATATCAATACAGAAGTCTTGTCCTTTCCGGTAGGTGCGGTTTTGACACCAGAAGAAGAAAGCACGACGAATCTCGTAACGCTGTCCTTGTCTTGTACGTTTTCCTCCAATATATTGAGTCCGTATTCCATCGCTGCTGCTTCAGACGCTAATGCCGCTATCTCTTCAGATTGCGATGCCAACTTCGCTGCGCTTGCAGTGCTGTCCACGGATTTTATCTCCACCCCCCTCAATCTTTCTCTTATGAACTGCTTACACTGTGCTAATGCATGAGGATGTGAAACCACTTTTTTTATCAAACTTTTTTCAAAAGTTTGCAGCAGACAAATCTTTATTGGCACTAAAATCTCCCCTATTATTCGCATTCTTCCCTCATTGTCATTTTCGCTCGAAAGCACGTCTAACGTCTCTCCTACTGAACCCTCCAATGAATTCTCGATGGGAACAATACCATAATCCACTTCCTTCTTTAACAGGCTCTCCGATACGTCAAATATCGTTTCGTAATATTTTATCTCGACCTGCTCAGATTCGCTCTCAGCTTTGCTTTTTCCAATTTCTTTCTCTTTTAGCCACAACCTTGCTGCGGTTTCCGAAAAAGTCCCTGCGGGACCTAATATGCCTATTTTCATTTACATGTAATCTTGTGGTTACTTTTCGTATTGTAAAGCATCTATCAACTTCATAAGCACCTTTTCCAAATCCGCCATGCTTTTAGAAGCCGCTTCAACTATTTTTTTATAATCCACTTCTTCATCGGCGATTATACCATGCGCATAATTGTCCACGCTGCTTATAGTCGCGTATCGAAGCCCTAACTCCTTTGCGAGTGTTGCCTCCGAAGCCATGTCCATTCCCACAACATCCGCGTAATTCTTTATGAAATTTATCTCCGCTCTGGTTTCGAGCCTCGGTCCAATGGTCTGGAAATAAACACCGCTCTCTACGAGGTCAATTCCAATTTTTTTTACCACTTTTATTATAACATTTCTCAAATCCTCATCCAATCCGGGTGTAACGTGCACGAGTTCGTCATCGTAAAATGTGGGTATGCTGCACAGACTTATGTAGTCATGAGGAACGACTAATGCCCGCGGTTTTATGTCCCATTTTAAACTGCCGACAGAGGTAACGCCTACGATTCTCTCTACGTTCAAATCCTTAAACGCTGCCAGGTTAGCTTTGTAATTTATCCTGTGTGGTGGTATGTTTCTCGTCTTACCATGCCGGGGGATGAAGACAACGTCAGCAGTAAAGATAAGGTAAACTGTGCCATACTCGGTCTCAATCTCTTTCTCTTTCGCAGCTTCAAGAAGTGTCGTGCCAAATAAATTTGTTCCCCCAATGATGCCGAGTGTCATTTTGTTTCACGCCCACAGCCTGAGGGCTGGTATCTTATCAATATGAAATTTACCGTTTGCGTCTATAACTTCAGTGCAGTTTATCCATCCATTCGTTGTCGATAGTGTATGTTGCGCTTCCTCCTTATGAACTTGCTTTTTAATATTTTTGAATTCCAATGTTACCATTTAGATTCATCACTTATAAACTTTTGATTGTTAGCTTTGAAAAATCAATCATAAAAATCCTGCTTCCAATGTTTCAATCAACTTCTTTTGATACAGTTCGACCAGAATTCATTTGAAGCGAAGATTACAATCTGTTTGCTCTGACAAAATCTATCTACTTCTGCTGCGTCTTTGGCTCCGATCGCTGAGCCTGATGTTACCACTTCATGATAAACTGTTTCTGATATGGTAAGCGTGGGATACACCGAAAACACCTTAGAAAGAAACTCCCAGCTTTGCCAATGCCATCAAGGGACCTGAATCAGAAACAGCCATTATTTTTGAAAGAAAAGAGTTTAAAAATATCTTCCCAACTCCTTTCACCGAGAACAACCTCAAACTCCTTAGCAGAAAGAACAGGCTTCTTGAAATGAACAAAATCCTCCGCTAACCTTGGACATGCGGTATTCACAAAAGCATCAACTTTAAACCCAAGCAATTTATCTTCCCCTATCTCATCCATAGCAATTAAATACGCACCTAACCCCTTCTCTACTGCTTTTTTCTTCAAATCAATCACTTCATCGAGATTGAACTGACCACTTTTCATACCTACGATTATCCCCACTGACTTGGCATCCAAAGCGCGGGCTATCGCCATATACCTCTTTTTTCTTAGTTCTTCAGCTTCGTATATACTTATCTGCATGGTGAAAGGGTCAGCCGCAATTACTCGTTTCCCAGTATACAAAGCGAGCCCCACAGAGTGAAAACTTCCACTACCTATAAACAGAATCTCTTCGCAGGGAACCGCAGCAGAAGAGAAATCGCAGCCCAATACCTGCCCGTCATACTTCAAGCGAGATTTACCTATCACTGCTTTCTTCCCAAAGCGAGCAAGCACTACTTTAGCTTCTTTCAATGCGTGAACATGCTGCACAGTCGCTACTAATCCAACTGTATCCCCCTTTATTTCGGCTACGGCTTTCTCCACCACGGGTTTTACATCAACCCCGCTTCTCAGTTCTATAAAAAAAACTTTTTTTTGATAGTTTTCTTTTAGCACAAACCTTTTCTTAGAAAGAAAAGCTTTACCAAAAGAATGAGAAAAAGTGTCTGAATGCCCGAAATGAAAAAGCACATCCACAATTCTCTCCAGTTTCTCGTCTATATCGCATGCGCCATAACATGAGTTCCCGGATATTATCACTTCTGCTCCGGTATCTTTTGAAATCTCAGCAGCGATGTCAGTTACCACTGTTTTAAGACCCTCCGGGAGCTGCAGCCCAACTCTCTTCGCTCCTCTTTCTTTTATCAACTTCTTTATCTTTTCTAATTCAAAGTCGTATGTGTTTCTCTCCATAGTAATTACGTTGACTTTGTCACATTTCAAATTTACCTTCCGAGAACGCTGAGTTCGCAGAGAAAAAATGTTTCCCCCTCATCCGTGCTTTGCATTTTACATTTTTCAATTTGCACTCCACATTTTGCATTTAATTGCTCGAAATCCCCCCGGATTTTGAGCAATTACGATAGGTTTATATAGTCTTGAAATTTGAACTATTAGCAGATGCCAAATGTCAGAGGAAGATAAAGATAAAGATAAAAGCGGAGGTGCGGAGAAACCCCGGGAAGCGGGAATGAAGACGAAGTATATTGGTATTTTAGCTGTTGGATTGATAATAGGCATAATAATAGGAGTTATAGTCGGGGCTTTTGGTTTCCCGCAAAATCAAAGTTTCGGTGCTGCAACTGTATTAGCACCCGAAGAAGCAGGGGGAAAGGTCACCGCCTTTATCAACAACAATCTGATGCAGCCAGGTACAGAAGTAACGTTGGGTGAAGTCAGAGATGAAAGTGGACTATACAATGTAACTACGAGTTATATGGGAAATCAAATACCTGTGTACATAACAAAAGATGGTGAAATCATATTTCTTCAAGGCATTGGCTGGGTTCAAATAGAAGAATTTGAAGAGATGGCGGAACAGCGGAAAGAACAGGAAGAAAATCAGACGCAGGAGCAAGAGCAGGAAAGTAAACCGGAAACAACAATTGGCGATTTCACCGTAAGTGGTGACGAAATATGCAAGGAAGATGGAAAACCGATTATCTATTTCTTTGGTTCTGAGAGGTGTGGGGCTTGCAAATGGGAACACCCGATAATAGAAAACGTAACGGCGAAGTTTGCAGAATACATTTCATTCCATGACAATATGGACTCAACCGCAGATAATGAAATATTTGCTAAATACAGCACCGGTTACATCCCTACATTAGTATTGGGCTGCAAGTATTACAGAGTGGGTTCTGGTACAAGTATGGGTGAGGACCAGGAAGCTAAAGTCTTAACAGCGCTAATTTGTGACTTAACGGGCAATAAACCCGCGGATGTTTGCACCGCTCCAGAAATTGGAGAGCTAACAAGAAATCAAAATAAATTATAGACACAGATTAACGCAGATTAACACAAACCTTTTTGCAAGCAAAAAGCTTTACCAAAAAATATGATGAAAAAACCGTTAAAAATAGCTCACCCACCAAAATAAGAAATCAGTGTCTCAAATAGAAGGAAGTTATACTTTATATACAATTACACAAAATTTAATTGCGGTTCCGCTTCTCTAAGAACGCTTTCAACCCTTGTCTTGCATCCTCAGTTGCAAGTGCATGCCTGAAGCATTCTGCTTCATACTTCAATGCACGCTCCAGGTCCATCTCTATACCTCTGTTCACCGCAGCCTTTAATATTCCAAGCGTAACAGGGCTTTTTGCAATTAGCTTTTTGACCAGTTTATCAACTTCGCTGTCGAGTTTATCCGCAGGGACGACTTTATTCACGAGTGCTACCCGAAAGGCTTCTTCAGCATCTATGTGCTCCCCGCACATCAACATTTCCATCGCTTTTGTTTTCCCTATCAATCTCGGTAGCCTTTGTGTGCCTCCACTACCCGGAATTATCGCCAGATTCACCTCCGGCTGACCAAATACCGCTTTTTCTGATGCAATCCTAAAATCACATGCCATCGCAAGTTCCAATCCACCACCCAAACAGAACCCGTTTATCTTTGCTATTATCGGCGTCCTCATCTTTTCCATGTCCGTTGTTATCCCCTGAACCCACCTCGACCACTCGCTTGCTTCGTCGGAACTTTTCTCAAGTAGCTCTTCTATGTCTGCACCGGCACAAAAAGCTTTCTCCCCTGCTCCTGTTATTACAATTGCACGCACTTCGACATCGGCTTCTGCATCTTCCAGCGCAGCTCGCAACTCTGTTAATAAAGCGGTGTTCAACGCATTCAGCGATTTCGGTCGGTTGAGTGTTATCTCTGCGACTTTTTCCTTCTTCTCATACAATATGTTTTCGTATGCTTTCAATTCAAACTTCCCCTATTTTGCAATTTGCATTCTGCATTTTGCAATTATGGGGCTCCGCCCCATGACCCCGCAAGCCCTGTAAGGGCTTAATTGCCTACCCATACTCATAAAACCCCTTCCCTGCCTTTCTCCCTGTCCAACCCGCTCTCACCATTTGCACCATAAGAAGAGCTGGTTTGAATCGCTCCCCTCCTGTCTCATTGTACATCGCATTGAGAACCGCTACCACAATATCTATCCCAATCAAGTCCAAAAGCTGGAAAGGACCAATAGGCCAGTTAAAACATAATCTCGCTATCTTATCAATATCCTCAACAGATGCGACCCCCTCTTCGTGCATCCTCACCGATTCATTCATAACAAGACAGATCATTCGACTCACCACGAACCCTGGTGAATCCTTGACCTCAATTGGCTCCTTCCCCAACGACTTTATGAACTCCTTTGTTCTATTTACCGTGTCTTCAGAGGTTAATAATGATTTTATTATCTCTACACCCTGCACGAGCGGTGGTGGGTTCATGAAATGAGTGCCAATTACTTTATCCGGTCTTTTTGTTACTGTGGCTAAAGCAGTAATAGGGAACGTTGAGGTATTACTGCCCAGAATAGCATGCTCGGGACATATCCTGTCCAATTCTCTGAATATCTCCTGCTTCAGCTCTAAATCTTCATATACTGCTTCAATTACAAAATCCGCTCCTTCCGCACCTTCTTCTAAACTCGTTGTCGCATTTGCCGTTATCGCATCTACAATCCTGTCCACTTCCTCTTGTTCCATCTGCCCTTTCTTTGCAAGTCTCATAAGGTCGTTTTTTATTTTTCCCAGTCCTTTTTCCCGCGATTCTTCTCTCCTGCCGACAACTGATGTAGCGTAACCCGCCTGAGCGCATATCTGCGCTATTCCTGTTCCCATTACCCCCATTCCCACCACACAAACTTTCTTTCCGTTCATGACTTCTTTTTTTGTTTAGTTCTTTTTATAACTACAAGATTACGCAGATTTTCACGCGAGAACAATTGAAGATGCAGGAGGTCAGGAGTCTGTTTTCTGTTTTCTATTCTCTGATATCTTAAAAACTGGACACGTGTGTGCCCCACCAGAGTACTTATCTCCTTTATATGTGTATGAACCTTTCATTTTCACCTGCTTACCAATTAACGCTTGCGAGACACGCTCAGTATCGTAATCGAGCCGTCCTACAACACAGGGTCCCTCGTTTGTTTTCATCAGGCAAGGGATATAGGGTGCGTCATCTTCAAATCCCTCTGATGGCACCCGAATTACCGTAAATGTCATCAGCTCACCTTCTCCACTCAATTCTGTTTTCTCAAGGCTTCTCCCACCGCACCACTGGCAAACAGGCATTGGATGGCAGGTTATTTTTTTGCATCCCCCACATCTCAGCCCTAATAATTTACCGTTTCTCAAACCTTCTTCATATTCCGCGAGGGTTAAAACCGTGTATTCCTTTTCCATTTCTTCCCGCTCTTTTTCCTTCATTTTTCATCACCTCGTTTATTAGCCAATAGCTTTATTAGCCAATAGCGAAGAGCCAATAGGGATTAGGGGGTCAATCTGTGTTTCAAGCTGCTTATCAGGGCGTTCATCATCTTGTTTATTTCCTGAATATTTTGTAATATCGGTTCTTGTATTTGTGCATTCACATATCCAAGGTTGCGGGATATTGTCATTTGTGTTTCTACTTCTAAAAGAGAACCTCTGGCTATTCTCAAAAATTGCATGTACTCCTTTGTCGTTCCTCGTCCCCATCCCTCAGCGATGTTCGCTGGCACTGATACCGCTGCTCTCCGCACTTGACTCGTTAGACCATAAATTTCTTCCTTCGCGAATGTTTGTGTAACTTTATAAATATCCGTTACCAGTTCCATTGCCTTCTTCCACACTTCCAGATCACGATACGAATTTATTACTTTCTCCATCCCTATCCCATTCCCCTATTCCCTTTTGGCTATTCCCTATTCCCTTATCTCCTCGTCCTCCCCAGTATAATATGGCATAATGTCCCGAAGTCCCCGCCCAGCGTGTCCGTCATTCCGTATTCCGGAACAGGATCAATTTGATTCCCCTTCGCGGCTTCCCCCCTCATCTGCTTAACTATCCAGTAAACCTGAGATGCCCCTGTTGCTCCTATTGGATGTCCCTTCCCTATTAACCCACCAGACATATTTACAGGTATCTTTCCTCCTAACTCCGTTTGTCCATCCGCAGTTGCATCAGCCGCTTCTCCCCATTCAAAGAACCCCATACATTCAAGTGCTATCAATTCCGCAATCGTAAAACAATCGTGAAGCTCAAGCACGTCTATGTCCGAAGGGCGGAGCCCTGCGTGTTTAAACGCCATCCTTGCTGAGCTTACTCTTGATACTGGTTTTGTTAAGTCCTCCATCTTTGATAATGGACCTCCTGAACCTTGTCCTGTTCCCAATATGTAAACCGGAGCGTCTGTATATTTTCTCGCTTCCTCTGCGGCACAGAGCACAAGTGCCGCTGCACCATCAGAAAACGGGCAGCAATCTAAAAGCGTCAGCGGGTCTGCTACCAATCTCGAATTTATTACGTCCTCTACCTTCAGGTCGCCCATTTTCCCATAGAACTGCGCCAGAGGATTTAAAGCCCCGTGCCTGTGGTTCTTTAACGAAACCTGCGCCATTTTTTCCCGCAGTTTATCCAATGGTATGTCATAATTCTTGGAATACCGCCTTGCTGCCATTGCAAATACCCCTGGGAACGTGAGCCCCACAGGTCCCTCTGTTGGCGCATGGCAAGCCATCGCAAAAGTTCTCGTTGCGAATAGTGTCCTCATCAACAACGCTTTTTCCACTCCCCCAGCCAGCACCATGTTGTATTCCCCTGAGCCGACCCACATTGCTGCTTCGCGTATTGCAATCGAAGCGGAGGCGCATGCCCCTTCAAATCTTGTCGCAGGTATAGGACCCAAGTTGAGTTCAGCAGCAGAGAATACCGCCGGCGTTACCTGTCCTTCTTCAAAACCCGGAAGTGCGGCACCTTGAAATAACGCTTCTATGTCTTTCAAACCCACTCCTGCATCGCCAATTGCCTCCAGTGCCGCCTCTGAGAACAACTCAAGAGATGTCTTCGAGGCTTTCCCAAACTTCGTATGCCCAATGCCTATTATCGCTACCTCTCTCATAGTTACCTTCCTCTCCAATTCCTCCTTCTTTCCTTTACTAAAAGAATACAGAATAGTCTATTTTAGTTATATTTTATAATTCGGGTATTTACTTGCAGAGCAACAGCTGCTCAAAGGGGTTTTGAGTATAAAAAAATAAAAAAATAGGTGTGTTCTTCACTTTACGTAAAGCACACCCTTTGCCTTCTTCTCCGTCATTGCGAGGTCGCCAATGTATTTCTTGTACTCCTCGCCCTCTACTGTTGTAGTTTCCACGAATCTGAACGAGGGCATCATATCCCGCACTTTACCCTTCACCGTCATCTCTCCACCTGTCATATCCGCACCGGGCATTACCGCATCGCCTTCTATCAATATTTTCCCTCCACTCATGTTCAATCCCGTGAGCATTCCCGCATTACCTTTTATCATTATCTCTCCACCTGTCATGTACTGCGCGGCACACTCATCGGCATTACCGCCCACAATCACTTTTCCGCCTGCCATGCCTTTCATCTCACCGCGATACATCGCACAGAGGTTAGCTCCTGCATCTCCTTCTATAATCAGCTCGCCGCCACGCATTTCACGACCTGCCCAGCAATCTGCATTTCCCTTTACCAGTATTTTACCGCCGGACATCATCGCACCGCAGTGCATGTCCACATCACCCAATGCCTCTATCTCGCCGACTGTCATACCGTCGCCTATGTGCTTCACCCTCGATAAATCGCCTTCCAGCACTATCTTCACCTCTTCCGCACTACCCGCTTCTCCTTCTACACTCACGTCAAACAGATCTCCGGTATTTTCCTCTTTGTTTCCCCACCAGACCTTCACCGCTTTTATCTCCGCTTCATTCTTACCCAACAGTTTATCTGGTGTCAATGAATCCACTTCAACGGGTATCTTCGCAACTCCACTCGTAACTTCTTCTTTTAATTTTAATCTTATCGTCTGCATTTTTTATTTCCTCCTCTATTAGCTCCTCCATGGCGCCTTTATCTCGTATGGATTCGGTACGTAAGCGTCCTGCACGGCATAATTATTGTAGGTCACTGAGTAGTAATGGTCGAATTTGTCCTTTAACTTGACCATCATCTCTTCCGTCAGCTTATCGTCACATTCCGGCGTTACGAAATACGTCTTTCCCGCGGGTGTCGCTACCACCTCGCCGTCTTTTACCACTACTTCACCACCTTTTATCGTGTATTTCGTATTCAAGAACGCTTTCTGGATTTTCCCCGCATCGCGTTCCTCTGGCGACATATCGTAAATCGCAACGTCACCATCAGCACCAACACCAAGATGTCCCTTGCCATGCTCGTGCAACCCCAGAGCCTTCGCAGTCATTCCACGCGTTATTATCGCTATCTCATTTAAGTCGTACTCACGGTCTATTGAGCAATATTCCGCTCGGTCGAATATTACCTTGTGCATATCCTCCGCAGACTCATCTCGCCTCTTCTTGCTCATCAACATCGAGATAATAATCGGATACCCAATGAACGGTCCGGCATTTGGATGGTCGGTTGTGAGTGCCAGCTTCCACGGGTCTTTAACCAGCAGTGCCAATTCCTGTCCTATTGCCCATTGAATGGTATTTACGGGCGATTTACCGGAATACAAAAACGGTGTTATTCCTGAGCCCGTCTCAAGCTCGACATCGTGATTCGTCCATTTACGTCCCGTTATCTGATACAAACTGTATTCCATCGGTCCATCTGCGGTCATTGTCGTGGTGTCGCCCAGGATTATCGAGCCGATGTCTATGGTAGCATGGTCGTTTTGGTTTATATAACCCGCAATCGCATCCGCCTTCGACTCGAAATCGCCCCAGTTCGTGCCGCCATAAGAATGGAACTGAGTATGTGTGGTGTGCATAACCTGCCGATTTTTCGCTGCTTTTACGCCTTTCACGAGGTCATACGTTTCCTTTGTTATCTCGAAGTTTCCCGGATGACCGAGCATGTTCGTATGCACGTGAATGGAATGCGGCATATCGAACTTCTCATTTGCTTCTGCTAAACCCTTTATTATTTCCGCGGGGGTAACATCGAACGTAGGCACGGTGTCATTCAAACTGCAGTTCTTTCCCCAGCCCCACATCTCTGTTCCGCCGGGATTCACTATTTTCACGCCGAATCCCTTTGTTGCTTTTATCATCCACGCGATATATGCCGCAAGCAGGT
>Ga0209986_10003571_pt1 | contig 13576 bp, 11 predicted proteins | sample BlataG_FD_183168 | JGI IMG/M metagenome (GOLD analysis project Ga0209986, IMG submission 183168) | Deep subsurface microbial communities from Black Sea to uncover new lineages of life (NeLLi) - Black_00105 metaG (SPAdes) (version 2) | ecosystem: Environmental > Aquatic > Marine > Oceanic >...
TTCTCATATTACCTCCTTTTTTTTTATGCGTTTCTTATTTATGTAAACGGGGAATCACCCTTTATGTTAACGGGTTGATTTTTTTATATTGATTTTGGAAACATTTGTCAAGAAAATATTTATTTTTTTTTGTCAGATAAAAATTAAAAACGGACTATTTTTAAATGACACAACTGGAGAAATGTGGTATCAGTCCTTATTGACTTTCCACTTCTCTACTTTCCTGAAAAAATCATTTTCCCTGACCTTGACAGCTGGGGAACCAAAAACAAAAGAGTTAGGAGCTATATTCTGTAACACCAGTGAGCCAGCACCGATCACCGTGTTTTTCCCGATATGAATTCCCGAGACTACAGTAGTTCCCGGACCTATATAAACATTATCTTCAATTATACAGCGTCCCCCGATAAAGCAGTGTGCGTGGATTTGCACATTATTGCCAATTTTAACATCTTCGAGAATTGAAACGCCGGGAGGTATTACACAATTTGATCCAATTTTTGAATGACAAGATATAGTTGAATAAGACAGAATGAGATTGCCTTCTCCGATTGATGCACGAGGAGAGATGTAAAGATTTTTATGGATTGCGTTAAGGGGCTTAAGACCGAGTTGAAGACAGGTCCTGTATACATAATCCTTAACGAGTATATTTCTAGGACTGCCGATTCCAATTATGAAATGTGTGATTTGCATTGATTTGTATAAATTTAAAATATCAGAGAAATTTCCAATTACTTTGTAGTTGTAGTAGCTTTGATTCAATAAAGCCGGTGTATCATCAAGTATCCCTACAATATCGGAATCCTCAGCGATGCCGCGATCCAGCAGCACCTCGATGATACTCATCGTCGTCATACTTGCACAAAAAGCTATAATCTTTTTATTCATTTTAATCCCTAATAGTTTAATTTCTCCGAAGCACTGACAAAGAGATCCAAATGAATGTCATTTGCTACGGGATTAGAATCTTTATTTAAATACAACTAAAGAATCGTACTTTACAGAAACGACTCCTTCGGAGACCGAAAAACAATCAGGACTTGCATGTTTACCTTTAAGCCACATTACAATAGCCCTTGGAACATCAGCCCCTGCAACATGTGAAAAAGGATAACCGCCACCGAATCTAGGATTCATTTCTAGAACATATATGGAATCTTTGGACTTAAAAACGTCACAGTCAAGGTTTCCAACGTGGCACAGGGCAGTGCCAATTTTGCGGCCTAATTCTTTGAATTCAGTAGAAAAGCAGGTTCTTGCTTTATCTGTTTCACCTGCGCGCATTGCCAGTTTTTCCCTTGAAATTGAAGCAACAAATTTACCTTTCAGATCGTTAATAACATCTAAGCCATACTCTTTGCCGCGAAGTTTTTTTTGGATCAAAACAGAGTGGTTTGGATCAGATCGATAGATATCTGCTAGAGGTGTTCGCAACAATTTTTTTGATACTAGATTGTAAACAAGTAATAACTCATCGAGATCCTCAGCAAATTCAACGGCGAGAGAAGCAGAGCCCCAACGAGGTTTTACGGCAAGGGGAAAGGTTATTTCTCCAGAATTCAATGCTTTGATAGCAGCATTCAACTCTAAATATGTTGCCGGGTTCTTAATACCTTGTGAGAGGAGAAACAAATGGGTTTTCCATTTATCGAAACAGATATCGATAACGCGGTATGAAGATACAAGAACTTTAATTTTATGATGTTCGAAAAGTTCTTTATTCTTTGCAAGCAGTGGAAGCTCGAGATCATTTAAGGGAATAATTGCTGAAACATGATGCTTTTGGCAGATATCTAACAAGGAAGAAACATAGTCAGGAGCGCTTATAGGGGGAAGTAGGAACGATTTGTCTGCTTCCTCTGCAGCAGGTGCAGTTTCTGAAATGTCTGCAGAGTATATTTTCCCCTGACCATTGAGTGCTTTTCTGAAATAATTTAACAAGTAGTTTCTACGACCTGCACAAGTAAATAGGATGTTCATATTATAAGTTCTAAAATAGATAACAACTGAAAAAATCGGCGAATGTCTCGGCACTCCGGGCTACAGTAAATGTGCCACCTTCGGGGACAACGATAGCTGGAGCTGGATTGATAAAAGGAGGAGTTAATACAATTGTATAAGCGCCCACGTAATTCACTTGAAGATAGTCGCCTTTTTTAAGGCCTGTTATTGGAACGTCCTTTAGCAAGACATCCTTTTCCATGCAAGTTGAACCAACCACATCGTAAAGCTGCTTATCATGAGTTTGGGAATCATGTGAGGAAGGAATATGGTAAAAAGGTAGATCTAACGAATGCATTGTCGGGTTGATGTTGTACATGCTTCCGTCGACTACGGCGAAGTGTTTACTTCGAATGTGCTTTGTATCATATACTCGTGTGATAAAAGATGTGGTGTCCGCAGCCAGAGAGATGCCAGGTTCAATCACCAAAAATGGTCTATGTGTTCTAATCCAGTTGTTATTCATAAGAATTGAAATAATACTTTCAGCATACTCATCAAAGGATGGAACTCTGTATCCAAAAAGATTATCAGGTACCTTACCAAAAAAGCCTCCACCAATGTCTATGTACTCTAAATGTTTTAGATCGTATTCATCACGAATATCACATAACGTCTGTGTAATAACTATAAAATTATCAATGTTGCGATTCGTTGAAGAACAGTGCCCATGTAGACAATGAATTTCTGCATCGTTATCTCTCAAAAAACGAATGACTTCGCCTATCTTATCCGAAGGAAAACCAAAACGGCCGATCGAGGGACCAGATTGGGAATCAACGTTGCCGGATATATTTGATAAATCAATATTCACCCGCAAACCCAGTTTGATATTTGCTTTGCCCATTTGTTTTTTATACCTTGCGATATAGTTCAACTCGTAGAATGAATCTAAATTTATTGTTGTACCGTTGTTCAAGGCAAGTTGAAAATCGTTATAGCGTTTTATGGGACCATTGAAAATGATTCTCTTCGGATTGTAACCAATTTTCAAAGCTAGAGAATACTCTAATCCAGAAACGACCTCAGCATAGCCGCCTTTTTCTTTAATGATATTACATGCATATGGCAAATAGTTTGTTTTATAAGAATAGGCGATTATGGTGTTAGAGTACAAGGTAAGAAAGGATTGAAGCAGGTTATTATAGTTCTGGTGCAAGGCTTGTGCATCAAAGAGGTAAAAGGGAGAACCGCACATTGATTCTATATCTTTAATTTGTGAAATACTTAGCTGCATGTGAGGATCATAAATTCAAATTATAACATACCAAATAAGATTCTATTTTTTCTTGATTTGTGTAAACAAATTCTCTAACTAGTTGATAAATAGGGATTTTCTCAAACACGGTAACACTTAAAATTTGTAAAAAAGTGTAGAGACTCATGTCTAGATTGAGGAGTTTTTTGATGATAGCAACAAGGACATAAATCGAGATCGCAATCCAAATCTGAGTTTTTACAACATTTTCTGAAGTTCCATAAAAAGATTTTATGCGCAAATGCTTTTTGATACATCTGAAGAATAACTCAATCTGCCAACGGCATTTATGAATAGTCTGGCTATAGTTAACGAGGTAAGAATAAAATTATTGGATAAAAAAGTCAAATTATTTTCACTGTCATTATCGAAAAATCGGATACAAAGGAGCTTTTCCGAATAATATTTTGCCGAATTAATTCCCGTCAGAACGATTGTTTTTACAAGTTCTTTTCTTTTAAGAGAATTAGGCGAAGAGAGGGCGGGTGGCCATGAAGGAATGTACTATTGATACATGAGTTGGCTTTGCTGGAAAATATCATCGACAATTGACATAGGCCCGTGGAAAAGTTAAGATTTATATCTGGAAAGGGACAAAGATCTCAAAAAATGCTGATTTACAAATAAACACTAGAAAAATAATTATTCAATTGTATTTGCATTTTTGGCTCGGAGAATTTATTGTGTAGGAAGAGATAGACAGTATGCAAAAACAGATACTTGGTTATTTAATATGTCCTGTTTGCCATGGGGAAACACTCACGCTCAAAGTCAGGAGACAAAACAGCAAGGAAATACTGGAAGGCATTATCAACTGTGATGAATGTAAAAGGAAGTATCTGATAAGTGATGGGATCCCATATATCGCTCCCGACGATATAATGGATGAGATGCTGGCTTCAAAGGAAAAGGACGTTGTGCAATCAGGAGATGAAGATTTAGGGAGAGTAGTGACGATCGCGAACATTAGATTTCACAACAAAGCTGCAGACATTTATGAGAGGGATTTATCAACAAAAGGAGTTTTTGCGAAATATAGCCAGAAAAGAATAGAAGAAGCGGTGAGGTATCAAAGACGACATTCACAAGGAGAGTTGTTTCTTGATATGGGCTGTGGGACAGGAAATGTGCTTCGATTTGGGAAAAAATTTTTCGAAACTGCTATTGGCATGGATATTTCTGTTTCTATGTTGATGAAATCAAAAGAAAAAGGTCTGGATGTGATGGCAGCAAGCTGTATAAATACACCCTACTGCAATGGCATCGCTGATGCCATATCTGCCTTTTCCGTTTTGCATCACCTTTTTGATCCCAGAGCTTTCTTTATAGAATCCTATCGACTTCTCAAGAAGGGAGGTTGCCTTTATACGGACTGGGACCCGAACGCAGAAGCGGTTGAATGTGTCAAGAAATCCTTCCTCGCCAAGGCTGGTAAGAAGATGTACGAGATGGGCCTTAACTGGGTGATAGGAAAGGATAGAAAAAAAACAAGTTTTCACACGAGTTCAAAGTCATTAGAGTCTCTGTCGAGTTTAGCTGAATATCATCACCATTACACGAATGGGCTGTATAAAAAAGAGTTGAAAACTTGGCTTGAAGACCTGGGTTTTAGAGAAATACTGATAATCCAGCACTGGAATGCATCTTCTTTCCAAAAAGATAGATTGGGAGATGTGCCTTTACACCAGAAAATGATAATGTATGCCAAGATGGGTTTAACACAGAGCTTTAACCGAGAAGCATTAGCTCCAAATTTGATGATACTTGCAAGAAAGTAGAAACCTATAGGATATAGAGAATCTCGAAGATAGAAATTTGGCATGATATTATCCTTTTTTTCATGCAAGTGAAAAATGAGACATGAACAGAAATCTAAAGTAATAATAAAGCGCATTTTTGATCTGATTTTGATTGGTGTAACTTCCCCTGTTTTGGGTCCGATAATAGTGTTTGGTATGGTGGTGGTGAAGTTGTTCTCCTCAGGAAATGTGTTTTTCATACAAGAGAGATGTGGAAAAGGGGGGCGCCGGTTCAATGTGATAAAGTTTCGCACCATGGTCCCCAATGCTGAGAAAATGGGTGTAGGGATCTACGCAGAGAAAGATGACCCTAGGTACACGAAAATTGGACTTATTCTTCGAAAGACAAGCATTGATGAAATTCCTCAAATATTCAATATACTTAAAGGTGAGATGAGCCTGATTGGTCCCCGACCCATGCTTCCGCAAATAGTGGAGAGATACCAAGAGCAATATGATCGGATCCTTACAGTTAAGCCGGGGATCACAGGGCTTGCACAGGTGAATGGCCGGAATGATTTGCCGAGGAGTAAGAGACTTGCGTATGATATTATATATGCGGAGAATGGGTCTTTGCTGCTTGATCTGAAAATCTTTATTAAGTCCGTTTTCGTTGTTTTGACTAGGAGTAGTCAACGAAATTACCAGAGTGAAGAGGAAGTGGAACGTTAACGATTTCAACCATTTCTCCTAAGATGACAAGATGTTTAAAATTTTATACGAGTTAGTTGAGGACAGTCAGATTTTACTTTATATGTATTATCTTAATTTGATCGGTATTCAGGGAAAAACTCATTGTTTAGTTGAGTTTTTTGCTTTTTATCCAATAGTTGGTAAATTTCATGATTAACTATATATTTCCAAATTTTAAATGAATGCCAGCTATCCGAAAATCCTGCCTTAAATTTGAATAAAGAATCTTCTTTATTTCCTACGCCACCTCCAAGATGTAAATATTTGCACATTCTTTCAGTACCCATTTTTCTCATGGCATCAATAATTAACTTCATTGGAGATAGTTTTAAATAATTTAAGAGCGTTCAATAATACAGATTTCAGACTTTGATCACAGGGCTAACTTTCCCAGTAGTTTTATATCCAAAGATTATGTCTTGAGTCAAGACAATATCATGCTCAATAACATGCATGGCAACATTATCGATCCCCATATAGGTATTCGTATATTCCATACGGTAGCGATTTTCTTTAAGCAGACCAAATCCACGCTCTATTGCTGTGCGAAAAGGCTTCAATTTTTTGTATATAATGGTATCTGGAGTAGCTGGTCCATATTTATGGTAACTATCTCTAAAATGTGTATACGAGACAAGTCCGCCCCTCTCAGAATGAGAGCATGAAAAAATTATCTGAGTATCTTTCTGACAGACTTTTTTACAGTGGTATCTGGTGCGTTTTCTTTTATAATCAACACCTGTTTTGGTAAAAGGATATCCAAACTCACAAAGAGGTGTTCCTTGAGAATTGAATCCTTTTGGATAGACCATTTTGCCCCGGATAATAATCGGAATAATAGTATAGCCTTCGTATATACCTTTATGAATCTCCTCAGAATCATAACCCGCATCCAGGACAATATAGGCTATATTAAGAGAAGGGAATCTCTTTTTGAATTCATCCAAGAGTGGGAATATATGAATTTCATCAGAATCTCTACGGGTACTTACAATGCTGACCATAGGGATTCCAGTAATAGTTATCAGGGAATGTGCCTTATGCCCAACAGGATACTTATCTTTATGATGGGGACGGCCAAAGCTTACCGAAGGGTCGGTAAAGAGCCATGAACCATTTTCTTGTTTTATTCCTTTGGAGGAACAATAAGATCTGATAGGTGTTGAATCTCCGATGAGGATTAGACCTTCACGGCAATTTTTTGGGAGTTGTTTTATATTGGGATTTAAGAGTCCAATTTTATTTGCTTCGTTAACAAAGTTTACATGGATTTCTGCATATCTTTCTACACCGAGATGTTTTCTCAGGGTGTTATAGGTGTTATGAGCTGGAGTAGGACCTTCTTCAAGGAGGCACAGGTGTCTATAGGTGCTGTTTTCAGAAAGACGTCTGGCAAGGATTCTATCAGAGACAAATGTCTGTTTGACTTTCAGCATCCGAGACAGGAAGAGGCCAATTCCGTATCCTTGAGGTCCAGCATGTGAATAACATTTCTCTATAACAGGATGAATATTGTAGAGATTAATCAATCGGAAATAGTTTACCAGGTCATTATCTTCATCTATAAGGTCCAGATAGGCGCTAGAAAGTTTTGGCATAGGTAATTGGTAATCAGTCATGGGTAATCTCCTATAAGGGGTGTTCAATAATACAGTGGGTATCTGTTCAATACTCACGCTACCCAAAAATAGGAGAGAAATCAAGACGTAACCACCTATAAAATATAACATTTGCATAAAATATGCCTATTTAACAAAAATGGAAGAAAATACCGAAATAATGGGGGTAACTTTTTATAAAAAGTGGGGGTAACTTTTGCCCAAAATGAGCTATTTGGGGTGTTTTTCGGCTAAAAATGGGGGTAAGTCCCATAATTGGCCCTTGTAAACCGTTTATATTCAACTAGTTACAAGCGTTGAACAGTCTTAATTTGTTGATGTTGTAGCTAGATGATACTGTATTATATTATTAGTAATAGTAAAAAGCACACCTCCTAATATTTCATTTTCTAATACTGCAATAATGACAAAAGACTCAAAATCTTCCGATTGGAGAAAATCGTAAAAGTATTCATTTGAGAAAAGATATTGGGACTTTGCATTAAACTTTTTCATATTTTCTTTATATATACTAATAAATGAATCAATCTCATCTTTTGTCTTAGCTTTTTTGCATACAATACCTGTTCGTCTTAACTGATTAATTTTGGTCTTGTATCTTTTTCTATATCTCCTTCTTTGTTCATCTAGAGGTAAAGTCAAATCTATAGAAATTGTATTACCAAGAGTTAAAATCTCTCCTAAACCACTTAAAATGAAATTATTATCAATCAAAGGATGTAATCTTGAAAATACTGAAATTATTTTTTCTTGCAAGAAAAATTGATTAAACTCCTGTCTAAACGAATTTATGACTGATTCTGGTATTTCTTCATGGGATTTAATCGGACCTGCATAGCCATAAACCGAGGTCATATCAGTACCATGATAATTTTCAAAATCCTTAATTTCATTAATATTCCTTGATAATAAAGGCAAACAAATAGTATACATATCTTCTTCAAAGACGATTAATAATGCGCGCCCTTCCTTTCTTTTTTCAGATAATCTGTGATAGTGAGCTGTATGATAAAAATCATATATAGTACATTTATCGATTACTTTTTGCCAATTTTCTTTTTCAGTACTACTTAGTGTATAGAGCATTTAAAAATCCTTCTTTATAATATTTAAAATAATATCCATACCTTTTTGTGATTATCGAAAATCACAATGGACTAACAACATTCTCTTATTAACAGACCTTCATGAAATTTTAACTTATTTTATATCAAGAACTTATAGACTGTCAATACAGCCATACCCTAAACCACCTTAACTTATTTAATATCAATAATTTACATCAGCTATTTTCTGAAAAAGCAGGCATTTTAACCTTTTTTTTGGGGTTCATCGTACAAATGGATACCTGAGTTGACGAAATAGGGGACATCGCATAAGTTCCTCAATGAAAACCTATTTTCAAAAAAGGAGGAACAACGATGTTCCACTCGGTATTGTATCAATGTTTTGGGATGCAAGGCTATTGCCATCTTCGCATCTGGTCATCAGGAGGGGAGACCTTTTTGCGTGTCGTACGTAACAAGAGACGATGCGGAGCTTGCGGGAGCTGGCAAGTGATCCAAAAGGGTTATCGCTGGCGAAAGCTACGTGTCTTACCCGTTGGCCGTAGACCTGTCTTTGCCGTGGTCAAGATGCGGCGGTTTTACTGCCGGAACTGTAATCGGATTAGGTTCGAGAACTTGGTGATTGCAGACAAGAAAAAGCACTACACGCATACCCTGGAGAACTATGTGATGGAGCTCTGTGCGCGGATGACGATCCGGGATGTGGCAGAGCACTTGGGGTTGAACTGGAGGACAGTTAAAGAGATCGACCGCAAGCGTCTAAAACGGAACCTGCCAAGGGAGAAAGATCTCCGAAAGCTTCGCTTTTTGGGGGTTGATGAAGTTAGTGTTCGGCGAGGTCATCGATATCTGACGACTGTGGTGGATCTGGAGACAGGTCGGGTGGTTTATGTGGGAGGGGGACGCCGGATGGAGAGTCTTGCTCCCTTCTTCAAACGCCTCAAACGCATAGGAGTCCAGCTCAAGGCTGTTGCCTTGGACATGTGGAAACCCTATGCCAAAGCGATCCGGCGCTACTACAGGCGCCTTCCGCTGGTCTATGATGTGTTCCATATACTAGCTGATTACTCTCGTATCCTCAGTGAGATCCGCGTCGATGAGGCCCAAAAGCTCGAAGGTAGTCCTGCCTTCTCTTTGATCAAAGGCTCCCGATACCTGCTGTTGAAAGGACAGGAAAAGCTGACTGAATCAGCTCGGGATAGACTCCAAAGACTTCTCGAGATCAATCGTCCCCTTTATATCGCTTATGTGCTCAAGGAGGAACTACGTCGACTCTGGAAGCTACCTAATCGAAACCAAGCAGAGAGGTTCCTCAATGACTGGATCCACATAGCCTTGAGCTCCGGTGTGGTTCAGCTAGCTCGTTTCGCTACGAAGTTACGCAGGCATGCCGTAGGTATCCTCAATTACTTCGACTTCCCCATCTCTACGGCAAAGGTGGAAGGTATTAATAACCGTATCAAGGTCATTAAACGAATGGCGTACGGCTACCGTGACTTGAACTACTTCATGCTAAAAATCTACAATATCCACACCACCAGGTACTCATTAGTATGATGAACCTTTTTTGGACCTAAAAATAGGCGGTTTAGGAAAATTGATTTTTGTGAAGCCCTGTCAATATTAATTACTCCCTCAAATTTAGCTATTCTGTCTTTACTAAATGTCCTTTCTGGGAGAAGAGAACTTCCAGGACTTCCCCCAAAAATAAGCCATAGAAAGGCTTAACTTATTCTTTTTCAGGCGATTACATAGAATAACAAGTGGAAGTGCAAAAAATGGGGGAACTTTAATATCTTTTTGAATAAAATGGGGTCTCCAGATGCCAAGCCTAGATGCTTGCATAAAGATCATTAGTCTTAAGGAGACCCCATATGTATTATGCCAAAACCGCTTCAAAATTGCGAGAACAGATTATCAAATTTTCGGGGGAACTTTCTGTTGGTTGGCCAAAGGTTGCTCGTCGTTTTCTGTCTGAAGCCATCTATGGGATTCAAGCCCGCCAGTCGGTTCATTTGACAGAGATTGCCCGTGCTCTGCGGGAGAAGATTCCCCTGAAAAAGACCCAATATCGGCTCTCTCGGCAGCTGGGACGAGAGGATATTGAAAGGAGAGTTCTAAATGGGATCTGTCAGATGGGAGCACAACGAGTGGAGAAAAAGACTCTATTGATCATAGATCTCTCTGATATTAGGAAAAAGTATGCGCGCAAGATGGAGCATTTGGCCTGTGTTCGAGACGGAAGTGAGAAGACTCTGGTGAACGGCTATTGGACAATATCAGTCATCGGGGCAGATGTGGGAAAGACTTCTCTTGTCCCCCTTTACGGATCTCTTTATTCCCAGAACAGCCCGGATTTTCGAAGCGAGAACTTAGAGATTCGTCGTGCCATAAACAAGGTCTCGCAGGCGACGGAAAAGAAAGGAATTTGGGTTATGGATCGAGGGGGAGACAGGGAATATCTTTTCGATCATATGCTGAACAATCAACTCTCCTTCCTTGTTCGGCTGAAGAAGACAAGAGATCTCATTTACAGAGGGAGAGCGCATCCAGTCCTGGAGTTGGCTCTCACCTGTCCTTTGCCATATGCAGAACGGATTGTTAAACAAGAGAAAGGAAAAGAAACGATCTATGATCTGCAATTTGGTGCTCGTTTTGTCAAACTTCCTGGGAGATTAGAACCTCTTACTCTAGTCATTGTCCGAGGTTTAGGTCAGGAACCAATGATGCTTTTAACCGATCTTCGAGTCACCAAGAGCCGCAAGAGTTTATGGCGAATCATCGAATCGTATCTGACGAGATGGCGCATTGAAGAGACGATCCGATTCATGAAACAGAGCTATCAGGTGGAAGATATTCGTCTTCTGACTTATCAGCGTCTTCAGAATATGATGGCGATTCTCACTGCTGTGTCCTACTTTGCGATGGTCTACCTGGGATTGAGGACGAAGTTGAGGGTTTTAGCCCGGCATGTGGTGGGGGCTGCAAGGCGATTGTTCGGGATACCGGATTTTCACTTCTATGCCCTAGCCGATGGTATTCGTGAGTACCTTTTCGGCCGTCAGAAGGGCTTACAAGGCTTTCATCACCAATGGCTTGAAGAAAATAAACAGCTCAGCCTATTCGATCCATAAATTTTTGGGGGAACTCCTGGAGAACTTCCCCTTGACGCCCCCAACCCAGATAATTAAAATAGTGACTGGCTAACGATTTGATTTTAGTCGAAGTAAAAACAGATGATAGAAGCAGTTCCATATCCCACAGCCCAGTCTCACCCTCCTCTTCATCTCAACTAGTTTCTTTTATCTCGCTTCTTTCACCTCTTTTTTATATTTTATAGTTGAACACGCGAAACCGGCCAAAGAATGACTTAACATGTTAGTTAACCTTAATGGCGGTAGCTTGTCAAAAATCGCCGCTTTTTCTCACTCCTTGATATTCAGAACAGATAAGTCCAGCGATAAAATTAGAAATAAATTGCTATTCTCATATTTGATAGGAATACACGTACTAATCAGATTCACTCAAGATACTGCTTCAAGTAAAGCTTGACTAGTGGGGAATCGTTCTCACAAAAACAACCATATGATACCATGGCCCCAAAAAAGACAAAAATAAAACTTGCTCATATTGTTACCGTGCCGAGAACGTTCGGATTTCTGCATGGTCATGTTGCCTATATGAAAGCTCAGGGATTTGATATACATTGTATCTCTTCTCCAGGCGACCTTTTGATCAAATTCGGACAACAGGAGCATGTTCCAGTTTACGCGGTCAAGATGTTCCGACGTATTACTCCAGTACATGATTTGTTCGCGGTTCTCAAACTTTGTCAGACTATATACCGGATCTCTCCCGTTATTGTCAACACACATACTCCAAAGGCAGGCCTGCTTGGCATGATTGCCGCGTTTCTGATGGGGGTCCCAGTTCGCGTCTACAATATGCGTGGTCTTCCATGTACGACTGTTACCGGAGGAAGACGTCTACTACTACAATGGACCGAGATGATTGCTTGCCTGCTTGCCCATAAGGTAATTTGTGTATCCCATTCCATTCGCCAGCTGGTTGTCTCGGAGGGTATTTGTCCTGAGAAGAAAATCAAGGTATTGGTAAATGGAAGCGGGCAGGGAGTTGATGCTTCAAATCGTTTTAACCCTGCACATATAGGTGAGGAAGCTCGCAAACGGATCCGAAAGAAATACTCAATCCCTGTCGATGCCATAGTCGCTGGATTTGTAGGCCGTATTGTGATAGATAAAGGAGTGTTGGAATTAGCAGAGGCATGGCGGATCTTACGTGATGAATTTCCCAAATTTCATCTCCTGGTTGTAGGGCCCTTCGAACCACTAGATCCAATCCCGGCAGAGGTAAAAGATCTATTTTGCAGGGATTCTCGTATTCATCTTACAGGCGTGCTTTTTGACACGCCACCTCTTTATGCAGCAATGGACATACTGGCCTTGCCAACATATCGAGAGGGGTTCTCCAATGTTCTCCTCGAAGCCGCGGCAATGGAATTACCCGTTGTAGCAACTAGCGTGCCTGGCTCCATCGATGCTGTTGAGGAAGACATAACAGGAAAGATTGTTCAACTAGGTGACCCAAAGGCACTGGCAAATGCATTGCGGTTGTATCTTTTAGATCCAGAGCTTAGACGAAAGCATGGGGTAGCTGGACGGGAACGAGTCTTGCGAGATTTTCGCCCTGAAATGATCTGGGAAGCTCAATATCAGGAATATGTCTCTCTCATGCGTAAGAAAGGTCTGGTTTCCTGAGTACACACATAATATATGTGCTCGAGGATTTACTTGACTTGGCACATTAAGGAGACAGGTGGTCAAATTACCTCCTATGAGAGTTTCCAATGAACTTCGTAAGCGGGGAATCCTGGACTTGTCCCTCCAGGACATCCCCCAGAATTTAGCCTAGAAAAGGCATAAACTGTTTTATTTCTGTAAATTACATAGAATCACAAGTGGAATCATAAAAAATGGGGGAACTTCTTGTGCTTTTGGACTAAAATGGGGGCCTCATGATGCCAAGCCCGCAAGCTTGCATAAGTTAACTTTACCAGAGGAGGCCCCAAATGCATTATGCCAAAACCGCTTCAAAATTGCGAGAACAAATTATCAA
>Ga0209986_10003572_pt1:0-2500 | contig 13569 bp, 6 predicted proteins | sample BlataG_FD_183168 | JGI IMG/M metagenome (GOLD analysis project Ga0209986, IMG submission 183168) | Deep subsurface microbial communities from Black Sea to uncover new lineages of life (NeLLi) - Black_00105 metaG (SPAdes) (version 2) | ecosystem: Environmental > Aquatic > Marine > Oceanic...
GAACTTCTGTTGCTTGGATAGCATCTTCTTCTTGGGGAGCAGTCCTTCGTATTTTTCTCTCAGGAGGTTTTCTTGATCTAACTGCCCAGCAAATGCCGGTGGCTTGACAACTTTCCCTTCCTCCTGTCGGGGGAAGAACGGTTGGGAGAGATTGGGTTGACTTAGCTGCTCCAATTGGAAGGGAATTCTGGTCATCTATTGCATAACCGTCACATTTATCTACACGTACTTGTTTGAGGCTCGCTTCCCCAGAAGAAGGTCCCAGTGACATTCGATTTTACTGTTTGGGATCGCTCGACCTAAACAACGACGATATTTCCCAGAATTGTTTCGCTTGATTTGTTAGAGATGCAAAACTGATGCTGACGTATTGAAATGGCTCGCAGATTAGAGCCGAGAGACGCAGTCAAGTTGCCGACAGGAAGTCAAACGACTTTTGGCAAAAACACAGAGGAGCTGGGGCTATCATCAAAGCAAAGAGAATTATCTAGTCCTCGATAAAATATGAATGGTGTACATCACATGCCATGGGAAGGCTTCTGATCCATTTTGAATGGGTGGCAATGCGTTGGAGAAGAGGAGCAATAGAGTGCCACTGTGCACTTCACACTGCAATAGCCGTAGCTCTTTGTAAAACCAAGCTACCTGCAGGTCGCAAGGTAAGGAGAGGATGACTGGGCTAGAATTTATTAGATGCACTGGGCTATCAACCTCCCCCTGGAAGATAAAAAAGCATCAATTTGTTGCATGATTCCCAGCAGGCGTCGAGCCAGCAAGCAGCGGAAAGGGTTAAAGGTCAGGGATACCGATTAAAACACGGTATTGTATCCCTTTAAACAACAATAGTGGGTATACAGCAACAACCCAATTGCCAGAGGTGACTTGCCAAACCTCAGGCTCGGTTTAATTGTAGCTTCGATCGCAAAGAAGAACATGTTTTTAAAATGAACGGGAGACAGGGTTTGTCAACACAGGCCACCACTTCTCCAACGGGACTTTCACCCATACCATCGCCATTTAGCCAGCAGGAAGAGGACCAACCTGTCGACCGATGGCTCGGCCAGCGAGCAGCTGGAAAGATGACGACACCTCACACGCCGGCATTCCAGTTTGGGCCACCCTCCTCTCCATCGGACTTCCGTGCCTGCAAGTCTGAAAGCAGTATATGGATGTCTAGAATTCCATCATTATTTGTAGACTCGGGGGAGAGTCTAGCTTCCACAAGTATATTCCCTGCAAAGCCTCCCCAAGCTGCACGGGAAGGAGGGCAAGGTGTCCCACCACGGTCCCCAATGACTGTATGCAAAGATCGATTGCAGAGAGGATTTCAAGTTGCTAAATCTCAAGCTAATAGTGAAATTGAAGTCCTACTAGAAGAGTTGACTTCTCTGCAGCAATATTGTACATCTCCAAAGCAAGATGGATGCCTTCAACAATTGGCAGAAATAGCACAGAGTTGTTTGAATGAGAGCACAGCCAGTTTTCGTGAGTCTATCCTCAGCACAGTGGATTATTTAGAGGAGCTGAGGCAGTCTTGTCAGACGAGGACTTCCAAAAACTATGCTACACGCTTGCTATTCACCCTGACAAGATGCAGCCGTCTTCTTGTGAAAGAAGATGCCAGCCCTGAGAACAGTGGTGCAGCTCCCTACGTGACGGTACACCGACTTAGAAAGTCACGTAAAACAACCATGGCTTCTACAATTAGAAAACCAAAACAAAACAGAATGGAAGGTAGTTCTTTATTGGAAGAGGAGGAGCTACTACTGGGAAACGAGATGGGAAGCATGGCATTAGATGATCAACATGGTCGAGTGTTGACGGCTCTCTCTCCCCCATCAAACCCATCCTCAATGCATGCATCTGGCTCTAAAAAGCCATTGAATCTGTCTCCTTTGGGAAGAACCGTGGTGACTGCATTAGAAGCAGAGCTGGAGCAAGCAGCACAGAAAACATGTATGTTTCAAGTAGATGGGCTCTCCTCGGGTGCCAGAGCACAGGAACAATATGTAGAGCAATCAGTGCTACATTCATTGAGGGCTATTAGAGAGAACTTTGCATATTTAGTTGAGCAGCCTCCTAAAGACAGAATGGCCCAAGGTGCTACCTTGATACAGAGTGGAGCATTACCTGTTATTGCAACGCTTTGCACGTCGGCAGCCAATGAGACAAGCTGCCCTGTCTGTGGGCAGGTTATTAGTTCAATTTCTTTTGATAGACACTCAGCTGTGTGCTCACTGCTGGAAAAAATATGCACTAAAGATGCCAATATAGACATTAGTTTGACAAGACTTGGAAAGGCCCTGGAAGAAAGACTAGGTATAGATTTGGACCCTTCCGAGTTTGATGATGCGGAAGATCTCATTCTTGCTTGCCGTCAAGCAGCTGGGCTGCAGCCTGATGGAACCATGCGACCAGCTCAGCGGTGTGGTGCATTGATTGAATCACTAAAAGAAGTGTTGCAAGTAGTTGGAGATGAGCCACCTCTCGGTGTAACTCC
>Ga0209986_10003573_pt1 | contig 13566 bp, 10 predicted proteins | sample BlataG_FD_183168 | JGI IMG/M metagenome (GOLD analysis project Ga0209986, IMG submission 183168) | Deep subsurface microbial communities from Black Sea to uncover new lineages of life (NeLLi) - Black_00105 metaG (SPAdes) (version 2) | ecosystem: Environmental > Aquatic > Marine > Oceanic >...
CGATTACACGGGTGCAGAAAAGCCTCCAAAGACTCATACATATACACCTCCTCACACTACACCTCCGGGGACACCAGAGCCCCCGCCAGATCCTCCGACTTCTTCCTCTACGCATCTCGAGATTGGGGCAAAGAGGGCTACTGTAAAATTTTCACTTTCTAAAGTGCCTGAGGGCTGGGATGTTGATTTTAAGTATGGTATAGAGACTTACAGTATAGACCCGGGAGATAAAAAAGAAGTTTTTTTGATAGCAAAAGTTCCAAAAGAGACGGAGATAGGAAAATACGAGATAGAGGTGAAAATACAGTCAGATGCAGGTGTTTACGATCCTTTAAAACTTAAAGCTGAGGTTTTAGAAAAAGATCTGGAGGTATTAAGTATTCAGTACTCTCCAGAAGATCCTAAGGACGGAGAGATAGTTAGTATCATGGCACAGGTAAGGAATAACTCTCCCGATGATAGAGATGTCAAGACAAGGCTTCTGGTAGATTACAATACAATAGAGTATCAGACTATTCCTATACCCTCCGGTGATACAAAAAGTGTAGTTTTTACGTGGATAGCTGTGGAAGGGGATCATAAATTAGGTGTCCATGCCCTGGAGATCCCGGGTGAACCCGATAAATCGAATAATGCTCTATATGTGGATATAACTGTAATCAAGCTTCCTATAGGAGAAGCAGACGCTCTATTCCAGAAAGCTAACACTTATTATTATAACGGTGAGTTTGCAAAAGCAAAACAGTATTATAATTTAGCTAAGGAGTTATACGAACAGATACCGAATCAGGATAGAATAGATCAATGTAATTTAATGATAGAAAACTGTAATAAATATTTACAGGCATTGGCGCTGATAGATCAGGCTGAAGATGCTTTTGAAGCAGGAGATTGTGACAAGGCTATAGAGTTATACAATCAGGCTATCTCTATTTATGAGGAGTTGAAAGATACTTCCAGAATGGAAGAAGCCAAAAATAGATTGGAAGAGATAGAGGAAGCATGCAAGCCTCCTCTAACAACTACGCCACCACCACCTCCCACTTTCTTCCAGAAATATAAAACATACTTGGCAGCTTTAGTTGTTATAGCACTGTTGCTGTTTTTGTATTTCATGGCCACAGCAAAGAAACCCAAAAAGAAAAAAGAGCCAGAAAAGATTATTCCAGCACCTGTAATAAAAGAAGAGGTAGTGGAGAAGGAAGAAAAGAAAGAAGAAAAACCAACTATGGCTGAAAAAGAAAAGCTCTTAAAACTGCATAACGGCACTGAAAAAATACTGAAGACTTTCACCCCTGAATACATAAAAGATCACATTGAGGAAGCTGTAGATGTTTACTCTGTACTTATAAAAGAGAGAAACGAAATGAAACGTGGCATAGATCCAGAACTTGAAGAAAAGATAGAGAAAAACATTAAAGCGATAGAGGAGAAGATTTTCAGCCAATTATAACAGAAATTCTTTGAGAATTTCTGCATATTTTTCTTTTTTAAAAAGATTATTAAATGTCATGATAGATATAGTGATGGTGATAAAATGAAAATGAAAAAGATAGATGTTGGCAAAGCCAACATCCAAGTGTTGGGTGTTTTGGTACTAGTAGTCTTTTTAGCGGCGTGTATAGAAATTCCAGAAAAAGATGAGACAGTAAAAGAAGAAACAGCACCTCCTCCAGATTACAGTATATATGAAGAAGAATATCAAAGGGTAATGAATGAGATAGAGAAAAGTTTCTTGGAAGGAGAAAAAGATGGTGAAATAGCTGTACTGAGAATATATGGAATACTGGATGTGGAAGACGTTCTTCCAATAACGAAGAAGCTTAGAGAAATTGAAGAGGGCGATGCTGAAGGAGTTATTCTGTGGATAGATTCTCCAGGAGGGAGCGTGGCTGCAGTGACCCAGATAACGTATGAAATTCTTAGATTCAAAGAGAAAAAGCCAATCGTAGCTTATATAGGAGGGTATGGAGCTTCAGGTGCTTACTATATATCTTCCGTATGCGATAAAATAATAGCAAGAGATGATGCGGATGTCGGGAGCATTGGGGTTATATATGTACATGTTGATGCTTCGGAGTACTACAGACAGTATGGATTTGAGTTTGATATTATAAAGACAGGAAAGCACAAAGATGCAGGAGCAGACTGGAGATCGCTTACAGATGAAGAGAGAGAATGGATCAAAAACTCTGTTTACGACGCTTTTTACAGATTTGTTTTTACAGTGGCGAAAGGCAGAAATTTGAGTTACGATTATGTAATAAATTATGCGGACGGGCTGACATGGAGTGGAAAAGATGCAGTCAATGCAAAGCTTATAGATGCTGTAGGTAATTTCGACACAGCTATAGATGAGATAAAGAATCTTACAGGTCTTAGCAATCCAGAACTTGTCTTTATTGAAGAGGAGTCTTCTGAGACTTCAGAAGGCTGGGATGCGTTGAGGTATCAGCTGTCCTCAAGTTTGATCATAGACAACTAACCAAAAATATTTATACTAGGAGTATGCAGTTATACTATGTTGGGGTCATTAGAGAAAGAGATAATGGAGATCGTATGGACCGAGGGAGAGGTAGATGCAAGGCATGTTCAACAAGTTATCAGAGAAAAAAGAAAGATAGCTTATACTACAGTAAATACTGTTTTATCAAGACTTGTGGACAAGGGACTTCTTAAATCAAGAAAGGTAAGAGCAAGGGGGGGTTTTAAATATGTTTATTCTTCCACAAATACGAAAGAAAGCTATGAAGAAAGAGTGATCGATTCTACGTTCAATAAACTTCTTAAAAGCTTTGGGAAGGTAGCAATAAAATATTTTTCAGAAAATTTAGATCTGTCAAAAAAAGAGATTGAAGTTTTGAAGAAAAAGCTGGAGGACCTGGATAATGAATAGTCTCTGCCTGATTATTTATTATACATTTTTAACTGTAATAATATTTTTTATCAACGAATTACTTATAAATATTTTCGATCCTTCTATACAGACAAAGAATATGATTCATAAATTAACTTTAATCTCATTTTTCACTGTTTTTGCAATAGTTCCTTTTAAGATAATTCAGGGACTGATAATAGAAGGGTATCATATTGTGAAAGGAGATTCTGTTATAATATTAGCACACAAGATAGATTATATCACTGAATACACGAATTTTGCTTATTTAACGGTATTGTTATTCTCTGCAGTATTCTTTTCTTTTCTATTCGTGATCTTTTTCGATAGGAATCTAACGTACAAACTTTATCGTTTACATCCTTTTGAAGACAGGATAATAGAAAAGAAACTTCAGAAACTTTCAGAGCAGATGAATCTCGAGCCGCCAAAACTCTATCTTGCCAGGAATTCTCTCGATGTTTTTGTCTTCGGTTTAAAACCTAAACTTGCCTTGGGAGAGGAGTTTATAAAAAAATGTACGGAAAAAGATCTCGAAATCGTTCTGAAACATGAGTTGTGGCATATAAAAAACAAGGATATCCCTGTGAAGGTAATAAGTCTATTTTTAGAGATACTCTTTTTCTACAACCCCGTAATTTTTTTATTGATAAGAAAAATAGAAAAAGAGTCGGAGTATATGGCAGACATATCCTCTGCAAAGACGAAAGAGGAAAAAAAGCATTACATTGAATTGATGCTGAAATTAAGCTCTTTTAAAGTCCCCGAAGTTCCTAGAAATACTGTAATTACAAACATTTTCCCGATGGGTTGTCCAGAAGTTTTAGTCAAGTTAGATAGGCATCTTTCCATGGAGAGAGTAGAGAATTTATTCAAGATAAGGAAAAATAAAAGAGTTTTATTTGCGATATCTTTGTTTTTCACTGTTTCTTTGATGATTACAGGGATTTCTATCGGCAGCTTTTTGGCCAAAGAGGATAGGTTAAGTGAAAATTATTCTGAGAGTTACAGCTACTGTTATATAGATACAGATTGTTATTCTACATATACAGAAGTAATGGAAGAGCAGGAGTATATAATCATACATAGAAATAATTTCGAGATAAATAAAAATAATATTAAGGAAAGAGTGGAGAGATTAGAGTATAAAAAAGATAACTACGAGCTTTTGATACTCGCGGAAGGCAAAATGTTTTCTGAGGAGATCCAGGAATATCTAAAAAATCTAGAGCAAGGATTATTCGATACCAACTCTACAGCAGACACAAATTCCACAGTATTTTCTGAAGATGAGGAATATCTGACGAGATTATTCGATACCAACTCTACAGCAGATATAAACTCTACAAAAGACACAAATTCCACAATGTTTTCTGAAGATGAGGAATATCTGACGAGATTATTCGATACCAACTCTACAGCAGATATAAACTCAACTAATGTCGATTAATGCTTTCAGGATATCATAGTCTCTTATGATGCCAATTAACTTATTGCTGTCCTCAGTAACAGGAAGCTGCTCTATGTTGTATTTTCTCATCTTTTTTGCACATTCGGTGATAGTTTCATCTGAAGTAATAGTTACTACTTCTCTTGTCATGTAATCTTTTACAGGTTTTTTGGGAAATTTTAGCGTCCTCATGCCTATATAGAGAGTACTTCTAGTTTCCCAATCCCAGTCGTCCTCTTCAGACGTTGCCATATCCTTCTTTTTCATCTCACTTACGACTTCTCCAGCTTTTATTATATCTTCTCTGTCTACCATCCCCGTTATTTCTCCGGAGGCATTGAGAACTACAACAGATAAACTTTTTGAGTAGCTCATAATCTTTAAGACTACATTCAAGGGAGTATTTTCCCAGACCGCAGCAACTTTTGTTTTCATGTATTTTCCACAAGGTTCTTCTATATGCAGCTTGAAAACACCTTTTTTTACTATATCGTCTACGCTTATAATACCTGCCAATTCAGAATTTTCTACTACTGGAAGATTTCTGAGTTTTTCTCTTACAAAGATCTGGCAAGCTTTCTTTATGCTATCATCAGAACTCACTTTAAGCGGATTTCTATTTACCAGTAGAGCCAGCTGGTCTTCCTCCGGATTGTTTAGGAGATCATTGAGGGATACTACCCCCGCCAGCTTTTTACTTCCTTTTTTTACAACCGGAAGGTTAAAGACATTCTTTTTCTGCATAATATCCAGAGCGTCTTTTCTTCTTCCAGGTATTACAACATACACTATCTCTTTCATCATGACATCCTTTACAAGCATTTTCTCACCTGAATTTTTAGGGTCCTCACTTAAAATACAACAGAGAGATTTTTATAACTTTTGGTTCTATATACCTTATGGAGATCAGGAGAATACAGGTTACCGGTGGAGGAACGTACATAATATCCCTGCCAAAAAAGTGGGTAGAAAGGTATAAATTAAATAAAGGAGACTCTCTAACGATAGAAGAAAGGAGTATGGGCATCTTTTTGACACCTAAGAAAGAAAAACTGAAAAAAAGTGCTGTTATAAATCTCTCAGATAGTATAGGGCGGGAAATTACTGCCAAGTACATGTGCGGATACGATACCATCAGCATTGTTTCAGAAAATAACATAGATCATAGTTACAGAAGAAAGATCAAAGATACTCTAAAAACTCTTTCCGGATACGAAATAGTTGATGAAAAGAATAGGGAAATTATTATCTGCAACCTTTTAGATCCTTCTGAACTTCCAACAAAAAAAGCAATGAAGAGAGAGTATTTCGTGGCAACTTCGATGCAGAAAGACTTTCTGGAATCCTTTTTAAACAATGATCTTGAACTTGCCAGAGATGTCATTCAAAGGGATTTTGAAGTTGACAGATTATATTTTCTTGTAGTTAGACAGTTGAGAACTGCAATTATTGATACGGGTTTTGCTGAAAAGATAGATGTTACACCTTTAGAATGTCTTGATCTTAGAATCGTGGCTAAAAATATAGAACAGATAGCTGACAATATCGAGAACAACTGCTTAAATTTTGGAGAGATAAATTATTCTTCATTAAATTCAAAGATTTTTGAAAATGTAAAAAAGATGAGTGATCTTCTAATCAAGATATTTCAAGGCTCGTGGAACGCTTTGGAAAAGAAAGATTTTCAGAAAGCTGATGAAGTTTTAGGTATGAAAAAAGATCTGAAAAAGTTGAAAAAGGAATTAGATGAGGATATACTGGAGCTGAAAAGTAAAGACTCCATATATATGGGCAATATAATTGAAAATTTAGTTAAAATTGGAGAACTTGGTATAGATATTGCTGATATAGTTATAAGGCCTGAGGGATAACATGTATTATTTAGTTACTACTCCAGTGTCTCGACAGTATGACGGGATGTGGGAGGTGGAATGGGCTTTAAAAGGAGATCTAAAAATAAAAAAAACACCCTTTAGGGGAGTTTTTCTCGTAATAACAGAAGAAGATGCTTTAAAACTTATAAAAGATTATGATACTACTGCTGTGTGCAGAGTGATACCGTTAGAAATAATCGCAAGAACAGAAGAAAATGAGATAATTGAAAAAGCTCTACTTCTTTCCAGGGAGAAGATCAACGAGAAAGAGACGTTTGCCGTAAGATGCAAGAACAGAGGAGAAAGATTGGATAGTAGAAAGCTTGAAAGGGATCTCGGTGAGAAGATACTGAATTTAATAAAAACTGCAAAGGTCAACCTCACGATTCCTAAAAAAACTGTGAGAATAGAAGTCTTTGGTAAAGATACTGGGATATCTATCCTTGAGGAAAAGGATGTTCTAAAAAAAGAAGCTGTCGAATGAAGGAACTACACTTATTGTTTTCCCTTTCAAAACCCCCTTTAAGATTACTTTTTACGTTAAGTTTTTGATATTGAAGATCATCAAACAGAATGATGTAGTTCCTCCAGAACTACATCTATTTGTTTTTGCGATTGTTTTCTTCAAGAATAACGAAAAGGTTATATTTTTAAAAAGTAATTATTGTTAGGTGATCTTTTGAAAAATGGGTACATGGGAAAAATCTTGAACGTGGATCTGAGTAAAAGGAGTATAAAAGTGGAATCCACAGACGAGAAGATCGCGAAAAAGTACATTGGTGGAAAAGGGTATGCTCTCTATCTTCTGTACCAGATATTAAAGGAGAAAAAAGATATAGATGCTTTTGGGGGAGAAAACGTTCTCATATTTGCCACAGGACCAGGAACAGGAGTTGTTGGATTTCCTTCCCCTGGAAGATACCATGTCATGGCACTTAAATCTCCGTTGACGGGATCTATAGGAAGCGGAAACTCTGGAGGAAGCTGGGGACCTTCCCTGAAGTTTGCAGGATTCGATGCTATAATAATAAAAGGAATATCGAAGGAGCCCGTTTATCTAGAGATAGTGGACGGAAAAGCAGAATTGAAAGACGCAGCTCAGTTATGGGGTAAAAATACATTCGATACGTGCAGAATCCTGAAGGAGGGAAAAAATGCCAGCGTGGCATGCATAGGACCCGCAGGTGAAAACAAAGTTCTGCTGTCATGTATAATAAACGATGAACACAGAGCAGTTGGAAGAACAGGTCTGGGGGCTATCATGGGATCTAAAAAGCTTAAGGCTATTGCAGTTTCGGGGGACAACAAAGTAGAGGTAGCAAAACCTGAAGAATACAAAAAAGTTTCCAAAAACTGTCTTGAAAAACTGAGAAAGAACCATGTGACAGGAGAGGCACTTCCAGCGTATGGTACAGCAATTCTTGTTAACATTATAAACGGAGTTGGCGCCCTACCTTTCAAAAACTGGCAGACAGGATATAACAAAGAAGCAGATAAGATAAGCGGAGAAACAATGAGCAAGGAGTATCTAATCAAAAAGAAAGCTTGCTGGGGTTGTGTCATTGCATGTGGAAGGGTAACAAAGGTGGCAAAAGGACCCTACCAGGTGCCCTATTCAGAAGGACCCGAGTACGAATCTATCTGGGCTCTGGGAAATGATACAGGAGTAATGGATTTTGGTGCAGTGATAAAGGCTAATCATATATGTGATGAGCTCGGGATGGATCCGATCTCCTTGGGTTCTACCATAGCATGTGCGATGGAGCTTAATGAAAAAGGATACATAAAAGAGGAGGAACTACAGGGGATAGATCTCAAGTTTGGAAATGCTGCTGCATTAGTAGAACTGGTAGAGAAAACAGCTTATAAAGATGGATTCGGGAAGTACTTAGCTTTAGGTTCTAAAAAATTAGCTGAAAAATTTGGTGCTCCTGATCTGTCCATGACTGTCAAAGGCTTGGAGATGCCGGCATATGATCCCAGAGCTATCAAGGGTATAGGATTAAATTATGCAACAGCTAACAGAGGGGGATGCCATGTTACAGGGTACACCATTGCCCCAGAGGTCGTAGGGATTCCAGAAAAAATAGATCCATTAACGCCGGATGGAAAAGCTCAATGGGTAAAGATCTTCCAGGATCTTACATGCGTTGTAAACTCTACCGTGAACTGTTTATTCACGACCTTCGCAATAGGTGCAGGAGATTATGCAGAGCTTCTCTCGTCAGTAACGGGAGGGATACAAGTGAAGAAGAGATAATGAAGATAGGAGAGAGGATATACAATTTAGAGAGAGTTATCATAAATAAGCTGGGCTTTGATGATAAAGACGATGTATTACCAAAGAGACTTCTGGAAGAAAAAATGCCGGATAGTGCCGGAAAAGGACAGATAGTTGAGTTAGAAAAGATGAAAAAAGAATACTACGAGCTTCGCGGCTGGGAAAACGGAAAACCCACTCAAGAAAAGCTAAAAGAGTTAGAAATAGAACTTTAATTTTTCTTTTTTCTTTTAATTATTTGTAAGGATTATCGCCTTGATGTTTTTAAAAACAAAATGTTTAAATATAATTCTTTCTTTCTTAAACAATGCATTCTGTTTCAAAGGAACAAATTCTCAACGGCCCTATAATAAAAACATTATTTCTTTTAGGCTGGCCAATAATGGTTTCCAGCCTTATAGGTACAGCTTATACACTGGCTGATACTTTCTGGTTAGGAAGACTGGAAGAATCAAGATATGCCGTAGCAGCTCTTCAGATATCATGGCCTATAATCTTTTTATTGATATCTGTTGCTTTTGGATTTGGATCCGCCGGAGTGGCTCTGGTATCCCAGTATACAGGAGCAAAAAAGCATGAGGAAGCTGATAAGTCTGCGGGACAGGTTTTATCTATCTCTTTATTATTCGGGGCATGTATTGCTGTCATGGGATTTTTTCTCTCACCATTCATCGTCCACTCCTTAGGATTGGAAGAAGAAGTTTCTCATCTCGCTATCTTATATCTGCGAATGATCTTTTTAGGAATGCCTTTCATGTTCGGGTCATTTACATTTGGATTCATTATGAGAGCTTATGGGGACACTGTTACGCCGATGATCGTTGATGGTACCGCAGTAATTCTGAATATAATCCTCGATCCAATACTCATTTTCGGGATGTTTGGATTTCCGAGGATGGGTGTTTTAGGTGCAGGGTTGGCTACTGTTCTAACACAGTCTCTGGCAACTATTATAGCGTTATATCTACTTTTTAAAGGAAAAGTTGGGATAAAACTTAAATTGAATTATTTAAAGCCAGATAAAGAGAAAATAAAAAAAATTCTTCGGATCGGTATCCCTGCATCCATAGGAGAGTCAGGTACAGCCTTCGGTTTCTTTATTTTAATGTACGTTCTGGCGAGACTTCCAGATAGTACGGTAGTTTTAGCAGCATATGGTGTTGGAGATAGAATAATAAGTTTAGTTTTTATATCAATTAATGGATTAGCCGTTGGGATAAGCACTATCTTGGGACAGAGTCTTGGTGCCGATAACATAAAGAGAGCCGAAGAAGCTGCAAAGAAGGGAATGCTTACTATGTTTTCTATTCTCGTTGCATGTTCTGTGTTTCTAGTTTTATTCAGGTCAGAGGCAATAGGATTTTTTATAAATGATTCTGAAGTTGTTAATGAAGGCGCTAACTTTATTAAATATATAATAATAGGGATCCCCTTCTTTGGGATATTTGCCGCTATAACTGCCTCTTTTCGGGGATCAGGGCATAATGTTCCAACGATGACACTTGATCTTTTGAGGTTATGGGGATTGAGGGTACCACTGGCCTATCTTCTCGGCTTATATTTGGGTATGAACTCTACGGGGGTATGGATAGGGATGGCATTAAGCAATATAGTTGGTGCAATAGTTGCATTAATCATTTTCGGAACAGGGATCTGGAAGAAAAAAGTAATAGAGTAGTTATCTCAAAACTTTGAATTTATTTGGAGTCGGCTCGTACAGGTCACCTTTCTGTTTGTACTCCTCAATAGCTCTTCTCACAAAATTTTTATCCATTTCTTCTCTCTCTGCTTCTTGCATTATGTCTTCAAAAGAGATGCCATCTCCTTTATCCAGTTCAGATATGATATCCAGTAAATGTATCAGTCTATCTCTCTGGGATTTGGGCTTTCCTGTCATTATAACGTCTATGTCTAATTTTCCTGTTTCAGGATCGATGCCTACCTTGAACAACGTGTTTTTAAATAGTTTTATTACAGCTTCAGCGTCTTCAGCCTCTACTTTATTTGAAAGTCTCATCTTTGCTCTTGCCTCACCCAATCTTATAAGCGCCTCTAACTGTCTTGCAGTAATAGGTACGGGGGAATCCCCATCCTGGGCTATTTTTCTCAGCTGGACATAAAAATTATGCATTTTTCTTGCCGCCGGTTTTGTCAAAACAGGAAATTTATTTATTTTTGCATAGAGTATATATTTTTCAAGAAGTTCCAGATCTATAGGAGGTCTTATCACTTCTTCAGCGTTTCTATGCACGTCTAAAATATGTTTCGCTGTTGCTTTATCTCTTTCTTCATCAGGCACATCTGTGATTATAAACACAAGATCGAATCTTGATATAAGAGTGGGAAGGAGATCTATCTGCTCAGCAAATGGTTTGAATCTGTCGAATCTCCCGTACTTCGGATTTGAAGCTGCGAGGATGGCTGATCTTGCATTTAAAGTTGCAACTATACCTGCTTTCGCGATACTTATCGTCTGCTGTTCCATGGCCTCATGTATCGCTGATCTGTCATCTTTACTCATCTTATCTATCTCATCTATGCATGCTATCCCCCCATCAGCAATTACAAGAGCTCCAGCTTCCAGTGCCCATCCTCCCGTAGTCTCATCGTGAACTACTGCTGCGGTAAGTCCAGCTGCACTTGTTCCCTTTCCGCTCGTGTATAATCCTCTCGGTGCTATCCTTGATGCATACTGAAGAAGCTGTGATTTGGCAACACCGGGATCACCGACCAAGAGTATGTTCGGGTCCCCTCTCAGTCTTGTTCCATCCGGAAGTTCTTTTGGAACACCAGAAAATAACTGCATCGCTATTGCTTCTTTTATATCAAGGTAGCCGTATACAAATGGTGCGATGGAACTCGTTATTTTTTCGATTATAAAGGGGTCTTGAGCGAGTTTTTTTATTTTTTCCTCCTCTTCTTTCGTGATCCTGATCTCTTCCACATCCTGATCCTCTATCCTTATGGAGTTTACATCTATATACTTACGAAAAGTTGTTTTTTTGCCTTTGAACGTACTTTCCTGAACTGTTTTCAAGATCCCCGAGACAGTAATCCTGTCACCTGCTTTAGCAAGCTCCACAAGATCATCGCGAATTATGAGATTAATCCTCCTCGGCATTCTTCCTCCTCTTAGTTTCTCAGGTCTTTCCTGAATCTTTAAAACCTGCCAGTCCCTGAATTTGGACTGATCCTCAAGAAGTTTAAAAGGCCCGTTTCTTCCACAAGCAGGATTTTCACAGATACCCGGTTTCTTAAAAAACTCTTCTACCTGTTCCACTATCTGTATATGCCCGCATCTCTGGCACTGAAATACAGCTTCCACGATCTCGGGCTTTACTTCAGAACTTCTTCCAACGATACCCATTGCCTGGACGAATTTATTTACATGGATAGATCTCAGATCCCTGATCTCGATCTCTTCTGATTTTGCATTGTAAAATCTTACAAAAACATCTTCTCCGAGAAGTATACTTTTTAAGCCGTCTTCTGCAATGGGAATCACATCTACTGGTCTCTCCACGGTAGCTTCGTATAACTCTGGATCATAATCAAGAATATCGTCACAATCTATATCAAGAGATTTTTTTTCAGTTGTTTTCATCTCGTCTATATGTCCCTTATATTTCGGATTACTCACATCAGGATATGCCAGAAAAAAATCCCTGAACCTGTTTAAAATATCTTCATACTCTATCTCCATCAAAGATCCCTTCTACATCTGCAAACCAGTTCGTTATTTCATTTCTTATCCTATTATATAAAACTCTTTCTCTATGAGGAATCTTTATCTCTGCATTCTGTATGGCAAACTGCATCAATTTTCTTGTCCTGAGATCTATAAGTTCTTTCAATGATATGGCAAGTTTCTTTCTATACGCAGGATCAGTCTTTTTAAGTGATATCTCACTAATTTCATAAAAATCATCGTCCAAAGAACTCAATTTTTTATCCTTTTTTTCTTTCAGTATTATTCCCCGATAATACTTGTTATCGTATATTTTTACTTTTACAATTTTCTCTTCTTCAAGAAACAGAGCCAGCCATTCTGGTATATCTATATTTTTCTCCGATTTTATTGCGTAAATATCTTTTCCTGTCTCTATAGTTATATCTTTAATGCCAATAACGTCCATGAAAATATTAAACTTTCCGATAATATAAGTTTATGGTGTCTCTCCTAGTTTCAGAATTACAAAATATGTTGATATGATCCTTCTTTTCTAATAAAATATTCCATTAATCTGGTGATGGTCCTGCCCATGTGTATCTCCTGTTGCCACCTACTATAACATGTCCCTCTCTATGTAGCCAATCTAAGAGCCCTTGCAAGTCATATATGTCTGCAAATTTTCCTGTTGATTTAACAGCCTCGAAAATTTCATTTACAGTAGATTGGGGATGATTTATTAATTCTGTTTGAACAATTGAATATCTGGGGCCACTTTTGCTTTTCTTTGTTAGTAAACTAGACAATGTATCACGGAGTACAGGACTATCCATAAAAACTGTGAAGTTATCAACTATTAGACCCCTAGCTTTTTTTAAGTATTTTTCGTTCAGTTCATTTTTTTCATCAGCTCTAGCAAATGATTGTGCGATACGTTTTAAATTATCCACACTATGATTTAATAGCATGGAACTGATTAAATAATCTCTACTTTTTCCCTCTACAATCGTGTCGGATAAAAGTATATTAAAATCTTTTCTTAAATGATCGATAATTTTGATAAACTCTTTATTTGTATGTTCACTTATTTCTGGCATATATTGTCTAGCATAAGCTATCTGTATCCATAAGTCTTCATTAATAACATTCTTCAAAGGTATCAAATAAACATCCGCTTCCAATAGTTCCTCTAGGGCTATAGGCAGTGTAACCTCAGTAGTTGTAAAGTTTTTTAACATCTCTTTCAAAGTTTGTAACCTAGCTCCTTTGTAAGGATTTAAAGTAGAAAATATCGAAAATTCACCATTGAATTTTTCTCTTTGTGATAATTCTCTTCCTATACCACTGTACTTTCTAGCATAAACACTCGATAGGATGTTTCTATCGAAATATGGT
>Ga0209986_10003574_pt1 | contig 13566 bp, 17 predicted proteins | sample BlataG_FD_183168 | JGI IMG/M metagenome (GOLD analysis project Ga0209986, IMG submission 183168) | Deep subsurface microbial communities from Black Sea to uncover new lineages of life (NeLLi) - Black_00105 metaG (SPAdes) (version 2) | ecosystem: Environmental > Aquatic > Marine > Oceanic >...
TTGTTGTCTTTCTTTTTTTTCTTCGCTTCATTCAATACTTACCTCCCTTTTTTTGGTGGAATTGCAACCGCGACCCCCCAGTTTCTTAAAGCCACAGCCCTCTTGTAAGTTGGCTTGCGGCAGTAAGCTTCACCGTGCCTTGCTTTAAACGCCTTCCACTTTGCCACACTTTCCTTTGTAGCAGTTCCCTCCAAAACATTTAGCGTTCTTTTAAAACCAAAGTCGTGAAAGGAAGGAAGCGAAGCGTCAAAACGCCTCTTGTCTTTCAGCCATTTTCTGTAATGTTCTGATGACATTGCTCTCAAACTACATTGCATTCAAAACCGCCTCTAACATTTCCCAAGGCCTCTTCCGCCCTTCTTTCTGCTTGGCCTCCAGCTTCTAGCTCTAGGGTCTCGACCATCTCTATCAGCCATTGTTTTTTTCATCTCCCTTTAGTCGTAAATACTTTTTTTCTTCAAAAGCTTTTTCTTCAAGAACCAAGCACCTTTCCTTGCAGCGACGTAACCCTTAGTCGCCCCAGATTTCGTTAGTTTATAGGCTTCAGCATACCCCTGCTTTGCTTCTTTGCTTGTTAGCGCACCAACCAAGTTAAATTTTTGCTGTTGTGGTTCTCTCTGCCTTCTCTGCCGTAACCTTCTCTGCTGCGTTTTTGTTTTTTCCGGTTTTTGGTCTCCTACAAAACCTGCAAAAATTCTTGCTTCTTCATCATCGTATCTCATCATTTCACCTCCTTTGTAACTCTCTTTTTATTATCCTAAAGAGTCTTGCACCTTTTCTTAAATCTTTTTTGTTGTAATTGTAAGATTGAATGTTCAATTGCCTAACCGTCCTTGTTTTATCTCCGTTTAATCCATAGTCTTTTAGAATACTCCCAAGGTCTAAGAAAAGCTCGTGTCTTGGCTGAAACCGTTTCTTCAATTCAATCACCTGTAAAAATGTCTTATTAATGCAATTCCAAGTATTGCTCCAACTCCAAGTAAGACGAGCAATATTAGTGTTGCAAAAATATCCTCCATTATTATCCAATACATTGAGAAGAGCAGTATTATTCCAAGAGGTATGGCAGTAACCATATTCATGTTGGCTTTGTACATGGCAAATGCTAAGATTATGAAAGTTGCTATTCCTGCAACCAACGGCCCTCCAAATACTGTGGTCATCCCACAGTAAGCCATTTCTCCAAATCCTGCAAAGCAAGCTGCGTCAATCATCCTGCTGAACCCCCTCTTAACGCACTTATTGCGTAGATTAAAAAGTATGTTATTGAAAGAACTTGCATTAAACTAATTAGTGGAATAACAGTCCATTGTATGAAAACCCAAAGCACACCCATTTCTCCAAATATTAATCCTAAAACGGCCACATATGCTGTTGACATTGAAAATAGTATGTTAGCAGTTAACGCCATTCCACCAATCGCATTTGATGCTGTTCCTAGAAGGCCATTAACCGCTGAGATTATTTGACTTATTGGGTCTCCTGGTACTGCCGTGTTTTCAGTTTGTTGTAGGGTTGAAACGTTTGTGTCATCTACTCTAATATCTGGTAAAGCAATTGTTTCTCCAATTAGTGATGGACTAAAAGCTACTATCATTCCATTAACGAAAGTTATTGCAATTGTAATCATTATTGCTATTTCAAAAAACTTGTGCATTTTTTAAAACACCCTCGTTAAAAGTATTGTTGCAAATGTTATGACACAGGCTATTACAAATATTTCAAACAATAAGAAGTTGGCCATTACAAAAAACCCAAGGAGAATCATGGACATTATTCCGGTGCCTGCGTAGTCAACTCTTGTTTTAGAACCTATTGCTCCAACAAAAAAGATTGTTAGTATTACTGCTATGAGGCTTGTTACTTCTTTGTGTTCGTTGTGTCTTCCAAGATTTAATAAGTTTGAAAGGTCGACAGTTAGTGCTGTGTAAATGTCTTTCTGTAAACTGGTGGGGTTAATGGAATAGCTTCTGCTTCTTATTATTGTTTCTCCTCTTGTGGTTGTTAAAATAATTTCAATGGTTAATGGTAGTTGTGATGGCGACCCAGCCACACTCAAATCAGGGATGTTAATAAAGCCTGTTGAAACGGTGTTTAAATCATACAAAGTATTGGTGTCAAAGTAAACAAGTATATTTATGTTTTGAATCGTTGCGTTTTCAACTAATATGTCTAAGTTTAAGTCAACTGTTGTATTTGTGTCAATGTACTGTGTTGCTGGATAAAAATTAACATCAAAAACCGTGGCATTAAAATCTGGCGTAGTAAACTGTTGTGAGTCTAAGTAAAGTTGGTATGTTGTGTAAACTGGTCTTATCTCTGCGTTTTCCCAAACAAGTTCTTCTTGGTAGTACAGGTCAAGATAGTATGTGTCATTTTGGATGAACGAGAAGGAAGCTGAACCTGCAATGTCTGTTACTTTTTGTTCTACAATGGTCATTCCAATTCCAGCAAGGTTTTTTTTACTGACAATTGTGACGTTTGGAATGGCTGCATTGGATTGTGTTCTTGTAAACAACACGCTTTGGAATGCACCGTAGGCAACTCCTCCAAGGTACGACTGCACGTTGTAGTCGAATGGGCCACCACGTATTCGTTCATAATATGTTCTTGGGTAGTAGTCACTTGCGTTTATGTCCAAAACGTAATAGTCTTCAGTATTTGGGTAAGCATAAAATGTTATCACAGAGCTTTGGTTTGTCCACTGTTGAGATGAAACGTCACTTATTTCTAAGTCAAATGGACTTATTTCAATTAAGTCTCTTTCATTTAATGGTATTAAAACATTGAATCTTGTGGTGTGATAGTAGTGTGTTGTTTCATCTGGCTCTGTTACAACAAACATGTAGTTTAAGTCAAGAGCATTGTTATCCAAAAACATAGTTGTTTGTCCCTGGGCGTTTAACTGAAGTCTTGTGGTTGTGTTAGCATCTCCAAAAACACTTCCTCCGGTCCACACATCAACAAAGGAATTAGCAAGTTTGGTTGTTCCATCTTCATCCCAAAACTGAAAGTCTGTATTTTTTCCAAGGCTTGTTGGAAGTAACACAGCGTTTATGTCAACTTGAGCAAACTGGTTTAAGTCATCCCAATGCCATTCACGTTGGTAATAATTTGTCATCCAAGCAGACACGTTAATGTCAATATCGTCTGCATTGTTCATGTCATAGTTTAATAGGCTTGCTGTTAGAGCTTGGTTTGAACCGTTTAGTTGAACTGTTGGTGTTATTGCCATCATAGCATTTTCATCAGTGAAATGCATTTGCAAATGACCACAAGGCAAAGTAACAGTGAAGTTGTAGTCATCATCGTAAGGAGTAGCGTTAACATCCTCTGCGAAAGCACGCAACGCAAAGTCGTAAGAACCACAGTAATTCAAATCAAAACTTTCAACGTTTTCATCAGTTGAAATAAGCGAACCATCCAAATACCACTCGTGGGTAGTGGCAGTTGTGCTAGAATAAAGACTTGTGTTATTCATATCCAAGTTAACAATTGTTTTACTCCCCTCCAATGCTTGAGTTTCAGTGTAAGTGGCATCAGCAACAACCCCAACACTTACCTCTTCATCTCCAACAGTAAAACCAATTGGAATTTCAACATGAGTAATAAAAACATCATCAACATACCCAACAACCGTTCCATCAGTAACAAAACGAACCTTACCAACACTTCCAGTGTCATCAGGGGTTTTGCCCAAAGCAGACTCAATCAAGGTTCGTTGAGCATCATACCAGTAGTAGTCAACCGTTGCTCCCTTGTAGTTAACCACAATATAATACCAAGCGTTTGCATCAGGCGTAGCAGAAAAAGCAACATAGCCAGCGGAGTGCCTGTACTTTAATGCTCCGCCAGTTAACTGAATTTCTCCCAGCGAATCGCTTGCCCCTGTTAGCAGTTGAAAAGTAAAATATGTTGGAGTTGTTGTGCTTGAGTGAAACCAAGCACTTGCTTCCATAACAGCTTGAGCCACTCCATCAGTTGTTTCAATGTCCTCTCCATCAACAAGTGTGGCACCATAGCTTCCACGAAAAGTCCCTTCAACAGAAGTTGCCTGAAAATTCCAAATTGGATTCTCCAAAGTGTTATTATCTTCAAACGTGTCAAACGCATTGTAGTCCTCTAATCCAGGAGCAGCGCATGTTGCATCACCATAATAAAAATAAAACTCTCCATTGTAAGTGTTTGCACTCAAATCGTTTGCCAAAGTGAATAAAACGTTTCCATCACTTGAAGCATCTGTTCCAAAAAAGTTTGCATCTAAAACCTCTTGGTTTGTTTCATCCACAACCCTTAAATCGTTCAAGTCAGCGCATGAAATGTTCCAACCACTCCAGTCAATTCCATTCAAGTCCATTACGTTGCCAGCGTTCATATCAGTTGAAGTAGTAAGGCTATTAATTGGTCGCTTGTAGCTGTAGCTTGCATCCCACCAAGGGTCAAGTTTCAAGGTCTTTGAACAAGAGTCATCTAAAATACAGTTCCATGAATCCCCTGCCCAAAGCCAAAGCTCCCATTTCTCTGTTTCATCAGCATCAGCAGGAACATACTCAATCCTAAACTCTTCACACTCCCCAGCATCAATCTGCTTGCCAGCAGTGTAAGGATAAATGTGTTTGTTATTATGCTCTATGTGATTTTCTGTGAAAGAGGAGGTAACATCAACCCAACTGCTTCCATTCCAGTATTCAACAGAGCCAGAACGTAGGGAATAACCAAAAACAAAAGCAGCGTAAACAGTGTAATCCCCACCAGTCTTATTACAAAGCTTGAAGTTTTGCTTATAGGCCCTGTGAGTTTTGTCAACATAATGAGAATAAAAAGCAGTGTGAGGAGTAACAGTCAAAGAAGCCTGAGCATCCTCCAACACAACACTGTTTCCCTCAATTTGGTAGGCATGGGTGAAACTAAGCAAAACCAAGGCAAATATCCCAATACTTATCCAACGTGTGCTTTTTTTCAACGAAAATCACTTTCTCCCAGATTTAATACTGCGGCCCTCTTTCAAAAGCTTCGTATATGATTAGGGCTGCTCCTGTGAAAGTGACTATCATTGGAATTAATAGCACAATTGATTGAATTACACCACCTTCACCACCACCAGTCATGTTGTCGGCATTGCCAATGAATGGTAAAAGCATGTTGTATAGTGGCCCCCATAAGACGGTTAGAATCATTATTCCGATGATGAACATTAATCCTCCCATCATTGCTCGCATGATAGACCCTTTTTGGTTCAAGCTTTTTTCACCTCCTCCTTTTGAATAATTTATATTCGTCTATTTTTTTACTGAACAATTTGCTTAACGTACCAACTCTCATTAGTTTTCCATCAGGTAATTTCCAGAACAATGCGTTGGTATCTGAACGAATTAAACCAATTTGTTTTTTCAAAAAATCCCCCCTAACAACTTTTTTCTTTTTTTCTTTGTAAGCAACCCTTTGTAAGTTATTTCTTCAAGTTCTCCAGGCATGTCTATTCTGAACTTTGGTCTTTCAACGTATGTTCTTTTTCCTTTGCGGTAAAACTGTTTTTTGATTTTGTTCCACTCGCTTTGTCTTTGTTTTTTAACAAATTGTTTTGATGGTTTTAACTTAAATGTTACTCCGGCTGTTTCTGCAGCCCACTTTCCGCCTAAGGCAAGGGCTTGTTTTTTTCCAACTGGTTTTTTTGTCAACTCAAACAGTTTTCCATAACGTCTTGCATAAACCCTAAACCCCGTTTCAAATGCTTTTCTTAATTTAATTGTGCTTTTGTCTACTGGTGGTAGTAGAGTAATTTTTGGTCTTAGCCTTTCTGGTTCTGGAATTGGTGGTTGCAACATCTGGGTTGATGGTATTGTAGGTGTCCTAGTTTTAGTTATGGCGGCTGTTTTTAATTTCAATGCTTGCCTTTCACCAACCCTTAATTTGTATATTGGAGGAGCCTCTTTAATCAAATCCTCTTCAAAGGGGGTTATCCTTGTTAGTAATTGAGTAGTTGTTTTTATAGTTGTTTTTTCTCCAGGCAAAGTTATTTGAATTCCCTTAACCAGTCGGCGTTGTCTTGTTTCTTCGCTTTCCGAAAATTTTTGTATTTGTTTTAACATTGTCTTTTCAGCAGTTTTTTGTTCAACCGAAACGTCTTTTAGTTCAGCGACCCGCATTTGTTTTTTTTGTTTTGCTTCAAGTTTTGGCAAATAAGGTAAATCCACTTTTACCGTTGTGGTTTCTAGCGTTCTTGGCAACCCAACAACCGCGGCTTTTTTTGTTGATAAAATTAAAGCGCCTGGTTGGTAAGCCATTCTTCCAACAATGTCTTGAAGTGGAATTGCAGGTAAAGTGTAAGTGGCTTTAGTTATTCCTTTCAACACATCTGTTCCTTTTCCTATAGAACCAGTCTGACTAAGGGTTTTTTGTTCACTAGCTTTTAAGAATTGTGCTATTTTTTTGTATTCAAAAAACTCACCGCGTTCACCTTCAGTCATTTTTTTCATAACTCTTATAAATTCTGACGGTGGCTTTTCAGCCATCGTAACTTTTTGTGCAGCAAAAAACCTTGTTTCTATTGGTGTTTTTAACTGTTCACTCCAAACGGTTGTTGCTAGGTATGGTCTGACGGTTCCAGTAGTGAAAGCTCTTCCCTTGACACTTTCACTTATTAAGTCTGTTGAAAGATAGTAGTATCCTTTAGAAAGAGATTTGGCCGATATTTGTTTTGGGAGTTTTCCCATATAAACCACATCAAACCAATCTCCCATTTCTCTAATTGTTTTTGTGGAAGTAATAGTGGCTCTTGTTGCACCTTCAACTCTAGTTATTTCTCTTGAAATGCCAGTTGTAGGATATTTTATTGAGGCATATTGTTGCACAAATTCTGGTGAAAACTCTTGAGTATACCTAAAGGTCATTTCTTTTTGTGTTTGCACACCAAGGTGTTTTTTTAATCTACTAACCATTTTTTCAAATGCTTTTTCTGCTTTTCCAGCCCACCCAGTTCTTATGGGCATTGTAGAGTATTCAAAAACAGCCACACCTTTCTTTGCAGATGGTTGTAACAACGTTTTTGGAATTTCTGCTGAATATGTCTCTACACCTAATGGGTATATTTCAGAGGTATAAAAAGCCCTTTCTATTGTTGGTTTGGTTGTCTTTTCAACAGCCAAAACTCTTCCCGTGATTGATTGTTGGGTAGCTTGTTTTCCTGTTTTTTTTACTGTAACAACCCCTCCAACATCATACTGCGCAAAAACAGGTTTTTCTCCTAAAACTTGGCTTACACTTCCTTTTGTTGAATAAACATCCACTTTAATTTTTTCAACATCTGATTTTAGTTGTGGAATTTTTATTTTTTTGCCAAACAAACTAATTTCTTTCTTACTGTAAATAACTTCTCCAGTTTCAGTTATCCCAATTGGTTTTCTTGTTAAACCTTTTTCTAACTTGTAACCCCCATAAGTGCCGGTTATCCCTCCAATAACTTCAGCAGCTAATGCAACATCTTCTCTTCCAGTAACTTCATACGCAGCCGTTCCCGCCCCAACACTTGTTATTGTTCCTGTAAGGGTAGGGATGGCTGGAACTCCAAATAAGGTAGCATATGTTATATCTTTAACTCCTCTTGCAAAAAGCCTGCTAGGATGAGGTGCATAGTATGGAACATCTTTAATTGGGTCGATGGGGCTTTTGATAAGCATTGTTTCCCAAACTGGTTTGGAAATGGTTGCAAGTGGACCGGTACTAAATGCTTCTTTCACTTGTCTATCGTATTGTTTAAAGACTTTGCTATACTCTTCAACTGGCTTTGCAGTTTCTTTCCATTCCCCATAAGTTTTAACCCATTTTTTGTAAGTCACATCATCTCCATAAACAGGTTTTGCTCTCATTTCTTTTGCAAGTTTTTCAAGCTTTTTTTCAACTGGTTGCAGTTCTGTTTGTGCTGCAACTGCTTGGGCTTCCATTTCAGCCATTGTTTTTTCTCCATATCTTACTCTACCTCGCCAGTCAACAAATGGAATGTATTGTTGTGCAATTTCTGTTTTAATTAAAACATCTCTTTGTTCTTTTGTTAGTTTAGTGTATGGTTCTGGCACTGACACCCCAACTTTTACTGTTGTTTGTGCTTCTGCTGACAGTTGTTCAAATTGTTTTGCAAGTCGTTTTTCTTCTTTACCTTTAATTTCTAAAGCTTGCTGGTACTTTGGCTTAGGCGTGGGAATTCTCCCAGCAGCCCCTAAAACAGTTCCCGCTTGCACAAAAGCAACTTGTGGTGAAACTTCTTTTGCTTCTGGTATTGGTTCTTTCCCAAGGTATAAATATCTTCCTTCCTCTTTAGGTTGTATTCCTTTTAATCCAGCTTCTTCATATCGTTTACTTATCCCCCAAGGATCAGGTTGTCTGTAAGGGTCTTGCAGTGCTTTTGTTTTTTTCTCAACAACTTTACTTGCGCCTCTTAACTCGCCAGCGTCTTTGTTTAACTTGTCAATCATTGCTTGTGTTGGCTGTTTACCCCACAACTTGTGTTTAATTAACAAATTTCTTTCTTCACCAGTGTAGTCAGTTGTTCCTGTTCCCCCCCGTTTTATCAAAATGTTTGTGGCTCTGACTCTTTCATTGTGTTGTTCTACTTTTTGTGTAACTGCTTCGGCATCTTTTGCAATCTTCCAGCTTTCATACAAGTCGGTTGCTGATCTAGGGTCAACTCCCTTTCTTTCAGCTATCTGCGCTCTTATTCTGGAGTCAGTTACAGTAAAAAAGTTTTGGGGGAGGCCAGTTGTTATTCCTTGTTGTTTTATTTGTTGTGAGGTAATTACTTCCGGTGTTTCTTCAACCTTTGCTTTTTCTGTTTTTGCTGTGAGTTCTGCTCTTTGTCTTTCTTCAGCTTGCCTTTTTTGTTCTTGTCTTTGAGCAGTAGTATCAACTTGGTCACTAGAAGTGCTAGCACCACTCCCTCTTCCAGAATAAGAACCAGCAGCAGGGGAACCAGGGTAACTTGTTTGTGCTCTTTGCTGAACACCTGGTTTAACCCAAGAAGGCAAAGGCGTGGTATAAGCCTTTTCAAGCCTTGAAGCCATTACCCATCAACCCCAAGCAAATGGTTAGGAACATACTTGACTTCAAGTATTTTTTCATAAGGCATTACTCTGTGCTCAGGATTACTTCCATCCCACGCAAAACGGGTTGTTTCAGTGAAAGGGTTGTACACAAGAAAAACAGGGGTTGTTTTGATTGGCTCTGGTTCAGGTTGCATTGCGTTGATTAACATAAAGCTGGAGAAAACCATTAAGCAAATCATCAAAGCCAGAACAATTTTTTGCATTACTTAATATATAGGTGCTAAGTTTGGTATACGAATGCCTGTGAAATACCTAAAATTTACACTAAATCTATAAAATCTTCCGCAATAAAATGGCTATATGTTTTGTAAAACGTGCTTAAATCAGTCCACCCACCAAGCCTGGCAACGTGGTATGCTTGGAGTCTTTCCTTGGTTCTGTGGCCCTGCAACGCGTGTGTTGTAGCCCAATGCCTAAGCAGGTGAATTCTTTGAGTTCCAAACCATTTTTCAAACTTTTTTTCTGCCCACATTGTGCTGTAAGGAAACAATTTAACTCCGCAGTGAGGGAGCCAATCATCAATAATGTCGTGCAACCATTTTTCTTTCACTGCACTTGTTGGAACCCTTCTCCATTGATGTGTTTTCTCTGTTAAAATTGTTAGAATAAGGTGTTTACCAGTATATTCTATTTGATTTTTTGTTAAAGCAGGGTTATTTCCATATCTTCCTCTAACAATTTCACCTACTCTAGCATACCCACAATATATTGTAGCAAATAGGGCCGCATCTCTTGTGTTTGGGATGTTTTGCAGGTGGTTTTTGAACTGTTCATAGCTTGTATAGAAGTCAAAATTAGTTATTTTTTCACTCATAAATCCGATGCCCCCGTTCATTACTTTTGTTTGCCTTTGCCCCCAATCACAAGATTAACTTCTTTTGGTTATGTAGAAGCCACATTTCCACCCCATTTTCCATTGATAGTAAAAATACTCATTCTGTGTGTGTTGGTAATTCTTGGTTATCATACTGCATATTTATTAACGCAGCCAATTTTCGTGCAATATTCTGCCCCACACTATGCTTAATTAATATCAACCCACTATCAACCTTGTTTTTCTTCTTATTCCAATACTCATCTATATTACCAACAATATCATCATATAATTCCTTAAATGTAGCTTTGCCATATGGTTTAGCAGCTCCTTCCTTACTTCTTAATATCGCTTCTGCAACCAATTTATCCTGCAACTCTTGTTTAACTCCCTCAGACTTCTGCTTATAATCTTTTCTCAACTTCTTTGAAGCACGCCCCCAATATTGACTCTTAATTCTAAACTTACAACCATCAATCTTTATTCTTGGAAATATTGTTTTACTATCACCATCATCTTTTGGAACAATAAAAAAAGTCTTTGTTTTACACATCCCCTTACGCGGCATGACTTTAAGTGTTTTAATGTTAACATGAATTAAACTTCTAACATGCTTATCCAACATCATTTTCATTGGCAAACTTATTATAGCAATATTTTCCTTAAACCCCATTGTCTGAAACAGGGTTGAAGCAGACATATTTCCTTCACTCCAAAACTGCCTTGCATTTGCTCCCCAATCAGCTATTCCTGCTTCATCCCACATAAAAACTTGGTGTCCTTTTGATTCTGAGTTCTTACTCAATTCCAAAAAATCGCAATACTTCCAAGCAATTCTGTCAATACTAAAAGTGGGGTCTAAGTCTTCTGCTAACCTTAAACCCAATTCGCTTTTTCCAGTTCTTGGCAAACCATCAATCAAAATTATCTGATTCATTTTGTCGATGTGTACCTTTTCCCAAATCGCCCTTTCAACAACGTTATCTTCCAAATGTTCTGGTACTTCAATACTCATTTTTATTCCGCCTCTAAAGACTTTTTCAAATTAGTTACGCTAGTAAAATTGTACACATCAACTGGTGGAAAGAAATTAAACCTGTCAAGCCGTCTTGTTATCAGTTTATACCATTTATCTAACAGGTCTGTAAAAAGCATTAAGCTTGATAAGTCGCCACCCGCAAGTCTTCTAAAGTTTTCTGGGTTGTCAATTCCTATTTCTTTTCTTTTAGAAACGTATGTTTTATCCCTTCCAAGCCTTGCCCACATAAGACTTTCAGCAGCCTGTATTGAAAGAAATAACTCTAAGGCTCCTTCTTTCCTTTCTATTGGAGCCTTAGAAAAGAGCTTACTCCACAGATAATTTATTCTTTCCAGCTGGCGAAAAACCAACACGTTAAAACTAGAGCTATCTGCTCTAACATCTTCTGCTGGAATAAGCTCTACATTGTCAAAAGAGGGCATTTTTTACCATCACTTTACTACTGCTCCAACTGCTTCCGCAATTGCTTCGAGTGTTGCATTCTGTGCGTAAATCATTATTAACACAAAGATTAGCATTATCACTGGGATGCCAACTGTTGCTAGAGCCTGTAAGTTTATAGACATTTTTGGGTCCATTGAATATCTTTCAAACTCTCGGCCTGCTTCAAAGGACATTGAGAAACCCATCTTTTTTTGTGGTGAATTAACATCAAACTTTGTTTTTTCCAACAAATTTAATGTTCCTTCTTGTCCTTGAACACAAACATAATTTTGCTTGAAACTATCCGAGTCCGGGTGCGGTGCTGTTGTTGGCAGTATTTTGTCATCAACACCTGTTTTTTTGTCTCTTTTTAAAGTAATTGATTTGTCGTCGTTCATATTTCTGTAAAGTATTTGCAGTTGACCGTTTTGTAGCACATAAATCAACCTTACCGTTCCTCTTTTGAATGTTGTTTTTATTTCTTTCCAAACGTTTTTGTTAAAAGCGTTTAAGAGCATCAGCCCTACCCACGGCACCACCGCAAACGCAGCGAACACTATTGTTGTAAACAACAGTATGTTTTGTGAGAAGGCGTCTCCAAACAACACCAATACATCTCCCATTTGATATTACCTCCTAAAACGGGCAAAAAGCCCTTTTTTCTTTCTATCACTTAACAGCATTTGTTTGAGGGTGTTCTCTTGATAACCTCTTGTGATTTGGGTTTTAAGCATTTCCATTGTTTTTCCATACCTTGACTTTGAGATGTTTAACATTCCACCAATCAACGCATGGAATTTATACAAATCGTATGAGTAGTCTTCACCGGTTGCTATTGACAATTCAACTAAGTAAAAGTACAAGTTAAGCATTTTTCGAAGTATGTTTAAATCTGTTTCACTTGAAATGGCTGTTGTTAAATCTGTCTTAAAAATGTTTCCCCCTGGTATTTCCACTTCTTTTTTTTCCCACCCTTTAAACACGTTAACTCTTTTTAGTTTTACAACTGGCACGCCGTTGTGTTGTTGCGGATTTTCGTTTTCATCACATATTACAACATATGCTTCTTCTGAAACAAGTTTTGGTTTCATCAAATACAGTTTGTTACTTTCCCATTCTGGTTTCATTATTCTCTCATTTAACTGCACTTCGTTTAGTGGTGAATCACTTTTCAGTCCATCATATGGAGAATCTTCAATCATTTGTCGAATTGAACCTGCTTCTAGTGCTTCTCCAATCTGTTCAGCTGTTGGCATTTTTTTTACCCCCCAATTTTCCGTTTTGTATTCCTGTTAACATATAACTAATCATCTTGTTTCTTTCTTCGTTATCAAATTTTAATATACTCCATATTAAATTTGTCGCATCTATTTCTGGAAATATTGTTCTATACCACACAATAAATTGATAGAAAACGTTTTCTGCTCTGTCAAAACTTTCTTTGTTGTGTGGGTAATCAAAAACAACGGTTTTAATGCTTCCATTGGCTCGTATCGATAGTTTTACGTATGCGTTTACTCCCTTTCCATATTTCATTTTGTTACCACTCCTCTTTCGATCTGTAATAAATAATTAAACCTACTACTAATATTACCCCTGCTATTAACGCAAGCCAACTTAATCCTATTCCTGGCATCGCCATTACAATATAACTAACATTAACTGCTACTTCAGCCACTACTTCAACCACAATTTGAATCAGGTAAAGTGGTTCTCCGAAGAACCCTGGGCCTACCGAGTAGTTTGTGTCGTCTGTCATTCTTGGTGCTTGCACTGGCTCTGCTACAGAGAGAAAAGCGGTGTAGTTTCCGTCTCCGGCACTTGCACCGCTTGCCTCAAAGCTGTGTTGTAGCAGTGTGTAGTTCCCGTCTGTAGAAGTAGCGTAGGATAGGCTGCATAGGAACAACAGGCTTGCGAGTAGAATAAGCTTTTTCATGGGCAGCTCCCTTTTCCGAATTGTATTTCCCCTGTGTTGTTTGTGTCTGGCGTGTGTTTGTAGAATATGATTTCTCCTGTTATGCATACTGTGCTGTTGTCTAGTCTTAGTTCTCCGTTGAATATGTTTAGGTCTCCTGAGACGTTTACTTGTGCTGCGTCGTGGCGTATGCAAATGCTTCCGTCTTCTATTACCCAGTTTCCGCTTCCACCGTAAGTGCAGTCGTCTGCTGCTGTTGAGGTTAGCCTTATTTGAATCA
>Ga0209986_10003575_pt1 | contig 13566 bp, 17 predicted proteins | sample BlataG_FD_183168 | JGI IMG/M metagenome (GOLD analysis project Ga0209986, IMG submission 183168) | Deep subsurface microbial communities from Black Sea to uncover new lineages of life (NeLLi) - Black_00105 metaG (SPAdes) (version 2) | ecosystem: Environmental > Aquatic > Marine > Oceanic >...
AATGCCAACTGCCCCCAGCGAGCGCGATATTTGTTTCTCCAGCGTCATGGGCATACCAGTAATCTGGTATATAAGTGCTGGAAGAACCGACCACTGCCAATGCAAACAAGAAATATTTAAGAAGATTCTCATATTCGATATTAGAAATATACCCATCAGCAACAATTGGAGTTGCGATACTGGCTTCATAATCTCCACCTGCAATTGGGTCAGCAAAAGTGCCACTACCATCACGATTGATAATCCGATATTCAGCATCAACCGCATTATAGCCATCTATAAAACTCCAAACATTCCCCCACAGATTTTCAATCCATCTGTAGGCAATAGGGGTTAACCCATTTGTGCCGGTGCCAGTTCCAGTGCCATTTGAACCGACATTAGTATCAATGCTATCTGCGCCAGTAAGTTCACCTGCAAAGCCAGTTCCGCCTGCCTTATTCACAATGCCCAATCCTACATTCGCTTGCGAATCCATATTGCCGTATTCTATCATGAATAACAATTGGATTGCTGATAGCGTCCAAATGTTCATCAAACCCCAACCAGTACCGATGTTTCCGGCATAGGTGCGAGCATTTGTTATAGTCAGGGGCAAAGCTGTTTTCGCACCGCCAGTAAATTCGCATGTCGCGAGCTGGTTTGCTTGAGTGTTGTTGGTGATAACGTCGTTATCCAACCATCCAAGTGCATCATCACTTGGTTTTCTTATCCACAATTTCCCCGCAGCGTCATTTGTTGCCCATGCACCTGCTGTAACATTATAATCCACAATGAACCAGTTAGCATCGTTAGGGGTTGAAACGTTATCGCCAATAGCAGGCTCGTTTGTCCCCGCATCAAAATCAACACTCCAGATTTGCCCCCCAGCCCACGGTTGTTTTCCTGTCCTCGAATGTAGTTCGGCATGAGCACCGACTGAATCATAAACAAAATCAGCTTCATACGCTCCGACATAGATGGCATCAGCAGGTGGGTTTCCTGTGCGTTGATTGAAAGCAGGATGAACCTCGAAACCAGCGATGTCTTGATCGGAAATCCACCAACGATATTTTGTATCTCCACCTTCTACAATCATTTCTGACCGTACAAAGAACTTTGGTATCTGAACCATCACACGCCCATTTGTTCCGTCGTTTACATAGTTGTCGTCGCCATAGACGGCGTTTATTTCACCTGTTGGTGCCATATTTACACGACGCATGTATTTCCAGGGATACCAGTTGTCTAAGTCGGAACGGACAAACGAAACCTCATCACCTTCTCTCGAAATCCGCCTCCATGTATCTTGCGTTTGATTCCATTCCACTCCCACTACCCTTAAATCTCGTATTAATGGCCATCTATACGGCATTTGATATTCCTCCTATTTGTACCACGCATTTACAACCAGTCCCGTTGTCGGATCACCAGCACCCGTAGGAGTTGTTGTGCATGCGTAGGTTATTGCGGTTGCGAAATTAATCGGAATTGTAAAATTTTTGTCCATGCCTCCATCTTGCACACCATTTCCTGCTGGCACTAAATAACTTTGGATTGGTGTTGTTGTTCCAACTACTACACTGCCTGCAGCTACATCGAATAGCTGTATCCACGCATCAGCAGCATTTGGATTAGATATTTCCAGTCCGTATAGTTTCCCTGCGGCAGCCTTCACAACTTGCGCAGTATTATCTCCATCGCTATCGAAAAAGGGCGTTAAGGCTGTTTCTACTGCTGTTATCAAGTTTCCGATTGACATTTTAAAATCCTCCTATAAACTATTTTAATAGCAGTCTGTATTGCTTCCTGTTCGGTAGACAATACCGCCGATAGACTGGCTGCAGATGCTTTCTGTCCTAACGTCGCAGGTAATTTGGCTGATTGCGCCGCGAGCGTAGCCTCAGTTGCCGCGCCAGTAGGCAATGCTGATGTAACAACATCTACTTGTGCCTCATTACCGCTTATCATATTATCTATGATTTGAAGGGCAGTCACAATCGGGTCTGTTTCATCGGAAGCTAAAGTTACAGGCAAACTGTTTGCCATAACCGCTTGTCCCTTGGTGGTAATACCTAAAAGATTATTCGGGACGTCAACGTTAATATCATTCTGGTCTGAAGCAACAACAATGGGAAGGCTATTTGCCATCGTCGCCTGTCCTTTAGCTATGATACCCAAGATAGATGCTATCTCTGCACTTAACTCGCCCGCGCTGGTACTAATTCCAGTACCAAGGACAGTAACTGAGACTACACTGATAGTATCAGAAATTCTTGCACGAAATTTTAACAATGCGCCAATACTAAAATGAAATAAGCCGCTATCTATTGTTGATGCTACTTTTGTAACAGTTAAGATATTCGTACCTTTTATTGCTGTCCAAGTGGTATTATCAATAGAAACCTCAAAATTTACTTTTGTCGTTCCGACACCGCTAATCAATACTTGCAATACGACTGCGCTAAGCCCGGTAATGTCGAATAGTATCCCATTTCCATTCGCCGCCGCGGCATCTTGTAATGTTTTAGTTTCAATATTTGTTATTAAGTTTCTCATTAGAACCCTCGTTCTTCTACTAAAAATACTAAATCTATCTGAATACCTCGTATAAATGGCGACATTAATAATCGTTGTACATTTAGTACCGATGGTTGCCCAACCCGGCGAATAGTAAATTCTCGTACCCCAAGTACGTCAAATTTACTTATTTTCTTTTCCCAGAATACATCTACTAAATCACTTGCGATGTCTTGAATACCTTTATTTATATTCGTTCCATCACCAACAATAAGTGTAGTTGGGTCGCCCTTATCAGCATGTGTCATAGCAACAACATTTACAGTATATTCATATCGCCAAACGGCTGGCGAACGCGCTGATTCAATAGTATTCATTCCACCGAATTCCGTAAATACCCAGGGGTACATAGTTGGCACTAATAAGTTTTCGCCACGTGGATAAAATCCTGGCTGTTTAGTTTCAAAATAACTCAGCCGACTATCAGTATTTATTAGTTCATTGACTTTATTGTAGATGTTATTAGGTATTACAAACATTATCTATCCAATTTCTCAATTAAATTATCTATTTTACTGCATAATAACATAAAACTATTCGATAAAGTATTTAATGTTGATGATACTGTATTACAATGATTTCCCAATGCTTCATCGAAAACATCTTGCATTTTTTTACGCTCTTCCGAAAAATCACTAACTTGTTTCATAAAATATCGTATCAACCATATCTGGAAACCGATAAACACAAGTACTATTCCGCCAGTTTGATAAAGACTAATTAACTCGGGCACCAATTTCTCCTTAAAAAGTTTTCGCAAGCTCTTCACGCACTCGTTTATCGAGCCATTTTCCTAATACGTCAACTAACGCATTTTGCAATGTTTCACTCTGTTCCGCAAGTTCATAAACGGCGCGTTGCGGATGCTTACTCCCACCCTTTTCATGAACTATCGGATATGGAAAACCAACAAGACTTTCAAAATATCCTAAATCAGCGCCCCATTCCATATAATCTTTGGTATAATGCGCAATATTACCACCCGCGTTTCGTTGCGTCGATGCTTTGAAATAAGCATCTGTTAAACGTAGCATCGACTTACCTGGATAATGTTTCGCTTTCCATGCAGCATATTTAGGGCTAAGAGGCGGCCACTGCCCATATCCTTCAGTAGCAAATATCCGGGCTATCTCTTCAATAACTGCCAGGGTAGCATAATCTTCCCAATATGAACGTAAGTCTTGCATAACTTCTTTTTCGACATTTATAATTGCTTGTTTGAGCTGGTCTAATGAAGGTTTCACATCAATTTCTATCATTCAGAAACCACTCCTTGTTCCATCGTTTTAGCGTAGATTAATCGTTCATGAAGTGGTATCTCTCGTTTAGCTACTCCTGTAATATCTGATTGGGTTCGTATCTTTCTAGCTAAAGCTGATAATACCTCATTTTTATACCTATCTGTCCAATCTGGCAAACCAATACTCGTTCCCATGTGCCCGGAAGCAATCGCCGCTGCTGTCCACTGTGCTGCTAACAACTTTAAATATGCGTCATCCTTCTGTCCAACTGTAATTTCAAATACGCTACTAAGAAAATCAACCATTGTCCGAACAATGAGATTTTCCCATATTTGCGCCTTGGCAGATGGATAATTGTCTGCCAAAATAGTTTCTGGATTAAGAAATGGTTGAATGTCAGCATCGGTAAGCCATAGGTATGCCATAATTAGCCTCGTGTTCCATAAGCGAATTTATTAACTTCTGCATTAAATTTATCCATTGCTTTTTGCGCTAAATCACTATATTGTTTAGCAATAGATATTCGGCTGGTATAAGTAATCTGAGTTGTTTCGCCACGGGCATCACGATCCATTATACTTGCTGGTTGCGTTGTTATCTCAGTTTCACTGACTGCTAAAGCATTCTCTATTTTACCATCATAAGCCGAAGTAAGAATATGATAATACAATGCTTCCAATACTGTGTTTGCAATAGAAGTCATGTCATGAAGTAAAGTATATTCAATATCAAAAGTATCATAACCGGCAATAGTTGCTTGCGCTTCGGAACGGTTTATCGGTGAATCATAATAATCGGCTTGAAGTAACTCATAAAACGAATCGAGTTTTAAGTTACCAAGTCGAATTTTATTGCCATTACCTTCATCAGTAACTACAAATACAATTTCTTCGCCAGTATCAGCATCAGTAACTTTAGTAATATTTTCCGCATTCGATGGAAAAGAATACAATTCCTGACCGCTTACAACAGAATTGTTCGGACTTACTCGTAATTCAGGTAGTTTTTGGCTATATGCTCGAAGCGCAATATCAATAAATTTTTCAATTACAGTATCCGAAAAAGATGATATTGCGCTCGAACGAGTTTTACATTCGTCTCTAAATTGTGTTTTAGTATAAGATGACATTGTAGTTATGCAGCAACAACTGCACCATCGGTACTTAATGCCTCATATTCGACGACAAATTTGATAGTACCGTCAGTGATTGGCGCTGTGCCAATTGTCAAGATAATATCTTGACCAGCCGCGATTACTTTTCTTGGAATAGCACTATCATCATCTAAGGTTGTTGTAGGCGTAGCATCAAACCAGATTTCGTCAATAATCAAACCTGTTGCATCGGCAATTTGCGCGATAATGCCTGCTGTGTTACCCGCAACTCCGCATTCTAAAGTCGCGGCTCCAACTAAAGTTTCCGAACATATCGCAGTTAATTTTACACGCACATCGCCGGTAACCGTAAATAATGCTACTGTTCCGATAGGACCGGGGCCGCCAATAGCATCAAATGCAACGGTTTTGCGGACAATAGTTCCGTAACTTGTGCGTGCCAAAATAGCATCAATTAGCAAGTCAAGCCTTCCACCATTTACCCAATCCGTTTGTAATTCGTTAGTATCAGCTAATATTGCATCCGAATCTTCACCCAATGATTCTAACGAATCAGTTGCTTTATCAAAAGTGTTTCCACCCGCAGCTTTACTTAGAATATCATTTAATGAACCAGCGGTAGGAGATACCGGCACTATTGTATTTAATGCAGTATCTACCTCAGTATTAACATCCGCATCAGTAGGTAATGCAGTTATTTCTGAATGCAGTTATTTCTGTGTGAACTAAATCTAATGATGCTTTTACGTTATCATCTTGTGCCGCGCCATCATGCGGACCCGTAAAATCGCCCAGGACATCAACCAATGATGTATTACTTGGCAATGGTTGTCCAGTTGCCCAATCGCCATCACCAGAAGCAAGAAACTGACTAAGACGGTATGCTAATGAATTAGTTATCGGCGTCGTCTTTAATGCTACTCCGTCAATAACAAATAATTCACGTTTAGCAATAAGAACAACGTCACCTGGTTCTACATTTTGACTAAATGCTGTACAAGTAAACGTACCGGTTGCCGCCACAAAATCAGTAATATCTCTTACTTCGCCTTCCGGAACCGCACCAGCGGAATTTATATTAAGTAATACTACTGCGACAAAATCTACATTGAAAAAGTCATTGGCATTACCATAACCAACTAAATCGGCTATCGCAATAACCGTTGTCGATGCTGCCCCTGTTTGTGTGCCGGTATACATCAACCCTTTAACATTTTCAGTAATACTTGCTATCTTTCCAATAGGCATTTTAATTCCCGCCTTAACCTAAGTGGCTACAACAATACTACCGTCTGATAATGCTTCCCAGAAACAGTAAAATTGTAAAATTCCGTCAGTTAAATCCGCAACTGCGATTGTGGCGATAATATTATTGCCCCCTGTAATTATAAATTCCCCTAATGTCGATACGGATTCGACTGCTGAATCAGGCGAAGCGTCATGCCATATTTCATTTACATCTATATCCGTAGCTGTTGTAAGTGCGATAATTGACGCAGTTGCACCCGCAATCCCAACTGAAATTGTACCCGTAGCACCGGCCAAACTCTCAGCACAAATGGCGCATAATCGAACTAATACCGTACCAGTTACGGTAAACAAAGTTTTTGTACCCTGTGCGCCATTAATTGCTAAATCAAGTGTCTTTCGTGCTACCGCATTTCCAAGAGATGGCCCAGGGTCAACATCTGTTATCAAGTTTCCGATTGACATTTTAAAATCCTCCTATAAACTATAAAACGAAAATAGGACGAGTCGCCCCGTCCTATTCCATTATAAGTCATCTTTGCAGAAAACTCCCATTTTAAAAAATGTGGAGATGAATACAAAAACGAAGTTGGTAACGGGTGTTTTGGTTGCATTCTTTGCTAAAACCTGTTATCATTTAAACAATGCTCACCTACAGGCAAATGGTCAATAGATTAAGTGGTTGGTAGTCCTATTCTATTGTAAAGCCATATAGGATAAACCCAACAAGCATAGTACCCAGGGGACCGGGGGATTTAAAGCTCGTCGAGAATCCAGTAGGTATTCTACGAAGCGAGAAGCGCACTGATTAATCAGAGGCGTAGTTCACAAGTCAGTTATGAGTACCAATGATGATTTGTCCATTACGGGCACATCAAAACCACTATACTCCTCGACATGATAGTAATCATGTCCTTTATTTGTCGCACCTATTGTGTAAGGTCCCTTTAAATTCATTGGTGTATGCACACGATATACTGCTGAACCCTTTTCACCAATCAGAATATAACCGTTAGGAATCGCAGAAGTTTTCACTGGTGCTAATCCAGCATAATTCATCACATTTGCCAATCTATCCATTACTTCGGCAGGTGAACGACCACTTTCAGTGAATTGCGGACCCGAAGCAATTAAGTCTTCAATTCCATTAGACATACCGATGAAATTCGGTTGATAATTACGGTTAGCAATTAGCACCTTCGACTCTCCGACTTGCTGACGCAAATTAATCAAATGGTCATACAAAGTAACCCCGGTGGGCGGTATAGCAGACCAGAAATTAGCATTTACTACACCAGTAGCATTACTATAAGTAAATTTCGCCATTAATGGTGGACTTGCAGCTTCTTTAACTAATCCAGCCGCGGTAAGTATAATTGTACCATCAAGCCAATTTACAGTATAGTCAGTAGTGTAAACCAAAGCAGTTGTAGCAGTATTCTGAATAGCTAACGGTTGCAGTGTCGGTGTACCTGTTTCAGTGCCATAAAGTTTAATAATATCTGCCCCCGTGGGGTTACCGCGTGCATCAACTGTTTTTACCCACTCATAGCGTAACGCGCCGCCTGTTATAGCTGTCGTACCATTAGCACTAAGGGCCCGTACAGCGCCGCTTTCAGTTACCATATTAGTAAATGCTAGTACCTGTGCATAAGATGAGGTAAACATCTGTGCTTTCGCCATCTGCATCCACCAAAGTAGTCTATCTAACCGAGTTGAAATATCGCGTGTTAAACCAGCCAATGAATCGGCCACTGGATTCATTGAAGTACCTTTAGCAGTTGCTATTGCCTCAGAACGAACTTGTGCACTTAATGCTAACCGGATAGCATACAATGGATAGTTAGCATAAGTTATGCCACCTACTGGTATATCGCCATCGTCGGCGACCATAATACTACCAATATCATCAGAGAGTTCAGAAGTTTCTGCCGGCCCCCACGCTGCCACTGGAATATCAACAATTCGCGTACCCATTGTTGGACCTACGTCCATTACTTCCAAAGCAGTTAGGCGCCTCCATGCAATCGGTATAATGGTACGTGAAATCATCGCTACACGCGGGCCGATACTTGCTTGCGTAACTTCATTAGCTTCGGTAAGCGTCTTAGCTTCCGTTTCAAGTTGTTGCCAATTTTGTTCATCAAATTCTTTCAGAATAGCATTCAAAGCAAATTCCGAAGCGTGTCCTTTCGGCATAACCCAAGAATCAGTTTGTTTTAATCGGTTTTCCACTGCCTGCTCAAGTTTAGCCATGTATTCCATACCTGGTATTTGCTCATTTATTTCTATACGTGTAGTACCATGCTCGGACATCTTTTTAACATTACCATTTTCGTCAAGTACACCAAGCTCTTTTAGTTTCATATCAGCGATATAACCATCTGCAATAGTTGCTTGGGTAGTCAACAATTCATTCAATTTTTCAGTCAATGAATTTTCATTAGTAACATCAACCTTACCATAAAGCTCTTCTGGTTTTATCAAACGAATCATCCGTTTTTTTTGCTCTTCATTAAATCGTTTATACTTATCTTTCTGAACCTCTTTTTCAAGATACTGATTAGCGAATTGTTTCAAGTATGCTATCTCTTTCTCTCTTTTCAATTCAGAAGTTACTTTTTCTCCGCTTTCAATTCGTTCATTCAAAGACTTTACTTCACGAAGAAGAGAATCAACACGTTCATCTTTGGTATCATCTTTTTTGTTAGTATTGTCTTCTTCATTAACATTATCTTCTGGTTCTACTAACAAACCTGCATCTTGCAAAGTTTTAGTAATACTTTCCGTTATCGTCTGAGTTATTCTTTGCTCTGCTTCACCTATTGTGCTTTGCACAAAAGTTTTCACTTCGTTTTCGCCCAGTATTTTATCAGGCATTTTTATCCCCTCCGTTATTACTTCAAAACCAGCATCGGTAACTGATGCTTCTCCCCCTGGTAAAAAATCCCATCCTTGAAATTTCACATAGTTTACTTTTTCCACAACTTGCCCATCATCTTCTTTTATCATTTCGGATGAACCAATAGCGCGCTGAGAAACCTGCAATTTATAATCTTTATCTAATAATGCTTTAATTGACTTTCCCGCTTCGGTTTCTGGAACTAATTCTATTTCGTCAAGCGAAACTATTTTTTCGCTTGGGTCCCAGGAAACCTTTTTAATAATTCCAGCAGTACGCGCTAAAGAGCTTTGATTCTTTCCCTTCTCGTCAAAATGATGTCCATCCTCCATTCTAAGCCCACCGAATTTCTTAATAGACTTCTGTGCTTCGGTTACAGCTTCCTCTAATGCTTTCGCAGTATATATACGTCCATTACCGTTTCTAATATCTGCTTTTTGCGCTATCGGAACTTTACCGCGAAAAATCTTTTTACCATCAACTTCGACTTCGTTCAAAAGAACATTAGTCAAAATGGTCTCATTTAACTCCACTGTATTCGTTGAATTTCGCACTTCTTCTAACAACTCCTTTGCTTCATTTATCTTGACGACAACTATTTCAAAATCAACTTCTTCAATATCACTAAACTCTATCTCGCCATCATCATTTTCCGCCCATGTTGCCTGGAAATAACATGAAGTTCGTTCATCAGAAGTATAATTATCAACTTCTATTACTACGCTATCCGCAAAAGTTGCCTTAACTTGCGCTCTATCATCACGTTTCATTTTAAATATCGCTGGGTTATCCGAGATAGCTTTACTAAGTTTTTCTATTGTATCTTCATATGACCCTGGAACCCGCAACCACATCTCATTTAATTGTTCATTCTTTTTCTTAACATTTTCCTGTGCTTTCTTCTCTTCTTCAGTCGCAGCTTCACTTAAAATACTTTCCATTGACACTTTTAACCACCCTCCGTTTTTAACAATATATAACTTCCGAAATTCTGCTTTTGCACGTTCTACCGGATTTTTGTCATTCCTATATTTGTCATACAATGCCGCTAAAACATTTACTTGCGCCAATGACAACGTTACTGATTGACCGCCAATTATTGGCGCAACTGATTTTAAATTATCTGGGATGTCGGATATACGAGAATATGCTTGCCCCTTCCGAGTTGCTTGTGGAATAGCGCAACCACCGCGTCCAATATTTCCAATACCGCCACCAGAACTATCTTTTTTAGGAATACCTTTCATTACCATCACCTGCATTCAGAACAAGTTTGAGGATTCCCGCGTTCGCGAATAAAATATCTACCACAGTTAGAGCATTGTACAATTTTTGATTTTATTTGTTCTTCAGCAATACCAAATAAATCCGCAGTTAAAAAAGAAATATTTCCGTTATCTGGATTTACGTTATAGGCAACTTCAATTTTAATTATAGCCATATTCCTTCTCTAAAAACAAAAACGGGCGACAAAACTTTCGTTCTGTCGCCCGTCGTTGGGTAGACAATTAACACAAAATTATTAAACTGCTTCTTAATATATTCCTGAACTACTTCTTAATATATCTTTTTCTAAAACCATTGTCAAGAAATATAATATATTGCAGGCGAACTTCCGCTCTGTTCTGATGTAATAAATTGCCAATCATGCAGTGGTTTCATAGCACGATATATTGCATCTTTACTAAGCGCAAGTTCATTCGCTATCTTAGGAAAAGAGATAGAAATAGATTCTCCTTTACTTTTATGTCGCAAAAATAAGTACACTAATTTTGAAATCGGTGAAAGTTGTTTGTCTTGGAAACAATCATCTATTGGTCTCATAAATTTATTTCCAATGAAGTTTTTTATGGCAATTATCACAAATTACCTGTAAATCACTTAACTTTTCTCTGCTAATACATGAAAAATCCTGATAATTGTCTATCTTGAAAATAATTATCTATGATACGATAGCTATTCCTATCAAAATCCCCACAATAAAAGCAATTGCGCTAAATAAAAAAGTTAAAGCATAAGTTTTCAGCGTAACCTTCCTTTGCATAATCTCACTTTTGCGCCTTCATATTTAATACCCAATATCGAAGCCCGACATCTGATTGCTTGTATATCGCGGTTAATTAGTTTGCTAACTCCAATCGCACCTATCGAAGGATATTCAACTCTTAGTATATCTTCTTCTTCATTTGTCCATCGTTTCATTTCTTATCCTCAAAAAAAAAAAAATAAGAAATCTGCTCCGGGCATTTTTCCTTTTTTATTTTAAAAAAGGAATTTTGCCCGGAGTAACTTTGTCATTTTTTTTTTTTTGACAGAAGAGTAACCAAAAAGTTACAATGACATTCTCACCTCCTGTTTGAAACAATCAGAAGGGGAGTTGTCACGCGAATTTGCACAAACAATTCATATTATCTTGAAACATTCAATTCCTTAAGGAACAGATACAAATCCCTGAGGCTGATATCATCGAAGACAAGACCATCACCCAAAAACACAACATATCGTCTCCGTCCATCATGCCATTCAATAATTCCAAGTTCAAGTCCACTTTTTTTATTAACGGCCGACCATGAATTGGCATCTACATTTTTAACAAAATCAATATACTTAGACATTATCAGTCCTTCCTTAACAAAAAGTTTTCAAAAGAGATAAACGACGCAAAGAGTTTTTAATTCAAAAAGGATATAAATTTTTCTCGGTTTGGGAACGAGATGTTAAAAAAAATACTCGATTAGCCTTAGAAGATGCAATAACAGAATATCAACAATTAACATTATTTTGAATAGTACAAATCAGATATTTCAAGGTGGCATTTGCATGAAGTTCCACAGGCAGTCGAGGCCCCATCCGCTGGAGTTCCAATAGTCAATAGCTGTGATTTCGTGTAAGGCGAATTTTGTGCAAGTATGGGGCATTGCCAACAGTGCTCGGCTATACCTAAGATCCATGAAATTAATGCATCATCGGGGAAATTAGATACAGTCGATTTTTCGTAAATTGAACTACCACGTCCGGCATACAACCCTGCCCGGTTATTCACATAACTCGTCAACTCCTGATTAAGAGCCTTTTTCTGAGTTAGCAAATCTCGAAAGTTATTAAGATATTGCCGCTGACTTTCGATTTGTTGTCTTACCCATTCTTCTTCTTGGATAGTTAATGGAGTACCTTTCGCGCTACGATAGATTTTTCGGTAATGTTTACCGATAGCGTCCATCATCTCATCATGGAACTTTTCTGGTAAAATGATGCCATCACGGACACGGTTAGCGATACCATCAACGTCAAGATGAAAAGCATCTAATAAGTCATCACGGCTAATTCGGAGAGTATGGTCGACCTGTTTAGAGAAATCGGTAATACTACTGTATCGCGCTTTTAGAAGTCTATCAATTCGTGTCCAGGTATCCGCTTTGAAGTCATCGACAAAATCGACTTGCCAATCTAACGTACTAATAACAGCATCTAAACCTTCGCGAGATAGCAGAATAGTTGTTGGAAATGTCCGCGCCTGGAACCAACCTCCTGCGTCAATTTTGGCTTGTTTCTTTATCCCCTCGCTCTGTTCTTTCGCGCCATCATAGATTTTGCCGATTAGCAATTCGATTATCTGCTTTATTAGCCCGCGTTGCGTATCAGAAAAAAAGATACCTTCTTCTTGTTCTGTAATAAATTTCTTTTCGCTGGTAATTTTCCCAGAAGCAATATCAATCAGATTCTTAGCAATTAACTTCTTAACCGATTTCCATTCATTAGCCATCCATTTAAGTAGTGGATTTATGTAATAATCAGGTTTGCGTTGTCCTGGAAACAAGTTTCCAATTTCTTCAGCGAGAATGAATAATGTATTAAGATTTAGCATAAATTCTCCTCAAATCTGATGTGCTATTACGCCAAATGACATTGGGGAAGCCATCCGCGCGGTTCGCTTTGCATAACTTTCCTTCTCTATCGCCTTGTCTGCTTCTGTATCAGCGATAGTCCGTGAGTATCATTTATGCTTGCAGGAGATTGTTTTTACACCAGGGCAAATCTCCAATCCTCTGGTAACACGTGATGCCCTAGATCAACTCCTTAGAAGCACTTAGTAAACTAAGTGTTACTTACGTAATGGCTGCTTCTAAGCCTACTTTTCAGATTTGACTGAAATATCAACTTTCCTGTCTCATCTTACCTCTTTTGCCTTATTATACCGTTCTTTAACATATTTAATCTTACTCTCATACCAATCTTTATTTTCTTGCGCTGTCCGTTCAGTACTAAGTAATTTCTCAATATCACCATTTCCATTTTCTTTTGCTTTCATAATGGCATTCTTTCGTTTAGTATGCTCTGTTTCAGCATCCAATAATCTTTTATGCAAGTCATCTAACTGTTTCTGATAGTGCATTAATTTAGCTTCGCGAGTAAAGTCTTTATCTCCATCTTCCTTAATTCCGATAGCACGACCGCTTTTATTTCGCCAGATAATTTCGTATCATAACTGTTGTTTAAATTCG
>Ga0209986_10003576_pt1 | contig 13564 bp, 11 predicted proteins | sample BlataG_FD_183168 | JGI IMG/M metagenome (GOLD analysis project Ga0209986, IMG submission 183168) | Deep subsurface microbial communities from Black Sea to uncover new lineages of life (NeLLi) - Black_00105 metaG (SPAdes) (version 2) | ecosystem: Environmental > Aquatic > Marine > Oceanic >...
CCTTTGCTTTGTTCGGGATAATTTATGCATTAAAAAGCAAAAATAAAAATATTATTAATTTCACAATCTATGCTATTTTTGTTCTAATTTTCTGGATGTTTTATATAATGAGAGGATATCATTTTGGAGGAAAAGCAGCTATAGCTGGAGCATCTCAAATAAGATATCTATTCTTCATCTATCTATGCATGATTCTTTTCTCTGCTTACTTTATTTTTCAACTTCTTAATAGATTACCTGAGAGATTAATCTATTTTATTACAATACTGATTATTATTGTTTCAATTCTAAACACAATTAATTTATCTTTCTTTGGAACATTAGGAATGGTTAAAACACATGAAATTAAAAAGAATATTAATAAAATTGATACAACTATCAAAAGTCTACCTTCAAATTCCATTATCATAAATGATACTTTTAATTATGCCATAGGAATACGAAATAGAAAGGTATTCGATATGTTAATGATATATTCAGCAACTACTATTGATTTAGATTCATTAAATCCTAAAACTGATGAGGTAGTTGACACTACAATAAAATATATAAAAATTCTCCTTGATTTGAATTATCCAGTTTATGTATTAGAAAAAAATCATTTTAATTTAGTTAAAAATATTGAGGAGAAAGAGGAAATATTAGAGACTAAAAAAGTTATATGGGGGGATTATTTTAAAATATATAAAGTCTTTTATAGATAAAAATAGCGATAATATTGCACTGTTTCTTAAGATAAATAGATTACTATTTTTAATTACAACTTTTGTTTATTTATTATTACTTATAATAAATCAACTATTTGATAATTTTTTTATAGAATATATAAATATAAATGCAATCTTTATCTTATTATTAATGAGTGGAGCACTCTTTCTGATACCCATAACTAAAGAAGAGAAAAAGGTTAGCCAAATAAGAAAATTAGAAAGAAAGGATATTTTTATATTCTTAATTATGGGATTAATTTGCTCAGTTTTAGTTTGGATTAAAATCAAGGATTTTGGAACAATATCATATATAATTTCAGGTATTGCAGGTTTAATAACATTAGCTTTGCCAATATTACTTTTTTATGACCAATAGGATGTTTTTAAAAACATATATTTATTTATTCTATTAATATACTTTGTTAATATATATTAATCATAAAGGATGTTGCTATTGAAGACTAAACCAATAAGATATATTTTAATTTTATCCTTTTTATTTTATCTTATTCCTTGCTTAATTTGCCTCCATCCTGAAGACCCTGATGAAGTTGATTATAAGTATACATCTACATTACTTAGTCAAAAAGGGAGAATATGGTTTGAGTCAAAAGGTGATGCTATTTTCGGAGAAGAAGGTTTTATTCCCAGACATTTTTCTTACAATTTGAATGGCAAAGTTGTACCTCATGGTTCTCCCGGGTTTATTATCTTCTCAGCATTATTAAAACTTCTCCTGCCTGATTTTATGGCTATTTTAATCAACCCTTTACTAGCAGTTGCTTGTATATATTTAATTTACAGAATCTCCAAAATCATTTTTAATGATGAAAAGAAAAGCCTATATGCAGCTGTACTTTTCGCTTCTATGCCTCTTGTCTTACGTAGTGCTTACAGTATTATTTCAGATTTGCTTAACCTTACCATTTTTCTTATTACTCTTTTGCTTATTTTAATGATTCTACAAAATGGAAACAAAAAAAATTACATTCTTCTAGGCATATGTCTTGGATTATTACCATGGGTAAGACAATCAAGCGTTATTTTATTTATTCCTTTAGGAATATTTATATTGTTATATAGGAAAAAGTTAATAAACAGAAATTTAGTTTTTACATTAGTAGTTACAACATTTTTTGTAATAGGTTTATTAGTCTTCAACTTGAAGATTCTTGGATCTATATTTACAACAGGTCATTTAGCAGTTAAATATCCAGTTAGTGAAAGGGAATCTTTAAGTAAAATACTTTATCTCTTACATATAAATCCATATGCCCTTCTTAATAATTTTCGATTTGTACCTGCTGCCTTTTTGCTAACATTTCCACCTATTATTTTTAGTATGTTTGGTTTATATTATGCAAAGTTTAAGGAAATAAGCAAAAATTTTTTAATTTATTTTATTCTTCTGGCAATAGTTCTTATTTTATTCTTCTCTAATTTCAAAGTCTATGGCTTAGCTGAACGTAACCTTACATTCCATTCTTCGTTTCTAAGATATCTATTACCATTTTTTGCCCTTTTGCCTATCTTTGCAGTCATTGGAATTTTCGAATTAGGAAATAAAATAAAGATCGTTTTTTACACTTTACTTATTTTTAATCTAACTATTGCAGTTTTTGGTCCTCATGGCTTAGCAGAGGATATAGGAGCAAGACTTTATTATAGGGGAGCATCACATTTTCTTTTAGAAAATACGAATGAAAAAAGTGTAATTTTCTCTTGGTACTGGGATAAATCTGTTTTTCCAGATAGAATTGTTTATACTAAGAAAGATTTAACTAATGAGGAATTTTCTAAATTAATTGATAAAATAAAAGATAATAATTATAAGATTTATTATATTCATCACAAAAATAGTATGGATAAAGAGAAATTTTTGATAGATAATTATGATTTGGAAATTATAAAAGGACCAATACTTAAAAATCCTATTCTTCGATTTATTAAACCACCACAAAATATTTATCCTATAAAACTATATGAGATTTGTGGTCATAAGAAGTGAGGTAGAATAATAAGGAGGAGTTAGATTGATTCACAATTTCTTTAAAATAATAAAAAATAAAGGAAATTAAATGAAGGAAAAAATAAATAATATTTTAGATGTTAGCATTGTTTTAGCCACATATAATGAAGAAAAAAGCATAAAGGAAGAATTAGAAAGAATTAAAGAATCAATGGATTCTTCAGAATATTCCTATGAAGTAATAGTTGTAGATGATGGTTCTAAAGACAAAACACCTAACATAGTAGAAAAAAATTTTCCATGGGTAAAACTATATAAAAGACTTGTTAATTATGGAACAGGAACTGCAAGAAAATTTGGAACAGAGAAAGCAAAAGGTAAATATGTTGTCTGGTCTGATGCTGATCTAACATATCCTAACTATTTAATTCCTGAATTAATTCCTCATCTAAATACATATGATCAGGTTATTGGTGCAAGAAAAACTGAAGAAGGTCAAAATAAATTATTAAGAGTTCCAGCAAAATGGTTTATAAGAAAATTAGCAGAAATTTTATCTGGTAAGAAAATCCCTGATTTGAACTCAGGACTTAGAGCATTCAAAAGAGAATTTGGACTAAGATATTTACACATGCTCCCACCGGGTTTCTCATGTGTTGCTACTATGACATTAGCATTTTTAATAAACGGACATCCAGTAAAATTTGTACCAATTGATTACTTAAAAAGAGTTGGGAAATCAAAATTTCATCCTTTAAAAGATACTTGGGAATATCTTTTACAAGTCATCAGAATGATTTTGTTTTTCAATCCTTTAAAGATATTTTTACCCATATCTATTTTTCTAATGATTATAGGAATTGGGAAATTTGTATATGACATTATCTATTGGCATTTTAGTATCAAAGGCTCAACTATTGTTGCTCTAATGATAGCAATCCAAGTTTTTGTTTTTGGCTTATTAGCTGAATTAATAGTAAAGACATCAAAAAAATAAAAAAATTCTTGTAATCCCTTGGAATAATTTATAAAGGTATAGAAAGATGACAGATAGAGTCAATCATAAGAAGTAATTTTAAGTTGTGAGGAAAATGGGAATTCTTGAGTTATTAAGAATAATTTTTGGCTCTGTGTTCGTATTGTTTCTGCCAGGGTTGGCATGGAGCTTTGTCTTTTTTAAAAAAGAGGAAATTGATGTCATAAAGAGGATCGCTTTATCCTTTGGACTTTCCATCGCACTCGTTCTCTGGTTGTCTTCTGGTTGAACTGGCTCTTGAAAATAAAGATTAATCTTGTAACCGTTACCGCAGTGATTCTTGGGTTGATTGGTTGTGCGTTAATCATCATGCTGAAAATGGGAAGGTTTTCACAAATAAAAATCACCTCCCTCGGAAAGAGGGAAAGGCGTAAGATATGAAAGTAACTCTAATAGGCACATTACCCCCAATTAAAGGCTTAAGCCCTTACTGTCAGGAATTACTTAAATCGCTCTCTAAAAATATAGAAGTTGAGTTCATTGGTTTTAAAAAGCTTTATCCAGATTTTTTGTATCCTGGAGGAACTAAAGTAGATGACGAGAATTACAAAACTCCTGAAATAAAAAATGCAGAAATCAGAAATATTTTAACTTACTATAACCCCTTTTCTTGGATTTGGGGTGGATTAGATGCTAAATGCGAAATAATTCATGCTCAGTGGTGGAGCCATGTATTAGCTCCGATCTATTTTGTAATTTTATCTATTTGTAAGATACGAAGGAAAAAAATTGTAATTACTATTCATAATGTTCTTCCTCATGAAAACAATAAAATAAATAACTTCCTGAATAAGGCTATTTTGATTTTTGGTGATAAATTCATTGTTCACAACAAGAAGAACAAAGAGAACCTTTCAAATCTTTACAATATTCCTAAAGACAAAATCTCCATCATTCCTCACGGAATTTTAGAAGTAGTATCAATTAAAGATATTTCAAAAAAAGAGGCAAGAGAACATCTTAAAATCCCTCAAAATAAAAGGGTAATCCTACATTTTGGGAATATCAGAAACTACAAAGGTTTGGATGTTTTATTAGAGTCATTAAAATTTATAAGGGAAGAAATAGAAGATGTTATACTTATCACCGCTGGTAAACCGTGGGAAAATTGGGAAAAATATGAAAAAATAATTAGAAATGATAGTATCTCAGATATTATAATTAAAAAGTTAGATTTCATACCTCCTTCAGAAGTAGAATATTATTTTTCAGCTGCAGACGTTGTAGTTTTGCCTTACAAATACTTTGATTCCCAAAGTGGGGTTGGTGCATTGGCTTTACCATTCAAAAAACCTTTAATCGTTACAAACGTTGGAGGGTTACCAAATTTTATTAAGGATGAAAGGGTGATAGCAAAACCAAACAATTCGGAAGATTTAGCAAGAGTGATTATCAAAGTTTTAAAGGACGATGATATACTTAGAAAATTATCTAGGGACTCGGAAGAACTCCTCAAGAAATATAATTGGGATGAGATTGCTAAAAAGACTATCAAATTATATGCTCACTTGAGTAGATGATGAAAATGCCAAATTTAAAGAATATACAACTTGGAGCTCCGATAGAATATGGTTATTTAGGGATAAAGAGACGCTTAGATCTCATTAAAAAGTATGTCGACTTAAATGACAAGTATCTTCTTGACGTAGGCGCGGGTAATGGTGCACAAACATTCGAGTTTTTGAAATACGCCAAAAAATGTGTAGCTATCGATGTTGAGAGAGAGAGATTAGAAATGTTCCAAGACCTACTTAAGAGAGAAAATATACGGAACTGTGAGATAAAATTGATGGATGCAACAAACTTAGACTTTCCGGATGAGACATTTGATGTAATTACTTGCATTGAAACTTTGGAGCATATACAAGATCAAGAAAAAGCCTTAAATGAGATGTATAGAGTTCTCAAAAATAATGGAGACTTGATTTTATCTGTTCCTAATAAGTGGTGGGTATTTGAAACGCATGGAGCTAATTTACCACTGCTTCCGTGGCATCGTGTTCCCTTCTTTTCATGGCTACCTAAAAAATTCCATGATAGATTTGCTTACGCTAGAATATACACCAAAAAGCAAATTACAAGTTACCTTGAATTTTCAGGCTTTAAAATTCTGACAACTGAGTATATGATGCCTCCATTAGATAAAGTAAAAAACAGATTTTTGCAAAAGATTTTTAGAAAGGTGTTATTTATTTTAGAAGGGACGCCATTAAAGATATTTGGTGTTTCTATATTTGTATTTGGTAAAAAGATGGCAAATACGATATTAAAGGATAAAAAGTTCTTAAAATTGTCTAAAGATTCAGAAGAACTTGCAAAGAGATATAATTGGGATGAAATTGCAAAGGAAACTCTTAGAGTGAGGATGTGATAAAATGACTCCACTATTGACACCGTATTTGCACAGAAAGCTAATCGAAATTGTAAAACCATACTTAAAAGGTGACATTCTGGATATAGGTTGTGGTTCTGCTGATTTAGTCAAGTTTTTAAACGAATCACAGTATTGCTGTGGAATCGATATAAATAAGACTTTAATTGAGGATTTGAAAATGAAGTATCCTCAAAATTTTTATTGTATAAACATAGACGAAGAGGAGATCAGTATTGATATAATTTTTGATACTATAACAATGATTGCAGTGATAGAACACCTCAAAAACCCAAGAAACATTCTGCAACAATGCAGGAGCTTATTAAAAAATGGTGGATACTTGGTAATAACAACTCCTACTCCATTTGGAGATAAAATTCATAAAATTGGTGCGAGGTTGGGGTTAACGAGCAAAGAAGCGGTGAAAGAACACTACAAGATTTATCCATACGAAGATATGAAAAATCTACTTGCGTCTTGCCGATTTGAACTGCAAAAATACCAGAAGTTTGAACTTGGGATGAATCAGATGTTTGTATGCAGGGATGTGTTGAAATGAAACAATCTTTGGTTTACATTGTTTTGGTAAATTGGAATGGTCTTGAGGATACCTTGGAATGTTTAAGATCGTTAAATGAAATAAGTTATAAAAATTACAAGATTGTTGTAGTAGATAACGGTTCAAATAATAATCAAGCTGATGTGATTAAAAAGAAATTTCCTTATATAGAATTAATTAAAAATAAAAGGAATGAAGGATTCGTTGTTGCTAATAATCAAGGAATAAAGTTAGCATTAAAAAATGGTGCTGATTACATTCTTTTGCTGAACAATGATACTGTTGTAAAGAGGAATTTTTTGGATGTTCTCATAGAATACGCTGAACAAAACAGAGATGTTGGAATTTTGAGTCCAAAGATAGTATATTACAATTCCAATATTATTTGGTCAATGGGTGGTAAAATAAGCTATTTAACAGGGTTTTCGATAATGATTGGAAAAGGGAAAAATTCAGAAAATTATAATGAAGTAATCGAACCGGATTTTGTAAGTGGATGTGCAATGTTAATAAGAAATGAAGTTATTGAAAAGATAGAATTGCTTGATCCTGTCTACTTTGCTTATTACGAAGACGCTGATTATTGCTTTAGGGTTGGAAAATTAGGTTATAAAATTAAAGTCATTCCAGAAAGTATAATCTGGCATAAAAAGTCAGCAAGTGCTGGTATCAGAGGTAGCAAAAGAAAGATAAGCGAAATACAAGCGTATTTATGGGCAAGAAATGGAATTATTTTTGGAAGGAAGAATTTAGCAGGAGTTAAAAAAATCCTCTTTCTGGGCAGTCAATTTACTTTTAAACTATTTTTTAACTTAGTAAATTGCCAAAATGTTAAGGCGATTAAACAATATTTAAAAGGATTAAGAAGTGCAATCATTCTAAAAATAAATAAAACCAATTAAATAAAATTCAAAAATATTGATTATGGTTATTAAAAAAAGTGATAAATCTTTATACAATAAGGATTATTTTATTGAACGTTATGAGCGAAGATGGCTCAAAGGTTATAAACCTTTCTTCCACAATTTCTGGATAAGATATTTAAAAAAAATAAAATCTAAAGGAAAATTACTTGATATTGGATGTGGAGAAGGCTTTTTTTTATATTGGGCAGAGAAATATTGGGAAATATATGGAGTAGATATATCTGAATATGCAATTTCTAAAGCAAAAAAGAGATTGAAAAGTTCAAATTTAACTGTTTATGATATAAATGATGGTTTAGATTTTTATAAAGATAGCTATTTTGATATCATTACGGTTTTTGATGTACTTGCGCACTTAGAAAATCCAGATTTTTTACTAAGCGAAATTTCAAGAATTATTAAAAATGAAGGTATTTTAATAATTTCTACACCAAATCTAAGTTCGATATCCATAGGGTGGAAGAAAGAGAATTGGTGTGGTTTTAGAGATAAAACTCACAAACCTCTACTTTCAAATGAGGAATGGTTTCACCTTATAAGAAAAAAACAATTTAATATAATTAAATGTTTTTACGGTGGATTGTGGGATTCACCTTATTTTAAAAATATTCCAGTTTTTTTGCAACATTTAGTATTTAAAGTTCCAGCAACAATTCTTTTTGGCATAGTGAAATTTCCACAAAAATTTGGTGAAAATACATATATTGTAGCAAGAAAGAAATTTAAAGATTCTTCTTAAAATTATAATTTAAAAATTGTATATAAGATTAAAAATAATTCAAAATGACTATTGAAAAGATTATGAGAAAAGAATTGTGTGTAGGTTGCGGAACATGCGCTGGTATATGCCCAATGGAAGCCATAAAGATGGAAATAGATAGAAGGGGGTTTTACATTCCTAAAGTTGATGAGAAAAAGTGTACATATTGCGGTATTTGTATCAAAGTTTGCCCACAAAATAACAGAATAAACAATTTCAAGGAATTAAACGAATTTGTATTTGAAAAAATTCCGGATGATAAAGTATTGGGAAATAGCATAGATTATTATATTGGACATTCAGAAGATGAAAATTTAAGATTTGAAGCATCCTCTGGTGGAATGGTAACCCAGCTTTTAATCACTGCGTTAGAAGAAGAGATTATTGATGGTGCTCTCGTGACAAGAATGAGGAAAGATGATCCCTTAATCCCCGAGCCATTCATAGCACGAACAAAAGAAGAAATTATTTCTGCAATGGGTTCAAAATATTGTCCAGTTCCAGCAAATATCATGTTAAAAGAGATAATTGAATCAAAAGATAATGAGAAGTTTGCAGTTGTATGTTTGCCCTGCCATCTTATAGGAATTAGGAAGGCAGAAAAGCTAAATCAGAAATTACGAGATAAAATTGTATTACATATAGGAATCTTTTGTGCAAGTACGAATTCTTTTCTTGGAACCGATTTTATACTCAAACAAATGGAAATAGAAAAAAAGAATGTCAGAAGCATCAAATATAGAGGTAGAGGTTGGCCAGGATATATGCAAATAGAAAATACTGAAGGAGATATCAAACGATTATTTCTTCAGCATCCTCTGTATTTTGGAGCGATATATCCTTGTTTTGCTAATAAAAATTGTATAACGTGTAACGATCACATTTCTTTGCTCTCAGATATATCTATTGGAGATCCATGGCGTATAGAAGAAGATCCAAAAGGTAATTCTTTGATGATTTCAAGAACATCATCTGGAGAAGAGGCAATAAAAACAGCTATCAATTGCTCGCATATTAAAATAAAAAAAATAAAAAGGGATGCTCTTTTGGTTCATCCAACAATAAAATTGCAAAAAAAACCATCTAATTTTTTTACCTATACTATAAGAAAATTAACATTATATTCTTATAGAATCTTTTTTTCGAACATGTCCATAACAAAGAAAATCTTTTTATTTTTTAATATTTTAAAAATACTAATTAATTATCGATTAAAAACTTATCAGAGAAAAAATGACACATAAAGAAAAGAAAATATTGCTTACTGGAGCAACTCCCTTTTCAGATAATAGAGGACTATGTGCAATATTTATGGGATGCATTCAGTTATTAAAAATATATTTTCCTAAAGATAAGATAATAGTAGATCCTCTTTATTTCTCATTATTTTCTACCTATCAAGCATCCTTCTATAGCAAAAAATATAAAGATCTTGGAAACATACATATAATTAAAAGAACAAACAAATATATTTATTATATAAGGGTTATGATTAGAACCTTTTTGTTGACTCTTTGGAGTATTTTGAAATATTTGGGAATAGATGTAACAAAAGTGTTGTATTTAGATAAAACATCGAAGACATATTTACAGAGTGATATTATATTATCAACTAATAGTGGAGATGCTTTTACTGATAGATATTCTCATTCATTGATTAAAAATCTTATAAATTTTTGTCAATATATTTCTTTATCCTTACTTAACAAAGCACATATTTTTCTACCCCAAAGTATTGTACCTTTTAGGAATTCATTAATTAAATTCATTGCTAAATTAATACTTAATAGAACGACAATGATAATGGTGAGGGAAAAAAAGAGCATGGATTATCTTAAAAAAATGGGGGTAGAAAAAAGAAAAATATTTTTAGTACCTGATATGGCTTTTATATTGATGCCACTTTCTGTAGAATATTCAAAAAAAATATTGAAAGATGAGGGTATAGAAGAAAATCAGAAAATGATAGGAATTGCAATACGAGATCTGATCAAAGATGGAAATCTTGACAAAAAAACATATAAAAAATATATAGATTGCACTGCTAAATTAATAGAATATGTAATTGATCGCTTTAATACAATTGTTCTACTTATTCCGCATTCCGGAATAGAATCTTTAAAACAAGTAAGTGAAGATGTGCTCAACAATATAAAAAACAAAGAAAAAGTTTATTGTATAAATAAACGAGAATATGCAGTAGAAGAACTGAAAGGAATAATCGGTCTCTGTGATTTGTTTATTGGAACATATATACACTCAAATATTAACGCACTTTCTATGTGTGTTCCAACAATTGGATTAAGTTATAGTCACAAATTTCAGGGAATTTTTGAAATAATGGAGCAAGTAGAATATGTGTACAATATTAAAGATTTAACAAGTGAAAATTTAATCTTAAAAGTTGAAGATGCTTGGAATAATAGAAAAAAAATAAGAAAAGAATTAGAAGAGAGAATGAAAGAAGTAAAGAAACAAATTATATATGCTGGTAAATTGGTAAAGAAAGTTTTAAACAAACAATAACCAAAATGATTCCGATTATACTACTTCCCATTATCAGATTAAAAGAAATGTATAAACCTATCTTGTAAATAGTACAATAAAAACTATAATATTTATAATTATATAATTGCTAATAAGGATAATTTTGCAGAAGACATCACTTTTAAAAGGAACATTTTATATAGGAATATCACAAATAATTTTTATCTTATCAGGATATGTAATAAATTTCTGGTTAGCAAGATATCTTGGTCCAAATAATTATGGTATATATGGAGTAATAATTTCTTTTCTAAATATAATAAGACTTGTTTCAACAGGGGGTTTCACTCAAGCTGTTTCAAAATATTGTACTGAGAACGAGAATTTAGCTCATTCCATAAAAACATCTATTTTAAGAATTCTAACTCCTTTTAGTATATTCATTGCTATAATTTGCTATTTTTTTTCTCCATTGATTGCTATTATCCTTAAAGATAATAAACTAATCCCCTTTATACGCATTTCAGTTCCTGTAATACCTCTATTTACAATTTATGCTATATTTCAGGGTTATTTTAATGGATTACATTTATTTAATAAACAGTCTTATCTTTCAATAACCTATTCTTTATTAAAACTAATTTTTATTATTCTTTTATCAACTTATTTTGGTCTCTATGGGACTATTGTTGGTTTTATAGTTGCACTTATAGGAACAATTTTAGTTGGAATTTTGTTTTCAGAAAAAGGAAAGGTTGATTATTTTAATAGTCTTAAACTAATTAAATTTGCTCTTCCTATTGGTATTTATTCTATAGCCTTTTTATTTTTAATAAATCTAAATATATTAATGGTAAAATCAATACTCAGAGAAAATATATTAACAGGGTATTATAATGCCTCGCTTACAATTTCAAACATTCCAATTTTTATATTATCAGGTGTATTTGGATCAATAATACTACCATCCACATCAAATTCAATTAAAAGAAAATCTATGGAAAAAACAAAAAATCTTATAAACAGATGGATAAAACTTTCATTAATTATTTCATTACCAATTTTATTTCTTTTCAGTTTTACTAGTTCAAAATTGATAAATTTCCTTTATTCAGAACAATATTCACCAAGTTCAAAAACTCTTTCAATACTAATTTATGGAATGGTTCTCTTAGCAATTTCTGATATGCTAGCTACTATATTAAAAGGTGCTGGAAAACCTAATATTCCAATGATAATTGCATTGGTTTCCCTAATATTAAATTTTATTCTAAATTTATATCTAATACCTAACTACCAGTTGATTGGCGCAGCTATTTCAACATCATTTATAGGATTATTAGTAGTATTTTTAACATCATATATAATTTATAAAGAGTTTAAGACTTTAATTTCTTTTAAAAGTTTTCTAAAGATAATATTAGCATCTTTAATAACTTCAGTTCCTCTTATCTTCATTACTCTCCCAAAATATTTACTTCCAATTGAGTATATGTTTTCTATTGTAATTTACTTCATAGTTCTATATTTTATAAAGGAGATTACAAGGGAGGATATTGAAAAAATAAGACAAACTTTAATTACATTTATTCCTTGGTTATAATAAAAAGATATTTAAATGTAATTTCAAATAAAAATTAAGCTATTTAGTTATAGATTTCATTAGCAAATATTATGATTTTATAAGTATAGTCAGAAGAAGGAGCCCACCTTCCATTTAAACTATTTAGAGTATGTTCTCCATTGTAGTTATGAGGAGGAGATGCACCCCAATTAAAATGCCTTGGATCATATTTATCAGAACAGTAAAGATTTCCATTTGAATCTTTTATTTGAACATGATCAGGATATATATACCATGCTAAATGAGCATAATGAGCTATGATTCCCAATTCTTCAGTAGTAAAAGTGTTATAAACTCCAGGTGCTCCAGTAGCTCCTAATCCACAAAAATTATTAACACTTTCAGGAACTATTCCATCATACTTTAGAAAATTTGTTTCATGACACATCTGAGCCCATACTATATCTGCCCTGATGTTGAATTTATTTCCCCAGTTTAGATACATATCAACAATTCTTGTAGCTCTATTAATTTTGTCTGGATTATGCTTTTTAAACATATTTAGCATCTGTTCTTTTGTTGCTGAACTTATACCCCTCATATTTGTTGAGTTACTTATTACATTTGTTCCACTTACTACACTAACTGTTTTATTTAATGTAGGTACATTCCTTTGTGAGAACCAGGTAATTCTTTCATGAACTAAATCATATTTTAAAACATAGGTACCAGCTTTAGATGGTGCTAATACCTGTGCATTTAGGGTTGCTTCTGCACTCTGAGCCATATCTGATAAAAGACTTGTTCTTTTACCATCCCATGCTATCCTTCTTCCAGCAGTATCATACCAGTGATAGGCTAGATTTACTTTGTTTGTTCCTGTAGAAGGCCATTTCATTGTTCCAGTATTTGTTATTGTTATAGGAACTGTGTATGTCTTACCAGTCTCCATTGATGTTGGAGTCTTTGTTGCATCATCATAGGTTGCATAGTATTTAGCTGTGCTAAGCTGTGTTGTAACTACCTTAACTGTTTTATTTAATGTAGGTACATTCCTTTGTGAGAACCAGGTAATTCCTTCATGGACTAAATCATATTTTAGAATATAGGTACCAGCTTTAGATGGTGCTATAACCTGTGCATTTAGGGTTGCTTCTGCACTCTGAGCCATGTCTGATA
>Ga0209986_10003577_pt1 | contig 13564 bp, 14 predicted proteins | sample BlataG_FD_183168 | JGI IMG/M metagenome (GOLD analysis project Ga0209986, IMG submission 183168) | Deep subsurface microbial communities from Black Sea to uncover new lineages of life (NeLLi) - Black_00105 metaG (SPAdes) (version 2) | ecosystem: Environmental > Aquatic > Marine > Oceanic >...
GCAAGATGCAGGAGTACGCCGGCGGCATGTACACCGCTCGCGCGCGCCTCCAGTCGCGTCTCGGGATGCCGGTCACCGGCGGGGTGCAAGCCGTCCCCGTCGCCAGCATCGAAGAGGACGACGAACCCCAAGGCTGGTTTGGCTAGTGCCCAAGTTCGATGCCAGCTTCCAGTCCCAAAACGGGCTGGACTTGCGGGACTTCGACAGGTTCTCGCGGGACTGGTTTCCCACGGTCCCGGCCGGGGGCGGATCGCTCACGGTCACACGCGATTGGCCGGTGCAGCAGCTCGAGGCGCTCGACGCCGTGCAGCGGGCGCTCACGGTCGGCCTCGGTACGGCGCACGGCATCCCCTTCATCGCGGGGCAGGCCGCGGCGCAGACCAACTTCCTCTCCTCCATCCCGGCGCTGAGCAGCCAAAGCCCCATCCTCCAGGATTTCTCTCGGCTCATGCAGGCAGGGAGAGACCCCGCGGCGGCCATTGAGAGCGCGTTGTCCATCATCAACGAGCTCGGGATCGACGCGCTTCAAGGGGCGGTGGCGGCGGCGGAGACTGTGGCCGGCGTGGTCCAAGCTGTCCCCTTGATCGGGGCGTATGTGGCGCTAGCGCGCCAGTACGGCCAGATCTACTACCAGGCTTTCAAGCAGGTGGACGCCAAGGCTGTGCGTGCCGCTCGGCCCGCCTACGATCCCGAGGTCGACTTCGGGACGTGCAGCATCCTGCGCAATACCGCGGTCACACGCGACTGGACATCAGTTTTCAGCCCTGCACCCGCCGACATGCCGCTCGCTTCTGGCTCGGCCCCCCGCTCTGACTACGGCGCCGAGAGCTTCCAGCGCACCGCGCCGCACTTCGCGGGTCGGCGTGTCTTCGACGCCGACAGCGAGCGGCTCTTCGCGCAGTGGGGCGGGACGGGCCCGGCACTCGAGGTGCGCCCCGGCGACAGCGGCCACATGGGCTTCGTCCCGTTATGGGGCGCGGGCTCGGGGAACGGCGGTTCTGGCCCCCGCCCCAACGCTCGCCCGGGCGGCGGGGTCATGTGGCGCGGGGTGATCTTGAACAAGCGCACCACCGGCGCGATCGACCCCACCCTGGTCGGCGATAGTCTGCCCACCGCGCAGGCGATGGGACTTTCGATGTGGAGGGCGGTCAACAACCCCTACGCACCGCAGATCTTCTTCGTGGACGCGGTCGAGCTCGGCCGCCGGTGGCTCAACTACCTCGTGCAGCTCCGCAAGGGCCTGCACCTGAGCCATCAACGCGACGCCTTCCAGTTTCTCAAGGACTGGCGCGACCACATGTCCCCCTTCGGGGACGAAGACCGCTTTGCCGCGCGGCTGTGGCTTTCGTTCTCCAAGGTCGAAGGGGGCGATCTGTACAAGCAGCGGGATTGGCGCCGAGCTGCCTGTGACGCTCTGGTGCCCGTCTTCGGCTGGGCCCCGTGGCAAGGCGACGCCGAAGACGCCATGGTACGCAAGTACGAAGACGTCGAGGCGATCTCCGACGCCGAGTACATCGACAAGTTCGACCTCAACAACGCCGCCCCGGTGGTCGCGTGCCGCGAGCTCTTCAAGCGCCAAACCGAGGCCACGCAGGCCGTGACGGTGCTCTACAGCCGCGAAGACGACCCCGCCTTCCGCTCGCACGCGCCGCTTCGGCGGCTGCGAGATCGGTGCGTCCAAAAGGCCGTGAACATCCCGCAGATCCGCGGCGCCGCGGACACCGACATGGTCGATCCCGCCCTGATCAAGCAGGCGGGACAGCAGCTTTGGAACCCATCTTCGCCCGTGGCCGCCTTCGACCCGGCCCGCAAGTCCCAGACCTACCTGATCAAAGACGTGTGGGTCGGTGACGTACCCCCGCCGGGGATCTGGGCGGGAAAGCTCAACCTCACCAGCCTCCCCGCCATGAAAAAGCTCGATCTCGGCACCCCGGGAGGGGGCGGCGGCGCGGGGATTCTTTTGCTGGGCCTCAGCGCGGCCGGGGTCTTCATCGCCGCAAGGAGACCAAAATGACCACGCTTGACGTTCAATGGACCCCGGGGCGCGACCCCAGCTCCGCAGCATCTCTCCCCGTACCTGGCGGGCAGTTTCTCGAGCCGCAGGTCATCGACGCGACCTTCGTGGACGAAGACGGCGAGCTCACGGTCGGGGACGACCGGCCCGACCCCGAGGACGATGCTCGGCCTGTCCCCCCGGTCGGGCCGCCGCCTGGTGCGGGGAACACCACGACCATGCTAGTCTTGGGGGGACTGGCGATTGGCGGGATCTACCTGCTCACGCGGAGACGACGATGAACCCAGCACTCAACAACGCACCGGCACCTTGCCAAGACCCGAACGCCTGGCAGACCACCACGCGCATCCGCTACCCGTACATGGGGGAGGAGTCGATCTTCGTCGACGTGCCGTCGCTCAACCCGGCGATCCCCTCGCTCGCGCTCGGCTTCACCCGCTCGCGCACGCAGAAGGTGCCGGCGGGGAGCCTCGGGTGGGACACGCCCGCCGAAGAGCAGTACCGCCAGACGCTCATCCGTCTGGCGCTCGATGCCAAAAACTTCGCCAAGGGTCCGAAGCGGGCGCGGGACCAAGTCAAGCTGCTCGGCGGCCGGGCGTTGACCATCCTCCAGACCGTGATCCCGGCCTTCTACGCCGACGATCCACGTCTGCACGGCCAGTCACTCGCGCAGGACTACCAGGCCGTCGACGAGTTCGGCGTCACCGACTACGTCCTCAACCGCCGCAACGAGCTTCGCCACGACATCGTCGACGCCTACCGTGAGGCGGCGCAGCTCCTCTGGTGTGCCAACTACGGGGCGGCGGAGATCACCTCCTACGTCGGCAACCGCGAGCTCTACGAGTCGACCGTCTCCCCTGTTGACCCCACGAAGCTCGTCGTCGGCGACCCGACCTACCAGCCCGTCGACTTCGACGACAACGACTGGAACATCGGGGAGGGCGACCTCGGCGACCTGCCGACCCTCGGCGAAGCCGGGGTGGACCCCGACGACCTGCCCGACCCCGAGGAGTCGAAGGGCGGAGGCGCAGGCATCGCCATCGCGGCCGGCATCGGCATCGCGGCGCTCTTCTTCTTGACGCGGGGGCGGCGATGAAGCTCATCACGCACGCATCCGCCGGAAATCAGAGCGACCTGGCGTCTATCAAACCCACCCGCAACTACACTCTGGAGCACAGGGGGTTTGTGGTGAAGCTCGCGGTTCAACTCAGGCTGCGCAGGAGCGACATGCAGCCCGCGGTGGTCCAGGGCATCGCCCCCTATGACACCACGGGAGGTCTCGGGCCTGACACGATCGTAGGCCCCGGAATCGCGGGACATACCTTCCCTGGCGGCTACGGCGTCCCGCCGGTCATTGATCTGCGAGAAAACCTCACAGCGCAGCAGTCGAACAACTGGACCGGATTGCTCAACAACATCAAGGTCGATCAGATGGCGGAGCGCTTGGCGCAGCGCGTTCAAGACGCTATCGACACCTACCTCGACAAAGACGGGTCTTCGTCGTCGCCAACCGAGGACACGCCGAGCGGGGGGCCACAACCGAGAGGCCCGGGGCAGACCAGCACAAGAGGAGGCCCCAAACGCACCCAGGCGCGTCTCGTGCAGGGCAGCGACGTGCAGCTCACAGGCGGCGTGCCGACGGAGACGGGGGACGGCGTGGGAGCGCCGGCCGCATCGAGCGGCGGTGGAGGTATGGGCATCGCCCTGCTCGCCGCGGCGGGCATCGGCGCGGCCTTCTTTCTCACGCGGGGGAGGCGGTAATGGCCGCGGACGACCCACTCGTCAAGCCCAAGGAGGTGGGTGGACTCGTCGTGCTCCTCGGCGTCGGCGCGGCGTGGCTCGCAGCCAACCACGCCCTTCAACCCACTGGAGCGCCCGTCTGGCGCTACTACAGGTAGCAAAACCATGGACAAAGACACGAAAATGCTCATCGGCCTCGGGGCCGGTATCGTCGGCCTGGTGGCCCTGCTCGGCTTCGCTGGCAAGGCGGAGGCCTCGACCGAGATCCCTCCGCGCACCGAGGACGATCCGCCCCCCATCCCGCCCGCCGAGGTGAAGACCGGGAGCGAGGCGGTGGGCCTCGTGGTGGGCGAGGATCAAGTCGAGCTCGACCCGGTGCGCTACGCCACGACGGTCTTCGACCTGCTCGACCGAGGCTTCGCGGAAGGGGAGATCGGCTACGACCCGCAGGGGACGGAGTTTCAGCGCACGGTGCAAAAGAACGTGGCGACCGCCTGGGCCATCACGCAGCTCCCGAGCGTGGAGATCAACCTCGAGGGCGTGAGCCCGGCCGAGCGGGCCAGTGTGATCGACCTCACAAACAAGATCACCGGGTCTTACCTCGACGCTCTCGACGAAGATGCGGCGATCTCCCGCAAGGGCTTGCTCGACCGGGTCTTCCGCGGCCTGCAACGCGGCGCCGCCGACGTCTGGGACGGCGCTACCCGCCTGCTCACTTTCCGCCCCTCCACCGACAACATCGTGAAAGACTGGTAATCCATGGCACTCAATCCTGTACGAACGCCCGACGGCTACAACCGCAAGACGGGCGGGGGCGGGGGCGGGACGCCCACCCCCAAGCTCCTCCTCGGACGGGTCGTCGATGATCCGCCTGCGGGCTACGCCGTGAACGGCAAGGGCATCCGATTCCAGGCTGGGGGAAACGAGATCCCCATCTCCATCACGGGTTTCGGCTTCGAGCTCGACGACGTCAACAACAGGCTCGAGCTCACGCCCGTGCCGGGGCCTCCGCCGCCGGCCGTGCCGGCCACGATCGTGCCGGCGTCGTTCGGCTACATCGCCCCCTCTGGCCCCGGCGCGCCGGCGCTCAGCCAGGGCCTCATCGACGCGAGCGGCGGCGCGAATGCCGTCGGCTTCTACGTCCTGACCATCACCACCGCAGCCGGGAAGACCGGCTGTGTTCGGGTCCAAGTCGACCCCGCCAACTGACCGAAAGGAACCAATACCATGGGACAAAACCCCGTTCGCACCCCCGATGGCCTCAACCGGATCTCCGGGGGAGTTGCCGCTGACACCCCGACTCCCGATCTCATCGTCGGGAGCTTCCCGGACTCCTTTCTCCTCCCCGACGTGATCGGCGCGGGCATGGCCTTCCCGGCCTCGGCCGTCGACGCCCCTGTCGGCGTGGCCGGCTTCGGCTTCACGCAGGCCGAGGCGCTGGCGGGGCTCTCCCTCAACCCCGTGCCCGGGTTCCCCGTCCCCGTCACCCCCGCGACCATCGTCGGGGGCTCCATCGTCGCCGTCGCGCCGGTGGGCTCGACGCCGGGGACGATCCTCTGCCAGATCGACATGGGGGGCACGCCCACCGAGTCGATCGGCGTCTACACCCTCAGCGTGACCACGGCGGCCGGCAAGACCGGCGGCGTGCGGGTCCAGATCAACCCACCCAACTGATCCATGGCGAACGTGGTCGCATGCGCCCCTTCGGGGGCTTTGACCCACAGCCAACGCAAGCGGCTGCCGGCCTCCGCGTTCGCGCTGCCGTCGCTGCGAAAGTTCCCCCTCTACAAGCTCATCGGGGGTGAGCTGCTCCCTTCTCGGTCTCACGCGATCAACGCGAAGGCCCGGGCGCAGCAGTCCTACAACCGAGGGGAAATCAGCGGATCGACCCTCTCTTCCATCGACCGCAAGGCCGATCGAGTCATCAAGGAATGTGACATGGCGAAAGCAAAGAAGACCACGAAAAAGCGCGCTTCCAAGAAGCGCACCCCCGCACAGATCGCCGCGACCAAGCGCCTGGTGGCGATGAACAAGGCCCGTGCGAAGAAGAAGGCTTCCAAGAAGAAGGCCAAGAAGACCACGAAGACCGTGCGCAAGGTGGTGCGCGAGACGATCGACACCACCACCCGCACCACCCGCAAGAAGGCCACGAAGAAGAAGGCATCGAAGAAGGTCGTCAAGAAGAAGACGACCAAAAAGGTGACCCGCAAGCGTCGCACGCCGGCGCAGATCGCCGCGACCAAGCGGCTCATCGCGGCGAACAAGGCTCGAGCGAAGAAGAAGACCGCCAAGAAGACCACGACCAAGCGCAAGGCCGCCAAGAAGGCGCCGAGCCGCAAGCGTCGTACCGTCAAGGCGCGCTACGAGACGGGCAAGAACATGCGCGGCGTGCGGGTCAAGGTGGCCGGCAGCAAGACCCGCGTCCCCGTCGAGGTGCGCGACATCCCGTCGATCAAAAACCGCGTCATCGTCCTGGTGTAGATCATGCCCAACTTCGTCTACCGCAGCCCCGAGGGGTTCAACAAGTTCGTCGACACCGCGAGCCTGGCGGCGGAGTTCCCCGGAGCTCCACCGCCTGCGAGCCCCGACCCGCTCAATGACGAGTTCACCGAGGTGGGCCCGCTCGACCCGGCGGAGTGGGACGTGAGCGGCGAGGTAGGTGATCTGACCGAGCCCCTCGAGATCACACAGTCGGACCTCGGGCTCAACGTGGCCTGGACGCCGACCACGGCCAACAGAGCACTGGTGCTCCGGCGGGGGGACGCCCCCGTCGGGGACTTTGCGCTGTACGCTCACATCGGCATCAACCGGATCGCGGGGTCTGCGTTGGTCAACCGGATCGGCCTGTTCGCCGCCACTATGGCGGGCGCCAAGGTCACCGAGGGCCTGTTTTGCGCGATGCAAGGCGGTGGCGCCTTCGTCGGGGTGGGCGGCAAGATCTTCACGAGCACATCCCAGACTGCGGGCAACTTCGTGGAGGTGACGACCCTCTCCTCGTTGTGGCTTCGGCTGCGCTACACCGCCGTCGACCGCCGCATGTGGGCGGGCTTCTCCGCCGACGGACGGACGTGGAACGAACGCCGCAAGGACGTGCTCGCCAACCCGGCCAACTCCGTGGGCCTCGCTTGCGTGTCGCAGAACGTGCCCTCGCTGCTCTCGGCGCGCGTGCGGAGCTTCCGTGTCCAACCAGGCACCGTCGACCCGACGTCGCCGCTTCCATCGTCCATCTACGAGTAGGAGATCGCCATGAGTAGCAGAGTCCTCAGATCACCCGACGGCTTCGTCAACATCGCTGACGAAGCGGCCATCACCAACTGCTACAACGTCGTCGCCTCCCTCGCAGATCTGCCCGATCCCGTGGCCGGCGTCCGCACCCTCCCCGCCGCCACGGCCACGCTGGTATGCGGGGAGATCACCCTCCCCGCCGGCGAGCGCATCGTCGTCCCCAACGACGCGATCTTGGTGGGGCGGGACGCGGACATCGACGGCCTGCTCGGCGACGTCAACGCCCCGCTCGTCTCGAGCGCGGGCAACGGGCTGGTCCTCGAAGACCTGTTCCTGCGCAACTACAACGCCGGCGCCGATGCGTTTTGCATCCGCACCACGTCGCTTCCCTTCCCTGCGAGCCGGGTGACGCGCATCGGCGGCACCGCGGTGAGCGTCGGCGGCAACAAGGGGATCTTGGTCGAAGACGCCTCCGCGGTGAGCCTCGTCAACGTCCTCAACCGCTGCGAGACCGACGGGATCGTGTTCCGCGGTACAGGACAGGGGCTCATCATCGACGGGATCACGGCCTTCCCCGCGGTGCCGGCGACGTCGCGCACCATCTTCTTCGACAACGGGTGCAACTACAGCTCGGTGCGGGTGCAGTCGTGCCAGATCCCCCTGTTTGATCCTGCCCAGGTGTCCATCGAGCTCGACGCCGGCGGCACGCTCAACCTCGCGGGGTTCTTCTCCAACGCCTTCATCGACACCATCGGAGGCCCTGCGAACGGGCTCGTGGGCCTCGGCCCCGACCTAGAGAACGCGATCATCTTCTTCGCCAACTACGGGGTGGCGGAGTCCCGCTTCGGCGGGGGGCTGAGCATCAACGGCAACCCCGCGTCAATCCAGACCGTGATCCCCGCGCTCAACACCTGGGTGCCGATCGGGGCGGGGAACCCGGGCACGCATCCCCTGTTCGTGCTCGACCCCAGCTCCGCGCGCGTGGTGCTCGACCAGCCTGCGGGAGCGGAGAGCGCCGTCTTGCGGTACGTCGGGGGAGACGAGACGAGCACGCATCTGACCGCCTCGGTCTCGCTGCGGGCCGTGACCCTGGGCACCGCCCGGGCCATCGCCGCCCGCCTCGTGCTCTTCCCCGCGGGAGGTGGTCCGGCCGTGCCTATCGATCCGGCCTTCACGACCGTGACCGCCGGCTTGATCGCCGCAGGCAACAGCCTCTCGCTGACCGCCAACCTCACGCTCCAGCCGGGCGATGGCATCGGGATCGAAGTGCAAAATCGCACCGACGCCGACAACATCGTGGTCGACAGCGTCGACTTCGGTTTCAACGGGACGTAAAAAACCCCCGGGAAGCAAACTCCCCGGGGGTGTTTGAGGCTGGGCTCCCCAGCCCTTGCCTCGTTGGCTCAAAGCACGTTACCGTGCAACTGCGTGACCAGTTACCCGCAGCCTACCGCGACACGCGCCCCGTGTCTACCCTCGCCGACCTCGAAAGGACATCGCCCGTGACCAGTTGGATAGATCCAGAGCTCCAGGCCCGCTACGGCCGCTTCGCCACGTCCGCCGCCCCCTGGGTGGCCGCCGGCTTCAACGTCATCCCCTCCCGGGGTGTGGGTGACAAGCGGCCCGGCACCAGCTTCAAGGAGCTCTACCGCTGCGACAGCCCGAGAATCGGCGGCGGCGACCTCAAGGCCTGGGGGGAGGGGCGCCCGGACGTGCCGGGCCTTTTGCTGCTCTCCTCGGGCGCTCGGCTGGGCCTCGTGGTGGTCGACATCGACGACCCGGCCCGGCTCGACTGGACGCTTCGGGCCTTCGGTGAGACTCCTCTCATGGTCCAGACCGGCCGCGACGAAGGCGGTTTCCACGCCTACTACCGCGTGGCTCCGGGCGAGCGGGTGACGAGCTCGGCGAACCTCATCGGCCCGGGCGGGGTCGACCCCTACAAGACCCGGATCGACGTCAAGAGCTGGGGCGGGTACACGGTGACGCCCGGGTCGCTGCACCAGTCGGGGCTGGAGTACCTCGCCAGCGTGCCTTTCCCCGAGCTCACGCTCGAGCTGCTGGAGTCCCTGCCCGAATTCGACCTCGACCGCCACGAGGCGGAGCGCCAGGCCGGCTTCGACCGGCGCGGGAAGCGGCCTCCATGCCGCGTCCCGGGCCGGGGCGAGACGCCCGGGGAGTGGTCGGGGGCGTTCGCGGAGGCCGGGGTGCTCGAGCCGTCGCAGATCGTCGTCGACGAGCGCGGAAACGAGCGGGAGCTGCGGGAGCTTCTCGACGGCGAGCGCCTCTTCGCGCCCTACCGCGAGGACCAAAACCCCTCGGCGACGGTGTTTCGGCGAGGCACGGCGCACTACGTCTACGACTGGTCGACCTCCGAGCGGTGGAGCGTGGCGACGGACTGCGCGATCGACTTCGACGCGCTGCTTGCGCCTTTCATGGCGGCTGCGGAGCCGCGGGTGGAGGAGGATGGATCGGGGTGCGCGGATGGCACACCCCCATGTTCTCTTAACCAAGAAGGAGATCATGGGGTCGGGGGGTGCGTGGCCGACGCCGACGAGCCCGCTGCCAACGACATCGACGAGGAGTCCCCTCCCGACTGGCCGGCCTACCTCGACGCCTCGCCCGCGCCGCCCGAGACGGACGACCCGCTGAGGCTGCGGGAGTACGGCCTCACGGCGCGCCTGGACCACGTCGACCTACCGCCGGCCATCTCCAACATCCGAAGCGCTGTGCGGGCGCGTGAGGCCGCCTCGCCGGTCGACATCACCTTCATTCAGTCCCCGCCGGGCACGGGGAAGACGCTGTGCATGGAGGACGAGTGGCGCGACGAGCGCGTCACCACCGCCGTCGCCATCGTCCCGTCCATCTCCCTCGCCCACGCCGCCGCGGCGCGCCTCGGGGGTGGGGCGGTGTCATACCAGGAGGAGGGCGCCGAGGAGGCGCCCAAGCTCGTCACCACGATCCACAGCCTCGCGCGCTTTGAGCGCGACGAGATCGACCTGCTCGCCATCGACGAGCTCTCTGCGGTCATCGACGCGCTTTGCGCACCCCGATCTTTGGTGGATCAACCCGTCGAGACCCTGATGACCTTGCTCCAGCTCATCCGGCGGGCGAAGCGCGTGGTCATCGGCGACGCCGACCTCCAGCTCTGGCACGTCGCCTTCATCGCCTCGCGCCTGCCCCCGGGCAAGCGGGTGCGGCTGTACACCCACGCCCCGAAGTTCAAGGAGACCGTGGTGATCTCCTCCACCGACTTCACCTACGCCCGGATGATCGACGGGCTCGCGGCGGTCGAGGCGGCGCGGCTGCGGGGTGAGAAGCACTGCATCGCCATCCAGGCCGACACGAAGGCGGCGACGCGGCAGATCTACGAGGTGATCCGCGTGCTGTACCCCAGCCTCAAGTCCGTGTGCATCACGGGGGACAACGCGGACGAAAAGGAGGTGCAGCAGATGCTCGCCGACCCCGACGGCATGGTCCGCGACAACCACGTCATCTTGCACAACACCGCATGCGCCACCGGGGTGTCCTTCAACGTGAGCGTCTCGGGCGTCTACACCTTCTATGAGAACCGCGACATCTCGCCCAAGTCGATCATGCAGATGCACATGCGCTTTCGCAAAAGCCTGATCCGCTTCATCGGCACGAAGCCATGGAAGACGGAGAATCGGCCGCGCTACTCGCAAGACATTTGGCGCCGCCACAAGCGACGGCACTCCGCCGAGGCGACGCTGCTCAAGCGCAGCCTCAAAGACGCCTTCACCCTGGATCTCGACGGCAACTACCGGATCGACAACCCCCACTATGAGCAAGCCTTCTTCGCCTGCGCGGGGCAGGAGGCGGAAGCGTTCAACGACCGCAGCGGCGAGGTGCTGCGCCTGGTCCGCACGCGCATCGAGTCGTGCGAGATCTGCGAGGATGCGGTGACGCCCGACGAAGCCAACGCGATCAAAGCGTTCTTTGAGCGCCGAAAACACGTCGCCGAGGTGATCCATCTCGACCATTGCCAGGGCGTGTCGGATGCGGAGAAGATCGCCCCCAAGGAGGCCGAGGTGATCCAGAAAAAGCACGTCCGAACCCCCGAAGAAAAACTCGCGCTCGAGCGCCACAACATCGCCACGTTCTACGAAAAGGACGTGACCCCCGAGCTCGTGGACTACGACCGCAACGGGAAGATGCGCGCGGCGCTGACCAAGCTCGCGCGCGCCCGCATGGTGCTAGAGCACCACGACGACGAGCTCGCCTTCACCGAGCACGAGCGCAACAAGGGGCGGACGCTGAGCCGGCACCGCGCCAACTTTCTCGAGGCGCAGCTCCTCGCCGCCTTGCTGCGCGAGGCTTTCGACATCGCTCCGGGCCAAGACTGGCTCAATCACCTACGCGAGCTGACCGTCGAGGCGCCGGAGCTTAGCGATAGGGTGTGGGCGTTTCTCGAGCGCCACCGCGGCGCCATCGGTGCGGTGGACGTGTTCGGCAGAGCGCCGACGGAGAAAGCCTATGCCGTGCGCTGGCTTCACGGGATGCTTCGCCGCCTGGGCATCAAGAGCGGCCGGGCGAAGAAGGGCAGCGGCTCCGATGGCGCTGTGTGGGTCCACAGCTACGACGTGGAAACCGCTTGCGAGATGGGGCAGCCGTGTTACCTTCGCATGCGCTCGCGCTTCTCCTCGGCCATGGCCGCCCGAAAGTGGAGTGAAGCCGTCGACGCGCTCGTGAAGGCCGCTGCATGATCCCCCACGTCTCCGCTTCCCAGATGGGCACCTTCTCGCCGCAATACGAGGGATGCAAGCGCAAGTGGGCGTTCCAGAAGATCGACGGGCTACCCGATCCCGCCGGCGAGGGTGCCAAGCTCGGGGGCGAGGTCCACACCCTGCTCGAAAACTTCGTGAGCAAGGGCCAGGTGTTCCCTGCGGGCAAGGCGGGACGGGTGGCGCACACCGCCTTGCCCTATGCCAAGGAGCTGCTGGCGCATCCCGAGTGGAACGTCGAGGTGGAGCGCGAGTTCGACGTGATGATCGACGGGGTGCGCTACGTCGGCAAGATCGACATCGGCTACAAGCCCCCGGGCCTGCCGCGCGTGGTCCAGGATTGGAAGACGAGCAGCAACCCGCAGGAGTATGGGCTCACCGAAGAGACCATGCTCGACGACCCGCAGGCCGTGCTCTACGCCAAAGAGTCGTTTTTGCGCTACCCGGGCGAGCAAGAGCTCACGCTGCGGTGGGTCTACATGCACAGCAAAAAGGCCGTGCCCGCCTACGACGTCACGCGCACCGTGACGCGCGAGGAGGTTGACACCGCCTTTGAGCGTGTGCATGCTGTCGGGACGGAGATCCGGGAGGCCCGAGCCGACGTCTCCGAGCATGGACTGACCGCCAAAGACTTCGAGCCCAACTTCGACGCCTGCGGAAACTACGGGGGCTGCCCCTTCATCCGCTTTTGCCCCGGAGCCTGCGACCCAAAACGCATTATCGGCGCTCTATTCAGCTCCGAAACCCCTCAAACAACGCCAACTGCAAAGGAAACGCCCACCATGGACATGAGCCCCGAAGCCCTCCTCGCCAACCGTCGCCGTCGCCAAGGCCGCAAGGCCCCCCTGCGCGCCGGCGAGGCCCCACCCGCAGCGCCCGAGCCCCAGACGGCCCCGGAGCCCGAGCCGCAGCAGGAGGCCGCAGCCCCCGAGACTCCCGCCGAGCCCGCGCCACGACGGCGCCGTGGGCGTCCCCCCGGGTCGACCAACAAGCCCAAGACGCCCGAGCCCGAACGTCCAGGTCTCGACCCCGAGGCCGCTCGCGCGGCTTTCGCCGAGACCGAGACGGCCGCCGCTGAGCTCGAGGCCCGGGCGCAGCGGATCAACGCCCCGGAGAGCGGGCTCGACGACGTCGACAAGCAGGTCGAGGTGTCCGAGCGCGTGGCCCAGGTGATCGAGTCCAACCCGGGCCGGTCGAACAGCAGGGGCGGCGAGCGGCGGGAGACCCACGCCCAGGTGACGGCCACCGCGCTCGCGGCCGGCGACGACGTGGCGACCGCGGACGCGAAGGGAAAGGAGGCCGCAGGCATCGAGCCCGACGGCAAGCCGGCCGAAACGCCCAAGAAGGCCAAGAAGAAGGCCGGTGACCCCACCCCCGCCGAGGCCTGGCTGCGCCTCGCCGCGGTCCCCGGGCGCACCGGCGACGAAGTGGAAGCCCTCTACAAGCTGTGGCTCGGGAGGTTCGCGTGAAGGCGCGGGCACGCCACGTCGTCGAGCTCGTGGTGCAGCGCGACGATCTCGTGCGCGTGTTCATCGAGCGCGCGGCCGAGGAGGGCGCCTGCCCCATGCCGCCCAAGGGCGGGGACGTCCACGTCGACTGGGGGCGCGACGCTTCGGACGACCCGGTGACGATCTCCTGGGAGCTCACCGAAAACTCGCCGATCAACGGGCGCAAGAAGACCAAGAAGGGATGAACCCGTGGCGCTGGAGGATGTACTGGGCGACTTCGGGAAGGTTACGGCGGCGCCGCCCAAGGATGCGCTGGACGATGACTTCCGCACGGCCACGTCGGCCGTGGAAGCGACGGATGACTTCAAGCGCATCTTTCGCCTGCCGAAAAAGCA
>Ga0209986_10003578_pt1 | contig 13563 bp, 12 predicted proteins | sample BlataG_FD_183168 | JGI IMG/M metagenome (GOLD analysis project Ga0209986, IMG submission 183168) | Deep subsurface microbial communities from Black Sea to uncover new lineages of life (NeLLi) - Black_00105 metaG (SPAdes) (version 2) | ecosystem: Environmental > Aquatic > Marine > Oceanic >...
CGTCTCACGGTTGGGGGAAGCGACGCTGCCGCCATCGAGATGGTCGCGGCCGATCACAATCGGCGCGGAAATCTTGCCCTTCTTTATGTAATCATTAATGATCTCGCCGAATTTCGCTCTCTCGCCGTATCCCAACCAGCAGATGCGCGCCGGCAAACCCTGGAAGGGGATTTTCTCCTGCGCCATCTTTATCCAGCGCACTAAGGGTTTATTGTAGTCAAATTGCTCAAGGATGACCTGGTCGGTGACCTCAATATCCTTCGGGTTTCCCGAAAGCGCCGCCCACCGGAAGGGGCCTTTCCCTTCGCAAAAGAGCGGACGAACGTAGGCCAGCACAAAGCCGGGGTAGTCAAAGGCATTGTTGAGACCGCCGGTCTTGGCCTGGCCGCGCAGATTGTTGCCGTAGTCAAAGACGACCGAGCCGGCCTTTTGAAACTTTATCATGGCGGCGCAGTGCTTAACCATAGACTCATAGGAGCGTTCGATGTACGCTTTCGGATCTTTCTTGCGCAAGCGATTGGCTTCAGTGACGGTCAACCCTTCGGGAATGTAGCCGTTCAACTCGTCATGGGCGGAAGTTTGATCGGTGACCATATCCGGCAGGATGCCGCGCCTGAAGATCTCCGGGAAAACCTCGGCGCAGTTACCCACCAGCCCAATTGAGATCGGCTCTTTTGACTTTGAATGTTCTTTGATAAGTTTCAACGCCTTATCAAGTGTCTTGACTTTGATATCGCAGAAGCCGGTTTTGAGCCGTCGATTGATCCGCGCTTCGTCGACTTCAATCACCAGTATCGACGCTCCCGCCATCGTGGCGGCCAGCGGCTGAGCACCGCCCATGCCACCCATGCCGCCGGTGAGAATCCATCTGCCGCTCAAGTCGCCCCCGAAATGCTTGGTGCCCGCGGCGGCAAACGTTTCGTACGTCCCCTGTATTATTCCCTGGGTGCCGATGTAAATCCAGCTTCCGGCGGTCATCTGGCCGAACATGATCAGCCCCAGTTTGTCAAGCTGACGGAATTTTTCCCACGTCGCCCAGGCCGGCACCAGATGTGAATTGGCGATCAGAACGCGGGGGGCATAGTCATGTGTTTTGAAAATCCCGACCGGCTTGCCCGACTGCACCAACAGAGTTTCGTCATTTTCCAGCGACTTCAATGACTTGACAATGGCATGATACGCCTCCCAGTTGCGGGCGGCTTTGCCGGAGCCGCCGTAGACGATCAGCTCCTGCGGTTTTTCGCCGACCTCCGGGTCGAGGTTGTTGTTGAGCATTCTCAGGGCGGCTTCCTGGTGCCACCCCTTGCACGATAATTTCACGCCGCGCGCGGCCTTGACACTCTTAGGTCTCATCTGCCTTACTCCTTACAACTTGATCCGAATATACGGTGGTGTGAAGGGATAGTCAATTGGTGTGTTTTATGGTTGCTGTTGTTTCCTGAAAAGACTATGATTGAGTACTTAGAGATGGGATTCGCGAAGAATGGCAAAAAAGAGCAAGGAAAGCTTAGGTAGGGAAAAGGCTTCAATTCATTGAAAGGGAACAAATCATGGAAATCAAACTGCGGGACATCGGCTCTGTTATTGCCGACGATGTATCGCCTTCCTTTGACGTATTCCGATTCAAGGCACTTGCTAACGAGTATGTCCATCCAGGATCTCTCGTGGCAGCAACAGTCGACGATCGAACATTTATTCTTGGGAGGGTTTCGGGATCAATCGAGATAAATCCTCATGAGAGTGCTTCCAGAACCGCAGTTCGTCACGCCATGCAGATTGAGGCAGATTATCCTGGTGAAGAGCTCTCTACTACCGTGTATCGTGTATACGAGGCTGACGTTATTGAGCAAGGCATCTTAACCGAGAAAGAATTAGAGATTGTGGAACCCATGGATATGGCAAAGGCAGGCCAACAGGTCTTCCTTCCAAATGAGGAAGTAATATCTAAGGCCATGGGTTTTGAAAAGGAGAGTCTAAGTGCTTTTGTGATAGGGCACACAAGGATTCTGGATAAAGGTCTGACAGGAAAAGAAGAGGATATCCCAGAGAACGTACTACTAAAGCCAGACGTCATACAGAGACATCTATTTGTAGGCGGTACCACTGGAAGCGGAAAATCCTTTGCTACAGGGATTCTAATTGAAGAGATTAATAAGTTTGACGTGCCAGTTGTTATCCTTGATTCTCAGAATGAGTATATCTCGTTAACTGAGGACTTAGGAGGGAGGGTCTTAAGACCTGGGCCAGATTACACAGTGAGGTTATCGTCTTTAATCGAAAGCGAAGTCCTTGATCTAGTCCCTACGCTTCGGGGGACAGTCGGTTACGAACTCCTCGCTTTCTCATTCTTAGCTTTGAAGAGGGAAATGAGAGAAGGTGACCGGCGAGAATTCGGCCTAACCGATCTTGTAAGAAGGATGGAAACTGATGCTCCTACACTTGAAGTAAACGATAGGAGCCGTAGACTGGGCGTAATGAGAACCCAGTCTTCTATTCGGAGACACGATTTTCTCGGTGAGAGAACAAACTGGGTCAATATGTTGGCGAAATACTCAGTGATAAACATAGATTGTGCCAGACTTGACCTCAGCCAATTGCAATTGGTGGTAGGGGCAACTCTGAGAGAGCTTCAGAACTTGAGACTGAGGAAAGAAATCCCCCCATATGTTGCTGTCTTAGACGAGGCCCACCTGCTCGTTCCCGAGGGAGAAGACACTGCTTGTAAGCAAGTGATAAGGGAAAACGTTCGAATCGGCAGACATTATGGAATTTGTATGATACTTGTGACCCAAAGCCCGGTTGATATTGATAAGAAAACGATCCGCCAGTGTAACACAAGATTAATTTTTGCTCTTGAACCGGATCAACTACACGCTTTGCAGGGGATAAAGGCCGATGCTACGGAAGAAATGCTACATAGGTTGCCTAAGATGCCACGGGGGACATGTATCCTTTCTGGAACCTACGAGACTATCAAACACGCAATTCCAATCAAGGTTCGATCCAAAAGGAAAACAAGGCCAGGCGGAGCTGCCCCTGACATTTTTGAAGAGGTAAGAGAAAAGTGGAAAAAATGAATAACTCTGAAGAGAGAGCCCTTTCATTTGAGGAGACTTTATCTCGGCTCGAAGCCGAGATGCGTATTGATCCAATCGTTGTGAGAACCGCCGATTACTTGGTCACAGCAAGTCACCTGGATGAGGAGAAGGATATCCTTGAAGAAACCAAAAGGCAACTGATGAAAGAAAACCCTCGAGAGTTATTCCTTAACTACCTTAAAGACATCGTCAGAGGGGTGAAAGATGCGGACCGGGCCAATCAGTACAAATTTGCAAGGCAGATTAATGATGTGGCCATAATGGGTTTGGGAATATGGCAAGAGGATCTAGGCTTATCTGCAGCTGGAAAAGAGGCTATCAAGATTTCTGGAGAACCGAATTGGCCTTCTATCAAGGAGTGGATTGAGCAATCGGTATTTGGAGAGTACTTCATTCAGGAGTATAGTGTTCCAACTGATAATGAGTTGTGGGGTAATGACTTCCCGTTGCGAATGAGTGCGTGTGACGCAAGCCAACATAGATTCAAACTGCGGGTGCCCTTTAACAAGACGTGGGCAACTCCTGTCATTGTAAACAATTCTGCCGGAACGATAAAGGAGAAAGAAGGCACCGAACCAAAATGGAAACACATCGCGGTGCCAAAGGATACTAAAGAATATGAAAACTGGGTAATTTTGGGTCCTGACGATTATTCGTCAATGGATGAAGGTCACTATGAATGGGCAGCAAAGTCCTCCATGGATGTAGGCCAATTATTCGTTGAAGAAACCTTCATTTTTAAACATGGTGGGATTTCTCTCAAGCCCGATGTGCATTTCAGGGATGGACGAATCTTTCCTCAGGACCATCTAATGAACTGTACAATAGAAAACAGGCACGGTCAACTAACGAGAGAAGCTATTTTTCGGATGACTACCACCCTTCGCAGTGCAAAGGAGTTAAAGATTCTTTATTGCGGCGTAGCGAAGAAGGTGCAGCTAAGAGTTTACAGTTTTGTTATTGACTGGTATATCAAGAAGGTTATGGGAAAAACGAACTGGAATCCTGCTGGACAGGTATTGAGTGATTCCGAGATTATGCGACACCTAATATATAAACCTGACTTCAATGGCAGAACTTTTGACGGAATATATGTTTCATGCCCGATTTTGAGACGCTTTGAAACGGCTTCTAACCTAAACAGAAGGACAAAGAGACAGGCTAGAAACGATCTGGACAGACTTTCAGGGACCTTTCATGGTAGGGGCATAACTGCTAGAGATATCGCAGATGAGGCCTTGAAGGCCGGGGTTATCATGTTCTTTGCTGGGCATACGAAGTCTGAAGAGCTTTACATACCGCGCTACGAATATGCAGTTGACTTGAACGAACAGGAATCAAGGCATGATAGCTACAGAAATACAATAGTTAGGGTCCTTTCAGCCCTTCGTCTCGCCTCTTTTGATGTGGACGAGGACCATTTGTGGGGCCTCGAAGAGCCCATAACGACACTAGTTCCTACCCCGCTGTTGGTAGCTCATGATCTCAGCAAAAAATGGGGGGAAGACTTAGCTTCAAACTTTTCTCAACGCGTTACTGCCGAGTTTATAAAACGGTTGCGAGAAAAGAGGGCTATGATTTGAAGGACTTCGCTCCAAGACCGTTTAAGTACCCTTCAACCAGATACTCAGGCAGCAAACTGAAATTCCTTGATTGGATTTGGGAAAATGTGAAAGACTTGAGATTTCGCTCTGTGCTTGATGCGTTTGGCGGGACCTGCAGCGTTAGTCTTATGTTCAAGCGATATGGAAAGCAAGTATACTACAATGACTTGTTATCGTTCAATCAGACCATCGGCAAGGCGATCGTTGAAAACAGAAGAGTGACCGTAAGCGAAAGTGATCTAAACCAGATTCTCAATCATAATCCACCACAATTCTGCAATTTCATTAGTTCGACTTTTAGGGGGATTTTTTTTCTTGACCTGGAAAACAAATGGCTTGACAGGATTATCGCCAATATCGCTCAAGTTTCTAACAGTTATAAAAAGGCGATTCTTCTAGCAGCGCTATTTCAGTCCTGTCTTGCAAAGAGGCCATTTAATCTGTTCCATCGTGCTAATCTGTACCTGAGAACAGCTAATGTATCGAGAACCTTCGGTAACAAGACAACATGGGAGAGGCCTTTCAGCGAGTTAATGAGTAGGTTTGTGCACGAATACAACAGAGCGGTTTTTGATAACGGAAGATCAAACAAGGTGATAGGCGGGTACGATGCCGTTGATGCACCTAGCGGACTGGATCTCGTCTACTTAGATCCACCTTATTTTTCGGCTCATCCTGCCCGTGGAACTGATTACATAGCATTTTATCATTTCCTTGAGGGCCTTGCCGATTATCCAAATTGGGGGGGAAAAATAAACTGCAATGCGAGTAAGATTAAGAGAATTGATGATGTTCCTGAAATTCACAAGTGGACCCGCAAATCAACAATCGTAGGTTCTTTTCGTGAACTTATCGAAAGATACCAGAATAGTATTATCGTTCTATCCTATCAGAGTAATGGTGTACCGGCAAAAGAGGAAATCATAACCATACTCCGAAAGTACAAGAGGAAAGTTACTATGGTATCGAGACCTCATCGATATGTCCTAAGTCGAACAACTAAAGAGGAATTAATATTCATTGCTCGGTAGAGTAAGAGAATCTCGCCGTCCACGCTGCTTTTAGCCAGGCTTTTGTCAGATTCAGTGGCCGATATTTCCAAGAAGAGAACAACAGGCGCATGAAAATCGAAGGCAAAAGCGTTAACCTTAGAAAAGTCACCAAAGTCGACGCAGAATCGGTCTACGAAAACGCCAGGGACGGGGAGATCAAGATGCCCTGCGTTTCATTAAGTAAAGCCAGCTATAGATGATATGAGAAACGCGGGACTATCGGCTCCTGAGGCGAACGGTCGGTCGTGAAGCTACCCTTGCGAAGTTGCGACCAAGAGCAACCCTGACAAATGCTTACAAAGTGATCAGGTCCGTTGGCCCCAGAAGCCGAGTAAACAGCTCTAAGAACCTCCGGTCAAAGCTATCCTTCTCAGCGTGCATCGTCTTGAGGGCCGGGAAGGTGCCTACCGCCGACCGATAGACCCGTTCGGTGGTCATGGCGTCAAACACATCGGCAATGGCCAGGATCTTGCTGAAAGCATGAATCTCATTACTGCCGACGCCATCCGGGTACCCCGAATGGTCTTCCCGCTCGTGATGTTGCTTGATCGGCAGGTATGATACTTCGGGGATCAGATCGGTCTCTCTGACCAGTTCCACGCCCCACCGCGGGTGCTGCCGCACGGTTTCCATTTCGGGTGGGTCGAGGGGGCCGCGTTTGTTGAGAATGGATTCGGAAATCTTAGTCTTACCGACATCGTGCAACAGAGCGCCGGTGCCCAGTTCGATAAGCTCCCTGGTGCTGTCCATTCCGGCAGCGTGAGCCAGCGCCAGAGAGAAGGTGCATACGTTCACCGAGTGAGAGTAAACGGAATAGTCAAACGACATCACGCGCAGCATGTTATGGAAAGCGTTCTGTCCTTCAAGAACATACAGCACCGTCGATTCCACCATGGCCTGGCTGCTCTTGATGTTCTCTCCTAAAGTTGGATTACTTAATACGTCTTTGACCAGCTCCTTAGCGCTGTCGTAGACGATACTGGCCTTGGTGAAATCATCAACCGAAGGGTCCGTCATAATCTTTGCGATGTGGGTTCGAATGTATCTCTGATACTGGTGCCGCTTGTCGATTGGGACATAGAGGCGGCTTACGTTGTTATCCAGCAGAGCCGATTGCGTTTTTGCCGTGAAGGGAAGATGGCAGGCCCGATACAGAGCAATGTCTCGTCCGGTATATATGTAGAGGTCAAAGTCGAGGACACTGTCAATCCGAAGAGAGTGCACGTATATGGGCAGGAACAGGTTTAAGATAGCTTGTGTTGTCTGGCCAGAAACCATAGAATCTCCCTTGATATATTAATTGTCGGCAGACTGGCGACGACAAGCAGCTCTAGCCGAAAAAAATGGACAAAAATACCTGAGTCTGTCCGGCATTGCGGCTTACGCCGCAATTGACTGATCGGCAATAGGTTACAAAATGCACGGTTGAAGACCGCAGGGGCTGCGCCCTACTTCCTATCTGCTTGACAGCCTTTGGCTTTTATGCTGTATTAGCATAACGAGATCCAGAATCAGGTAGCAGACGCATGAAAATCGAAGGCAAAGGAGTCAACCTTAGAAAAGTCACCAAGTCCGACGCGCAATCAATATACGAGCATGCCAAAGACAGAGAGATCAGCCGGTATACCTTTATACCTCATCCCTACAAACGAGAAGATGCCCTGCATTTTATTAAGTTCACCCATCTACAGATGAAAAAGGGGAAAGAATATCATCTGGGGATTGAATTGAAGGCTACCGGTCAGATTATCGGTATGATCGGCATGATGCAGATAAGCCGGATGCACCGGCGCGCCGAAGTGGGCTACTGGCTGGGCAAAAGTTACTGGGGCAAAGGATATGCGGCCGAAGCGCTGCGCCTTATGCTGCGGTTCGGGTTCGAGCAACTGAAGCTTGTTCGCATCACGGCCGGAGTTATGCACCTCAATCTTACCTCCGCCCGCATGCTGGAGAAAGCCGGCTTCACCTTTGAGGGTCGGTTGCGCAAGAACTTTATGCAACACGGCCAGTGGCTGGATGAATTGCGCTACGGGATTTTGAAGGAAGAGTTCAGCAGGAAGTGAAGACGGCTGTGACATAAGTGGTGTTGAGACGAAGTTTTGAGAGAACAGTAGGTCGGGTTTCAAGTGGAACGAAGTGGAATGAGAAGCCCGACAATAGATTACATACCATATGTCGGGTTTTTCCCCGCCTTAGGCGGGTCAGAACCCGACCTACAAGACTTTTGTCACAGGCTCTGAAGGTTCAGGACGGCAAGACCTGTATCCTAAAAAAACCATTGCCTTTTCTGATTTGCGGATTATATTGGGCTTACATAAATCTTCGGGGCGAGGCGAAATTCCTCGACCGGCGGTTAAAGCCCGCGAGCCGGGAAACTCCTGGCTGAGCCTGTGAAATTCAGGCGCCGACGGTATAGTCCGGATGGGAGAAGAAGATAGATTGGCGCGCCTATGGGTGTGCACGCCCCGAAGTATATTTCGGGATTTTTTATGGCTGAAACGGCTGATGCGACCTACATGCTTCGCGCCTTGAACCTTGCCGAAAAGGGAAGAGGCTGGACCTCGCCCAACCCGATGGTAGGCGCTGTGCTTGTCAACAAGGGTGAGATTGTCGGTGAAGCCTACCACTGCTGTGTGGGCAAGGAGCACGCCGAGCGGGCCGCAATTAAGAAAGCCGGTCCCAAAGCGAAGGGAGCCACTCTCTTTGTCAATTTAGAACCATGCTGCCATATCGGCCGAACCGGCCCCTGCACCGAGACCATCATCAAGGCAGGTATCGGCAAGGTTGTCTTTTCCGTCAGAGACCCGGACCCGAGGGTCAACGGAAAAGGGGCACGGATTCTCAAGAAAGCCGGTGTGACCGTTGAAAGCGGACTGCTGAAAAAGCAGGCTCTCCAGCTCAACGAAAGCTACTTGGGCTACCACAAGAACAAACGGCCTTTTGTCATCCTCAAAATGGCGCAGACACTGGACGGCAGAATTGCAACGGTGACCGGCGAGTCGCGATGGATTTCCGGACCTCAATCACGTAAGCTGGCTCACCGACTGCGGGCTGAAGTTGACGCCGTTGTGGTCGGCATGGGGACGGTCCGCAAGGATAACCCGGCCCTGACAGTAAGACTGGTGAAGGGAAAGAACCCGTATCGGGTTGTTCTATCGCAATCGTTGAACTTTCCGCGACGATGTCGGCTTATGGATAATAACGCCGATTACAAAACGATCATTGCGACTAACGGAGAAGCGATAGAGAGGTTCTCAAGGACAAAACGAGGGAGGCATGGCCTCATTTATTGGCGCCTGCGAACCGGTACAGACGGTCTGTTGGACCTTCACGATTTTATCACGAAGGCGGGGGAGTTCGGATTCCATTCGCTGTTGGTTGAGGGAGGCAGCAGTCTGGCCGCCTCTTTTCTGAAGGCTGACTTAGTAGACAAGTATATAATTGTGATCGCTCCCCTCATTTTGGGAAGCGGCATCAGCGCCGTCAGTGACATACATGCCCGGAAACTGGTTGATGCCGTCTCATTTGACCGCTACTTCTTTCAGGCGAGCGGAACAGACAACGTTTTTGTCGGTTACCCGAAAAGGACGGTGTAACTATGTTTACGGGACTGATTGAAACGGTAGGCACAATCAGAGATCTGCGCTCGCGCGGAGACTACCGGATTCTGTCTGTTGATTGCACATTTGCCAACGATAATCCGGCGCCGGGTGAGTCAATCGCCTGCGACGGAGCCTGCCTTACGGTTATCTCAATAGACAAGGGACTTTTCGAGGTCGAGGCGTCACAGGAAACGGTTAAGCGCACAATTCTCAACAGTTATACCGTCGGCTCCCGGATCAACCTGGAACGAGCGCTAAAAGTAGGCGGCAGGTTGGGCGGCCACTTTGTCAGCGGCCACGTCGATGACACCGGTGTGGTCGATTATGTGCGATCCATCGGACAGTCACTCGAGATGGCAGTCAGATTTGACCCACACTTTGACAAGCTGGTGATTGATAAAGGTTCAATCGCGATAAACGGGGTTTCTCTCACGGTCAATGCCTGCCGTCCGGGGTGGTTTAACGTCAACCTGATTCCGTTTACCGTCAAAGAGACAACGCTGGGTCTTTTGCAAAGCGGCCACAGAGTGAACCTTGAATTCGATATGATTGGAAAGTACGTTCTCAAGATACAAGCAAACAGAACCAACAACACTCTTACGAGAGAGAAACTGATAGAAAGCGGATGGTGACGATGGACAACAACATAAAGTTTAATACCATACCTGAAGCCGTTGAAGACATCAAGGCCGGCAAGTTCGTGATCGTGGCTGACGATGAGGACCGGGAAAACGAGGGTGACCTTATTATGGCCGCCGAGAAGGTCACGCCCGAGACCGTGAACTTTTTTGCCACTCACGGCCGCGGTCTTATCTGCGTCTGTATGCCGCAGGAGCGGATTGAACAACTCCAGCTTCATTCCATGGTAGAGCACAACACAGCCAAGCACGGCACACGTTTTACGGTCTCCGTGGACGCCGTTCACGGCACGACCACCGGCATTTCCGCCCCTGATCGGGCCGTCACCATCAAGACTCTGGTGGATCCTAATACGAAACCGGAGGACCTGGCCCGGCCCGGTCATGTCTTCCCTATCCGGGCCTTGGATGGTGGCGTTTTGTCGCGAGCGGGGCATACGGAGGCCTCAGTTGACCTGGCGCGGCTGGCGGGCCTGAAGCCGATCGCCGTGCTGTGCGAAATAATGGATGAGGACGGCACCATGGCGAGAGTGCCGACGCTTTACGAAATGGCCAGGAAATACAACCTCAAATTCATCACGGTCCATGACTTGATCGCGTACCGGCGGCAACATGAAAAGCTGGTGAAGAGAGTGACCACGATTGATTTTCCCACGACCTACGGAGATTTTAAGCTGCATCTTTACAGGTCCGACATTGATGACCACCACCACCTCGCCTTGACCAAAGGAGACGTGGCTGGCAAGAGAAACGTGCTGGTCAGAGTTCATTCCAGTTGTCTCACGGGCGACGTGTTTGGTTCACGGCGGTGCGACTGCGGCGACCAGCTTCACCGCGCTATGGAGCGTGTCGAACAGGAGGGCATGGGAGTGATCCTCTATATGCGGCAGGAAGGGCGAGGCATTGGCCTGGCCAACAAGCTTCTGGCCTATGAGCTTCAGGAACATGGGCGTGATACGGTAGAAGCGAACAAAGAACTCGGCTTCAAAGCCGACCTGCGTGATTACGGAATCGGAGCGCAGATTCTCGTTGATCTGGGATTGACTTCAATTCGAGTGCTGACCAACAATCCCAAAAAGGTCATCGGCCTGAAAGGGTATGGACTGGAGATAACGGAGCGTGTCCCCCTTGAGGTGGAACCCTGCCGGTATAACCAGGGCTATCTTGAGACGAAACGGGACAAACTGGGACATTTGTTAAATCTTAAGTAAAACTGGAGCAATTCACATGGACTACAAAGTATACGAAGGCAAACTGGATGCGCGGGGGCTGACATTCGGGCTGATCGTAAGCAGGTTCAACAACTTCCTCACCGACAAGCTGCTTGAAGGGGCCATCGACTGCCTGAAACGTCACGGCGCCGAGGAGCCGAAGCTGTCGGTAGCCTATGTCCCCGGTGCGTTTGAAATACCGTACGTAGCTTCGAGGATGGCCAAGTCTGGCAATTACGACGCCGTTGTCTGTCTCGGGGCGCTCGTTCGCGGCGACACACCCCACTTTGACTATATCGCCAACGAGGCCTCCAAAGGGATCGCCCGCATCGCTCTTGAGACCGGCGTGCCGGTCATCTACGGCCTGGTCACGGCCGATACGCTGGAACAGGCTATTGAGCGTTCCGGCGCCAAAGCGGGCAATAAGGGCTGGGACGCTGCCGAGGCCGCTATCGAGATGATCAATCTCTACAAGGCTCTCGGATGACCGACAAACCCTCGCCGCGACGCTTGGCCCGCGAATTGGTGTTACAGTCTCTGTATGCCTCGGAGTCAGGAGAAACGCAGCCTGAGCAGAGCTTCGCAGAGATAATAAGAGATCACAAGCTGAGTGAGAAGAACGTCCTATTCGCCCGCACCCTTTTCTCTCTCACAATGCAGCACCGCGACTGGGCTGACAGTCAGATTGCTAAGCTGTCTGAACACTGGGACGTAAATCGCATCGCAGCGATTGACCACACGATTCTCCGAATGGCGCTGGTAGAATTGAAGCACATACCCGACACCCCCGTCAAAGTTGTGCTCAATGAGGCTATAGAACTGGCCCGCAAGTTCTCCACCTCCGAATCGCCGGGTTTTGTGAACGGGATTTTGGATGGGTATGTGAAGAAGATGGAGAAAGATTCGTAGGTCGGAACCCCTGCGGTTCCGACGTTTTTCTACTATCCAGCACAGTAGTAGGTCACGCCGACTCGCGGCGTGACAAAATGAATGTCAAGCCCCAAGTGGGCTTGACCTACTTCGGCTGATATCAACGTTTTCGTGGTTCGAGTCCACCAAGGCATATTTAATTACCTGCCAAACAATAACTACCGACGATTATTCAAAGTGTTACTTGAGACTTTTCGCCAAAGAGGACCTTTGGCACACATAAATTATGATGGGAAATGATCTCAAGAGACTGTATGAAACGGTCGATGAATTTAGAGTGAGCAGAAATTGGAAGACATACGTTGATGCGTTTGTCTTTGGCTGAAAAATCAGAAACCTGGCCCTACACACTCTCAACGTCTTGCGATAAGACGGGGATATCTTGCCGGCCATCTCGAAGGCAAAGGTAACGACAACGAGGATGTCAAAAAAAGCAGGATGTACAGAACCACCTGTTGTCCCTAATCGGCGTCGAACGATAAGGGAACTCAAGATTACGCATATCAGGAGGAGAAACATGTGTCACAGAATCGATTCGGCTGCTCTCGCCATGACGATCATGTTGCTACTGACATCTTCGTCAAAGGCATTTAATCCTCCGAGGGGACTGTTTTGGGGGATGAAATACGGCGCTATCGAAGAGAAGCTGAAGAGTCTTCCCAAGGACGATCAGCCTCAGCTGAAAGAAATGAAGTGCGCTGAGGATCTTCCGCCGGGTTTCCATTTAGCGGAACTGAACAAAGTGAAGCTGTATGACAAAAAAGCTCAGGAAGCTAGAATTGTGTTTGATACGACTGGCGGCCTGTGCGCATTGCAGTATGTGTTCACTTGGGATAATCAGGAAAAAACCAACAATATGTTCGAGACCGCTAATAAGGGAAGAGATAAGAGTTGGGAATTTCACGATCAGCTCCTGAGGGCACTGCTGACAAAGTACGGACAACCGACCTCGACGTTCCCAGCTGAACTCAAAGGACACGACGTTAGCAGCGGCACCAAGCTCATTACGGAATGGATAGATTCCTTATCGGGCGACAAGATCATCCTTGCTGTGAGCCGACAAAAGACTAACCTCGTTTTTGCTCATGTTGACCGTTACCTTGTTGCACTATTGTACCACTCACCAAGCTACACTGAGGCCAAGCGTGAGGAAGTTCTCGGGGGCGACGATATTTAAGAATGTTCTCTCTGTGCGTGTCGGGTTGCCCTGAGACAGATTCGTAGGTCGGAACCACACAGGTTCCGACCTACGTGGCTTGAAAAGAAACCCACCCCAAGGGGTGGGCTACCCGCGGGGCTGCGGGCTGGCGCCGGGAACTTTCTGCCACACAACACGCTATACATTAATGGTGAACAAAAGTGTTGACCGGAATGTGTACCAGCGTGTAAATTACCCAAAAGGATATTGCAACAATGAACAGCCTTAAA
>Ga0209986_10003579_pt1 | contig 13563 bp, 14 predicted proteins | sample BlataG_FD_183168 | JGI IMG/M metagenome (GOLD analysis project Ga0209986, IMG submission 183168) | Deep subsurface microbial communities from Black Sea to uncover new lineages of life (NeLLi) - Black_00105 metaG (SPAdes) (version 2) | ecosystem: Environmental > Aquatic > Marine > Oceanic >...
TAGTTGAGGAACGATGAGTTTAGTTAACAGGCCTAGGGTTTCAAAGTATATAGTTGGATCTTACATGGTTTTGGTCATTTTCATAGCTGCAGTAATTGCTTTCTTTGTTTATGCAGGTCTGTTCACGCCAATGGGGAATGTTGGCTTGATTGCGGCTGTCGTCTCAATCTTTGTGGAAGCTATCATGCTTCTGATCTTGACTTCAATTTACAGAACAAGATACACTTTGACAAACGAACAATTGGTAATCAAAGCTACAAAGCTAATTGGTGGAGACAAAAGGGTTCATCTAAAAGAGATCACGAATGTTGAAAGAACACTTATCCCCTTTGGCTTGAAGCTCTTCGGGGCCAGTTTCCACGGTGGCTACTATTATGTTCCACGACTAGGAAGAGCATATCTAACTATCACTAACTTCAATGATGGCGTCTTGATAAAGACAAAGAATGAAAATTACATAATAACACCTGACACACCCGAGTCTTTCATCAAATCACTGAACAAAGTGATAGATAGACCGTCTTGACCATTTAATTTTCTAATTTCTATTTTCTAAATTAGTTTATTTTTTAGAAATTCTATTTTTTCTCTCCAGTTAGAAATTAGAATTTAGAAAATCTCCTGGAATCTGATAATCTGCACAATGATAGCATAACACTAGCTCTGGCTAAGAAGTGCATGCATGCAGATTCCTCCACAAGTAATAAAAACTGAAATCAGTAGAGATAAGCAATGATAGGGCATGAGCAGAAGACTTGTGTTGCTTATTTTTGTGATAACTAACATTGCTGGATTGCTAAATGTACGGGTCACGATTTGCTTAGCAGAACCCTACTGTGAATACGCTGCTGATTTTCAGAAAGGAATGTCATACACAACTTATGCGTTCAAAAACAGGTCTGACCAATACGAAAGCCTTGAATCAGACGAGTCACTAGAGTCTATGAGAAGAGTTGGCATTGAGTGGGTGGCACTTAATGTAGTATGGTATCAAGACGATTTCACCTCAACCACTATCTATCCAGACTACGAGGAATACTCCCCAACCGATGAATCAGTAATACACGCTATAAACAAATGTCACGCACTAAATATGGGCGTGATGTTGAAGCCAAAGATTGACTGTAAAACAGGCTGGAGTGCATACATAGAGCCCTCATCTGACTGGTTCGGCAACTACACATCGTTTATCGTGCACTTTGCTGAGATGGCTGAGGAGTGTAATGTTGAAATGCTGTGTATCGGTACGGAACTCAATAGGACAGTTTCTTGTGAGCAAGAGTGGAGAAACATCGTTTCGAGTGTCCGTCAACATTACTCAGGTCTTCTTACATACGCTGCAGATTGGTGGGAAGAGTACAACAAATCTGTGACATGGTGGGATGCACTGGACTACGTAGGTATAGATGCATACTTTCCCTTGTCAGACAAAGCTGATCCCACAATAAATGAGATGAAAACAACATGGGAGAGCATTGCGGACTATCTTGACTCATTCCATACGAAGGTAGAGAAGCCCATAATCTTCACGGAAATCGGTTATCAGGCTGTTGATGGAACGAACATTGAACCATGGAACTATACTCGTATGTTCGATCCTAAGTTTGAACTTGATCTTCAAGAGCAAGCAGATTGTTATGAAGCTGTTTTTCAAACACTATGCAATAAAACTTGGTTTAAAGGAATGTTTTGGTGGTACTGGCAGACAGATCCAAATCCGACAGATCCTACGAAGAATGCTACTTTAGCACTGAGAGACTATACTCCGCAGAACAAACCCGCTCAGGGGGTCTTAACTCATTGGTATTATGTTATTTCCGAGTTTCCATCATTCCTCATTCTCCCTCTTTTCATGTTAGTAACAATACTAGCAGTCATAATCTACAAGAGAAAACACGTGCGTGTGCATACGTCTCAACACTTTTAAGCCATAGGGTAAGGTATTAGCCTTATGTCATTCACTGTTAAACGCTCCATCTTTGTTCACGACTTTGTGAATCTTCCTCGCGAAGACTTCAATTGCAATATTGATCTTGATATCTCTGACTCAAGCGGCATTTTCATCTTGGAAAAGCAATCGGCAGGGACGCAGACGAAATATCTTTTAACTGTCAAAGATCCCTCGGTGGTGGGTTTGACAACTTCCGATCAACTAGTAGTTGAGAGAATGATAGCTAACTTGATACTTTCAATGAATCTCCATCTGTCAAGAACATGCATCTCTTTGACTCAATGGGGTATTCTAGGGTCTTCCGTAGCAAGAGAAAAGATTGAAGGCAAAGGCAAAATAGATCTTGCCGAAAAGAAGGGGCATGTCAAACTCGTAGACACCATAGTCCTTAAAGACAAAGTTATCGTTACAATGGGAACGAGAGAAGAGATCTCTGAAAAATCAGCGCTTTTAACACATAATAATGTATTGAAAACTATGCGATTCAAAATTACATTAGGTACACCATTAAAAATTGTGAACTTAGCAAAGGCACTGGATGAATATGAAGACGCGATGTCAACATTTGACAGATTCCAGATCTTTAAACATCTTTTCAACACTATTGAGTTTTGCACAAATTGGGTTGGAACGAGTTTTTCTGGTACAAAATTCGACGAGGAGGCTTCGGCAATCACCAAGGTTCCTCAGGCTGATATATTGGACTGGAGAGATCTGTATAACCGAACAAAACATGTGGATCAGACCCCGATGCACGTTTCCAAATTTGTGGTTGGAATTGAAAGGATATCTTCTATCGTGAGATCAGTTAGGAAAGCATCTCAAACAGCTATACTTAATCGCTTGGCGTCCATTTGAGTCAAGAATGAGAGCATAGCACCAAACTTATAACAGATGACCTGCCCTTCCCCTCGCACACAAGGGGTTGCGCATGCAAAATGAGCAAGAAAAGAAATGTCGTCTTGTATCTCGATACTGAGCTTGTCAAGAAATCAAGAGAACTAGGTTTCAACCTTTCTAAAACATTTGAAAACCATCTGAAAAGACTTGTCGTCCATGTTGATAGTGTGTACGAACAGAACAATAGTCCTGTTTGGTGGGCCGGGCCGGATTTGAACCGGCGACCTTCTGCACGTCAAGCAGATGTCCTAACCGTGCTAGACTACCGGCCCTCAATGTTTGTTGATTATTTTCAGTATATAGCCTTGAATTAAGGTTTTCTAAATTAGCGTTGTTTCATGTGAGGTTTTGTGTAAGGTTAATTTTTGGTTTTTGTGTTCTTTTTATCCCTCTCTCTTTCTTTTGCTTATTCCTAATTCATAAACCATATATGAGTAACAGGAAAGGAAGAAAGGCTTACGGGAGTGAAACCAATATGGATATGCTACATTCACCTAAAAGGAAGACAAGGAAAAGGAAAAGAAAGTTTGGCCAAGTCCTTTAGCTATCCTCTCTCCTTTTTTGTGTCTCGAATTGCGATACTATTCCTACTGTCCACTGCGTGCGTGTCGATTCTTCAAGTTTTTAGTTTTTTCATCTGTTTACACGCCAAGGAAACTCACGACAACAGTTCAAAGTATAATGTAGGTATAACTACTGATATGATAATTCCTAACACAGCCAATAGCACCCCTCGTTTTAGTAGACTGTATGTTTTCAGAAGTCGCAAACTCTCAACGCCTATGATAAATGCAGCCATGGCTGCAATAGCACTCAGAGTATCCATGGCCAATGCTCTGGAGGATACCTTTTGCAGAGTGTATGCTACTCCACTTATTCCTGTTCCAATGGCAACAAGCTCAAAAAAAGTTTTGCTCAGCACCACACTCAATAGATTCTTTTGTACATGATTCCTTTTTGACAAGAAGTTGCTTAGGCAAGATTCACTGCAAAAATAATATGCCTTATCTCTTATCGTAGCTTCTACGCTATCCGCATCTTCATCTATTTCTTTGACGCAATACTCGCACTTCAACATGATTCACCCTCATGTATTCATGCAAAGAAATAGTTTATGAACCGACAATTATGATTGCACGCATGTAGGTAACAGTGTATGCATGTAGTAGGAGCGTCACTGCTATTACCCCAACCATATTTCTTTTATTGTTTTCTCAGTGGATGTTGAAGGAAGTTGAACTTTGGCAATTAGACAGTACACGGTAATACATGATTTGGAGCTTGGTTCCAAAGGGATTCATAATATGCATCTAGTAGCTTCTTGACCGTAATCAGTTTCATTCCATGCGAAACGTTAAATATTTTTGACTTGAACAAGATTTAGGGATCAGGGATGCAGAATGAATAAAACTGTTTTGACTCCCTTCACAATTTTGTGTTTGTTGTCAACAGTGTTTTTAATGGGAATTAAAATATCTGTGAAGGCAAGTCCTAGTATCATTCATGTTCCTATGGACTATCCAACTATACAAGGAGCAGTCCTTCATGCAAATCAAGGCGATATTATCAATGTATCTTCAGGAATCTACCATGAAAAAGTGATTTTGGACAAATCTATTTCGCTCATGGGAGAATGTAGAGATAACACAATAATCGACGGGTCTAACGCTGGAACTGTTGTGGAGATAACAACCGACAATGTTTCAATCGCAGATTTCACGATTAGAAATGCTGGTTCTTCAGTCAGAGATTATGGAATCAAGCTTTCAATGGTTGAAAACTGCAAAGTTTACGGGAACATCCTGACGAACAACGGTTGGGGTGACGTAAAGCTTATCGATTCACTCGATAATTTTTTGACCGAAAACGTCATAATAAACAGCAGTAGAGACGGCATCATTTTGTATAATTCCAACAATAATACTGTGGAAAAAAACGTAATCAAGAATGCTGGACACTACGGCATTGTGCTTCAACACGCTCATCATTCCCGCATAATCGAGAACATCGTGGTTAACAGTAGGCATGACGGCATTGCAATTCTTGCTTCAAACAAAAATCTTGTTTGTCGCAATATTGTTACACAGGGTCAGGATAACGGAATCCGATTAGACGGTCGAAGTGACCACAATATGGTAACTGAAAACATAGTCACAAACAACAAAGCATATGGCTTCTGGATGTGGGGGTCAAACAACAATGTATTCTACCACAATCTCTGCAACAACACAAACAATGTTGTAATTCTGGATAGCTATAACTCCTGGGATAATGGTTATCCTTCTGGTGGAAACTACTGGAGTGACTACAGCGGAACCGATGTCTATAGTGGTCCTTTTCAGAATGAAACTGGCAGTGATGGAATAGGAGATTATCCTTACGTTATTCACGGGCGTGCGACTGAGCGAAACCAAGATAACTATCCTTTGATGAATTACTATAGTGTACTTTTCGATATGCGGGTCCTATATTATGGGTTGCTGGAAAAGTATAGCAACTTGCATGTCGATTACAACACGTTGAACACGGTCTACTACAGTCTTCTAGCAGACTACAACAACCTGAACAAGACTCATTATAACCTTCTGTACAATTATGCTATACTATACGAAGGCTTCGAAATTTTGAATACAACCTTTAATGAAATTTTAACTAGCTACAACAATCTGCAAACAGAGTATGACAATATAACTGCAACCTTAAGCGAGTATAAAGAATCTTCTATGAGCGAACTTGACAACATCAGAAACTTAATGTATCTCTTCATAGCCACCACAATAATCCTCATGGCAACAACAGCCTACTTTGCAATAAGAAAGCTAAAGATAATACCAAAGACTAAAACAAAGAAAACATGAAAGATAATGTCCTTCTGCATGCATGCAAAGGGGTCTTCAAGCATTCATTGAGCATGCATGCATCTTTCCTACTACCGTATTACCTTATTATATGGAGACATTAGGTGAAAATTGATCGCATGTATAAAAGAATATGTGAGAGATGGAGGAAGTCTTGAACCACTGCGTGCATGCTTTGCATCTATTCATAGTTCACTCTTGCCCGTATATCTTGATATAGTAAGTATTACGGGTTCATAAAGCACAAATACCCCGTTGCATCCACCATGTGTCAGATGAAGAAATATGAGCGCCTACACTACAAACAAAATCGGTGTAATAGGAATTGTACTAGGAGTATGCGTTGTTATTGTTGCTGTGTTTGCCTATGGCCAGATTTTAATATTGCAGAGGAATGCAAGCGACCTAGAAACAGGCAAGAACTATCTGCAGAATCAAGTTGCCACTCTTAATGCTGATAAGGCTAGCTTGGAAAATCAAGTTGCCACTCTTAATGCAGACAAGGCAAACTTAGAAAGTCAAGTAGCTGTTCTTCAATGTGAAGTACACGGATTTCATTACGTAATGTACAAGGATATGCCACGCGAACGCCCACGCATCGACCTTATTCCCAAGTAACAGCATGCATGCATCCTAGAGTTAGTTACAGTGAAAATAGGGGACTTGGACAAAGGGAATGAGATAGAGAGAACGTAGTAATGGTAACTACAAGAACCTCTCACTCTAATTAAGCTTTCAGGCAACCTACATTATGCACTTGGCTTTGACTCTGATTTCTGAGGGGCTCTGAGTAGTATCAACATTCCTATGACTGCTATTAGTACACCTATCACAGAGAGCGTATCACTAAACAAGGTAACCGTAACAGCTATCTTTACATCTGCAAGATTCCAAGATTCCTCAATGACATACATATTATACTGGTACCAAGTAACGTACAAAATGAGAATTGTCGAAAACAAGAATACTACTAGCCCTATGATCAAAACTTTCATGCCCAAAGCCTTCATTCCCAATATTACACCTCTCTTGTTTCTTCTAATCAAAAATACATTTAGCTTTTACCATTTGTGGAAAAGTTAGCTTCACTGACTTCGAAGCCATGCAACATGAAAGTTTCTTTCTTAAATCTTTAGCCCAAACCCAAACCCTTTGTTGGACGCACACGTAATCTCTATTATGAGACACAAGTTTCTGAGCTTTGTTTTGTCCATCTCTCTTTCTTCTACTTATTCCAAATTCATAAACAATATATGAATAACAGGAAAGGAAGAGAGGTCCAAGGGAGTAAAACCAATATGGATATGCTACACTCACCGAAAAGGAAGACAAGGAAAAAGAAAAGAAAGTTAGCCAAGCCCTCTAGCTATCCTCCCTCCTTTTACACCTTGAATTGCGATATTCAGCCCACTGCATGCGTGCCAATTCTTCAAGTTTTCGGTTTATTTATATTTAGTTTTTGTGTGCGTGTGACACGGTTTACCCAGTTGTGTCAAGGTGCATAATGCTTAATAGTTCATGTTTTTATCGTATGGTTTTGGGCGGGTAGATCAGCTTGGAATGATCGCGGCGTTGGCATCGCCGAGGTCGCTTGGTGACAGATTCGCCGAGGTCACGGGTTCAAATCCCGTCCCGTCCACCATTCAATGGATGGCTTTTTGAGAAATCCTCGATCTAAAAATCAATGTATCATATGTCTACATGGATTTGATGACTTGGGCTTTGGCGATTTTTGAATCAAGCGTTCTAATCATATCTTGAATGATGTCCACTTCCTTGCCTTCAAAATAGGTCTCTCCACACTGTTGGCAAATCCAAGCTGGGACATCATGAATGAGAAGATGATATCCATGCCTACTTATCGTATAGGTCGTTTTTCCTCTGGCCATCACGCCCTTACAATAGTGGCATTCCATACGTTTCACCTTCGTCTCCGCGTTTTAAAGTTTGGTTCCCACTCTAATAAAGTTGGCGTGTAAACTGTTACCACCGCTAGATAGTCTTTCTTCGGAGCGCACACCATGTGAACAACTCTTCCCTCACGGGTTCTGCCCATAAATAAACAACTATGCCCACGAGGATCATTCGGATAATCCTCAACAACCTCGTCGCTTTCTATAGCTTCATAAACCTCCCGCCTCGAAATCATCCTCTCAGACAAGTTCATCTGATTTAAGGCATGACGCGTAAAAAGCACCCTTTCCCTGTAAGCTTTCAAAACCTCCTCAACGAAAGCTCTCATACAAACTGCATCTCCCTTCCTATCAACAACTTACCAATTGCATGTTCCCTAAAACACTCATTAAACTTTCTACTAAGCAAAACGTATCACTAATAAAAACAGCAAACATGCTAAATTTAACATTGGTTATGTATGGTTTTTTTTGAATCAGCGTTCTAATTATATCTTGATTTTGAATCCATATTCGCTCTTCATAACTGTTTTGTAAAGACTTTGTCATCCTTGAAAAAGGGTGATGTCTTGGGCAACCAAAACCATCGACGTTTGAGGCTTCTAAGAAGATCTATGGAACGCAAGATTAGAACAAATCATTGCGACTAGTTAAAATGGTCTTTTTTCCAGCATCTCTGCTAAAAACTACAAACTCTTGTAGATGCTGATGGTTGAAAGGTAAATTTTAAAAATGAACGTTAGTTTCATCTGCTATTGTCCCAAAACAGCAAAGATTTAAGCATAAAATACGCTCAGTTGCGACAGGAGGGAAACATGGTTGGTCGAGGCATCCGTCTTGGAAAGCCGCTTGAATTCTGCTCTGTCCAGCTACGTGGGTTCTGAAGGAAAAGTGGATTATTCATCTTTAGAAGCCGATAAAACCGTAGAGGAGTTCGCGGATTGGCTTGAAACGTTTGATAGAAAAAGCCCAGAGGCTATCAACGAAAAGATCGCGTTCTGGATCAATGCCTATAACATACTGATCATTTATAGCGTGATAATTAGATTGAGAAAAGACCTGAAATATGCAGAAACCGGCAATCGAGGCAGATTTCAAAGGCTCACATTTTTCTATAAAACTAAATACAAAATCGGAGGGAAAAAACACAACTTTTCCCAAATCGAAAAAGTGTTGAGAAGTACTTCTGATCCTAGGGTTCATTTTGCCATGAGCTGTGCATCACAGAGTTGCCCCGCTTTAAGAAACAGCCTATACACTACAAAAAACCTCGATCATGAACTAGATAACGCAGCTAGGGCGTTTATCAGAAGCCCCCAAGGATCGAGACTTGACAAAGAAAACAAGACCATATACTTGTCTGCTATATTCAAGTGGTACGAAAAAGACTTTGAGAAAACGTCTGAAAGCATCTTATCTTTTGTTGAAAAATATCTTAGAAAAGAAGACAGAGACTTTGTAAAAGCAAATCGTTCGGAAATCAAAGTGGATTTTTTGCCCTATGATTGGGGGCTAAACATCAAAAAAACTGGCGATTAACCATTCAAGCCTTTTTGTTACGTGACATCCGAACTCAGGCCTCACTTATCTGGCTATCTTAACGAATTTTTCTGCCTTCTTCAAACGTTCCAGAACCGGTTTGCCTCATGGTCTGTCTTCACAAGTATGTGTGCACAATGTACTCTGTCTAGCATGGAAGGTAGGCAGTAGCGTTCTATTTTATTAGTGGTTTTTCTTTGAGCTTTGTATAGTTTCGTGTTCTTATCGGGTGAGAAAGTAGATCGTCAACCTTTGAATCTTGTATCTCTTCTCTTAGCTTTTCAATTTCTCCTCTCAAGCTCACAACTTCAAACAAGAGAAATACATTCCCAAACTTCAGGAACTGACCCACTTTCTCAGCAACGGCTTGCTTGCTCATTTTGTCCCCGACCTTTTCAAAGACTTCCTCTAAAAGCATCTCTTTATGATTCATTTTTCATCCCAGAGCGTATACTCAGAGAGGTTGTGATAAGAATTATGAAAGGTAAATCGTTATTACAAATATATAAAATGAGCTGGTCTTGACCAAAGTCAAAAGGCTGATGAAAATCTCAGATCTCTGAACAGCCAGCATCTTCTTTAGCACAGGGGGAAACCTTGGAATAGCTTTTATATCTCCAACAATGAATACTCCCTTTTCAGAGGTGGTAAAATTGCCTTATTGTAGAAAGTGTGGAGCCGAACTAAAAGAAAACGCAAATTTCTGTTCTAAATGCGGGACTCCAGTCAGCGAGCCCACCAGAAGAAAGCGAGAACATGTTGACTGGTGGGAATAAGACTTTTGGACTATACCGAAAGTCTTAAGAAGATTTAACGCAAATGAAAAGTAACTCGATATAGGAGAGAGTTTAATGGTTGTTTGTCCTAAATGTGGGACCAAAAATGAAGAAGATGCGAAATATTGCGCACAGTGTGGAGCAAATCTAGAGACAGGAGCCTATCCTTCTCGAAGATACAAACGCAGGCGGGAAGAAGAGTGTTTCGGAATTCCCAGAGGTGGCACAGTTGTAGGCTTGGCTATCGGTGCAGTAATCATTATTTGGGGTCTCATGATGTTTCTAGAACAAGCAAAAGTGATCTCTGCATCTGTGGAAATCTGGCCTATCGCAGCAATCATCTTCGGAATATTAATCCTCGTTGGCGCTCTCTACGGGCTAAGCCGCAGATACTAATTTAACTCTTTTTCCCTGATTCACGAAATTCGCAGGAAGCTACATTACAGGTGTAGCAAATCCTCCAATTATTCCACTGTGAAAGCGATATCCGAGTGAAAAGCCAAAAAACAACCAAAATTACTAGAAACAAATCAGCAAACACGCTTTGAGCCAGTTCATCAATCCCAACTAGGAGTAGAAGAGCACCTAAAACGAAAAAGCTGTTTAAAACCAGACGGACAACACTTCTCTTAACTTTGAACTGAAACAAGCCAAAACTAACTCCTACAAGTCCCACAAAAACTACCTGAAGGCTGCTCTCTCCAACACTCCAACCGATGAAAAAATACAGAAAGGCGCCGACAAGAGAAATTAGTCCTCCTAGAAGCAACCCAGTACACGCAGCACAAAACCTTCGGCCCTTTGTTCGTAATACGTGAGCAGAAAAGTTTTCACAATCAGGGTGATGCCCCTGCACTATGGAGTGTGTTCCATGAAAAGCAAACATGTTTACATCACGACGCCCGTGTTTCTCTTTTTTCCTAAAATCAAACACTGCTGAACACTGCTTCGGGAAGAAAACTGCCAGAATTCCAAAAACGCAGATCAACCAGAACAAAGAACCGACCAACGGTTTGCGCCAAAGAAAGCCCTCCCTCACCATCGGTGGATTTAAAGCGAGCGCTCCTACGAGGAACAACCCGAAAAAACACACGCCGATCATAAACATCAAAATAGAATTGCGATATAGCACCTGGGACAACAGAATCACAACTCAAAACAAACTTCTTAACTGCTTCAAAATACCTTTTGTGGCCATATACCAGAAGACCCTCCTCTTTATTTCGTTGGGTGAGAAAAGACCCTTCAATCTTCTACCCCAAGAGCCGAAAAAGCTGCGGTAGCAATTGTAAAGTTCTTCCTGCACTTCCTCTCTTGACAACGTCTCCGTGGGCATAATGGCGTGAACCATGTCATAATGAGCCCAATTAAAATCCTCGATCCAACCATTTCGCTTCGCTTCTTCGAAAACTTCGGTTCCAGGAAACGGGGTGAGGATCGCAAAAATCGCAAAAGCGGGATCTATATCGTTCACAAACTCTCTCAAACGTGCTATTGACTCCGCCGTATCCTTGCGTTCACCGATAATCAACATCGCGTGAGCGAATATGTCGTTCTCATGTAACAATTTCACGGCTGTTTTAGCGTCTTCTGGGCTTATCCCTTTTTTAAAAGTTTCAAGCGTCGACTGACTAGCGCTTTCTACTCCTAGAAGCGTCCAGCGGAGACCCGATTTTCGCATCTTAGGCAAAAGATCGCGGTGCTTAACAACATCATCACATCTCACCTGCGTAAACCACATCATATCGTCCGAAAATCCTCGTTTGATGATTTCATCAGCCAAGTCGCTTGCACGTTTGCCCAATCCGAAGTTGTCATCGGTGAGCCAGATAAATCTACTTCCATATTTTTCGTAGCAAAACTCAAATTCGTCTGCGATTCGTTTCGGCGATTTGGTTCTCCACATGCCTTCCCAATGCTTCCATTGAGTGCAAAACGTACAGCGGTGTGGACAGCCCCTCGACCCCTCGATTAGGGCATACCTGGTTTTAGGACCCGCCATTGCGGTGAAATGGTATTTGTGAACTACATCCTCTACGAAGTGATATCCGGGATATGGCAGGTCGTCTAAGTTCTCAATCAAGGGGCGCGAAGGATTATGTTGGATTTCACCATCGTGCCGAAAAGAAATGCCCTTTATCCTCGCAAAAGATTTTTTCTCAGCGAATGCCTTGACTAACTCCACAAGGGTTAGTTCTCCTTCTCCGCGGACAATTACGTCAATCTCAGGGTAGGTTTCTAAGCTTTCCTGGGCCATCATTGTGAAGTGTTGGCCTCCAGCGACTGTCAGGACGTTTGGATTCACTTTCTTAGCTGTTTCTAAGGTTCGAACGGCAACGTAGGTATTGCAAGTGGCAAGTGCGCTTGAGGCAACAATATCGGGGGCAGAAGCTTCCACATGTTTTTCCAGTGCTTTCCAATCTAAACCTTTAGCTTGGCAGTCCAATACTTCTATTTCCACGTTTTTGTTTTTGCTTTCGAGATACGCTGCGAGTTGAAGGATTCCGTATGGTGGCGGAAGATATTCTCCCATGACAAACCAGTAATCCTTCGGCGGTTCCACGAAAAGAACTTTCATACACGTTGCCCCAAGTATGCTACCTAATTTGATAGCGAGAAAATAAAAGTTCTTGTTTAGCTAGATCAGAGCTTATCTAGGCTTGATGACTCTGCAACCGGAAATGATGGTTATTTGTTGGCTGGTTCTCATTGTGACAACTGTGGTGTTTGTCGTCTTGACTCTACTTAAAGCTAGGTGGAGAGAAGTTTAAACTAGGCGCAATACACCGTTCGCATCACCACAACGCTTAAGAACCAGAATGTTCAATGACCATTGAATCGAAGCGAGTGTAAAAAACATGTCAGATGAAAAACCATCCGAAAGTAAAGAACAAGTAAAGATAGAAAAACTAACCCCCAGCTCAAGAGAAGTAAACACGGTCGTGAAAGTCGTCTCTAGAAGTGAAATTAGAAACGTTACATCAGCAAGAGACTACACCACACGCAGAGTTCAGGATGCTCTTGTTGGAGACGAGACAGGATGCGTATACCTAACACTTTGGGATGACAAGATAGACAAAGTAAACGATGAAGCCACACTGCAGATCACAAACGGCTACGTCAACCTTTTCCGCGGAAACATGCGTTTGAACATAGGAAGATACGGCAGTTTCGAAATCCTAGAAGAATCTCCCATCACAAAAGTCAACACAGAAAACAATCTGTCTGACAAACGATACGAGCAAGAGAGACGCGACCGACCCAGATATGGTGAAAGAAGAGGGGGCGGTGAAAGACGGGGTTACGAGCGGAGAAGATACTAAAGAGACTCTCGTGTCTGCTATGCTATAAGCGAGCATAAACATTTATCTTTCTCCTTTCCAAACTATTTCATGCCGGATGAAGAAAAGGCATTAGTTTGATCTTGATGAAATCTCAGAGTTACTCGGACGGCAAATTTTCGATAAAGCCAAGGAATTATTCTTAAAAAGACGGTTCTTATCCCAATACAACTTGATACGCTTAATTTTGCTACAAGATTTGAAACCTTTAACATCAGAGTTATCAATCCACGGTTTCTTGCTTCGGGTAGAATTCTGCCTGAAAAATCAAGAGGAACAAAAACA
>Ga0209986_10003580_pt1 | contig 13563 bp, 11 predicted proteins | sample BlataG_FD_183168 | JGI IMG/M metagenome (GOLD analysis project Ga0209986, IMG submission 183168) | Deep subsurface microbial communities from Black Sea to uncover new lineages of life (NeLLi) - Black_00105 metaG (SPAdes) (version 2) | ecosystem: Environmental > Aquatic > Marine > Oceanic >...
ACCCACCTCCCTCCCTCCCATTCTTCTCTCCATCCACCAAACCAACCCACAAAACAGACAAATCAAAGAACAAATAATAACCGGCACACTGAAACCAGAAGTAGCCGTCATCAATGCCTCTTTAATCCCACACCTCTTTCCACTCCACACTGCAGCCCACAGAGCACTGACCAATGAAAAGAGAAAGAAACTAAGAGCCCGCTCCCTTCACGCCGAGCTTGTCTTTGGACTTTCTGGCTCTAAACATATTAGAGATTCTTTAGAAAAGTTTGGAGTTAATGAATCTGTTAATGCAGTGCTGGTAGGAAGGTTTGATGCCACACCAGAGGATGTGGAGGCTATAGTTGGTTGTGGGATGATACAAGGGGAGCAGGTGGGATTGTCAGAGATGGAGGGTTTAGCTGATGTGGAGAAGGTGAAGAAATGTTATAAAATAAGTCCAGAGGAGTTGAAAGTAGGGTCTTTGGTGGATAATATAATGTGTAGAGTTGCTAGTGGAGGGATGGGGTAGATAGAATGGTTGGCTGGTTTGTGGTGAGAGGAGGGAGTAGCGTGGGAGTGAAAGTATGGAACCAAAAGGGAGATGTATGTTTGAGATGTGATGATGCTGTTGTCATTCTTTGCATCATCAAAGTAATATGCTAGAACCAAATATGAGATTCGTTTAAAGCCGTTGAGAATACTGCAAGCTTTCAATTTCCCCTTAAAAATCGGAGATTAAGAAGTGATCAACAATGTTTAGGAGGGCAGCATCACGACTTGCCAAGCTATTACGCGAAGGCTCACTACTCATAGACAAGCCACTCCGGTCGTCAGGTCCAACCCAAGCATCCTCAACTATTATCTCCTATTTCCAACGCCGTTTCTATTACCGACCCTCCCACCTCTCCTTCCCCAACCGAGGCAGCAGAGGCAGAGACATTGACCCCGACAAAGCCATCTGGGGTCTCATAGCAGCCAACGCCGGCATCTACCTGTTATGGCAAACAGACCCCCACTTTTGCCAAAAACATTTCGTCGTCTCCTCTGCCGCCATCTCCAATGGCCGACCCCATACCATCCTCACCTCTGCCTTCTCCCACTATTCTCTCACTCATCTGGGTGCCAATATGATCACTCTTTACTTCTTTGGAAGAGACATTGCATACCGATTTGGGGGACGTAAACTTATCGGTCTTTATCTACTTGGTGGTATCTCAGGCAGCATAGCGCACATATCATGGTCTGAATATAAGGAACGAGAAAAATCTCAAACAAGAAGAAGATTCACCTCCTCTTCTTCCTCGTCCTCTTCTCAATGGTGGGGCTCTGAGCCCACCAGTGGCAACTACTGGAACAACAACACCAATAATAATAACATCAATAAGTCTTCTTCTTTATCATTATCCTCAACATCTGGTGCACTGGGCGCCTCAGCATCAGTCAATGCCATTATGATTGTAGACATCCTCCTCAATCCTACAAGAACTATACTTCTCTATGGCATCATTCCCGTGCCTGCTCTGTTGTTGGGGGGACTGTGGCTGATGAGGGATGTTACCGGAGCTATGGATACTGCTAGAGGAGGAGGAGGTGGAGGGGGGATAGCTCATGCTGGTCATTTGGGAGGAGCTGCATTAGGGGTTTTGTTCTACCTTGGTATCAAAACGGGGAGAATACGACCTGGTAACATTAGATATTGGTAAAATAACACGCGTGCATACAATGATAATAATATCATTGATTCATGAGATGAAGACTTTGATTGCCTGTACATATTCATCTGGATGTTGTCTGTAGTGTAAACAATGACCAGAGTCGGTCCATCTCTTAGTAGTGACATCTATTCCTCTAGCTTTCTGTTGATGTATGAAGGTTTCTATGTCGTGGTATGGTATGAGGGCGTCAGCTTTAGAATATAAAAAGAGTTGTTTTGGTGGAAGGATGAGGGAGCTGCTGCTGCTATTGTTATTAATGTGGTTGTTTTCATCATCATCATCAGGACCCCTTTGCTCTTTCCAACTCCACAAGTGTCGAATATTGTCCAGGCGAGTCTTCACTGAGGGAAGTGACAAGTAGTAATGTGCTGCTTTCTCCATTAATTGTAGTGATAGTGGAGTTGAGTGGGAAGAATTATTATTATTGTCATTATTATTATTATTATTATTATTATTATTAGTAGTAGTAGTACCTTTGGCAATGGCTGGCATTGGGAGAAGAGATTCTGAAGATGTGCGGAGCAAGGCTGCAAGAAAGCCTCTGGCCCAGACAGATGGGGAAGGAGGGCAAGGACATGAATCAAAGATGATTCCTTTTAGATTATGGTTGAGTATTTGTTGGTATGTATGTGGATACTGCTGGGCTAGTAAGATAGAGGAGCTGAGGGAGATGAAGCCAGCGTTGGAGAGGGCATGGGCGAAGATGGGTCGGCGATTGGAGGATGATTGAGAGTTGATTTCGTGGAGATGAGGGGAAAGGTCTTTCTTTAGGAACGATCGTAGCTTATGTGATTGGTCTATGAACGCTGTGGTTAACGGAGATGGACGGAAGGATAGGGTTTCAGCACCCAAAGATTTCCAGATATGATCATACTTGGCAAGGTGCTTATTTTGTGAGCCCAACCAACCAAACAATACTACCAGAGGCTTCATAACTTGTCCAAAATTGTGTAATTAGGCTTAAAAAAACAAATCTAAAGTGGAGAAACCTGGGCCCAAGTACTCTTCCCAAGTCGGGAGGTCGTAGCGTTCTCTAAAGCTTCCTACGACAGGTCGTAGATATTTGAGGTTGGTTTAGCCATAAGAACCTGTCATAACAACCTTTACTAATGATTAATCGCTAATCACTGTGTCTAAATCAACCTCAAGGTATAGTAGAGTTTAAAGCCTGCTTCTTGAGATGCATTAACTGATAAAATTTGCCACATGAGCCCCACAAAAAGTAGGACGCCAAAGGCTGTATACGTGATATCAAAATGACGAAACAGCTAGGATTGAAGCAACTATGGGTCTCTCTGCCGAGAACTTGCCGCATCTATATGGCACTCTGCATGGCCCAGGCAGTGGTAATCGGTTGCTATTCTGCAGCCCAGTTTTCATTGGTAAGTAATGACGCGCATGTAACCCATATCAGCAACACGTGTCTTCATCACTTTGATCCATATATTCAATCGTTGCTACAAAAATAATACCAACCTCCAACTCTAATCCACCCCCGACTCTCTCTCCCCCTCTGCCACCCTCTCACACAGGCTGGCACAGATCAGCTGCAAGACATCTTTCTCATGCTGTTTTCTGCCATATACTTCCTAATACTTGTAGTCGACGCATTCATTAGAGAAAATGCATACCAGTTATTAGCTCTTATTGCTTTAGGCGTTCTCAACATTGTCCAAATTGCCGTCTATGGCGCAGAAGCGGCCCCCAAGGAAGGGGGAGGCACCTTGGTTGTCATCTGCATAGCTGCCACCTTACAAACAGCAATCGTAGCACTCACCCCAAGAGCATATGCTGGATTTGGCTGGAGGATGTTTAGCAAAATGGCAGCAGATGCCCGTCTTAGAAGTGCAGAAGAAAGAAGAAGAAATGCACAAAAGCTAGACTGGTTTTCAGCGCTGGTAAAGCTGGACATTCAGTTGCTGACCAGTTGCTTTATAGTAGCTGGTATTAACGGGATCAATCCAGGTGGTGCATCTGTAGCTGCATTGATTGCTGTTGCTGCCAGTGCCTTTGTATGCCTGGGTGCTTGGCTGGGATTGTGCCATAGAGCAGTGATTATGGAGAGGCCAAGTCTTGCATTGGTCAGCGATGCAACCTTCCCCGCTGCACATCTCTTCACTGCAGTCATTGTGGCCTTGGCAATTGGCAACCGTAGTCAACTCACTCAAGCACATGGCTTTGTATACATTGTGTTATACTCTGTGTTGTATATCATTTGTCACTCTGCTGTGTGGTTTGATGCCAGGATGTTGTCCAAGAAGTTTGGCACACTGATGGTCAATGATAAAAGGACTCATTCAGGGAATAATTTGAAGATGCTGTTGCCAAGTCAAGATCATCATAACAACAACAACAATAATAATAATGCGCATGGAAAGGGTGGTAAGAGTGGAGATACACATCACCATCATCAGAATAATAGCAATAATGACCACGGTCTTCCCGAGGAACTGGAGCCTCTACTGAAGGGTGCTTGGTTGAAAAAGAGGAGCGCCATTACTGGTGGAGGGGGTTATTTATCTGCAGTGGCTGCTTCTGCTGCTGTTACTTCCCCAAGGGGCCTTTGGGGTAGAGTGCCTTCATCATCAACATCATTGATGCCTTCTGCTGTTAATAACAATGACAAGGAAGGAGCATCAAGTAGATGCATGGGTTGGTTGATTGGCACCAAGGTGAATAATAGAAGTGCCAATAACACTGATAGTAATAACAGTGGCACTGTTGGTATTAGGAATAGGAAGAAAAGGCAAGGAGGAAGTCCTCACTGGCGTTTCTTCCAACTCTCTCACGATGGCTCCACTCTAAGATGGGATTGGGAGAAGTACATCTTGCTGCTACATGTGGATGGTATCACATGCAGAGATGATAACCTCACCATCACACTGTCTCTGACCTTAGATCCAGATTTAATCCTAGAATTTCCAGACAAAAACCTGTATGTAAGCTGGAGGAAAGGACTGCTGTTGTTGTTGAAGCTTCTCAGTAGCCCTGATGGACTTAAAAGACAGCCTTCTGCTCCAGAAGAAGTGATATTGAAAATTGAAAACAATGAACATCGTGGGGTTGTTGATGGTACTGGAGGAGCGGTAGGACTAGGCACGGGGTTGGCAGAAATGCCACCGCTATCGTTGCCATCGTCATCATTAAAGCACAGTGCTCTTTGCACTCCAAGAGCCAACTCCAAACAGGTATGTTCTCCAAGTAAGAGATTACTGAGAGGACTGAGTATTGGAACATCCAGAGCATGTGGGTCTGGTGTAGTAGATGCAGATCAGCTAGCTGCTGCTGCAGAGTATGCCCGTGGAGCATTGATACTGCAAAGCACATCTTCCTCGTCCATTATGGGTGGCTCTCTGGTGAACAAGAACAGCGACAAGAATAACGCCAACAGTACAAAGTCTATTGCTAGAAGAAACACCAGTGACAATCATAATTACAGTAGTGCAGCTCCTATGCAAATCAACATAGATGTACGAGCAGGTGTTGGTGGAATGAGTCGCCACTTTACACTTAAGGAAGAAGAAGAGGAGGAGGAAGTTCACCCACTGAGTGTGAGACGATCGCAAACAGTGCCAAACATGCTCAACACAGCAGATGGTAGTGCAACTACTGCTGATTCAGTCGCTAGTACTGATAGATGTGATAATAATAGTAGACTGACCATTGCATGTCCCCGACAATCAGGAGAGCATTCATCTCCTCCTTCTCCACTTTTGGAACCAGCATACTCCTTTGGTGTCTGGGCTCCTGGATTTAATGTACCTTTACCACCATCATCATCATCACCAGCTGCCAACATGGCTAATACTAACAACAGCACTGCTGCTAGTTGCCTCATGATAATGCCCAACATTAATAATGGAAGGACTACAGCTCCATCGTCTCCTGTTCACGTTCCACCTGCCTCCCCCTGGAGAAGACCTCCACACAGACAAAACAGTAGTCAAAACTCCTTCCTTCACCTGCACGCTATTGAATTTGGGAATGGGCCTGGATCATTGGAAGGATCCCCAACTAAATCAGGAATGTACCACTGCCAACAACAACAGATGGAAAGGAGAACAGACAGCACTCCCAGTGTGTTCAGCCCTCCAAATACCATCGGCAACGGTAACAACAACAATGTCGTCAACAATGAAGTGTTGCTGCAGATGGATAGTATGCCAAGTATCATTTGCAGCAGCAGTGGCAGTCCGCATCAACATCCCACCTACTTTTCCCAGCATCCTCACCAGCTAGGAGGAGTTGGGAACTATCCCTCTGTGGGTACGATGGTTCATGATGATGATGATCAGATAATGATGATGATGACTTCATCATCAGAACCAGGATCAAATGTGACTGCTCCTCCTCCTCCTTCTCCTAGACAGATGGCCAGAGAGTGGAGACACCACCAACGAGCGCTAGTTGCTCCTACCTTTGCTGGTAATGGTAATATCGTTGGAAGTAGAAATGGAGGTGGTGGTGGTGGTGGTGGTAACAGAGCCTTCCCCCCCGCTGCTATGCATGGCATGCTTCCTACGATATTGGCCAGACAAAACAGCAGTTTCTCTCAACAGCAGCAGCTCCAGCAAGAACATCCTCTACTAGCAGCAAGAAACAACAACAACAACAACAGTGATGGAACAAGAGATGGTGGCTCTTGTTCCACAACAGATACATCTTTCACTGCCACCACCACAACCAGCGGCTGGCCAAGTCCAGCAAGAACCCCCATCTCTGTCGTCCAAGGCTGGGCTCTCTCAGCGTCAATCGAGAGCATTCCATGGAATCAGCTTCAATTAGGCCGTCTGCTTGGAGAAGGCGCTGAAGGACCAGTGCACGCAGCTTGGTACAAAGAAACCCCAGTTGCAGTAAAGAGAATTGCCTCACTTGTAGAAGTCGAGATGAACCTTCACGCTGGACATCACGACAATGTCGTAGGCCTCCGTGGAGTCAGTCAAAAGGGCAATGCAATTCATATTGTCATGGAGCTGTGTCCAAGAGGCACACTTGATCTGCTGCTGCATGGAAGCTCTCCAGGAGAAGGTGGCGGCGGTGGAGGTGGAGGACAGATTGACCCCGGTAAATTACTACCTATTGTGAGAAGTATTGCTAGAGGAATGTTCCACCTACATACCAAGAAGCCAGCTATTTTGCATAGAGATCTAAAACCTGGTAATCTGTTCATTGGACATGGGTTTATTGTCAAGATTGGCGATTTTGGAATGGCCAGATATATTGATACCTCTTCTTCAATGGCAGCAGCAGCATTGGATCATGGAGGTGGAAGTGGTGGTGAAGCAAACATGGACTTGCATGCACATGACAACACCATGGATGGCCTAGAAAATTTGATGATAGCATCATCATCTGCTTCTCCTTTGACTGTGGGAGTCATCGGCACTGCTGCATATTGTGCTCCTGAGATCATTCTTGGTGGTGGGGAAGACGCTTCTGGTGGCAGTACTCCTACTGCTGTTACTGCTTCTGATCATCATAATCATCAGACTCACAGCCAAAATGACGGTATGTCTGATTATCGTGGTGGCAATAAACTTGTCTCTTCTACCACAACGACAGCCCCAGTAGTAGGCAAAGGAATGAAAAAGTCCATCAGTATGCTGAATCTCCAGTCCCGTCCTTATGATCCAGAACGCATCCTCAAAGCTGACGTGTACAGCTTTGGAGTGACGCTATGGGAGCTCCTCAGTAGAAGACGCCCCCATGCTGATATGACTCATTTTCAGATACAAACTCAGTGGATTTTGGATCCTGACTTGATGAAACTGCCTCCTGTGCCCCTTCCTGCTTCTTCTGGTAAAAACAAAAACAACAGTGGCGCAGGTGGCGGTGGGGGTAGTGAAGCAAGAGTGACAGCTGGCCAAGCTCATGTCATGGCTGTTCTGGCGGGATTGGTAGAAATATGTACTGCTTTTGATCCTGATGATAGGCCTTCATTTAGAGAGATATTGCAAGAGTTAAGAAGAGCTGCTAATGAGATGGGTGCTGGTGGTAGCCCTGTCAAGGCTTGATAATGAGGGGGGAGAGAGAGAGAGAGGTATATGGAAATGGAGATGGAGATGGGTTACTGATTGTATATACACACAGCATGCAGGTAGTAGAAAATATGTATGAGAGAGATAGAGATATCGGAAGTAGCATTAGTACTGTTTAATTTTATAGGTGACAAACCCATGGCTGAGAACACAAAGCACAACACACCAACGAACGAATGGTAGTGAAACCTGTGTTAATTTCCCTCCTTACCCAGTTTATATAATAGTAGTGACACCAGACATTAGAAATGAATGAAAAAATGCCTTTGTGAATGAATGATAAAACTTGTGTTAATATTTAAATGAAGCACTTAACCCACTTTGACCAAGCCAAGTCCCATCAATCAAGTAGAGAGATGGATGTTCTAGAGCGAGGGGGGATGAGGCCGTTGGAGGTGTTGGTGGATGATGGGAGATAAGTTTTGCTGGATTTAAGGATAGAGCCCATTGATTTCGCTCATTTTCACTTGATCGGTCTATAGGGAACTATTAGCTGGCAAACTATTTTCTCTTGAAGCATAATAACGCAAGAATGGCTGGTGCATCGATGAAATGCAACCTTAGGAGTTCTACCTCCTCTTTTGTAGGACATAAACCCGTGAAAGCCATTCAACTGAGAGTATCACGTCGTGCTCCTGGTATGTAGATTGATAATTTGCTATCATTGCAAAGGAAGCCAAATAATTCCATTAATCTCTCTTCCCCATAAAAATCTTACCATTTGATCCTCCCTTTCTTCCTTGCAGTTGCTGCTCGCGCTATGGAATTCCCATACTGGCCTGATCCAGACTTCATCAGCCAAACTTTGGAAGCTTTCCCAGAGAAGGCCATCGCCACTCCCGACGAAGCCAGGGTCCTCATTAGTGAAGGCAAATACAATTACGTTGACGTCCGTCCCAAGCAAGAACTCGAAGATGCAGGCAAGTACTCTAAAGCCATCAACGTCCCTCTCTACAATGCTCAATGGAAGTACGACCCAGAGGCCAAGAAGAAGAAGTATATCAAGGAGGAAAACTCCCAATTCCTCGATATGTTCAAAAGGAAGTTCCCCGACCTGGACACCCCCATTGTCATCGTCGACAGAGATGGCAGGACCTACGCTTTGGAGGCTCTGGAAATGTTGGACGAGGCTGGTTATACTCATTTGGTAGCTTTAAGAGGAGGCTGGTACGGATGGTACCGTGTTTATGACAACAACTTGAGAAGACGTCGTGGTGATGGTTTTGTTGAGGCTTATGACGGTGATGGGTCTGATTCTTGTGGTATACACGGTACTGGAGCTGGATTTGAAAGAGTGGATAAAGTTGAGGGATGGCAGCCCCCTGCGTATGATGACTAGGGTAAACAAATAACAGGAAGAAAGGAAGAGTAGAAGAACAGTGTGGCTTAGGGACAGAGAGAGGCTTCCTTCTTCTTCACTTGCACATGCAAGGAGTAATTGGCCTCTGCGTTTTCCTCCGCTCATAATTTTCATTATTCGCCTGTGGAGTTGTGCCTGTGTGTAAAAAGCTAACAATTATTATACAAGTCAAGTAGTTACAGTCTATGGTGGAGGGGGTGTGTGGGGGGGGACAGATAATTCCTAACAACAACAAATCAACAGCAGTTGTTCTCTCTCAAAGTGCAAACTTTGTCCAAGTTTGACGGAATTCCAAGTATAGATAGAGATATTCCAAAAAGAAGAGGGTGGGGGAAAAAGAACAAAAAAAAACTGACAAAGGGAAAACAAATGTCCCTCCTTTCGGCCAAAAAAACCACAAAACAGAGAGATAATAATAAAATCAAGAGATTAGATCGATAGCTGTCAATGATTGGAAGTCATGAAGGAAAGAAGAATGCATGTTATCACCATCACTTCCATCATCAGTGTCTGATCTATTGTTGTCATCTCTACTACATTATTGCTACCACTCTCACTCACTCTCCCTATCGTCATCATCATCATTATTATTTAAAACTCATCATCACCATACTCATCTTCTCCAGCTTCAGCAGCTGCATCCTGATACTGCTGGTACTCTGACACCAAATCATTCATGTTGGACTCAGCCTCAGTGAACTCCATCTCATCCATACCCTCACCAGTGTACCAATGCAAGAAGGCCTTGCGCTTGAACATGGCAGTGAATTGCTCGCTGACGCGCTTGAACATTTCTTGGACGGCAGTAGAATTGCCGATGAAGGTACCAGACATTGTGAGACCCTTTGGTGGGATGTCGCAAATGGAGGACTTGACGTTGTTGGGGATCCATTCAACAAAGTAGGAGCTGTTTTTATTCTGAACGTTCATCATTTGTTCGTCGACTTCCTTGGAGGACATGCGGCCACGGAAGAGGGCAGAAGCGGTCAAGTAGCGTCCGTGACGTGGATCAGCAGCGCACATCATGTTCTTGGCATCCCACATTTGCTGAGCGAGCTCTGGAACGGACAGGTTGCGGTACTGCTGGCTACCACGAGCGGTGAGTGGGGCGAAACCAACCATGAAGAAGTGAAGACGGGGGAATGGAATCAAGTTGACTGCCAATTTACGAAGATCAGAGTTGAGCTGACCCGGGAAACGGAGGCAGCAGGTGATGCCAGACATGACTGCAGAAATCAAGTGGTTGAGGTCTCCAAATGTTGGGTTGGTTAGCTTCAAAGTTCTGAAACAGATGTCATACAGAGCTTCGTTATCCAAAATGAAGCATTCATCAGCATTCTCTACCAATTGATGAACAGACAGAGTAGCATTGTATGGTTCCACAACGGTGTCACTGACTTTGGGGGATGGCACCACTGAGAAAGTGCACATCATACGATCTGGGTACTCTTCACGGACTTTACTGATCAGCAGAGTTCCCATACCAGACCCAGTACCACCACCAAGAGAGTGGCACAACTGGAAGCCCTGGAGGCAATCACAGCCTTCAGCCTCCTTGCGGACGACATCCAAAACAGAGTCAATTAGTTCAGCACCTTCAGTGTAGTGACCTTTAGCCCAGTTATTACCGGCTCCACTCTGACCAAAGACAAAGTTGTCAGGACGGAAGATTTGTCCAATGGGACCGGCACGGATGGCATCCATGGTACCTGGCTCCAAATCAACGAGGACTGCACGTGGGACATAACGTCCACCAGTACCTTCATTGAAATACACATTGATGCGCTCCAATTGAAGATCAGATTCACCGCAGTAGGTTCCTGCAGCATCTACCCCGTGTTCGTCGGCGACGACTTCCCAGAATTTGGCACCGATTTGGTTACCACATTGACCGGCCTGTGGGTGAGGTATAGATGAGTGGGGAGAATTTGAAGGTTAGGGCAAATGTACATCAGGGGAGAAGTTGAGTAACAACTAGGTCGTCTACTTGTTCTATGCAGCAGCCAGTGGTTGACCGTTTGGAGAGAGGAGGTGTGGATCTGTTTAGTCTCCTTGATTTTCTATTGAGCAAGCACAAACCTGAAGATGAACGATTTCACGCATTGTTCTTTCTAATACGAAGTGTTGCCTGCACAAAATTGAGGTAGAAAGAGGTTGCTTGGTGAGCAGATCGCCAATTAAGGTTGCACAAAAAGTTTGCAACCAATCTCGTTGCAGTTCTCCTATAATGTCTGATTATATGAACTGCTTATAAATCAAGCATTCTATAACTGCAATTTGCGACAATTAACGACGGATAATTCGCTTCTAGCAGCAACAGCATTAATTTTAGTTGCCCAACTAACTCGGTTGACTCGCTTACCTGTCTATAGAAAGGTGTTTAAACTGTCTATTCTCGACAGTGTATGGCGAATTCTTTCTAAATTATGTTTCAAAGCTCAGTTATTCACTCTTTAAATTTGACTTTGAGGCTCCTCTCCGAAAATTTCGTCGCTCGCCTCTCTCCATCTCTCAGGGTCAGCCATTCCCTCCATTTCCCATGTAAGGACCCTTGGGCACCAGGAAGAATAGAAAGAATCAGTAATTGGCAACCAAGCCATCACAATAATCCACGTCTACGAAACCAAACAAGGCATACGGAGTGCCAATTTTGAAAGTTTTGATTTTTGTCCTCCCCCTGAGCAATGGACCCTGATACAATGGATTGCTCTTCTGTCGATGTACATCAAAATGAACATCCATCACAGAGACCTACCAATGGCGGTAGCCAACCTTACCAATACCTCACTCCCCCTGATAATGTCATTGCCGCCTCGGGCCCTTTTGCTGCCTCGACACAACAACTTGAGCCACTCACACCCCAGGATGATCCTCTATCCATGTATTCATTTGGAGTAGCTCAAGACCCAGGTGGCAGAGACTATCAAGATGACAGGTATACATGTTTCTCCGTACAAGAAGGGGCACTGCGCCTGACTGTTGCAGCCATCTTAGACGGCCATCACGGCCACGCCATCTCCCAATTAGTTACAGAGAGCCTCCCACACTGCTTTGTTACAGCATTAGCAAGACATAAAAATGGCACTAATAGCAATAGTATTTATATTCACACAATATTATCAGATACATGTAGAGAATTAGAAGACTTGACATATGCAGCGCACATGAGCAACATGAACATTTCCACCGGAGGCACCACCCTTCTCCTACTTGTCTTATCCCCAGATCAACTCTGGACTGCATCTATAGGCGACTGCAAGGGCGTCGTATCCTCAAGAGGCACTCCTGAGGTCCTAAACATATGCCACAACCCTCCAGTCCTTTCAGAACAAGCTCGATTTGAGGCTGCTGGCCTCCGAATATATGGCGACCATGTGGCAGGTTCAGACATTAATGTTTGTCGCACACTAGGTGACTACGACCTGGGCTTCCCCCTTAAGTGGAGAGATGCCATAGAAGCAGACCCAGAAGGACCATTATCTTCTCTCCCTGACATTTCCCTCAGAAACATAGACCCACTGGATGAATTCATCATAGCAGCAACAGACGGTCTCTGGGACTATTACGGTCTCGATTCCACGGTAGTAACAGAAGCTAGGAAAGATCTCCGACGGAATAGAAACGACCCACAAGCATGTGCAGAGTTCTTAATACAGCAGTCATTGGTAAAACAGAGGGAATTACTGCATGAAGGGACTCCGGGGGATAATGTGACGGTGATGGTTGTTAGTTTGAAAAAGGTGCCTGAGATTCCAAAATCTAGTGGGAGCAGGCTGAATCTAAGGGGAGCTGGATCTGGGCCTTTATCTGGTGGGTTTGATAATGGTGGTGGTAGTAGTGGTAGTGGTAGATATACTGTAGCAGGTAATGGGAGTGGTAGTCACGGAGGAGGAGGAGGAGTGGGGGGGAGGCTGGCTCCAGTGATGTCATCTGGAGAGTCGGGAGAGTCACAGCTGAGCTTTATAGAGCAGGAGCAGCAGGCTGTATGATAAAGGTATAACTATGCAGTGTTCACTTATTTAATTTATTTATATGTGTCACACACGGTATTGTAAGATCCTCAGTTTTGAGTACAGAGGAAGTAGCGATGGACGGATGGAAGAACGGCGTGCAAGTGTTATGAAGATGATGACTAGGGTCGATGACGGTTGAGAGCCAAAGCTGTTTTAAGTTTTAGGTTCCTTCTCTTTTCAGCATTTTTGATTGTTCTATCCTTGCATTCGTGATAATTATGCAGTGAAGATCCAAGTCAAGAGAGATTAGATGGAGACTTCAATAAACGTCTTAATCAACAGGTTGGCTCATAATATAGTGAGAGAGCAATGGAACCAGTTGATTGATCCTATAGACGAGAACGACATCGCGTTATCACTCATAGACTCTGCTCACTCCATCTTACTCCATCTGAAACCCGTAAGTCTCAGATCATTCACTAATTCCCTCCGCCCCAGATCACTCCTCCAAACCC
>Ga0209986_10003581_pt1 | contig 13561 bp, 12 predicted proteins | sample BlataG_FD_183168 | JGI IMG/M metagenome (GOLD analysis project Ga0209986, IMG submission 183168) | Deep subsurface microbial communities from Black Sea to uncover new lineages of life (NeLLi) - Black_00105 metaG (SPAdes) (version 2) | ecosystem: Environmental > Aquatic > Marine > Oceanic >...
TCCTTGACACAATCTGCTGCAATTCCTCAGGCTTATAAAACTCCAAGCGTGAAATAACGCCAAACCTGTCTCTTAAAGGAGGTGTGAGCAGGCCTGTTCGTGTAGTAGCACCAATCAAGGTGAAGGGCGGGATGGAGAGTTTCACTGTCCTGGCCGACGGTCCTTGGCCAATAATAATATCTAGTTTAAAATCCTCCAAAGCAGGGTAAAGTATTTCTTCCACCACATGATTCAGCCTATGGATTTCATCAATAAATAGAACATCTCTGGGCTCTAAGGATGTTAATATAGCTGCTAAATCACCTGGCCTATCTAAAACTGGCCCCGAGGTAGTTTTTATGTTTACGCCTAGTTCATTGGATATTATATGGGCTAGAGTCGTCTTTCCAAGACCAGGACTACCATGAAAGAGAACGTGATCTAAGGCCTCTAAACGGCCTTTTGCTGCCTCTATAAAGATCCTCAGATTTCTTTTCATATCCTCTTGCCCGATAAACATATCCAATGTAAATGGTCTGAGGCTGACTTCGGTTTGGCCTTCATCTACCTTAAGTTTTGGATCTGTAATTCCTTCTTCCATGATTAATAAATAAATATCCGCTGATAGTTGATTCGCCGCAGGCGGATCTGGTGGTTTATCGTTTTTTTCTCAAAAGTTTTCTTTTGTCTGCAGACAACATCCAACGGACATTAGAGTTTTTTATCTCTCACTTTAAGAGAACTTCCGCTTGCCATATTCCTTAAGGCCTCTTTCAGTAATGTGTCAAGGTTTATATCATTATCATTGCGTAGAACATTATCTATAACGATCTTGGCAGATCTACTCGGGTAGCCAAGATTGATGAGTGCTGATAAAGCATCATCAAAAATCTCTTTATTCCTTATCTGCACCTTCTCCCTTGGAAGTACCTCTCTACCTTCGAAAATGTCAGACACCTTTTCTTTTAACTCTAAGGTTATCCTCTGAGACGTCTTTTTACCAACACCTGGGACAGCAGCAATCCTTTCAGAATCAGCGCTAACAATGGCACTGAGGAGATCCTCAAGACCAATACCAGAAAGAATGTTTAAAGCCAATTTAGGGCCAATACCAGATACAGAGATTAACAGTAAAAAGATCTCTTTTTCTGTCTCTGTCTGAAAGCCAAATAGCTGAAGCATATCTTTCCGAACATGCGTGTAAACATGCAGACTTACCTTTTCCATCTCATCCGGGAGTTGATAGAATGTGGATAAAGGAACAAAAATTTGATAGCCAACACCGGCTGTATCTACCACTACCGACTGAGGGCTTTTACTAAATAGTATTCCAGTTAGATAAGCTATCATGTAATAGTGCCTGAAGTTTAACCCGCCGTAAGCCTGCCCGCCCCGATTGTATCGGGACAGGTGGGTCTGGGCCAGGGTTTAGAGTGAATATAACCTCGTAACCTAAGTTCGTTGTTTATTGCGTGCAGTTCGTCTTTTCTCTTTTGCCCGCCATTTCTAAATTTACAGTTCCAAACAATTCTATACATAATTTTAGCTCACTTTAGACACTTTATTTAGTATCTTCAAACCTTACCCAGTTATGGTGGCATATTGCTATGGCTAATGCATCTGATGTATCTAAAGAGAATTGAGTATCGAGTTTAAGGATGAGCTTAACCATGGATCTCACCTGTTCTTTTGTTGCCCTTCCATAGCCAACCAATGATTGTTTAATTTGCAAAGGGGTATACTCAAAAACCTTTAGGCCTCCCTGGATAGCTGCTATAAGAGCAGCTCCTCTTGCGTGGCCTATTTTTAAGGCGCTTTTAACATTTTTGGCAAAAAAGATATCCTCAATAGACATTTCCTCTGGATGATAGGTCTGGATAACTTCAAGAAGGGATCTATAAATTCTATAGATCCTTTCGCTAAATGGCAAAGAATAAGGAAAGGAAATTTTGCCTGCCTCAACATAAATTAACCTGTTTTTTTCCTTTTCTACTAAACCATAGCCTGTAGTTAACGAGCCGGGATCAACTCCAAGGACCAACATCACCCGATGGCCTCCATAACCTCATCGGAGATGTCAAAATTGGCATATACGTGGTTTACATCTTCGTTATCTTCTAGACTTTCCATCAGGGTTAACATCTGTTGAGCATGTTTGTCATCAATTTTTACAGTTGTCTTAGGGATCATAGTTATCTCAGCCAGGGTATAACTTATTCCTGCGTTCTCAATGGCCATTTTTACCTTTTCGAAAGAGGAAGGTTCAATTATTACCTCAAGCTCTTTTTCATCTTCTTTGATATCATCAGCCCCAGCCTCCAATGCCAATTCAAACAACATTTCTTCCTCTACCTGATCTTTTTGAAAAACTATAAGACCCTTCTGAGAAAACATCCAGGCCACACAACCTGCCTCTCCTAAGTTACCTCCTGATCTTTCAAATAGGTGCCTGACATCTGCAACAGCTCTGTTTTTGTTATCAGTCAATACCTCAATCAAAACAGCTACACCTCCCGGGCCATATCCTTCATAGGTGACTTCTTCATAGTTAGAGCCTTCTAATTCTCCGGTTCCTTTCTTAATAGCCCTTTCAATGTTCTCCTTGGGCATATTTTCTGCCTTGGCTGCGGCTATAGCCACCCTTAACCTTGAGTTAGAATCTGAATCTTTTCCGCCCAGCCTTGTAGCAACAGTAATCTCCTTGATAAGTTTAGTAAAAACCTTTCCCCTCTTAGCATCAACTGCTCCCTTTTTATGTTTTATGGAGGCCCATTTTGAATGTCCAGACATTTATTACTCCCTTGAAGATTTAATATTGTCCGTTGTCCGTTGTTTGTTGTCCGTAGCAAAAAGAATAACTCATTTTTTTAAAATAGATGTATTAAATTTTTAAGAGATAAATATATTTGCGCTCTTTGGGGTAAATCAACAACAGACTACGGAAAAAAACCAACTGACATCCTATACTAAAATCTTTTTAGGCTTTTTAACATAATTACCTTTTTTTTGCCATATCAATTTAGGCATATCTTTTAAAGAGTTGAATTTTGCAAAATTTTTAAATCCTTGCCAAGTTTTTTATTTGACTTTATTATATTTAATTGGATTAGATTAAGGCCCTGCTATTTTTTTAAGGATTTAGATTTCTGATGATCTTCAATAATCTTTTACGGTGGCAGCCTCGTTCCCCTTGGTGGACAAAATACATTGGAAGCGGCTGTATGGTGTAAGCCAGTTATTTATGGCCCTTTAATGGAGGATTCCTTAGAGGCCAAGGCATTATTAGTTCACCCAGAGGGATGTATATCCGGACCTATTTCGGATATAAACGAGTTACCTGCAATGCTTAGAAGTATGTTAATGTGAAAATTATGTGTTATGGTGAAAAGGAGGGGATATTCTGGGAGTAATCGATAAGATACGCAAAAAGGTCATCGACAAGGATTATGAATTCACAATTCCACACTTCTTTGAAGAGATGGCGGCAGATGACCTTGGATTGGCAGATATCAAAAGAGCCGTGGAAACAGGCAGAATTAGACGGAAGTTTACACAGGATCCAAGGGGTACACGTTATGAAATTGTAGGCCTATCCACCGATGAAAGAGAGGTTGGTATTATCTGTAGAATAAAAAATACTGGCAAATTACTTTTTATAACCGTTTATGCCCTATAATAATTTAAGAGGTGATAAAAATGTATAATCATGGAAAATGCGAAATCTGTAATACTCCATTAGAGGAGAAAATTATCCAGCAGGACTTTTGGATTAAGGACAAATTGGTAGTGATTGATAAAGTTCCAGCCGGGGTATGTCCTCAATGTGGCGAAAAAATTGTCAATGCAGAGGTAGGAGAACATATCGCTGAGCTACTTAAGGACAGAAACCGTATAAATAAAGCACCTACCATATCTGTTCCACTTATAAAGTACGAAGTAGAAACCGGGGCAGTTTGAGTCTGTTTGGACGCACATCAGATAACACATCATATACGCTACCCTCCGGTTCTTCGCTTTGCATTAGGGGCATTACTCCCTTTGTTTGGAAGGTCGGATATGCTGGAACCGTTATTTGCATTGGCCCCTATATATCAAATTAATTATTGAAAAGGGGAAAGAGGAGATATTTAGCATGCAGGAAGGGCTGTTTGCTGAACGCTGATCGCTTACAATATTCTGAGGTAAAGCAAAAATGGGGAGAGTCTCGAGATTAATTCAACAAGCCAGAGAGGTACTACAGATTGAGGCCCAAGGGGTCCTCGATTTAATTGAAAGGGTAGGGCCGGAGTTTGAACAAGCTGTAGAGATGATTCTGAATAGCAAGGGAAGGGTAATTTTTACAGGCATTGGTAAATCAGGTTTAGTTGGTAGAAAGATCGTGGCAACTCTCAACAGCACTGGCACCCCTTCACTATTTTTACACCCAGTGGAGGCAGTTCATGGTGATCTAGGTGTGGTTACAGCTGATGATATTATTATAGCTATCTCTAACAGCGGCTATACCAAGGAGTTAGTAAATATTTTACCAATCCTGAAACATCTTGGCGCAAAACTTATTGCCTTTTGTGGAGATCCGGAATCGCCGTTAGCAAAAGAAAGTCATCTATTTATAGATGTAGGGGTAGAAAGAGAGGCATGTCCTTTGGGTCTTGCACCTACAACCAGTACAACTGCTGCCCTGGCCATGGGTGATGCGTTAGCCGTTGTTCTTATAAACCGAAAGCAGTTCAACAGAAAAGACTTTGAAAGATTTCACCCAGGTGGTAGCTTGGGGGACAGGTTTTCAATCAAGATTAAAGAGGTTATGTTCACAGGAGACCGGATACCTTTAGTTGCTATAGACCAAACAGTGAGAGAGACCATCTTTGAGGTCGACAAAAAAAAGTTAGGTGCGTCTCTGGTTGTAGATAATAGCCTTATTCTACTCGGTATAGTCACGGATGGTGATATCAGACGAGCACTTTTAAATTGGAAAGACATAATGGGATTAAAGGTGGAGAAGATAATGTCAAAATCTCCAAAGATGATTGATGAGGAAAAAAATGTATCTGAAGCAGTAACCTTAATGGAACACAATGCTATTACTGTTTTACCCATTGTGGACAAATTAAAAAGAGTTAAAGGTATCGTCCATTTACATGAGCTCTTAGGAGGAAGGGAATTTACATTAAATGGAAGTCAATAAAGCGCCAAAAGGATTGATAGTTGATCTCATTACCCCTCTTGATGATAAGGGAGGTATTGACAATGACGGTCTTGGTTCTCTTTTAAAAAAGGTTCTACCTTATGCCGATGCAGTACTCCTTGCCAGTCCCCAGATGGGTGAGGGCAGTGGTCTTAGCCTAAAATTGAAAACTGACTTACTTAAAAAGGCTGCTGCCTTTATTCAGGGAAAAATTCCGATCTTTCTTTGGATTAGTGAAGATTCAGTAGAAGATACCAAAAAGACCCTGGCTCTCCTTGAAGATTTCCTGGAATCATATAGTTATCAAGGGAAAGTTTTTTGGCTTGACTCACCTCTTTTTTATCATAGCAACAGGGGCCTATATAACCATTATCAGGGCCTTACCTTGAATACAAGGTATCCTTTTGTGCTTTATAACGATCCAGGACTGATTAACCTCTTAGAAAGGCCTTTAAAGAGGTGTAATATCCGGACAAGTATCCTTAAGAATTTAAGTGAAATAGGCAAAATTAAGGCATTAATCTTTTGTGGCTCACTTACCAGGGTTAATAATTACCAGAAGGCCCTTAACCGAAGGCCAGATTTTAGGGTCTATGATGGAGATGAGGATAGATTTTTAGAGTACCCAAGCATGAGTGGTGTACTTTCAATAGGGGCAAATATAGCACCAGGAATTTGGAGTAACGTAACCAGGGCTTCGCTGGGTCTGTTAGAGGAAGACAGGGAAAAAAGAGATTATCTAAATCAGATCTGGGAAATGGGGAAATTGCTCAAAGATCTCAGACAAATTTACAACCCAAACCCTGTATGGACAATTAAAAGATCTCTGGTTGATCTCAATATTATAGGCTTTCATGCCTGCACATCTGCAACCCAACCTTTTCATGAAAAAGACAATATTCTTGCCGAATTTATCTCAAAACATAATATAGATTAATAACCCATAATCCATCTCATTCCACGCCTATGAGATTGCTCCCTGACTCACAGTTGGGATAGAATGAAATCCTTATTGCATATCTTTTCATTCTATGTCTCTTATTAAACGATGGTGTTTTGAAAATCTCTATTGACATGGCATATAATGATAGGCCACAATACCATGGGATTAGGATTTTGCCTCTCTGCGCAGCAAGACTCGAGTCCTTTTTCAGGCATAGAGATGGCATATCATTTAAATGAAGGATCCTGTGGAAAGGAGGTGAGAAGGTTTTTTAAGGGTCAGTTGTGGTTGGGTTGAGGGCTTCCAGGCTCTCAACACGAGTTATTAACCTATCTTTTTACAAAAGGAGGTCTGGGATATGAGAAAAGTAAAATTATTATTGTTTTGTATGATTATAGTTTCTTTGGCTATCTTCCCTGCTCAGGGTTTCGCTAAAGCGAAAGCCCTGGTATACGGGACAACCGAGAAGGTCATTGATATGGACCCTGCCAATGCCTATGATTTCCATACCTGGGAAATCTTCTACAATATCTACCAGGGGCTTCTAAGATATCCCCCTGGGAAGACAAACCTCGTTCCAGGACTGGCTAAATCATATGAGATCAGTGCTGACGGCAAGGAATACACCTTTAAACTCAGACAAGGCCTAAAATTTACAGATGGCACGCCTTTTGATGCCTCTGCGGTCAAGTGGTCTATAGATCGGGTAATCGCGCTCAAGGGAGATCCCTCATGGCTGGTTACGGATTTTGTTGATCACGTAGATGTAGTGAGTAAGTATGCGGTCAAATTTGTTCTTAAAAACCCTGTAGCATATTTTCCCTCGCTGGTTGCTTCAGTCCCCTATTACCCATTGAATCCCAAAATCTACCCCAAGGACAAAATTATTCGTGATCCCTCTGAACTCAAAGGGGGTAAGCTTGTGGGCTTGGGGCCATACAAGGTGGTTTCTTTCAAGAGGGACCAGGAAATCCTCATGGACGCAAATCCTTATTTCTATGGAGAAAAACCAAAGAATGACCGTATAGTCATTCGATATTTTGCAGATGCTACCACCATGAGGCTTGCCCTGGAAAAAGGGGAAATCGACTTTGCCTTCAAAACACTCAACCCATCTGACATCAACGACCTTGAAAAATCTGTCAAGCTCCAGACCATCAAGGCTCAAGGTCCCTACATCCGTTACATCTGCTTTCTCTGCGATAGCCCACCCTTTAATGACAGGGTGCTGCGACAGGCGGTTGCCGCTGCTGTCAACAGGCCACCACTCCTGCGAAAAGTCTTTCTCGGACAGAACGCACCGCTTTACTCCATGGTGCCCATGGGAATGTGGTCTCACATTGATGCCTTCAAACAGGCACTTGGCGACGGAAACATTGCCAAGGCGAGGAATCTTCTGAAGTCCCGAGGGTATAGTGAAAGCAAGAAATTCACCTTTGATCTCTGGTATACCCCCAGCCACTATGGTGATACCGAGGTGGATATGGCTGCTGTGCTTAAGGATCAGTTTGAGGCCACGGGGATGATGAAGGTCAATGTCAAGTCCGCCGAATGGGCCACCTATAGGGACAACTGGAAGAATAAGGTGATGCCAGCTTACCTTCTTGGCTGGTATCCGGACTACATCGACCCGGATAACTACACAGCGGCTTTTGCAGGTACGGCTGGCTCTAAAGGGCTTGGTATCAATTTCTCTGATCCCTACTGGGATATAAAGTTTGTGGATGGCCAAACTATTACTGATCCTGAAAAGAGAGCAGACCTCTATGAAGAAATCCAGACACTTTGGACCTATGAGGTACCCACGGTAACAATCTTTCAGGGAATGCTCTATTTGTTTACCCAAAAAGGCATCCACGGCATTATGATTTCACCGACCCTGCAATTCAACTATGGGCCCATCTATCGAGTCAAATAGGGGAATATTCGGTGAGAGCTGGGCGCAGGGCTCGGCTCTCGCCGAATCCGCTGGCGCTAGCCTCCCTTAGTGAAGATCTATGAGGAACCTCACCCGATACATAATCACTCGAACACTCATGACCATCCCCATGGTCTTTATTCTCTTGAGCATTGTCTTTTTGGTGCTTCGGGTTATGCCAGGTGATCCGGTATCAGCCATGCTGGGGGGCCACGCACCGGAGAGCGTCATCGAGGAGAAAAAGGAGAAACTCGGACTCAATCGCCCCATAGCAATTCAATACCTAGACTACCTCTGGCAGATTTGCCGTCTGGATCTGGGCGAGTCTATGGTATTCAAACAGCGAGTCACCAAAGCGATCGCTGAAAAACTACCGGCAACAATAGAGTTGACCATATTTGGTATCCTCATTACCCTCTTTTTGGGGATTTTCCTGGGTGCCTATGCGGCGGATAGAAGGCGCACGGTGCAAGATTACGTGATTCGGCTTTACGGCATTGTGGTCTACTGTATCCCGGTGTATTGGATGGGCCTCATGCTCCAGCTTATCTTCGGCATCTGGCTTGATATCTTGCCTATTGCCGGCAGAACCAGCCCCAGGGTTTTTGCCTCAACGTTTGAAAAAACAGGTTTTTATATAATAGATACCATTCTGGTCAGAGATTTCGCCGCGTTAGGTGATGTCCTCATCCATTTGGTTCTCCCTGCCTTCACCCTTGGGTTGGTCCTCTCAGGCATTTTCGTGCGTCTCACCCGGGCCAATATGTTGGACGTGCTCAGGGCTGATTACATCATTGCAGCAGAGGCAAGGGGGATTCGCCACAAGAAAATCGTGTACAAACATGCCCTTAAAAACGCCTTTATCCCCATACTGACTATGATGGGGCTACAGATTGCACTGCTCATGGCCGGTGCCGTCCTCACAGAGACAACCTTTTCCTGGCCTGGTATGGGGCGGCTTCTTCTGGAAAGGATCTATCTGAGAGATTATCCCACCATACAAGGCGTGATCATCATGATTGCCCTGATTGTAGCAATGGCTTCACTTGTCGTTGATATCATCTATGCCATAGTGGACCCAAGGGTTCGATATTAGGAGAAACATGCGGTATTCACCAGCAGCAGGAATAGCAAGAGTTATTTCAGGCTTTACAGGTCTGGGGAAGAAGTACGGCCTGGAGTGGTGGATTCTGGTGATCGGAGCCATTATTATCCTGGCCATCATCTCTATGGCCCTGTTTGCAGGTTCCATTGCCCCTTTCAGCCCTCATGATCAGAATACAGGACCGCAGCTCGCTCCGCCGGGAGGGGAACACCTCATGGGAACGGACAACCTCCAGCGGGATGTCTGGTCACGGATCATACACGGTTCGAGAACCATACTCCGCATTGCGGTGCTGGCAGCCATTATCTCCTCGGTTTTTGGCATTACCCTTGGCCTGATCTCGGGCTTTTCGGGTGGCATCTTCGACAGGGTTCTCTCACTGATTATGGATTCCGTCTATTCATTTCCAGGTCTCATACTGGCGATCGCTTTTGCAGCGATGCTTGGACCTGGTGTCATCAACATCACCCTAGCTGTTTCTGTTATTTACATTCCAACGTATTTTCGTTTGGTCAGGGGTCAGACACTCTCCATCAAGGAAGAACTATACGTAGAAGCAGCAAAGGCGATCGGAGCCTCCGGTTCTCTCATTTTATGGAAATATATCTTCCCTAATGTGATCGCCACAACGGTTGTGGTGTTCACTTTAAATATAGCCGATGCCATTATGATTGAGGCCGCTTTGACATACCTTGGCCTTGGCCTCCCCCCTAGTATTGTAGACTGGGGCATGGATCTGTCCATGGGAAAGAAGTTTCTGCCTTCTGGTCAGTGGTGGATGATCACCTTTCCCGGTGCCATGATTTCATTACTCGCCCTGGGGTTTACCATGCTCGGCGAAGGCCTTGCCGAGATCTTAAATCCCAGGCTCCTGGAGCGATAAGAGCTTGGCAACGATTTTGGAAATTGAAGATCTCACGGTTCACTTCCCTATTCACATTGGGACCGTACGTGCCGTGGAGGATGTGAGCTTGAACCTGGAGGAGGGGGAGGTGATGGGTCTTGTAGGGGAGTCGGGGTGCGGTAAGTCAACTCTCGGCTTTTCGATCCTGCGGCTTCTCAGACCCCCCGGGAGAATCGTAAAGGGCCGGATTCTCTATCACGGTCAAGATATTGTTCAGATGAGCAAGAAAGAGATCCTTTCCCTTCGAGGCAGAAAAATCGCCATGATTTTTCAGGACCCTCTAACCTCTCTGAATCCCCTTTTTCGCATTGACCAGCAATTCATAGAGACGCTCTTCACCCACGAAAAAGGACTGCACAAAAGAGCAGCGTTTACCCGGGCCGGAAATATGCTTGAAAGCCTGGGCATCTCCCCTGAAAGGCTCCTGGAATATCCCCATCAAATGTCGGGAGGTATGCGGCAACGCATCATGATCGGAATGGGGCTCATCTTGAACCCTGATCTCCTGATAGCTGATGAGCCCACCACATCTCTTGATGTGATCGTAGAGGCCCAGTTTCTTGATCTTTTGAACGATTTGCGCAAGCAATTCAATTTGACGATCATCCTGATTACCCATAACCTGGGAAATGTTGCTCAATTGGCCGATCGCATCACGGTCATGTATGGGGGCACCATCGCGGAGGTGGGAGAGGCGAACGCGATCTTCGATAATCCCCTCCACCCCTATACACAGGGCCTCCTATCCTCCATACCAAACATCAAGCTTGATAAGCCCAAATTGAAGACCATGCCGGGAAGCCCTCCCGATCTGGTTAATCCACCGTCCGGCTGTGTTTTTCATCCACGGTGTCCTTATGCCAAGGATATCTGTAAGGTTCAAAAACCAGAGACCTTTAGCAAGGACGGCCATCTTGTCAGTTGCTGGCTATACGGGTGAGAAAGAAGATGAAAGAGTTGCTAACCATTACAAATCTGAAGAAGCATTTCCCTCTACAGAAAGGATTTATTGACAATTTGCTCGCAAAGAAAAAGGGATTTGTCAGGGCTGTAGATGATGTATCTTTCTCCATCCAAAAAGGTGAGGTCCTGGGATTGGTTGGTGAAAGCGGGTGTGGCAAGACGACAACAGGAAGGCTTGCTCTTCGACTTCTAGAGCCAACCTCAGGGGAGATTCTCTATAAAGGGAGATCCATCTTCTCCTATTCAAAAAAAGAGATGGAAAGGATGAGGGAGAAGATGCAGATTATTTTCCAGGACCCTTACGCATCTTTAAGCCCTCGGATGGCCATCGGCAAGGCAATCGGACACCCTCTGGTTATTCATAACCATTACGACAAGACGGAAACAAGGGAACGCTGCCTTCAGATCATGGAAAAGGTTGGTTTATCCCCTGCCTCCTTCCTGTACAAGAAGTATCCTCATCAGCTCTCAGGAGGTCAGCGGCAACGGGTCGTGATTGCCAGGGCTTTAGTGACCAATCCGGATTTCGTTGTGGCCGATGAACCAATTGCTATGGCGGATGTTTCTGTCAGGGCCATGATACTGGAGTTGATGGTGCAGTTGAAAGAGGAATTCGATCTTACCTATCTCTTTATCACCCATGACTTAGCCACAAGCAAGTATATCTGCGATCGGGTGGCCATCATGTATTTGGGCAAAATGGTTGAAATCGGGCCTTTAGAAGAGGTCTTTAAAAACCCGGCTCACCCCTACACGAAGACACTCCTGGCTGCTGTGCCAGTACCGGACCCCAAGCACAAGAGAACCCATCCCATCCCAAAAGGGGAGATCCCAAGTTCTATCAATCCTCCGCCTGGCTGTCGGTTTCACCCTAGATGCCCCTCTGTAAAATCAATGTGCAGCAAGCATGAACCTGATCTCGTGGAAGTACGCGAAGGCCATTGGGTTGCCTGCTTCTTGTAAAACAGCCCTTTCAGGCATTCAGAATCCAGACCCTATCTTCCACTTTTGCAAGAGCAGCCATGAGGGATTTATCATTTGGTATCGCGTAGCTTAGTGGGCTGAGCCGGTACAGTTGAAGTTGGAAATATGGGCTTCATGTTCAGTGGCCTGTTAGGATATTTGCCTTGAGGACTTCCGCTATGACACCCTGGCCAGCACCTTACCCTGTAATAACGAATAGGTTTCTCCGGCAGGGCACCATCACCAGGATACCATACTCCAGGGGCAATAGGATAAATACGAGAAGTTTTTGTGTTGGTTGCTGTATTGCCTTTTGAGCTGGCAGGTTTATCACCAGTTCGCACAATATTAACTACAGCAATTACCAGAAACATTGAGACGATAAAAATTATAAGATACTTCATCTTTCACCCTCCTTTCATGTGATTTTAATTTCTACTGATCCCCTTGATAGAGCCGTATAAAGTAGGAACAAAGAAGACGGTGAACAGGGTAGAAAAAATTTTTGAAATTGACTCATTTCTTTTCTTTCTCCTACTTGTCTTATAACATTGAATCCTATACACTATTTCATATGTCTTTGCAAGGAGAGCGAGGAGTCGGTCATCCAAAATTCGAATTTTAAAGGCTTGTTCAGATGGCGTTTATTACTATAAAAAGAATTCTGGAGTAATATGGTGGAGGAGATTTATTCGGATATATTGGTAATAGGTGGAGGAGCAGCCGGATGTTTTGCTGCTATCAAGGCCAAACAGAATGGTGCCCACAGCGTTCTTCTGGTAGATAAGGGATACGCAGGCAAAAGCGGATGCGGAAAATCAACATTAGCAAGGTCAGTCCTTGGATTATATCCTCCAAACAGGGGTGAGATATATTATAAGGATAAAAGAATTGATAACCTGACTTCTAAACAGATGCTCCCCTATCGTAAGAAAATACAAATGATTTTTCAGGATCCTTATGCATCACTAAATCCTCGAATGACGGTTAAGAAAACTTTAGAAGAACCGGTCTATTTTCATAATAAATCCATCACATCTCAAGAGGTTGAGGAAAAGGTGGCCGATGTAATGAAACAGGTAGGAGTAGATCCCAAATGGGCCGACCGCTATCCTCATGAATTTTCCGGCGGGCAGAGGCAACGGATCAGTATTGCACGGGCATTAACGGTTGATCCAGAATTTATTATAGCTGATGAACCGGTCTCAGCGTTGGATGTTTCTATTCAGGCCCAGATTCTTAACTTGCTCATGGATGCCCAGGCAAACCGCGGCCTTACATATATGTTTATTACTCATGATTTGGCCGTTGTAAATCACATCAGTTCTCGCGTTGCTGTCATGTACCTTGGAATGATTTGCGAATTGGCACCCACCAGGGAATTGTTTGAATCACCGCGACATCCCTATACCAAGGCTCTCCTTAGTGCCATCCCAGAGCTTGGTAAACGCGATTATAAGCATATCAAACTGAAAGGAGAAGTCCCCACCCCAATCAATCTTCCTTCAGGTTGTGTCTTTCACGGGCGTTGCTTTTTTACTAATGATCGGTGCGTCAAAGAAGTTCCCCGTCTCAATCTCCTCGATTCCAGGGTTCAAGTC
>Ga0209986_10003582_pt1 | contig 13558 bp, 16 predicted proteins | sample BlataG_FD_183168 | JGI IMG/M metagenome (GOLD analysis project Ga0209986, IMG submission 183168) | Deep subsurface microbial communities from Black Sea to uncover new lineages of life (NeLLi) - Black_00105 metaG (SPAdes) (version 2) | ecosystem: Environmental > Aquatic > Marine > Oceanic >...
AATGTCTGCTAAGAAAAATAAACCAAATAATAGTATAAACTTGAAATATTTAATCGGAGATATGGGGTTTGAGATTCTCCTCGCTATTGAAAAAGGGGCAAAGAAAAAAGAAACTATTAAATTACTTTCAGGAGTCCCGATGGAATGCATTAATGGAAGGCTACCAGTTTTAATTGATCTTAATTTAATAAGCAAAAATAATGAAGAATTTTACATAACTGAAAGAGGAATCAAATTTAAAAAACGAGTAGAATTTAAAAATAAAATTTAATAGAGATTTTAAATTAAGTAAATATGCATGATGATGTACTCAGTGACAATCTGAGCCATGCTCTTGGCAATGATCTTGTCGCCCCAAACTGAATGCACCTATTAATTTATCTATCTCTTGTTCCTTCAATAAATTCTTGAACCCATTGTTTGGCTATTACATCAGAAGGGGCTTGAATTGGAGGATGCTTAAAACAAAATGAACTGATACTATCTAATCGTCCTGAAATACCTCGATCTAAAGCAATCTTCATCACTCTTAGTAAATCAAATATCACCCCAGCAGAATTTGGAGAGTCCTCAACTTTTAATTTTGTATCAAGAATTAGAGGTAATCCCCCAAATGTTATTCCATTAACTTGAATATAACAAATTTTTTTGTCTTTTAAAAAGGGAACATAATCGCTGGGTCCTATTCTACATTTTATTGGATAAGGCAAAACACTTGTTATCGCAGAAGTCTTCGATTTCCTTTTAGTCATTAATCTCGACTCTTTTTTCATATTTTCAAAATCTGTATTTCCACCAATATTAAGCTGAAAAGTATCATTGACTATAACACCTCGATCTAAAAATAATTTCGTTGCAACTCGATGTAGTATAGTTGCCCCAACTTGAGACTTGATATCATCCCCTGCACATGGAAGATTTTTATCCTCAAATTTTTTTACCCAATCTACATCTCCAAGAACTCGTTCGCTCACAATGAATTCAGGTATGCAGTTTATGAATCCACAGCCTGCCTCTATTGAAGCCTGGGCATAAATCCTTGATGCTTTAAAGCTTCCCACCGGTAATAAATTTAATAAAATCTCAGCTTTAGAATATCTCAATTCTTTAACAATATCAACCGGTTTTATTTCTGATTCATCATAACAATAAAACGAATCTCTCATATGCTTTGCACATCCATCGGAAATTGGTCCAGCTTTAACAAGAACTCCAGATTTATTGAGACTCTCTGGATCTACAAAAATTTGGCAACAATTTGGAGGTGTGAATATAGCTTCATGAATATCCTTGTCAATTTTCTTTTTATTAATATCAAATGCACAAACGCATTCTAAATCATACGGAGTATAATTACCAATCTTGGGGTTCATTAAACCATGAGTAAATAAATTATTGTCTTCAATTTTTTCATAATATTTTATTCCTTGAATTAATGCAGATCCAACATTTCCTATTCCAGCAATTGCAAATTTTATTTTTCTGATATAAATATCCCCTTCAAAATCTCTTATTTGATAAAATATCTAATAATAATTTATCAATTTATTTAAATTTTAAAATCAAAATATTTACCTTTTATCTCCATATTTTCTCTCATAATAGCCCCATGTCTTTTTTTCTCCAAAATTTTCTATACCCTCATTTTTTACACGTTTCTTTAAGTTATTATGTTCCTTTTCAGATATTTCTGCTCTTTTAAGGAGAAAATCTAAAATTTCGTAAGCTTCTTCTTGTGTACTACAACGTCTTATAAAATCTTCCACCCTTGGATTAAAGAGTTCATTAATTTCATTAGAATCCTTAATTCCATTTATACTAATTTTTTGATTACTTTTTTTTAATTCATTAAAAAGATGAGGAAGTTTTTTCTTGATATCTTCTCTATTATAAGAAATTGAAATCCCTTTCTTACTGTCAATGATTACTTTCTTTAAACTCTTTTCTTTATTTTTCTTCCCCATTTTTGAAAAAATCCACAAATTTATTTTAATAAGATAATTTTTGATAAAATTAAAAAATTTTCTAGATAATCAAATTAAAAGAGCATAAATCATTGCAAAAAACTATAAGGAATTTTTTTTCATAAAAATCCTTTAATGTTGAACTTGGTTATTAACCTTAATTTTTAGAGAAACAAAATTTTTAACTTATGAAATTTTTTAACAATTAAATTAGAATTAAGTGAAACATTTTTGAAGTCAGGATATAGATTCATTAAGGAGACTTTTCAGAATATCGAAACTGGATATGATACGGACTATTGGCATAGAGGAATAAAATATAGAAAGGGTAAATCTGTTGAACGCATAGAAAAACCAACTAAATTATATAGGGCGAGGGAATTAGGTTATAAAGCAAAACAAGGATATAGTATCGTTCGCTCGAGAATCCGAAAAGGTAGTCGACGTAAATCTAGACCAAAAATGGGTCGAAAACCAAGAGCTATGGGAGTATCAAAAATTACTCCTGGGAAAAACTTACAAAGAATTGCCGAAGAAAGAGCCCAGAAAAAATATCCAAATCTTGAAGTCTTAAATTCATATAAAGTGTATGATGACGGAAAATCATGGTATTATGAAGTAATATTCGTTGATCCACATCATCCAAGGATTATCTCAGATCCAAATATAAATTGGATTGGATATAAACAACATAAGAAAAGAGTCTTTAGAGGATTGACTTCTGCAGGAAAAAGGGGTAGAGGTTTGCATAAGAAAGGATGGGGCTCTGAAAAAAATCGTCCAAGTATCAGAGCAAATAAAGGACGTGGAAAATAAATTGCGTTAAGTATCATTTATTTAGTTTTAATCTGTTTAGCCCCTATTTTTATTACCTAAAATTATTGATGCATAATTTAATGTGAATTTAAATATCGACCTATCTTTTTACGAATTATATATTAATCAAGATCAATAACAAAATTTATTACATAAAATAAAAATTAAAAAACAATTTTAATTTTTTAGAAACTATCTCGTAATAAAGGGGTTTAATAATAATTGGGGTATTTTGAATCAAGAGTCCCGGTAGATATCGAAAAATATGATAATATCATAGATAGACTCAAATTTCTTCAAAAATTAGATTTTAAAAATGTTATCTTAGAACCAATAAATAGTATTAAAAAATGGCCAAAAAAATTAATAGAAAAAATAAGAAAAGGAATTGCTCTTAATGTATATTTCAGAATAAATCTAAAACCTAAAAATATTGCAGAATTAAAACAAATGATAAAAAAATATAATGATTTTTCACATATTTTATCAGTGGAATCTGAAAATAAAGAAATACAAATTTATTGCGCAAGAGATACTAGAATTGATATTATATCCTTTTCTTATCCAAAAATTACAAAAACATTAACTCCTGGGGTATTATCACTCTCCAAACAGTATAATTCTTTTATTGAATTTTCATTTGCTCCGATCTTTAATGAAAACAAATACATTCAATCTAAAAATATTCGTATCATATACTCAGCATTGCGAATGACCTTAGTTAAAAACGCCAATTATTTCATTAGTGGAAATTTTCCAAGTTTATCTGATTACAGATCCCCAAGAGTTTTAATAAGTATTTGTCAAACACTTTTAGATATGAGCCTTAATAATGCTAAATTAGCTTTAAAAGATAATCCCTCTAAATTAATAGAAAAATTAAATACGAAAATTGATCCAAAAATAATCGAAAATGGAGTTAAAATAATAAAATAGGAAAATTGGAGTTAAATAAACATTGAAATTGGAAAGACAACGATATATTTTATTTTATTATATTGTTGAAAAAGATATAATAATTGATGGAAAATCTATTATTAATCTTATTTGGAAAAATTTATTTAGATATTTTGGTATAAAAGAAACAAGTAAAATCGGATTATGGTTAATTGAGTTAAATTTAGAAGAACGATGGGGCATCTTAAGATTTGCTCATACATCAAAAGAAATTGTAATTACTTCATTGGGAATGATACGATATTTACAGAATTCTCGATTATCTATTTATCCCATAAAAACAAGTGGAACTATAAAAAAAATAAAAAAAATATTAAAAACTCTTCAATTAGAAAATAAACTTCTCTTTAAAATATGAATAATTAAAAAAATTAAAGATTTAGAAGGAATTTATAAATTACTAAAAATCAATTTAAAAAAAATTTTAATCAAAATAAATGAATTTTAATGAAGATATGGAAAATTGATATCAAATTTTCTGATGGAATAAGCGATCAGTTAGAATTATATGATAACGCATCAATATTCAAGGGATATTTAACTATCAAACGAAGTTTTTTTGATGAATTAATCAAACAAATAAAAGAGAACCCAAAATATATTACGGGAAAAGCAATTAATAAAATTTTAGCACCAGATAGATCTGATTGGACAAATAATCCATGGCTTCTTTTATTAATAAAAGACGTGGAAAATCAAAAACCAATTTGGCTCTTATTTAAAAGAGAAAGAAATCTAGACGGATTACTTGTTGCAATAGGTCCAAAAAAATTTGCAAATTATTTCAATTCTAGTAAGGAATCAGATAAAACTATTAAGAAATTATTAAATTACTTTATAGCATACCCTAGCAAATGGATAAATCTAGTTCTGCTTCCAAATTTTCTTTAAAATTTTTAGTATCTATTTAAAATGTATTTTTCACTATAATCTAATATCATATTTAATAATGTTGAAATAAATTGGTTCGACTCTTGTGAAGAAAATTAATAATGTAAAAAAATTTCTTGCATTTTTTATTCTTGTCTCAATAATTTATTCTCTAAATTTTTTTCCAAAATTTGTTGGAGCCAGTTTTAATGATGATATTTTAACCTCAGTTGAAACAATGCCAATAATTATTGATGGAAATTTTAGTTCTATAGAAGATGAATGGACAAACGCAAATAGTACAGAAGGATTTATTGATGATCTCCCTATTGAAATTTGGGTTTGTTATAATAAATCTAATTCATCACTATATATAGCAATTAGTATTGAGTTAGAAATCCATCCATCCAATGAATTTTTAGGAATAATTCTTTGCAATTCTTCAAATGAAAATGATACAGAATTTTTAGATGCAAAAATTGTTCAAAATTATAATTTGGATAATTCATCACTTCATAATACAACATATTTTGATTTTCATCTAGTTAATAGGACCAATTATATTCAAGATATTAATATAAATGGAAATGGCTCCTGTATACTTGATGAGAAGAAGACTAAATATGAATTTGAAATAAAATTCAATGAAAATAATACAGATAAGCAGGATGTTTTATTAAATATCTCACAAACTTATGCAATAAAATTCATATATGGAGATAATCCCAATTATAATAGCTCAAGCTCTATTTTAAAAGAATCTACATCTCTGAAAATAAAAATTGGTTGGATTGAAGAATCTGAAGAATTACCTCCAGAGATATTAGAATTAGTTATAAATGTTTTAACAATAATATTTTTTATCAGTGCAGGTATTCTCTATAGTTATTTTGGTTTTTACATCTTTAAAACTAAAAACAAACATAAAAGGAAGAGATAATAAATGTCTAAATATAAAAAAATTCCCGAAAAGGAAACTGTAGAAAAAAAAAAACCTAAGAAAATATTATCAACGGATGAATTGATAATAAAATCGGGAATTACTTCGTTTTATTTAGCTGGTATATTCTTTGTTATTTCCATATTATTCAATTCGGGTATTGTTACCATTTTTATGAATCAAAATCTTTACCTAGATATTGTTGATATTTTAATTAAAACAATTTCAATTATACTATTTTTCTTATTTTTAAGTGTTGCAGTAGGTAATGTAGAAGAAATAAACGGAAAAATATTTGATTGGAAAAAACTCACAATCCTCATAATTATATCATTAATTCAGTCCATAAGAAATGGTTGGGTATTTCTTTTTTCAAGTCTAGGAATTATTATACTAATCCTTTATCTATGGTTACTCCAAGAAAGTAGATAAAAAAGAAAGAATAAGTTTATAAATTAAGTTAGCCTGCCTAGTTCTTCTTTTAAGAGGTCCCTAACAGCCATACGAATTGCTTCACTTCTATTTGGATATAGATCTCGCGTTACTAATTCTTCCAATTTATCTATATATTTTTCAGGTAGATGAATTGTAATTAATTTCATGAAATTTAAATAAGAAATCAAAAATATATTTGCATATATTATTTCTGTATTATAAAATTGAAATAAAAAAAGCTTTTTTGATATCATATGACAAAAAAGATTATCTTAATTGCTCATCGCGGAACTAAATTAGAGTATGATGAAAATACTATAATTTCATTTTCTAAAGCATTAGAAAACGGAGCAGATTTTATTGAATTTGATCTCCATAGAACAAAAGATCACAAATTAGTCATTAATCATGATAATACTTTACAAAGAACTTATAATGGAAATGGTATCATTTCCAATATGACTTATGCAGAAATTTGTAAGTTTAGAACAAGAAAGGATGGTCAGAAAATGCCACTGTTTACCGAAGTAATTTCTGCATTTAAAAATAAAACTAAATTTATAATAGAATTAAAGGGAGATGATGTAGTAGAACCAGCAGCAAAAATAATTGAAAAATATAATATTATTTCAAATTGTGTGATTAGTTCTAAAAATCTTTGGAAATTAAAAAGGATCAAATCTTTTTTACCAAATTGTAGAATTTGCTATAATATAACGAAAGGAAAAGAATTTACGTTAAAAGAATTCTTAAAAAACAATTCTTTAAAGATTCAATCCATGAAATTTGATATGATTTCCCTCCGTTCTATATTGGTTTCAAAACATTTTGTTAGCGTTTGTCACTCTAATAATATTATCGCTTTGGCTTGGGATTTTATTAATCTCAAGAATTCCATTTTAAAGATCAGAGAATTATTAAAATTAGATATTGATGGAATTCTCTTTGATTCATTAACTAATTTAAAAATTATCAGAAATGAATTAATAAAATAAACATAAATTAAATTGCAAATATTTCCGAATTTCCAGCAGGGATCAGTAGTATAATATCATCTAAGGACAAAATATTCACCCACTTTTTCAAATCATCATCAACTTTTTTTAAAAAAAGATTTTTTAATTTTTTAGCAATATTCCCTGAAGATTTTCCAAACTTCTCAGGAGTTAGTAGTTCATAAATCTCCGTTTGTTTTTTAATAGATGATTCCGGTCCTGAAATTACCTTTGGGTAAAAATGTATTAATTCGGGATCCAAATCATCCTTAATTTTTTCAAATATAATTCCAATTGCTAAAATTAATTTTACTTTTTGAATAAAATTCTTTTTTCCCGAGATTATAAATGAACCTTTTGGTAAAAATTCTCCCGAGGGGGGCGTTTTACTCACTTGTTTAGGTAGAACATAAAAAATGTCAGTTATTTTATAACCTTCTTTCCATGCTCGAGAATAACAACCAACAAAAATACTAGCTTCATTAATAGTATCTAGAGGGATTTCCTTATTTTCTGGATTTTTTATAACTGTTAATGGTGATCCTCTAATTTCTGAATGTAAAACTAAATCATTGGGCTCAATATATTTTCTATAGATTGCTTCATTCGAACTAATATCTCTTCCTCCAATTACTAAAAATTCATTACTGGAAATGAACCATCTATATTTTTCATACCATTTTTTCTTTGGTTTTCGTACCAAATGATCAACAATAACTTGTTCCCTATCTTTCTCAATTATAAGTTTTTTAATCTTTTTTTTTGTTTCCTCAATGGCAAAATAAGTTCCTTTAATTTTTTTTTGAGCTTTTTTACCTTTAGAAAAAATTAAATTTGCATTTTCTCCAATACTTTTATTTAAATCTATGATAAATTCTTTCCCATCTAATTGAATAATAATTTGCTTTTTAGAAGATATGATTTTTCTGAATGGAATTGTCTCTTTTATTTCTTGTTCTTTTCCAGAATTTAATTTATCTTCAATTTCATTCCATTGATATCCTTTTTTTTTAGCGTCCAAAATTGTTTTTAATAGTTTTTCTAATTCTTTGAAATGTTTATATATATTCTCTCCAATATTGTAATATTTTTCTTTTTTATTTTCTTGTTCTGTTATATATTCTATTTGTGTTTGTAATCTTTTCTCTAATTTCTCCATCTCTCGATTATATTTTTCAACTGGTTGAGGTATAATTTTCGCAGAATCTAATTTTGAAAAATAAAGATCAAGGCCCTCATTAAAAGATTCAATATATTGTTTCTGATAACCTTCATATATAGATAGATCAAATGGTACTACATCAATCGCTTTATTCTTATCATCTAAAATAAATTGAGGTTTTAATTTTTCAGTTTTTAATTTTTGAGCAAAATCCTTTAATACATTAAATAATGTGCTAATTTGTTCTTCGCTTAATGTATTTGATTTAACTTTCTTATCAAATTGGGACATTTTACAAATTTCTTCACTATATAATCCTGCGATATTAACGTTTCTTGCGATTATTCTCACTAATTCATCATTGGAGGTATAAATAATTTTAGAGAAGGAATCTTTATCCAATGAAAATAAATCTAAACCTCTGGATAGAGGAAATTTATATTCTCTTTTAGCTAATAAATCTCGATCTTTATATTTTTTATATTTCTTTGCCACCATAACTAAATTTTCTTCATTTATGAGAATATAGTTGCCTTTAGCAAAAAGTTCTATAATAAATTTCCATGAAGCTGTGTTTTGATTACCCAACTCTATTATCAATATTCTATCCAAATTATGCTGATAGACGCTTAAAATTCGACGATTTTTCAAAAATTTTCTCAAAGAACTACAATATTGACTTGGATATTTTGGTACTGGATAATTATAATTGGTAAGATTTACTCTTGAATCTCGTTCAATAACTAGATTTCTATTTACTTCTCTAGTTCTAATTTTTATTATTAATAAATCTTTTACCTCGTATATATTGTCAATAAAACCATCACATAACTTATCATTTAATTCCTTTGCTAGGGCATAAACGTCTATATTAGAAAGTTGTGTTTTCATAACAATAATTATTTAAAATTTTATATATTATTAGATTTTATGCTCAACAAAAATGAGGAAGAAACTGATCTCCTGGAAATACGATTGAAGAAAGAAACAAAGCTTTATTGGATTAAGGCAATAACAGGTGCCATAAGCGCATTAGTTGGAAGATTATTTATTGGTCTAATTGGTTGGCCTATGTTTATTTGGATGCTCTCTTTTTGGTTCGGCTTTCCTTTCATAATTAGTTTTTTGATTTCTCCTTATGATAGGGAAGAATGGAATTGGAAAATAATATTAAAAACTGGTATTGGAATTTTCTTCTTTACTTTCATGGTAGTTGGGACTTTAACCCATACGATTTTAAAATTTTTATAATTGTATTCTCTGTTTTATTCTCTTTTCTCGCTTTTTTTCAATAAAAACTAATTCATCTAAATTTAAAATTCGATCACAATAAATACATTGAATTTTTAAAGGTTTTTCATTTAATACATTAAATTCAGAGCCTATTGGTTCTTTTTCAGAATTAGAAATGCAAGTACTATTAGGGCATTTTATTAATTTTTTAATCATTTTTGGTAACTTTAATCTTAATTTTTCAATTACATTAAAATCTTCTATTAACGATATTGATACATTTGGTGTGATTATTGAAATTTGTTGAATTTGAGTTTCTGTTAGGAATACATTTTCAACTTTAATAATATCTTTTTTTCCATATTTTTTTGATTCAATATTAACACCAATTGTCATTAGATTCTTTGTTTCTCCTAATCCAATAATATCCATGATAGATAATGCATATCCTGCGTCTATATGATCAATCACTGTCCCTTTTTTAATTTTTGGTATTTTTAATTTATTTGATTCTACCATATCTCTCTCTCTTTAATGATGAAACCTAAAATTATTCTTTATTTATCTTTTAAGAAATTATCCATAATTAAAAACTTTACAATAATAAATATATAATAATTGAAGATATTATTAGGAAACTAAGATTATCATCTATTGGCAAATCAAGATAATCTATTATCCCAATTATTAAAGCAACTGTTAATGAGATAAAAAGTATTTTCTGAGGGCTTATAAGGTTCGGAAAGAATTGAAAAATTAAAAATAAAAATAAAATTCCAGATAAAAAAGAAAATATTATGCCACCAATTAATCCTTCATAACTCTTTTTTCCCCCTCTTATTTTATGACGTCCTAATGTAATTCCTATTAAATTTGCTGAACTGTCGCCAACGGAAGAAATAAATATTGAAAGACTAACTATTAACGGACCAGTGTTTGATAGAGGTCCAAAAATTAGGATTATTGAAATTATTCCCACTGCCATTGTAATATGAGGTCCTATTCTAGTTTTTAATTCTCTTTGTCGTAAAAGTCGATTAATTGATTTTAAAGGATAATCTTCAGGAGCAATTATTCTCACATAGTCTACTGTTAAAAGTCCCATTAATGAAATACTGGTTAAAAAAACAATTAAATATTGAGTAAAATCTGCATTATTTAAAAATATTAAATTTTCCCCAGAAAAAAAATTTTTAATGAAATCGGGAAGAATGGAAATAAAATTATCTAAAAAGAATTTTGTAAATACTCCAAATATGAAATAGAAAAAACAAATGCAAATAACTATTAAATGAGCTAATTTTCTGTATATCTCATATTTAAGAGGCAATACTCTCAATCCTTCAGCATCAACACATAATTCAGTTAAATTATTCGTGCCTTTTTTCATTCTTTTTCTTTCTCTATATATTAATAAATGGAACACAAGAAAAAAGGGGAACATAAATAAAATAGCAAAGAAATCGAATGGATATATTAAAATTGGATTAACATTTGGGTAAATAATAGGTCTTAACATACTTGCAATAATTGCGATTAATAATGTTGAAGTAGTAATAATATTATTAATAAAAGCACTCATCTCATCGAATTTATATGAAAGAAATGCAAGTTTAAATAACGTACCACATGTTAAGAATAGCAAAAATAAATATATTACGTATGTAACTACCAAAAAAATGCACAATTACCAATTTTTATTATTAAGTAAAATATGAAAAAAAATTTTAACTTAACTAAAAATGTGATCAGTAGTTAAAAATTGTCACGAATCAGTAATGAATTTGACAATAAATAATCTTCTAGGACTCCATCCAGATACTCTTTATAAGCTAACAAATCAAAAAATCCATGACCACTAAAATTAAATAGAATTGTTTTTATCTCTTTATTTTCCTTAGCTTTTAATGCCTGATCTATTGCTTCTTTTATCGCATGACATGTTTCTGGTGCAGGTAATATATGTTCTGTTTTTGCAAATAAAATTCCCGCTTTAATAACATCTGTTTGATGGTGCATAACTGTTTTTATGACTTTATTCTTCAATAAAATAGAGAGGATTGGTGCCATTCCATGATATCTTAATCCACCGGCATGAATTGGAGATGGAATAAAGTTATGACCTAAAGTATACATTTTCACAATAGGTGCCATCTTTGCCGTATCTCCATAATCCCACATATATTTTCCTTTACACATACTTGGACATGCTCTAGGCTCAACAGCGATCATTTCCGTTTCGGGGTATACACCCCTTATCTTTTCTCTTATAAAAGGAATGGCGGTTCCAGCAAAATTTGATCCACCTCCAGCACAACCAATTACAATGTCAGGATATTCTCCTATTTTAGAAAGCTGGGATTTTGCCTCCTGACCGATTACTGTTTGATGTAAAAGCACGTGATTTACAACACTTCCTAAAGAATATCTAATAGATTCATCCTTTAAACAATGTTCTATCGCTTCAGATATTGCAAGTCCTAAACTTCCATTATGATTATTATCTTTTTCCCAATATCTCCTTCCAGATTCTGTGAATTCTGATGGACTAGCATGTACTTTGGCATTAAAAATTTCCATTAAAATTTTTCTTCCTGGTTTTTGTAAAAAACTTATTCGAACCATATACACTGTACATTTTATCCCAGATAAATTACACGCTAAAGCTAAAGCACTACCCCATTGGCCTGCACCTGTTTCTGTCACCATCTCATTAATACCTTGTTTCTTGCAATAATATGCTTGTGCAAGTGCAGTATTCAATTTGTGGCTACCAGTTGGGCTTACTGATTCATTTTTATAAAAAATCTTTATTTTATCTCCTTCTATTCCAAGTTCTTTTTCCAATCTGTATGCTCTATGAAGTGGTGTAGGTCTTCCTATAGATGCATACATTGCTCTTAAATCATTTGGGATTGGAATTGAGTTTTCTTGTGATACCTCTTGTAAAACACATTCCTTTGCGAAAATCCTCATTGCTAATTCGGGAGGTGCTGGTTTACCATCGGCAGGATTGACTAATGGTGTCATTGGAGTTGGTAAATCTGGAAGTATATTTATCCATTCTTTTGGTATTTCACTAGTTGGCAATATTATTCTGCTATTAAATAAATCCATATTCAATTCTCCTTCAATATTATTTTTAATATTACAATTTATTCACATCTAAGATGTGATTCATCTCTTATTAGATCTTAATAAGAATAATGCAGTTTTAGAATGCGAAATAGTTAATATAAAGTATTTAAGTAATAGTTAATAAAGTTGCAAGATTATACTAAGGAAAGACCAATGCCAATAGGCTTATCGACACCAACGCCAAGCCCACTGCCAACGCCATGAGCAATTAAAAAGATTACAATTAACTTCCTTAATTTTCAAGCTTTTTTAACTAATTTTTTTTATAATTTCCTAATTAAAATGTGATATTCTTTAAAATATAAAAATCTTTTTTTTTTAAAAACAAAATTAGAATATTAGACTCTGCTTAGAATTTCTCTGATTTTATTTGCGGCGATTCTAAATACCTTCACTGTTTTCATCATTGTTTGAATAATAGTTCCTGCTCCAACTAAAACGAAACGACCAGCATTTGATACAATAAAATAACCTGTTTCTCCTCTTACAATTATTTCATTAATATTTTCTCCAAAAAGTGAGTTCATTGCGCTTCTCGCTGTCATTAGAATTGCCGAACTTAGACCTCCAAATCTATCTCCATCCATTTTATATTGTGGGAGACAACTGAAAGCTATGACATATCCTTCTTGGCTTACAAGCGCTAGTGCCTCAATTTCACAATTTGATGTGATAAAAGTAATTTGAGGGGCAATTTCATCAATAACTCGTTGGTCTAATCCTAGGTCAGAACCAAATTGCGTTTATTCTCACTTCCACAAATTTAAACTTTTTTTATGACTAATATAGTTCTAATAAGGAAATGGTTATTTATTTTTTTTTCTTTTAAGATTATTTTTAATTAAAAAATGTAAGTATGATTTCAGATAAATTTAGGATGGATTAAATTAAAAATAACGATATAATTATTTATATAAGATTTTAAGATAAATATAGATAATAAAAAAAATTTTTTGATTTATTTGATTACTACACGTGAATATATTGAGAACATTTATACCATAATCTTTGGATATTCTTCTCCAGATCGAGATATAAAAGTTGGAGA
>Ga0209986_10003583_pt1 | contig 13556 bp, 7 predicted proteins | sample BlataG_FD_183168 | JGI IMG/M metagenome (GOLD analysis project Ga0209986, IMG submission 183168) | Deep subsurface microbial communities from Black Sea to uncover new lineages of life (NeLLi) - Black_00105 metaG (SPAdes) (version 2) | ecosystem: Environmental > Aquatic > Marine > Oceanic >...
ATCCGCTGACAGAAAGAAATTAACTGTTACTATGCTTGTAAAGAAGGTATCTGGATTTGCTCTTGGAACCAGTATTTCACGAATATTTGGACTCTTAAGAGAAATGATGTTTGCACATCTATTCGGTGCAACTATGTATATGGATGCGTTTAGGGTTGCATTCAATATCCCAAATCTCTTAAGAGACGAACTTGCAGAAGGTTCACTCACACCATCTTTCATTCCAATATATTCAGAACACTCAGAAAGAAAAGGTGGGGAAGAGGCAGGTAGATTTGCGTCTATAGTAATAACAAATTTCTTCTTTATAGCATTTCTAATCTCAATTATCGGAATAGCTGTTGCCCCGTTTCTGGTAAAGGTAATAGCGTTTGGCTTTACAGGGGATAAATTCTCTCTTACAGTATATCTTACAAGGATTATATTCCCATTCCTCATATTCGTTAGTATCTCCGCTATCTTTATGGGTATCCTGAACTACCGGGGAAGATTTTTTACCACAGGTGTTGCCCCCGTTTTCTTTAACATAGGTATAATAGCCTTCTCCTGGCTTCTTTACAGGAAAATTGGTATTACAGGTGCTGCAATCGGAATAGTGGCTGGAGGATTTTTACATCTCCTTTATCAAATCATATGGATGACAAAGGATGGATTTTGTTTTAAACCAGAGTTGAATTTGGTACACCCGGAATTTTTAAGGGTTGTGAAGATTATGTTCCCAATAGCGATTGGTTTTGCGGCAGGCAAGATAAACACAATTGTAAATACGCTCATCGCATCCTTTCTGGAAACTGGTTCTATCTCTTATCTGAATTATTCTTATCGTCTTGTTCAATTACCGGTGGGTATAATTGGTGTCGCAATTGCAAATGTCGTTCTGCCGACGCTATCAAGAGAATTAAGCCAGGAAAGAAGCGGGACAGACATCATTAAAAATTCCGTAAAACTTACAATTTCTGTTATTGTTCCCCTCACCATTTTATTCTTCTTATTATCCAATTTTATTGTAAAACTACTTTATGAACACGGTAATTTTACCGCAAATGATACACTTTTCACTGCTTCCTGCCTTAAGTTTTACTCACCTGCAATAATAGGGTTCTCCCTTAGCAGGGTATTTGCCAGCATTTTCTATTCAATGAAAGATTCAAAAACACCGTTTTTCGTGGGACTTGTGGCGGTTGCTATAAATCTTATTTTTGCATTGAGTTTAAAAGATATTCTTGGTGTAAATGCCCTCGCTCTTGCAGTATCTATCTCAAGCTGCTCAAATGCTCTTATTCTATTTTTCTTGCTTAAAAAGAGGATAAGAAAGGTTTAAAAGAAATTCACAATTGAAACCGCAATGGTTATTATGATAAGGTAATAACTTGCGTAGAAATAAGTGAAAATACACCTGAAACATTTGTTCGTATGCTTTTATACTTATCTAACCATTTTCACCTCGCTGTGAGCCTAAAAACGCAAAATCTTGCTTTTTATTAATTCGCGTTCAGGCCCCGTTGGAATTTCACCACCAAGACACAAAGGCACGAAGTTGTGGTTATTTTCCCAGATTAATCCAATGTCTGATAATGTATATTATGTAAACTAATAAAGAAAATGAGGGAATATAAGAGAGGGTGGGATTTATACCTGGCCCATTGCTTTCCTGTAGGCTTCATATGTATTTTTGTCGTATAGCACGAATCTGACCAAATTAAGGGGATATTGCTTTAATGCTTCTTTTAGTGCTCTTATAGCAACTTTGGCGGCGTCTTCTACTGGATATCTGAAAGCACCTGTAGATATAGACGGAAATGAAATGCTCTTGAGTTCCTTTTTATATGCAAGTTTGATACTGTTTTTATAACACCTTGCAAGCAGTTCAGAATCTTTGGATGAGCCACTGTATACGGGCCCGACTGTGTGAATTACATATCTTGCAGGAAGATTATGGCCGGTAGTAATCTTCGCTTCGCCAGTCTCACATCCCCCCAATAATTTACATTCCTGCCATAGTCCGAGCCCCGCCTTTCTATGTATTGCTCCCGCTACTCCTCCACCCGGCGCAAGCGCCTTGTTAGCGGCATTCACAATTGCATCTGTATTCTGCTCAGTTATATCCCCTGTAATAATCTCAATTTTAGACACAAGCCCTCCTTGTAGTACCAGAACTCTGTCTTGCGATTTGTAAAGGAAGTAATTATCGGTTATCTAAAGTGTTATAAAGATATATCAAAATATTACTTAGCTTGTATTGCATAACGCTAAATAACATAAGGAAATACAGCCAAATATATTTTTATACGATTGATTATACTAACCTCTATCACCTTTAAATATCAGATGATAGAGAGAGACACATAAAGTAATCTATATAGATTGTTTCTGGAAGGTCAGTGCAAACAAGAAGAAAACGATAAAAAGTAGGAGGAAGTCGCTCCTGCAACCCAAAATCTGCGTTCATCTGCGTCAAAAAGGTAAATTATCAGTACACAAAAACACAAAATCCTTTGATTTTGCATTTTAAGGCTCACCATGAGGCGGAATTAGATAAATTGGTAGGAGATTATGATAAATAAGGCGTTTCAGCCCGTTACAGGCGGTTTCTGTGTAAGGTTCTGAAGCAATTATTTTCAAGACACAAGCCAGAAAAATTTAGACGCAGATATTCACCGGTTTTTAAGAACACAATTGCCACGAATTAGATAAATCGTTATTAATAAGAAAACAGTAATATATTATTCGTGTAATTTGAGGTATTCGTATAATTCGTGTTTAAAATAATCCGTAAATTTCCTAAAACAATATTCTCGCCTCTAATTTTATATTGTGATCAAATGGATACTCTCTTTTCTTCTTACCTTCATAATTTATACAGTAGTGCACATTACCGTCAGGCATAATTGTAAGAGAGAATTTGCACAGGTAACTTATCCCGAGTGGGTAAAGTGCCCTTACCGCTACTGATGACATACCTCCAAGTTCTTTTCTGTTGGTTACCTCAATGCCTGCGTTAATTTCCTTGTTGTTTTCCTTGTATAGAAAAGAAGGCGATATTGTTAAAAAGTGAAATCTTACTCTGGAATTTGATGGAGAGTACAGATAATCCTCAATGTTCTGTTCTCCTAAGCTAAAAGCAGTGGAAACATTGATATCATTATGGGGACAGTTTATCTTTCCTCTGATCTCCTTTAATTGCTCTCTTGATATCTTCTCCCTATCCATATATGCCTCGTCTGAGTTCTCTATATAATACCCAAGAGATAAAAAGGCACCAACAAGCTGTGGATTTACAAGGACTTCCATTACCTCTGCTCTTCTCTCCGTGGAGGAACCCAATGTCCTCCCATCTTTTACATCCTGTTTGGAGTAGGATGAAAATAGAAGATTATCTTTTACGGAGATAGACACCTTTGCAAAATTCCTATCGCTTACTCCATACTGCTTCTGCCAGAATGAAATTCTATCTCCCTCACCTGATTTAATTGTGGTCATAGTTACTTTGCAATTCTTTGTCGGAAGGAGACTTATTATGTGCTGGAAGAAGAATTGATTCACCAATTGAGGAGAACTAACCGGTATATAATGTCTTTCATAATTGCCATATTCGTCAGGGTAATATCTGCCAGTGAGTGAGTCCCTTGAAAAATTGCCTCTTCTTTCTTCAACCTCGTAGTAGATTTCCTCGTATAGCGTCTTCTCTTTTCGTGAGAGCTCGTATACAAGGTGTACGTTTCCATATTCACCATCCAAGGATCCCGACAGATTGCCAAGTAAGAGATTCACGTTCTCTCCCCATCTTTTGCCCTGTTTATATATGAAACCAAGATCAAACCCCGGTGGATGTAAACTCACCCTCGCATTTTTTGTTGTTTCGTAGGTTTCCCATGTAAAGGAAAGGGTATCCCTTATCTCATCCGCAATCTCAAATTCTGCTTTGTCGTTCGCTACACCTGCGCCATATCTTTTCGACCTTATAAACTCCCTTTCGATATTGCCAATGAATACATAAGGTAGTACACTGTTAATTCTGTAATAACCCTTCATATAGCTTTCTATAAATTGTATTCTCTTATTCCAATTATATTCAATACCTTTTCTATCTGTGCCTATTTTAAAACCCAAACCGCCTTTGTAAGTATCTTCTCCTTCAATATATCCCGAAAGAAGGAACCAGTATCTTGGGTTTAGATTGAAATTCATACTATAGCCTCTCCCCCATTCTTCTCTCTTTTCAGGATAATAAAATTCTTTTGAACTCGACCACAGCGATGCCTTAAATTCGTATATTTCACCCTTATTGTCATAAGAAAGCTTACCTCTACCGCCCAATTTCTCGTTTCCTCTGCGAAGAGTATTGATATCATTTATTGAAAATAGACCATTCACAGAGATTCTGGAATTACCAGACTGTTTGTTAAGTGATATTACCGAGAGCGTATGTGCACGAGGAAGCGGTACTCTGAGAAACGGAATAAATCTTCCCTTTCCTTTACCTACATATTTAAAACCCCCTATAAGACTATTATACTCGTAATCTCCCTCTTCAGTATCAGTAAAGTTTACATTCCAATCTCCACCTTTATAGCCTGCATAGATAAACATGGAGTCATTCATTGTGTAATCGCCATTATTTTCTCCTACATATCTTGAACCAGGAAGCCATACAACAGAATCTTTTGAGGAGGCAATGGTTTTTTTATCCCCTTCCGAAAGTGATAATGTAAGCGGATATTTCCCATCGTCTGCCTCTCTCAATACACCCGCATTTATGGAAATATCTCCTTTTACACCACACTCAATCCCGTATATTTCTCTTTTGTAATCAGCGTTTCCTTCCTCAAAGTAAACCACAATTTCTTCTCCGCCTGATATTGGAAAGATGGTTGTAAACTCAAGTTCCCCGGATGAATAATCTATACGGTATTCCTTAAGCCTTTTGAGTTCCCTTCCATCCACATAAACCTTTTCCGAGCCTGGCACAACCGTCTTTTTATCTGATAGAGTGTAGGGACCCTGCTTTCCTTCTCTACCCTCAAATCTTACAGTGCTGTGTACGCCCTTTGCAAGGGATGCAGTTGCATTGCAAGAGTAATTTGCATTGCTGAATTTTAAATTTAGTCCTTCCACCTTCCTTTCTATAGGCTTTTCGAAATTCAGACTGGGACCAAAACAGAAGCCAATATCCCCAAGCAGAAGCGAAGAGCTTTCTCCACCAACTTTTATATACGCATTTTCAAAATCCTGAAGATTCTGTGTAGTTCCCTCTGGTTGTATGGCAAGGTCTTCATCAGATAACTCTCCTTCTATTTTCATATCCTCTGAAAGGCTACCCTCAAGTGAAAGTTTGGTTGCCTGATTTATTGAGAAGTCTTTACCGCTGCCAAGTGATATACCAAATCTCTTTTCTCCTCCAAATCTTATTTGGGGTTTATCTGATGATTCGGAAAGGAGGGTTGTCTCTGCAATACATACTGTGTCCTCGGTCTCATTCCTTATAAGATATTCATTTTTCAGATGAAAGGGAAGAGACATATATTTGCACCTAACAGTATCTTCCTGGGCTACGGGATGAGTAAAGAAAAGAATACCTCTGTCAGGAGAAAGCATATAGGACACAGAATTACCATTTAAAGTAACATCAACGGAGTTTTCAATGACAAAAGGAGATAGCAGATAGGGTCCCCATGTGCCATTGCCTACAAATACGGTGTCTTTTTCAGAAGGTAAAATGAGGAAAATAAGAAGGAGAAGAACCATACAATAGAATATCAAAAATTAAAAATCAAATATCAAAATTACATATCAAAATGTAAAAATTTGGACTAAAGACCCATGCTCTCTTTTTGAACTTTAATTCCTGACTGCCGTCAGGCAGGTTGTAATTTTGCATTTTGCGTTCGGTTCAACTGAGCCTTCGTCCCGAGCATTTCGTCCCGAGGCTCAATACCGAGGGGCTCAGGCCGAGGGGTTCACCGAAGTTTGATATTTACATTTTTAGTCTATTATGATATCTGCTTCTCTACCACATTTTAAGCATTTTCTATCCTTAATTCCCACCACCCTTCCAGACATAAATGACCTCTCCACGAGAAGATTGTTACATTTCGGACAATATGTATCATTTGATATCTTAGACATAAAGATGTTACCTACATAAACATACATCAGTTCTTCCTTTGCTATGTTGTAAGCCTTAATCATAGTCTCGGCTGGGGTAGGAGGAGCAGACCACTTGTAATGAGGAAAGTAGCGTGAAAAATGAAGAGGAATATCTTTGCCAATCTCTTTGATAAAATCAACAAGCATCTTTATATCATTGGTAGAATCATTTAAGTCAGGGATAAGAAGGTCTGTAACTTCTATGTGGGCATGTTTTTTGGCAATCCTTATCGTATTTAAAACTGTGTTAAGGTCTCCTTTGACTACGCGTTTGTAGATATCAGAATTCATAGATTTTAAATCAATATTCATAGCATCGATTAATGGCAAAATCTCCATAAATGGTTCTTCGTTTATCATTCCATTGGTAACTAATACATTCTTAAGACCCTTTTCTTTTGCAATCTTACCAGTCTCTTTTATATATTCATACCAGGTAAGTGGTTCTGTATAAGTGTATGCTATTCCAAACGATGCCTTTCCCAAGGCAATCTTTACCATATCTTCAGGTGATATAAATTTTGTAGGAAACTTTTCCTGGGAAATTTCCGCATTCTGGCACCATGGACATTTCATATTACAGGAGTTGGGGGAAACCGAGAGAATGAGTTTACCTGGATGAAAATGATAAAGAGGTTTTTTTTCTATCGTGTCCATTGCAATTGATGTACACTCACCAAAATTTGTTGCGTAGAGCACACCACCTATGTTTTTTCTGCCCTGGCACTGTCCGTATTTGTCTAAAGATATAATACAATAATTAGGACAGAGTGTACATCTAACCCGCTTATTTTCAGTCTTCTCATAGTATTCAGCTTCTTTCATAATGTTTATTATAACCTTATTTTCAGTATTTGTCAAGTTTTTTTCCTTGATTGCATACGAAAGTACAAAACACGAATATCACGAATTAACCTATGAATAATAGTGAATTTATTGAACCTATGAATAATGGTGAATTTATTGAACCTATGAATAATGGTGAATTTATTGAACCTATGAATAATAGTGAATTTATTGAACCTATGAATAATAGTGAATTTATTGAACCTATGAATAATAGTGAATTTATTGAACCTATGAATAATGGTGAATTTATTGAACCTATATTTTTGAGATGTTTTTATATTATCCGTGCGGATCCGTATGGATTAGTGTGCATTCGATTGACCTGCCCCGCACCTATGCATAGGTGCGGGGTGAATGTAATTCGTGGTGTCTTTTTTCTTGACTTTTATGAAAATCTGTGTTAATATATACACCTTATAGATTGTTCCCTTGCTGGTTATTTTTACTGGAGGGTATATGGAAAGAAAGTCGTTGGAATTTTTAAAGACATTGGTCAATGCAATGAGTCCATCCGGATTTGAAGAAGATGCTGCAAAGTTATGGAAGGACTATGTGGCTAGCTTTGCAGATAAGGTAGAAGGTGATGTTCATGGAAACTCTATTGGAATCATAAATCCCAGCGGAAGACCAAGGGTTATGCTTGCAGGACATATAGATGAGATTGGCTATATGATAAAGTATATAGATAAGGATGGGTTTCTTTATTTCTCTACCATCGGAGGAATAGATACTCACCTTATGCCAGGGGAAAGGGTTTGGATAAAAGGGAAGAAGGGGATAGTACTGGGAATAATTGGAAGGGAACCCATACACAGGTTGGAAAAGGAGAAAAGGGAGAAGATAGAAAAGATTGAGGATCTTTTTATTGATATAGGCGTGAAAGAGAAGAAAGAAGCAGAAGAGTTGCTCTCCGTAGGAGACCCAGCAGTGCCAGCAGTCTCATTTGAAGAATTAAAAGGTGATAAAATAACTGGAAGAGGATTTGACGACAGAGTTGGGGCATTTGTTGTCGCTGAGACATTGAGGTTAGTTTCCAAGGAAGAAATAGAGACAGGCGTATATGGAGTTGCTACTGTTCAAGAAGAGGTAGGTTTGCGAGGTGCAAAGACATCCGCATTCAGGGTCTCACCCGATGTGGGTATCGCGATAGATGTGACTTTCACTTCGGATTATCCTGCACTGAAGTCGGAGACCAAAAGAACAAAATTCGGTGATATAAAAATTGGCAAAGGACCTGTTATTACAAGGGGTCCAAATATAAATTCAAAGGTTTTTGATATGCTTGTAGAAACAGCACAGAAAGAGAAGATACCATATCAGATAGAAGGAATTCCGAAAGCAACAGGGACGGATGCAAATGTAATACAGCTTACAAAAGAAGGTGTTGCAACAGGGCTTGTTTCAATTCCAAACAGGTATATGCATACACCCGTGGAACTTGTATCAACAGAAGACCTTGTAAATACCTCAAAACTCCTTGCTGCATTGATAAGGAGGATAAAGAAAACTACAAACTTCATTCCATTCTGAAAAGACACCAAGATTTTAGATTTCAGATAACCAATACTTTGTGAACTTCGTGCTTTTGCGTCTTCGTGGTGAGCCTTAATTTTGCAATTTATCTATATAGGGTATTGTAGAATTTCCCTGGGGGAAGAAGGCAATCTCCTTCCCCCTTTTTGCTTCGTCTTTAAGAGTTTGAGCAAGGTTATAAACTGGTTTCATAAAACAGGAGCGGAGAACTGATGAATCTACATCAGCATATCCCCATATCTCCTTTTCAACAAGTATCTCCGCAAGTTTATATGTCTTTTGATATCCAAGTTTAAAGTTATTCTTTACAAGTTCAATTGCCTTCTCAGGAGAACCTGCCTCTTTAAATATATCAATAAATCCTCTATCTCCAACTCCTTCTCTGCACCCTGAAACAAACAGAATAACTCCCCCGTTTTTAACTGCAAGTTTTACATTGTCTATTGCTTTCTGTGCCTGATAGAAATTTATATCAGTAGGATATTCGGCAACGCTTACTGCCATATCTACAGCCTCATTCAGTCTCACGCATGAGACCTCCATACTGTAGACAAGGCATTCTTCAAATGCGCCATGTATACTTCCAGCCTTTGCCTTGTAAATCCTCCCATTTTTATCCGTCACAACCTGTAATGTGAAAATTCTTTCCTCTCCAACATTTCTTGTAAAATCAACCATTCCAATATGGACAGGATTGTCTTTTAGATTTAAAGTGGTCGCACGAGGATTTAGGGCAAGCGAATGATTGGATTCTATTGTTGTATAAGAGGCGACTCCGGGAAGAAAAGATTTTCTTCCTCCCATAAAACCTGCAAAATAGTGAGGTTCAACAGATGATATGGTTATAATACGAGGAGCATCATAAACGATTTTTGATATCTCTAACGGGTTTCCATATCTATCCTTGCCAAGGCTTATAAATTGGTCTCTTCTCGCATCATGTATGTGTATTTTATCCCTCAGGTCAGCAAGATGCCTTCCAAATATGAATTCAAGTCCACTTTCAGAGGGTGGCTTATGACCTCCGCATGCAACCACAAATTTTATCCTTTTTCCTCTTAGTTTAGGATAAATAGCTTTAAGAATTCTTGATGTAGGTGTAGAACGAGTTGCATCATTCACAATAATAACGGTATCATCTTGAATAAACTCCTCAAAGGGAGGAGAGTCGATTGGATTCTCAAGTGCATGGGCAAGAGTCACCTCCTCATCGTCGCATTCAACAGTATTTAAGGTGTATACGGAAATTGATGGTGGCAATTGAATATGTAATATTTCTTTCCCAAATGGAATCTTTACCTTCATAAAATCTCCTTCTACAATCCTCTACTCTTCCAAACATTTTCCAATCTTTCTACAGGTATATTGATTAAATTCTCAATAACAAGATTTCTTGAAGGAATTACCTCTCCAACTTTACCAAAAGGCATCTCTGACATAATCTCTTCAAATTCCTTTTCTCTTTCTCTGCTTACCTCCACAATAAACCTTGAATTGGATTCGGAAAAGAGAATCGAGAAAGGATTTTTTACATCCGAAACTGGAACATTATCAAGGGAAAGTTTTATGCCGAGACCCGTACCGAAACACATCTCTGATACGGCAATACCAATTCCACCCTCGGAACAGTCGTGACAGGAGAAAATAACACCTTTTTTTATTGCTATATGCAGTTTTCTATAGAGTTCAATGGCCTCTTGGGGATGGAGGGATGGCTCCTCCCCATTCTGAATTTTAAGTATGCGGTAAAGAAGAGAACTACCGAGTTCTGGATATGTACGGCCAATTATATAAATGGGGGCACCAGGAACCTTAATGCTCTGTGTAATGCCCTTTTTTACATCCTCTATAAAACCAATTCCTGATATAAGTATCGTTGGGAGCACAGATTGTTTTTCTCCATCTGACTCAAATTCGTTATACAGACTATCTTTACCGGAAATGAAGGGCATTTTATATGCACTCGCTACATTATAGAGCGCTTTACATGCCCTAACAAGTTTGCCCATATTTACAGGGTCTTCTGGACTACCCCAGGAAAAATTGTCCAGAAGTGCAATGTGGGATGGATCTCCCCCAACTGCACACAGGTTGCGTACCGCTTCATCAAGACTTGATGAGGCATTCTTACATACATCTTTATAAAACGGAGCAAGCCCATGCCCTATTATAATACCTTTATCACCCTTTATAGATAGTGGTTTTATAACTGCCGCATCAGCCAAAAGAGGTTTTATTATTGTTCCCCCTTGAACTTCATGGTCATACTGTCTTACAATCCACTCTTTGCTTGCAATATTCGGATGAGAAAGCATACTCTCAAAAATTGACTCAATATCCAAATTCTCTGGAACCTCCTCCCTATTCCCCATTATTACTGGTATAATTGCGGTCTTTGCAGTCTTGGGCATACCGTGAAGTAAGAAAGCAAGGTCTATATCGCATATCTTCTCTTTTTTATAACTAACAACAATCCTGCCCGTCTTTACAAACCTTCCTATCACGGTAAGTTCACTCTCACATTCGTCAAAGATTTTCTTTAGCTCATCTAATTTCTCTTCAGGTGCAGAAAGTACCATTCTCTCCTGTGATTCAGATATCCATATTTCTGTTGGAGATAGCCCTTTGTATTTCAAAGGTACATTCTCAAGTTGTACTTCTGCTCCAATTCCTTCTGCAAGTTCTGAAACTGCTGTACATATTCCTCCTGCCCCGCAATCTGTTATTGAACTGTACAGTTCTTTATCCCTGGCAGATAGTATTGCGTCGAGAAGATTTTTTTCCCTTAATGGGTCTCCTATCTGGACAGCAGAGCTGAATTCCCGTTGTGTGTTTTCATCCATAACACCAGAGGAAAATGTAGCTCCGTGTATGCCATCTCTTCCTGTTCTTCCTCCAACGAGGATTATAAGATCATTCGTATTTACTTTCTTCTGGCAATTTGCCTTTGGTATTATACCGACACAACCGCAGTAAACGAGAGGATTTGCAGTATAATCCTTGTGATAAGTTACTGAACCGTTTACAGTTGGAATACCAAGTTTATTTCCATAATCACCCACCCCGGATACAATTCCGCGTAGTATTCTTCTGGGGTGTAATACACCCTCTGGAAGTGAAGAGTAGGATGTGTCAGGGTCTCCAACACAGAAGACATCAATATTTGCAATCGGCTTTGCCCCGAGCCCGCAACCGAGTATATCCCTTACAACTCCTCCAATTCCGGTCGCTGCTCCTCCAAATGGTTCAAGTGCAGATGGATGGTTATGTGTCTCGACTTTGAAGCAAATTGCATATTCGTCATTAAATTCAACAATACCTGCATTATCCTTGAATGCCGAAATCACCCAGGGTTTGTCCAGTTCCTCTGTAACCTTCATTATTGTGGACTTGAGCAAATTTTTAATTTTTAATTTTTGATTTTTGATTTTAATATCTCCTCTCATTGTCTTGTGTGAACAGTGTTCAGACCAGAGGATTCCAAATGTCTCAAGCTCTGCAACTGTTGGCGCTCTCCACTCTTTTGAAAAATAATGGGAGATATCCTTCATCTCCTCTTCATTCAGAAACAATCCCATAGACTTGCTTAAATCCAGGAGTTCTTTCTCTGTAAGCGAAGATACATTGACTGTCGGAGTTTCTTTTTTGCCGGGTTTAACCATCCTCAGCGTCTCTTTACCTATAACAATGTGTTGTATAAGGGGATTTAAAAGGACTCGTTCTTTTGCAAGATTTATCGTTTTATCATCTGTGTTATAAAACACATACTTCTTCAGGGTCTTTACACCATCAATTTCTATCCCTATTTTCTTTATCACATCCAGTGTATCAATAGCAACGGGGTCCATAACTCCCGGGTTCAGTGCAACTTCTATTATCTTTGTATTCTTAGCAAACTTAAAAACACCCCATTCTTCGGATACAGGGTCAGTAACCACCTCTACAATCCTTAAAAACTCTTCATCAGTAATATCTCCGTATATAAGGTATACATCCAGCACCTCCACCCTATCTGAAGAGAGCCCGAGATCCTCTATATCCTGTCTTACTCGTTCTCCTCTTATATCATTCTTTCTTTTTATCTCTATACGCCTCATGATAAAATCAAAGATTAAATATCAAGTATCAAAAATACATATTAAAATGCAAAAATTCAGACTGAAGACCGAAGACATCAGACCACAGACAAAAGGAAAAAGACCTAATACTGGCACCTAACATCTAAAAATAAGATATTTGACATTTGTTATTAGTCATTTAAAATAAATTTGTACTTTTAGTGTATTCCGTGTACTTCGTGGGAGTAAAAAACTTTTGTACCATTAAATCCACAGTGAACTGTGTCTTCCGTAGGCAAGAGATCGAGACCAGAACTCTTTCAACTCATTGTGCCTGAATTATACCATAGAAACAAAAAAAAGTCAAGGGAAAATAAACTTGACTTTTTCCTGTCTATGTTGTATAATAATATCGAAATATTCTTTAACCACAGATGAACACAGATATTCACAGATTATATCAGAAATAGTAATTAGGTTATTGGGTGATTAAGTAATTAAAGAACACGCTTGGAAATAACTTAATAACTCAATTACTTAATAACTTAATGGTTTGTATCTTGTGATAATCTCGTGTAATCTTGTGGTTTCTTAACGCATAATCTGGGATAATATTATGAGAGATACTGCAGTATTAGCGGCAAAAGAAGCAGGAAAGATACTCCTTTCCAATCTTGGAAAGGTAAAACCAGATTTAAAGAGTAAAAGAGAATTTGTCACAGTAGCAGATAGATTGGCCGAAAAGAAAATATACGAGATTATAAAAAGCACATTCTCTGATCATTCAGTTCTTGCTGAGGAATCCTATAATGAAGAGATGAAATCCGGTTACCGATGGATAGTAGATCCCCTTGATGGCACTAATAATTATGTATACTCCTACCCATTTTTTGCTGTTTCCATTGCCCTTGAAAATGAAAAAGAGGTGGTATTGGGCGTAGTATATGACCCCTTAAGGGATGAATTGTT